>JAESGL010000026.1_pt1 | contig 349816 bp, 292 predicted proteins | sample 9269711 | NCBI WGS metagenome assembly JAESGL01 (sample SAMN14515918, study PRJNA621676) | algae metagenome | isolation source: Kastovskya adunca ATA6-11-RM4 and co-occurring heterotrophs from soil and... | place: Chile: Atacama Desert | collected 2011-06-27
GACCATTGTTTCAGGTATTGGTTTTTCCACATTTTCTGACCTGATTTTTTCGGCGTTACACTAAACCTATTTTCCCTCCTCCACTTTTGCCCTTCTCTCTTTTGTAAAAAACCTACACCTGTGAGGCAGGGGAGCGGGGGAGCGGGGGAGCAGAGGATAACTACACTCACCCTTCATACTTCACCCTTCATACTTCACCCTTCATACTTCACCCTTCATACTTCACCCTTCATACTTCACCCTTCATACTTCACCCTTCATACTTCACCCTTCATACTTCACCCTTCACACTTTCTCCCCCACTCAGCACTCAGGACTCAGGACTCAGGACTCACAGACTTACAGACTCCCTTCGCCAATCTGCTGAAATTCCCTTTCTAGCCGTAAAATGCTAAACAAAGGCATTGGGACGCTGAATTAAGGGCAGTAACTATGGCAGACAAAATTAAAAAAGGCGCGCTCGTGCGTGCGATCAAAGAAAAGCTAGAAAACAGTGTAGAAGCGAAAGCCAGCGATTCACGGTTTCCCTCTTATCTGTTTGAAACTAAGGGTGAAGTTGTGGACATGAGGGGGGACTACGCTTTAGTTAAATTTGGTCAAGTGCCCACTCCGAACATTTGGCTACACGCCGAGCAGTTAGAAACAGTGTAGGGAGCGGCTGAAGCTACTCCTACTCAGATCTTGCACTAGCCCCCTGATCCCTCTGTTCCGGGGAACTGGAATTAAAAGCTGGCTTCCCTCATAAATCAGGAGGGAGAAGAAGGGGGTGAATGATGATTGAGAACATCAGGTGCAAGATGTGAGCCTACAGAGAAGTTAGTTAAATTACGCGATCGCTCCCCTGTTATGGCATCTTCCCCTAATTCCCCTTTTCCCTGTCACGAGCACCGTGTCTCCATTATTGGTGGTGGCAAGGTGGGTAGCACCCTTGCCCAGCGGGTTGCTGAGAAGAATTTGGCAGATGTGGTGCTGCTGGATGTGGTGGAGGGGATGCCTCAGGGGATTGCTCTAGATTTGTTAGAGGCAAGGGGAGTTGAGCGTCACGATAGCCAGATTATTGGCACGAATGACTATGCAGATACGGCGGGTTCGGATGTCGTCGTCATTACCGCAGGCATTCCCCGCAAACCGGGTATGAGTAGAGACGAGCTGCTGAAGATTAATGCCAAGATTGTTTTTGAAGCGGCAAAAAAAGCGATCGCTCATTCCCCTGATGCTCTGTTGATTGTCGTTACTAACCCACTGGATGTTGTAACGTACCTGGCATGGCAGGCAAGCAACCTTTCCCCCCGCCGCGTTATGGGGATGGCAGGGATTCTCGATTCTGCCCGTTTTCAAACATTCATCGCCATGGAATTAGGCGTTTCCACAGCGGATGTCCAGGCGTTGGTACTGGGAGGACATGGGGACTTGATGGTGCCCTTGCCGCGTTACTCTACGGTTGGCGGCATTCCCATTACAGAGTTGATGGATGCAGCAACCATCGAACGCTTGATAGAACGCACTCGCAATGGTGGTGCGGAAATTGTGGAACTAATGCGTACAGGCGGCGCTTACTATGCCCCCGCATCGTCTGCCTGCTTGATGGTAGAGGCAATTTTACACAATCAGTCGCGGCAAGTCCCCGTGGCTGCCTACCTTCAAGGCGAATATGGTTTAGAGGATATTTTCATCGGTGTTCCCTGCCGTGTAGGATGTCGGGGAGTTGAACAGGTGTTGGAACTCAATCTCACCGATGCCGAACGCTCAGCTTTACAGAAATCTGCTGAATCCGTGCGCCAAAGTGTCCAACAGGCAACAGCGCTGCTGGGTAACAATTAAATTGATCGCATAGGTACTACTTAGAAAGGCGATCGCCTCCTCTCTTAGACGCTGATTACTAAGTTTGTTTTACTGGAATACTTACTAAAACCAAAGCAGTGATGGATGTAAAACAGGCTGTAGATCTAGCGCTCAACTTTTTGGGGGGTTTGGCAGGATTTGGCTTTAATGAACCACAGAGGGCGCAGAGAACTCAGAGGAAGAGGGGAAGAGAGAGGGAAGAGAGATTCTCTGGAGGTTTGGCTGAGGCGATCGCTAAGTTTTAGTGATTTGATTAGGTCAGTTTGAGGATGGCAGTTCCCCGCAGTAATTTCGCCATCGCGGCACCTGTGACAACGCTGACAATTAACCACGTCATCGCTAAACCGACTAACTCGCTCAGGAAAAGGTGGGTAATTTGTCGCCAAATGCCGCCAAGTATCCAGCCATACGCTAGTCCAGTACTCCATCCCAAGCTGTTGAACGCGGGATTGGCAGGGCAATTAGGAAGGTACTAAGCAAGCAGATAAGCAAAGCGACGCTAAGAACGCCAAGAGAAGAGAGATATAGAGAGCGTTTCCATGAATTTTTGAGGATTTTGGGCAACAGGCTTGAAGCGCTCAACTTTAGGCAGGCGATCGCAAAATTTATAACAATACGTCATCAACAGGATTATTAGCGATCGATCGCTTCCCTTCTTTGCCAAGATAGGCGATCGCCTCCTCCCCTTACCTCAACCGTCCTGAGCGCAAAATACTAATGATCAACCACAGCCCTAGGAAACTCGCCACCCCAAACAAAATCGTACTCAAAATAGACAACTGACTAGTTTGGGCATTGGAGGAGATAATTGCCGCACCCATAATTAACGAACCGACCAAAATACTAAAAGATAGGCGGTTTGCAGAATCATCGACACTGCGGCGCAAAGGGTCTAACTCCCGGATAGTCAGATTCCATTTCAACGTTTCTGACGTCACTCGGTCTAAAAGCAACTCCAATTGACGCGGTGATTGCAAGGAGAGGCTTTTGATATCCAGAGCAGTTCTCAAAAACGTTTGTAATGGGTTAGCACCCAGTAGCTGACGCTGAAATAAATCATTCATCAGCGGCTTAATTTCGTCTAGCAGGTTAACTTCTGGATCAAAAGTACGAGCGACACCTTCCAAATTTGCCAAGGTCTTTGCATACAAACCCATATTGCTGGGCAAACGAATTTTGTTGTTACGAGAAACTTGTAGAATCTCATAAAACACTTGGCTGAAGTTAATTTGGGAGAGGTTGAGGCTATAGTACTTCCGCAACATGCGGTCATAGTCATTTTCCAGACGCACCAAACTGATAGGTTGACCCGCCTCAGACAGTTGCAGAGTTAACTGAGCGCACCGTTGGGCATCTAAATCGACGATCGCCAACAACATCTCAGTTAAAATCTGCTGGGTACGCGGGTCTAAAGTCCCCATCATGCCACAGTCTAAAAGGGCAAGACGACCATCGTGCAGATAAAAGATATTGCCAGGATGAGGGTCAGCGTGGAAAAACCCTTCAATATAAATCTGCTGAAAGAAGGCGCGAAATAACAGCGTCGTGATTTCACTGCGCTGGGTGCTAATATCCTTGTCGTCCCGCATGGGGGGTAACGTCCCCAACAAAATTGGCACCCCATCTAGCCACTCCATCACCATCAGCTTTTCGGAGGTCAAATCCCAGTAAATCATGGGAACGACTAGCTTTGTCGGGTCGAACCAACGGCTGGTGGATAAATTGCGTCGGAGTCGATCGGTATAGGAAGCTTCTTGAGTGAAATCTAGCTCGGCTTCCAGCGCCGTTGCAAACTCGTCGGCTAAAGCGACAACGTCGTAGTCTTGCCCAAAGTCAGTGCGAGACGCTAACTCTGCTAAAGCTTTAACTAAAGAAATATCCTGAGCAACAACCGTCTCAATCCCCGGACGCTGTACCTTAATTGCCACCTCCTGACCATTTTTCAAAGTTGCCCGATGGGTTTGGGCAATTGAACCCGCTGCAACAGCTTGAGGCTCGATGTAGGCAAAGGCTTCCTCTAGGGGCACTTTTAACTGTTGGCGAATTAATACTTCTACCTCACTCCACTCCACAGGTGGCACATTGGCTTGCAAGTCCGTTAAAGACTCAACATACTCCTGGGGCAATAGGTCAGGACGCGTACTCAAAAGCTGCCCCAGCTTGACATAGACCGGGCCCAATTCCACTAAAATGTTTCGCAGGACGGTGGGAGGAGGCAGTTGCGGTTTATCCGTCTTGCTGCCTGTCAGAAGTCCGCGCATGTAGTCCCAGCCGTGGCGGAAGACGACTTCAAGAATTTCGCGTTGTCGGGAACTGGTTCGAGTTAAAGAAAGCATGGTTGGGGGCGCTTAGGCTTAGGCTAGGGACTAGGAGATTCAGTCAGTCGCACTGCCAACCTAGTCCCTAGTACTTCTGTAAATTGTTGTAACGCTCTTCGAGGGTAAGTGCCAATGCACCTAGGGAAGGAAATTACAGCAATTTCTCAAGTTTGGGGTCTGCTCTGAGTAACTCTAGTAACTTTTTAATGTCTTGGGTGCGGTCTTTGTTGACAATTAATGTGACGTTGCGATCGCGCACCACCACCACATCATCTAACCCAATGGTGGCAATCACCTCCTCCCCATCCGCCGCATAAAAAATTCCTCCCTGGGTATCTAGCCCTACATGGGTTGCCAGTTCCACATTCTGAGCGTCCCCTTTCATCAGCCGCTCTAGCGCATTCCAGTCCCCCAGATCGTCCCAACCAAAGGCAGCGGGAAGGACATATGCCAATTGCGTTTTTTCCATCAACGCATAGTCAATACTCTTTTTAGGAAGGTGGGAATAAGCGGCGCTTCCTTGTTCTTCAAGCAAACTGATAATTTCCAAAGCGTGAGTGCGGAGTTCCTCCAGCACCACCCCAGCCCGGAAGACAAACATCCCACTGTTCCAGCTAAACCGACCCGTCGCCAGAAACTGCTCTGCTGTCTCTCGGTCAGGCTTTTCGGTAAACCGACTCACCCGATAAATCGGTAATGCCGCTTTTCCCCCAACCTCTGATGGTGTTGCGGTTCCTGTTTGCTCTCCTTGCTCAATGTACCCGTATCCCGTCGAAGCATAGCCGGGAGTAATTCCCAACGTCACAATTGATGCTGCCGACGCCGCGAGTTGTGCCGCCGCCGCGATCGTTTGTTGAAACGCCTCTTGGTCTTCAATCCAATGGTCGGCGGGAAAAAAGCCCACCACTGCATCATCTCCATATCTCCGGGCAATCTCCAACGTCCCCCAAGCCACTGCGGGTGCCGTGTCGCGTCCCTCCGGCTCCACCAACAAATTTTCCTCAGGAAGTTCAGGCAGTTGTTCTCTCACTCCCTGAGCCAAAAGCGCCGAGGTAATGACCCACAACTTCGACCACGAGCCTGAGAGGTCTAACAATCGCTCCGCAGTCGCCTGTAACAGGCTCTTACCACTGCCATCAAGGCTGAGAAACTGCTTCGGTCGGTCTTTACGGCTCAAGGGCCAAAAGCGTTCCCCTTTGCCACCAGCCAAAATTACGGGGATCAAAGATGTATCCATTCGGTGCAGCGCCCACTAAATTTTCTGCTATATCCTAAGCCATGCTTTATGAAGGGTGAAGGGTGAAGTATGAAGTATGAAGGGTGAAGTATGAAATAGGCGATTGGAGTAATGGCTAATCGTCGTCAATTTTTCTCTCCCCTGCTCCCCTGCTCCCCTGCTCCCCTGCTCCCCCGCTCCCCCGCTCCTCATGCCCATAACAGGGGACGAGCAATGAACCACTAGCCATCAGATCGGCATAAATAAAACCAACGACGGATGACTAAAAAACTATACTCCTGTCACAAGCATGAGATACAGATTGAGTACCTAACGTTATAATCCTGCATGGGATTTCAGAATATTTCAGTAGGACTTACGCAGAACCTTCCTTTTTAGGGAACTCCAACGGCTGAATTCCCTGAAAGTCTGTTAAGGGTACGTAAGTCTGATCTATGTGTTTGCAGGCTACGACTATTCGGTGAGGTGAGGGTGAAAAAAGGCATCAAGCATTCCCCAACTAGTTTTGGGCTTCAATCATCTGAGAGTGAGGCTAACTCTCAATCCGGTTTTGAGTCCAATAGTGTTAATGATGTCTTTACTGCGTCACCAACCCCAGTGGAGGAAAACGAGCCGCGTGGGGGTTCTGGTTTGACGCGATGGTTTTACTGGAGTGCGGCCTTTGCGCTGACGGCAGCAGTATCTGCGATGCTGGGAGCAACGTTGGCGTTGATTACACCGCTATCGCCTGTGATTGTCCCTCACTTAGGAGGGGGCGTTGAGGGAAAGCCTTGGCGTAAAAACTTTCAGTACCGTCTAGCACGACCCGTTCACATCCTGGTAATGGGGATCGATCGGGTTCTGGATACGCCAGAAAGTTCTCCAGATGTCTTTGCCGGACGCAGCGATACAATGTTGCTTCTGCGGCTCGATCCCAAAGACAATTCTGTCAACATGCTGTCGATTCCCCGAGATACTCAAGTGGAAATTCCGGGGTACGGCGTGACCAAAATCAATCAGGCAAATGAAGAAGGGGGGCCAGAACTTGCTGCACGGGTAACAAGTCGTACCCTGAATAATGTTCCGGTTGACCGCTATGTGCGAGTAACAACGGATGCCTTTCGCGAGCTGGTGGACTTGGTGGGGGGCGTTGAGGTGTATGTACCTCAGCAGATGCAGTATGAAGATGCCACCCAGCATCTAAAAATTGACCTAGAACCAGGTTGGCAGACTTTAACTGGCGACCAAGCGGAGCAATTTGCTCGTTTTCGCAGTGATAATAAGGGTGATATTGGTCGGGTGCAACGGCAGCAAGTGCTTTTAAAGGCGTTGCGACAGCGGATTCAAAGTCCAGCAGTCCTCCCCCGTTTGCCAGAGGCAGTGCGGGTGATGCAGCAGTATATTGACACCAACTTGAGCTTAGAAGAGATGCTAGCGTTGGTGAGCTTTAGCTTAGAGCTGGATCAAGATGACTTTCATATGGTGCTTTTACCGGGACGATTTAGTCAGCCGGATGAGTTTGTAGCCAGCTATTGGCTGATGAACTCCCAGGGACGCGATCGCATTATGCGTCAATATTTCCAGCAAGACATCCAACAAAACTCGCTCTATGCCAGTCCGGTACGCGGTCGCCTGCGTGTTGCTGTCCAAAATGCCACCGGAGAGACGGGTGTAGGCGATCGCGTCGCCCGGTATCTACGGGAGAAAGGCTTGGAAAATGTCTATGTGATTGAAAATTGGTCTGATTCCCGCGCTGAAACTGAAATTATTGCCCAACAGGGTGACTTGGAAACTGCCGCCACTGTGAAAAGACTTTTGGGACTGGGTAAAGTTGAGGCATCTTCTACTGGGGATTTAGATTCTGACCTGACAATTCGCGTGGGAGAAGATTGGTTAGAGAAAGAGTTTTAACCGCTGTTGTCAAAGCGTACATCTACACCTGTTTAGAAAGGAGTTAGAGATGCAATTGTTGAAGACAAAAACCATCAAAAACTTTGTTCTACGCTTGCTAAGACTGGCTTTAGCGCTGGTCTTAGCTTGGCTCTGGGTGCTGCTGGGGGCTACCCCTGCCTTCGCCCAGGCAAAAAGCGTTAACTATAGTAATACGGAACTACAAAACCGCGACTTTTCTCGTATGGATTTAGCGGGGGCGCTGTTTGCCGCAGCGGATATGCGAGGCGCTGACTTCCAGGCGTCTGACCTGAGTAACTCGATTTTTTCTCAAGGCGTATTGCTGGGGGCTAATTTGTCAGGAGCCAACCTGACAGGGGCGATGCTCGACCAAGCCACCCTGGATGAAGCGGACTTAAGCAACGCCAACTTTACTGAGGCAACAATGGTACGGACTCGCTTTTTTGATGCCGACATTACCGGAGCGGATTTTACCGATGCCATTATCGACCGCTATCAAGTCTCCTTAATGTGCGATCGCGCTAGTGGTGTTAACCCAGTCACTGGAGTTGCCACGCGGGACAGCCTAGGCTGCCGATGACTTGATAGATGCCAGCTTGGCGATCGGTTCCCAAGCCAAGACATCTTGCAGCAATGCCTGATAGCCGCTGACGTTGGGGTGTAGCCCATCGGCACTGAGGCGATCGCGTCGCCACTGAGTCCCCCTCGCCATCCACAGATCGAAGATATCGAGATAAGGAATCTGACGTTTTTCACAAGCAAGGCGTGTTGCTTCTTTGTAGCGGTACTGTTCGCCGTGATTGTAATAAAAACTACCTAAAAACGGCATTTTTTCCTCATCCACAGGCACCATGCCGACAAATAGCACCGAACAAAGTTGCTGGGATTGGTCTAATAAGGTTGCCATTTCCCGGTTGAACAAATCAAAATCAGTATATTGACGCCCGTTGACATGTCCTAGACGTGCAGAATCATTGACGCCAACTGACAAAATCATTGCCTCCGGAACGCGATTTCTCAGTTCTCCTCGGTGGCAAAACTCCTGCTCTAGACGGGCTTGCACTTGTTGCACACCGTCGCCCCGCACGCCCAGATTGTAAAGCACATGACCCGGTGGCGACATCCACCTCAGTCGCAGTTGCTCTACCCAGCCGCCACCAACTGGGTCGCCAAAGCCATAGACGAGACTATCTCCCAGGGCAACTAGCTTTAAGGGATGACTAGAAAATTGCTTAGACAACTGAGACCTTGGATTAGCAAGGGTTTGCATAACGTACTGTGACACCTTGATGACTACTTAAACTCAACACACCGAAAATAATCTCAATAATAGTAAACGATTCTTTGCAATCTGGGCGATATCTTTTTGGGTAGAGGGGACTATTCCGGCTGCCTGAAGATTTGGGGAGTCCTGCTAAACTAAAGGTTGCAACGACGCGCTGTCATCAGGCGTATTTTTTGATTTTTAGTGAAGGAAAATTCCTTATGCTGCACAAGCGTTACCAATTTGATTCGAGCGAGGTTCTGTACCGTGCAGAGGAGCTAGTCAGTGCCGCCTCCAATCGCTACCGGATTACGGTACAAGTGGCAAACCGTGCCAAGCGCCGTCGGTATGAGGATTTTGAAACTATGGATGACCCTTTAATGAAGCCTGTGCTACGGGCAATTATTGAAATGTCTGATGAGCTGACACAGCCAGAAATTATTGGTGATTAGTGAGTAGTCGGGTAGCTCTAGCCGTAATCCTCTCAACCAAGTCGGCTGGCGTTGCTCTTTACCGGAGCAAGCTTCTCAAAAGTCCTGAGTGCTGAGTTGGTAAGTAACAATAGACGTTCATCTTAGGTAGTTGACGCTGAGGCGATCGCTAACTAGGAAGTCTTCCCTCTCTTGCCGAACTCTGAACTTAGGACTATTTTTAAAGGTCAGTGGGTGCTTTATAACTCAATTTTTAATCGCACTTACATTTAAATCTGGAAATATGCAGCTTACTCTTAAACTTCCTAAGCAACTTAGCCGTTTTGTGATTGCCACTTTAATTGGGACTTGCCTGTTCCTTTTGGGAACAGGGATTAAAGATTCTGGGATCTGGAATGGTATCGGTTCGCAACCTGCGGCGGCTCAATTTTTTCAAGCCGATGCTTGGCGACAAGTTTATGAAAAATTGCCCGATTTCCCCTTAGAGAACCAATACGTCAGTAGCAAGACGGGCGAGGTCAATTCCGAGAATACCCTGGCAAGTCGTTTAATTCGTTACCACGTCTTTACCAAAAGCCGCACCCCCAACTACCGTCTTGATTGGAAGCTGACCCTGGCTGACTATCTGGGGGCTCACGAATACCTAGTGGCGTCCCAGTATCCCGGTAATGACAATTTACGAGAAAATCCCATGGAAGGCGATCGCGCTGCCATTGAAAGCCTAAATCGCACTCAACGGAATGCCTTAGTCAATGTTTTGGTGAGCATCTTCAATCCTGACACCACCCCCCAAACCGCACCATCTCCTCAAAGTGCGCCCCCCTCAACAACAGCACCCGCCTCTAGAAGAAACAGTCCCCTACCTCTCCCCCAACCGGGAGATGCTCAGTTGTTGCGACCCTAGCCGGGGTTAGGAATAGCATGGAGCGACTTGTAAAAAGCGGAACAGGCTGGCGTTTGGGATGGAACCCGGAAGCCGTCGAGTATCAAGGATTAGTTGGCGGCGAAACTTGGGCTGTTGAGCTGACAGAAGCGGAATTAAACGACTTTTGCCGCTTGCTGGCGCAACTCGTGCAAGCAATGGATCAAATAGCAGAAGAATTGATGGATGAGGAGAAAATCTCTTGTGAAGCCGAAAGCAATTTAATCTGGCTAGAAGTAGAAGGGTATGCCGATGCCTACACCCTGCGCTTTATCCTCAACTCAGGACGTTGCTGTGAGGGGAGCTGGTCAGCCGCCGCTGTACCAGAACTAGTACAAGCGGCTCAAACTCTGAAAGTATTTTAAATTGTGGGAAATCAGTTGAAAATTTGTGCTATGATTAATAAATGTGCCGGGGCGTAGCGCAGCTTGGTAGCGCACCACTTTGGGGTAGTGGGGGTCGTGGGTTCAAATCCCGCCGCTCCGATTGAAATGAAAAACTAAAAACCCTTTCTGAGAATAAAGAAACAGCAATTCACCTTAGAGCAAGCAAAATCTCTAAAGTGAATGTTTTTTTGTAGGGTAGGTTGCCGTACAAGTGACGCGCTCGCATAGCACTCCTGCCTGATTACAATTTTAAGTAAGGTAAAGAAGTACATAACAATCGGAGTCAGAGCAAATGGTACTGTTCGGATTTGGTAAAAAGAAAACAATGCCTACCGCTGAAGAGGCTCTGCCAGGGCGAGATCAGCCGATGCCAGTTCCTTCCCGTCACCAGGTCAACGGTAATCCACTCCAGCCCCCTTATCCCGAAGGAATGGAGACTGCCATGTTTGGTATGGGGTGCTTCTGGGGAGCTGAACGCAAATTTTGGGAGCAAAAGGGTGTATTTACAACGGCTGTGGGTTACGCGGGCGGCTTTACACCCAACCCTACCTATCAAGAAGTTTGTACAGGTATGACGGCTCACAATGAAGTCGTGCTCGTGGTGTTTGACCCGAAAGTCGTGAGTTATGAAACCCTATTAAAAGTCTTTTGGGAAAGCCACAATCCCACCCAAGGGATGCGCCAAGGTAACGACACGGGTAGCCAGTACCGTTCCGGAATTTACCTGTATTCTCAAGAGCAGAAAAAGCTAGCGGAAGCCTCGCGAGACGCTTATCAGCAAGCTCTGAGCCAGGGTGGTTATGGAGAGATCACCACAGAGATTATCGATGCTCCTGAGTTCTACTATGCAGAAGCCTACCATCAGCAATACCTGGATAAAAATAAGGGTGGGTATTGTGGTCTAGGCGGGACGAATATTGCCTGTCCTGTAGGGCTAACCGCAGCTAGCGATACTCTATAGCCGTTTTAGCGAAGGCCTTTCAGGGGCGGCTATAGGAACAAAGCCTGCCGACGTGGACTCCAAAAACTCCGGGATTTTAGAGTTGGCGTCGGCAGATCGGCTACGTTTTGGGAAGCTGCCTTTTTGGGTGTCTGTCAGTGACGGCGGCAAGAGATGACTCTAATCTGCCCTGATCCCTCATCTCTTCTGCAATGGCACCCAACGTCTTAATTGTTACAGAATAGAGGTAGTTCTTCTAATCTTGCTGCCTGTTTTTATGCCGACTCTCCTGGCTGATGCCAAAGATCTCCTTTCTGACTTGATTGCCCGTTATCGCTATGAAGTTGATTACCTGGCAATTCGCCTCGAAAATTCAGAGGGAACGAGTATTTTTTTGCGCGGTGACAAAGTCGAAACCCTCAGTGAGGGGTTGTCAATTGGGGGGCAAGTCCGGGCTTGCTACAAAGGCGGTTGGGGATTTGCCAGTTTTAATCAACTTTCGACGTTAGCAGAGCGAGTCGAAGAAGCGATCGCGGCGGCGAAAATTGTCGGTGATGAGGAAACGATTCTCGCCCCGATTGAGGTGGTGCAGGATGTTTGCCAGTTGCCCCTTACCGGAACAGATCCTCGGAAGATTCCCCTGGCACAGAAGAAGGAATTGTGCGATCGCTACAATCAAATTCTCAAAAGCTATAGCGATCGTATCAGCACCACCTCTGTCCGTTATAGCGACAGCACCCAACGCATCATCATCGCCACATCAGAAGGAGCGCTGATTGAGCAATCCTGGGTAGATATAGAAATGCGCTTTGCTGCAACAGCTCGTAATGGCGAGATTGTGCAAACAGGTAGAGAAACCGTCGGCTCTCGCAAAGCTTACGAAGACTTGACGAATTTGGACGAACAGGTAAAGAGTGCCGCTCAACGTGCCGTTGATGCCCTCTCCTTGCCCCCCGTCAAGGGCGGAGTTTACACCGTCGTCATCGACCCCATCCTCACGGGTTTATTCGTCCACGAAGCCTTTGGGCATCTCTCCGAAGCTGATATGGCTTACGAAAACCCAGACATATTAGAAGTGATGAGCATGGGGCGTCGGTTTGGTTCCGAAGAGTTACAAATTTTTGACGGTGCCGCACCCCAAGGACATCGCGGTAGTTACTTTTACGACGATGAAGGTACGCCAGCCACCACCACTCAACTGATCAAAGATGGTGTCTTAGTAGGACGCCTCCACTCCCGCGAAACCGCTGGCAAATTAGGCGAAACCGCCACAGGTAACGCCCGCTGCCTCAACTACCACTATCCGCCCATCGTACGGATGACCAACACCTGGATTGAGCGAGGAAAAACGCCCGTTGCCGATTTATTCCAAGGGATTAAAGAAGGGGTTTATGCCCGGAACTGGTTAGGGGGGATGACGAATGGTGAGATGTTTACCTTTAGTGCTGGGGAAGCTTGGATGATTCGCGATGGCAAAATTGCCGAACCTGTGAGGGATGTCACCCTCTCCGGCAACGTCTTTAAGACCCTGGCTGATATTGAAGCCATCGGTGATGACTTCTACTGGGATGAGTCCGGCGGCTGTGGCAAAGCTGGACAAGGCGGCTTACCCGTCGGTTGTGGCGGCCCCAGTTTGCGAATTCGCAACGTTGTTGTCGGTGGCGAAGCGGCGGAGTAGGAAAGTCATCCTAATGCTGTTCGGATAAAGCCAACTTAACTTCTCCTTCCCACCTTTCCCTAGCCCTGCCCTACAGAGGGGAGGGAAGTGGAATAAATGTTTTTTACGGGGAAGGGGGATTTTCGTTCCAGCAACATCATCTTTTCCTATCCCTGGGACAAATGACAGTGCAAACGTCCCCAAGGGAAACAATTTTCTAAGCGACTCATCCCAACAACTCCTCTAACACATCCAAATCTGCCCCAATCTCATCCTCTAGGATTCATCACCCGCTCACTCGTCAAATCCAAATTCGGTAGCATCGGCGAGATAATCCGCTCATTCCCCTGAAAAACCCGCTCCTCATACAATCCTTCCACCCACTCCAGCACCGTAACCCGCCCTTCAATCGGGTCAACAATCCAATACTCCGCAATTCCCCGCGCCGCATACTCAGACCGCTTGTAGCGATAATCTCGGTCTATGTTTTCCTTCCCCGGTGACACTACCTCAACCACCAACTGAGGCGGCGGCATATCAATCATTACCGTAGACCGACTTGCCCCCTCTAATGCCGTTGCCAGTTCCTCAGAAAGCACCATCAAATCCGGTAAGCGCGTCGTTGCCCGCGAACCCATCACCACAATTTCTGTCCCAATTCTCAATCGATAGGAGGGAATTCCCTGTTGCGAAAAACAGACTAGTAAGAACATGGCAATGCGCTGATTTAAATCGCTTTCTGGCGGCATAACTACCAACTCCCCCTTGACCAAACAGGTGCGAGTATCCGTCCCATCGTCATAGTTAAGGTACTCCTCAAGCGTCATTTTCTGGAATGCAATAGTTACCATCTTCTTCCACCGCTTCTGCAAATCTAGGATGTTGTTCTCAGCCACAGGTTGCCGCTTATTATCCAGCAATAACCCATCCGCCTCCTTGTCATAAAACCAGACGTAAGACGGATGGGCTTTCCGGCTCATCACACAAGGTTTTGCTGCCTTTGAGAATGGACATTAAACAACTTCTAGCTCATATCCTACTGAAGAGAAACCTGGTTTGCTATGTTTTTAACCTCTTCAACAGGCAGATCGCTAGCTACGTTGATAATAATGAGGTTGCCTCCACAAGAACAGCGGCATGGTGGCGAATATGGTCTTCCATAAAAGTGGCGATGAAGTAATAGCTGTGGTTGTACCCTTCTTGAAAGCGCAACGTTAGGGGTTGTCCGGCTTTTTTACACGCCTCCTCAAATACCTCAGGGAGCAATTGCTGCTTCTCTAGAAAGGGGTCGGCGGTGCCTTGGTCGATGAGGATGGGACGGTTGTAATTAGCAGTCAGTACTAGTTCGCTGGCATCGTAGGTACGCCATTGTTCTTTATCCGTACCCAGATAATTGGTAAATGCCTTCTGTCCCCAAGGACAGCGCATCGGGGCTGCAATGGGTGCAAGTGCAGAGACAGACTGATATTGCTCAGGGTTTCTCAAGGCGCAGACTAACGCCCCATGACCGCCCATAGAATGACCAAAAATCCCCTGTCTTCCGGATTGCACGGGGAAATGTTCGGCAATCAGAGCTGGTAGTTCCTGAACAACATAGCTATACATGCCGTAATGAGATGCCCACGGCTCCACCGTCGCATCAACATAAAAACCAGCCCCCGTGCCAAAGTCCCAATCTGCATCTTCTCCCGTAATCCCTGCATCGCGAGGACTGGTATCGGGTACAACCAGCATCAAGCCATACTTAGCCGCAAACTCCTGTGCGCCTGCCTTTGCCATGAAATTTTCTTCAGTGCAGGTTAAACCAGAGAGAAAATACAGCACGGGAACGGCTTGGGATTGTGCTTGCGGCGGCTGATAAACGGCGAATTTCATCTTGCCGTTACAGGTATCAGAGTCATGGCTGTAAAAGCCGACTGTACCGCCGAAACTGCGATTTTCTGAGATCAGGTTGAGGGATGCAGACATAAGCTTGATTCTTGGCAGTTGGCGTCGAGCGGTAATGATATCAAATTGTGCAAAATTGCGATCGCCCTTAAAAAAGGATTAGCTCTAATTGACCTATTTAGAACGTCACCACACTACGAATTGACTCACCTTTGTGCATCAAATCAAAGGCATCGTTAACCTTCTCCAAAGGCATGACGTGGGTAATCAAGTCATCAATATTGATCTTCCCTTCCATATACCAGTCAACGATTTTCGGTACATCAGTGCGTCCTCTGGCACCCCCGAAAGCGCTTCCCTTCCAAACGCGTCCGGTAACCAGTTGAAAGGGGCGAGTGCTAATTTCCTGTCCCGCCCCAGCAACGCCGATAATCACACTGACGCCCCAGCCTTTATGGCAGCATTCCAACGCTTGGCGCATTACCTTCACATTACCGATGCACTCGAAGCTGTAGTCGGCACCGCCTTTGGTTAAGTCAACCAGGTAAGGAACTAAATCACCCTCGACTTCTTTGGGGTTCACAAAATCCGTCATGCCGAATTTTTCGGCTAGTTCTCGCTTGGCGGGGTTGATGTCAACGCCGACAATCTGAGTTGCCCCTACCATCCTTGCTCCCTGGATGACGTTTAAACCAATACCACCCAATCCAAAAACCACCACTCGCGAACCGGGTTCGACTTTAGCCGTATAAATAACAGCACCAATACCCGTTGTAACGCCGCAGCCGATGTAGCAAACCTTCTCAAAGGGGGCATCTTCTCGAATCTTGGCAACGGCGATTTCCGGCAGCACGGTGTAGTTAGCAAAGGTGGAGGTGCCCATGTAGTGATGGAGCTTTTTGCCATTCAAGGAGAAGCGACTGGTGCCATCGGGCATGAGTCCCCGTCCTTGAGTAGAGCGGATTGCTTGGCAGAGGTTGGTTTTCCGGCTCAAGCAATATTCGCACTGACGGCATTCGGGGGTGTAGAGGGGGATAATATGGTCGCCAGGTTTGACACTAGTAACCCCTTCACCGACTTCTACAACGACTCCCGCGCCTTCGTGTCCCAAAATTGCGGGAAATAGCCCTTCGGGATCGTCTCCTGAGAGGGTATAAGCGTCGGTGTGACAGATTCCCGTTGCTTTAATCTCAACCATCACCTCCCCCGCTTTTGGGCCTTCAAGCTGCACGGTTTCGATGCTGAGGGGTTTACCTGCTTCCCAGGCGACTGCTGCTCTAACTTCCACTTTGTTCCTACTTATATCCACCAACTCATCTCAGTGTACTAAGTTGTTAGGGAGGTTTAGGTGTGGGTAGAAGTATCCTTTGAGGGAGAACTCGCATGTGCAATACCTTTATTAAGGCTTCTGTTTCCTCAATTGCTAAGGTAGTTGCTCTACCTTTTAACTACTTTAGGATTAATTGCAAACCCTGGTTTTTTAATGTTTCTAATTTTTTAGGTGATTGAGTTAGAAAACGATGCAAAACCTACTTCTTCGGTGAGCCTGTTTGGGAATAATAGGCAGAAATTACGCCATCCTAATAGTAACTTTCGGTTCTATTATTGCAGTAGCAGGGAATTAAATCACTTCCTGCTATCTTGACTCTTACCAAGTTGATTAAAGAGGGATATTAAAGTCGATGAGCTTAAAAGATCGGATCTCCGAAGATATTAAAACGGCGATGAAGGCAAAAGATAAAACGCGCCTGGAAACCGTCCGGGGGATAAAAAAGGTTTTACTGGAAAAAGAAGTGAGCCTACGTCCCGAAGGGCAAACGAGCCTCACTGAAGTGCAGGAACTTGAGGTATTAGCCCAACAAGCGAAACAACGCCGGGAGTCTATCGAGCAATATCGCCAAGCCGGACGCGATGACTTGGCAGACCAGGAAGCGTTGGAGTTAGCAATTATCGAAACCTATTTGCCTAAGCAACTTTCTGATCAGGAAGTGGCGGCGATTGTTGATGAAATTATTGCCGAGGTCGGGGCGAGTTCTGCTAAAGATATGGGTAAGGTTATGGGCCCGGCGATGCAACGGTTGAAGGGTCGCGCTGAAGGTCAAAAGATCCAGGCAATGGTAAAAGCGAAGTTAAGTTAGGGAGGTAGGGCTGAGGAGAGCGATCGCTTTTTTTGTGCAAGATTAGCGGTTTCTATCCCAAAATGAGTGATTTGTCAAGCCGCTGGCAAGAGCCGTATAAAAAGTTGCAGATTCTTCTGAAAATTTTAGATAGGCTCACAAGCTTAGTAGTCGAAAAAATCAATCTATGAAACAACCGTTTTGGGCATTGACAAAAGGACATCAGCCGTTAGTTGCCGTAGCGCTTCACGATGGTCATCACGTACGCCCTGAGGTCGCTGAACTCCTCGCCATCGACAAAAATGACCGCAAGCGAGAAGAAGACCCCTTCACGGCTGCCTGGACAGATATAGCCCAGACGCGGTTAGTGGTATTGCGATCGCGTTTTGAAGTTGATTTGAATCGACCCAGGAAAAAAGCAATTTACCTCAAACCAGAAGACGCCTGGGGATTGGATATTTGGCGCGAGGTTCCCTCCCCAGAAATCCTGGAGCAGTCTTTAGCGGAATATGACCGCTTCTATGCCGTTGTGGAGGAAATCTGCACGCACCTAGAGCAACGCTATGGACGCTTTGTAATCTTCGACCTCCACACCTACAATCACTACCGCAATGGGCAACATGCGCCTCCAGCAGAACAGTGGCTCAACCCTGAAATTAACCTCGGTACAGGTTCCCTGAATCGGCAATATTGGCAACCTGTAGTTGAGCGCTTTTTGGGAGACTTGCGCCGCTTTGACTTTTTCGGTCGGCAATTGGATGTCCGGGAAAATGTCAAGTTCGTGGGCGGGCATTTTGCCCGTTGGGTTCACTCACACTTTCCCCAATCCGCCTGTGTATTATCAATTGAGGTGAAGAAGTTTTTTATGGATGAATGGTCGCACCAGCCAGACTTGCAGCAAATGGCAGCCATTCACCAAGCGTTACGCTCTACTATACCGGGAGTGTTGGAAGAATTGCAGCAGTTATCTAGGGAGTCAGCTGAGAATTACCAGACTATGGCTGTTGATTAATTTGCTCAATTTGTTTTGTAAAGTGACTTTCCTCATACTGCAGCGATCGCGCCAGTTCTAACCCTTCTTGGAAGGCTGTTAAGGCTTGAGGATAGTTCTGTTGCTGGAGATGAATTTGCCCCATTTTGTCATAAGTATTCATCAAGCCGTAGTAGTCGTAAGACCGTTGTTCTATCTGCAACAGCACTTCATAGATTTGTAAGGCAAACTCTGGTTGCTCGTATTGCTGATAGAGTGCGCCTAGTTTTTGCAATGCCTCAGTTGCATCCCCAAACTGCTGATTGGCGACGGCTAAGGTGTAAGCTTGCTGATAGTTTTGGCTAGCCTGTTCGGGCTGATTGAGGGCGTGGTAGTCAGAGGCGATCGCTATCAGCAATGCCGGAAACTGCGGATTGTTTGGCACCGCCTGATAACTCTCAACCAAACGTAGCTTTACCTTCAACGCATTTTCTGGTTCTTTTGCCTTGTCGTAAATGTAGGATAGCTGTTTGAGATACTCAACTTGATCGACGACATCAGACTGATCTTGAGAGATTTTCAGCAACTCCTCATAAGTAGCCGCCGCTTTTGGGTAGTCGAAATACGCCATCTGCAATTGCCCCATAGTTTTCAGGGTCGATTCTTTCGCCGCGACATCATTGCTTTGCCGCGCCTGGGCGAGAATTTGCTCGTAAATCGTCAACGCTTGTTGAGGTGATCGCACTTGCTCGTAAGCTTTGCCCAAGGCTTCCCGAAGTTCTTCTTTATTAGTACTAAGTGCTGAGTCCTTAGTTATCAGTTGTGAAGTCTGAGGGCGACGGGAAGAAGAGGAAGAGGGTTTTTCTAGCTCTTGCTGAATCGCTTCTAAGCGCTTGGTAATCACTTGCACTTGAGTTTTTTGATTTCCCTCCCAAGCCACTTCTCCCACTCGTCCCAAAGCTCTCACCTCTTCTAGAGTGCCGAGAGTCCGCCGCAACCTCAGTTCCCGGTTCCAGATATCAAAAGCCTGGGCGGCATTGCCAGCTTGGTATTGGGCAGTTGCCTGAGCATTTAGCTGATCTAGCTCTTCCTTAAATCTCAGCAGTTCCAATGGACTCAACGGACGCTCTACCGATGACTCAGGTAACAGCAGATCAGGGGTGGTTATTTCCAGAGGATTTGGTGTCTTTTCTTGTGACCAAGCAGGCGCAGCCACCCCCAGCACCACCACCAGCGCCGAAACTCCCGCCGTTAACATTTTGAGCTGATAATTAGGCATACATTTCCCCCATCCCACTCTCTAAACTTTACCGATAACAACTAATTTTTAACGATGGGCAATTAAGCAGACTTGCTCCCACCTAACTTGATCGTCCCAGTTCTACCTGTGGTTGTAGCCTCTCTTGCCTCGCTGACTGGTACAGTGATGCCAGAGTTTCCGCCTTGAGAGTAATTTTGGCAAGCATGTGGGTGAATGAGAATAAATTTAAGCTAAGGTCTTGGCTATTAGTAGGCGTGTTTGCCTGCTTGAGCCTGTTTACAACCTCCTGTGGCATCCAGCCAGGAGTGGCACAAGACCGACTTTTTCTAGACTTATCACTGGACTATTTAGGTGAGTACCAACTGCCGAAGCTGACGTTTAAAGATACACCCGTAGGTGGGATCTCGGCATTGACTTACGACCGAAGTCGCGATCGCCTCTATGCCCTCTCGGATGACCGCAGTGAACGTGCTCCCGCCCGATTTTATACAATCCAACTCACAACCGCTGGCAACGAGGCTGGAGAAATCGCACCGGAGGACGTTATCGTTGAGGACGTAACCTTTCTCAAAGATGAGAACGGCGAGACTTACGCTAAAGGGAGTCTCGATCCAGAAGGTATTGCCCTCTCTCCCAAAGAGAGCGTGTTTATCTCCAGTGAAGGTATCCCTAGTCAAGGGATTTCTCCCTTCATTCAAGAATTTGACCTAAAAACCGGACAACAGCTACAAAGCTTGCCGATTCCAGAACGCTTCCTCCCTGGAGATGAACAGGGCGTGCAGGAAAATTTAGGCTTTGAGTCCCTAACCCTCGACCCTACGGGTTTAGCAGCGGCAAGCGGCGACCCCTTCCGCCTGTTTACGGCGACAGAATCCGCATTAGTGCAGGATAAACTCACCGACGCTCCCGAAGAATCTGTCCGCCTTCGCCTACTGCACTACATCCTCGGTGATATTGCTCCCCCCTTGCTGGTGGCGGAACATCTCTACCTCCTCGCCCCCACACCTGCAGGTGCAATTGACAATGGCTTGACGGAATTAGTCGCCCTCGATCCGGGGGGTCATTTCTTGAGTTTAGAACGAACTTACGGGCTAGCTGGTGCTGGGGCAAAGATTTATCAAGTCACAGCCGCCGCGTCAACAGATACCTCCACCATCACTAGTTTCAATGGGGATATCAGCGGGATTAGACCGATTCAGAAAAAGTTGCTCCTCGATTTGAGTGACCTAGGAATTTATTTAGATAACTTGGAAGCAATGACTTTAGGGCCGCGCCTTGCTGATGGTAGCCAGAGTTTAGTGTTGGTGAGCGATGACAACTTCAGTGAGAGGCAACTGACGCAGTTGCTTTTATTTCGTCTCAAAGGTTTGAGCTAAAGAGAGTTCAAAAGTACATGTAGGAGCGATCGCCCTCGTTTTACAATTAATTAATGAAAATATCATGTCAATTTTGAAGAATTAGTTAATGACTCATTCTACTGATATCGCTACCCTAGCTCGTTGGATGGCAGCCGATTTTAGTAACCAGGAACAAGCCTTCGAGAATCCACCTTTTTTTGCTCACATCCGCGTCTGTATGCGTCCGCTTCCGGTGGAACTACTAGGCGGCGTCAGCTTATTTGTCGAACAAGCCTATGACTACATGCTGAATACCCCCTACAGATTGCGGGTGTTGAAGCTGACTGATATAGGCGATCGCATTGCAATTGAAAACTATACCGTTAAAGACGAAAAACCCTTCCACGGTGCCTCCCGCGACCTCAAACGCCTGCAATCTCTTACCGCCGACCAACTGGAGAAACTCCCCGGCTGCAACATGATTGTTGAATGGACAGGTCATAGCTTCAAGGGTGAAGTTGAACCGGGTAAGGCTTGCATGGTTTTTCGCCAAGGTAAGGAAACCTATCTCGACAGCAGCTTCGAGATCGACCAAGACAAATTTACCAGTCTTGACCGAGGATGCGACCCCCAAACCGATGAGCAAGTTTGGGGTTCGGTGGCTGGTTCGTTTTACTTTGTCCGCTGGGCAAGTTTTGCCGAGGAGGTAAAAGTTTAGTTAGCTTTTTGGTTGTGAGTTTTTAGTTGTTCGGGCGCACAATGCTAGTTAAGTTGCGTTGTTGAGCAAAACAGCCGCGATCGCCTAATTCCTCACTAAAACACGTACAGGCTCTCTAAATAGTTGGTATGGCGACATTTTTCAAAATACTCAGGGGGCCGTAGTCTTTCAAAAGCTTCATTTCCTCCGCATTCCGTACCAGGAGGGCACCCGCGAATCCTAAGGAATTTACTGAGATTGACTCAAAATGTTCTTGCGATCGCGGTACGATCAGCATCCATTCCCGTGTCGCGAGAAAGTTGTAGGGTGCAGATTGCCTGTTTTCCGGGGCGGCAACATCCCCCTGCAAGCCTAGGGTACGTAGTGAGGCGTGATAGCGCTCAAGGGTGGCGATCGCCGCTTCTAAGGGAGATTTCGACCAATTTGGGTCTAGGGAGACAACAGCATGTCTAAAGGGAAAGCCTGGTATTGTCCCAAAACCCTTAAATGTAGCGGATGTTAGCAGAGGTTCAATGGGGATCTTTGAGCCTTCTGGAGCCAGGGGTAGAGGGATGAGTTGTAAGTGCTTGTGTCGCTGGCTAGCCCCGGCAATCTGACCACCATTGTAGAAGACTAAACCATCAATTTCGGCAAGACTTGCCCACATCGCCTCAAAATCTTGCAAATTTAACCAGTTTTCCTGTTCCTCAAACGAGCGCGTCACAATCAGCAGGTGATGGTCAACGACATTGAATTTGTTCAACAAACCGACATGGGTGTTGGAGATGTCTGCAACAAATAGGTCTTGATCATAGGGAAGGAAGGGGTTGAACTCCTTTCCAGAATTGGTAACTTCCTGGTTCTGCTTCTTTGCCTCATCTTTGCGAACAAGATTGGACAAAATCCGCACCAGGAACCGAACGCCACCCTGCTCTACAAATTCATACTTTGTAGGGATTGGCTGGAGCGCACCGCATTGGAGTGCTTGCTCAGTTCGCTCGATCACCTTTGCCCATAACGTTCCCGGTTCCAGCACTTGTGTCTCCCGTGCAGTCGGTTTTTCTTCAGACACCGTTACTCCTTTAAAATCTGACGCCCTTTTTCGAGCATAAATCAAAACTACTATGCCTTGCGATCGAGTTTGAACGCCCGTTCTAAAGCAGCTTTTTCCTTTGCTCTTTGAGCATAAGGCTGTAGTTGTGTAGTATCCCACCCGCTCAAGACGCTTAAATCTTCTAAATCAATGCCCTTCATTAACATTTCTACGCACCAAGTCTGTCGGGCTTGGGAGAGTGATGGTGGTTGACCTTCAGGCGTGAGCAACTCCGCCGTAAATTCTTGCCACGCCACGTATAACTCGGTTTCTGAGAAGGGTTCACCAGAATCGTTGATAAATAAAGCAGATTTGTCATCTTTGCGGCTTTTTAGCCACTGGGTTAGAGGATTGCGCTTGTAGGAGCCGTAGCGCTTGCCCATAATCCACTGATTGATGGGGACTTGTCGCACTGCACCTTGATTTACCTGCAACAGATACTGTTCGTCCTTGATTTGATGGGTTAGCGAAGCGGCTCTGTAGGAGTCTCGCTCTAAACTCACCACTTCTTGCGGACGCAAGCCTGTAGCAAACAGCGTGTAGGCTAAAGCATAATTTCGCAAACTTTGTTTTTTTGCTTGTTGCAAAATTTCGTGAACTAATACCCCTGGCAAATCCGCTATTTCCTCTATAGCCCTGCTTTTAAAAGGGGGTTGGGGGAAGTCTCTCAAGCTAATACTGTTGTTTGAAGCCTCTGGCGCAGGCAAAACTGCACCGTACAAACACAACTGCACCAAGCTCTCCAAAAAATCCTCGCGATCGCTCCAAAGTTCGTGGAATTCGCTGGTAATTTCAATGACGAGATACCCGAACAACATACCGTTGAGCAAGCTGGATAAGTTTTCCGGGGAGATCCGGAGCTGTAGTTGCTCTCGCTCAATCACCGCTGCGAGATATTGGGCAACTTCCTGATTAGCAAGGGTGACACCTCGTCCTAAGGCGCGACGATTTTCTAAGGTGAATTGACCCGCTTCCCCAACGACAGAGCGGAGTAATTCAGGAATGGTTTCTAATACCTGGAGGCGATCGCGTGCATAGCTTTTCAGCGCCTGCGCGACATGGGTGGTGTGATGAATTTGCTCTCTCAAGGCTTCACCCAGATGGGTAAACACCGCAGAATCTTCAATAACGGCTAAAAGTAATCCTTGCTTGTTTCCAAATTGCCGAAACAGCGTTACTTCGTTGACTTGGGCGAGTTCGGCAATTTGCCGCGTTGTCGTTTCTGTCACTCCCTGAGAGCTGAACAACTCCAGCGCTGCATTGATTAAGCGCTGTCGAGTCGAAGAATGCGTTCGAGCCATAATCTTAATGCAAGTGACACTTGCAATTCTGAATTTCTGTTGTTAAGCTTAGGAGAGAAAGTGCAAGTAACACTTACATCATCATCAACTCCTCAATAGAGATTCCTTTTAAGCTACATAAGAAAAAAGATTTATGACCAACAACTCCCTTTCAGCAACTGCCCAAAGAAGTTCGCCCTTGACTATTAGCTGGGTCAGCGTGGGCTTTTTTGCCATCATTCATGCCTTAGCACTGCTAGCTCCCTGGTTCTTCTCTTGGTCAGCGTTGGGAGTAGCAATCTTTCTCCACTGGCTGTTTGGTAGCATTGGTATTTGCTTAGGCTACCACCGACTCTTAACTCATCGTAGTTTTCAAGTACCGAAGTGGTTGGAGTATATCATTACAACTATTGGTGTGTTAGCGCTACAAGGTGGCCCGATATTCTGGGTTGCAGGTCATCGTCAGCACCATGCTCACCCTGAAGATGAGGTGAAAGACCCTTACTCTGCACGACAAGGTTTCTGGTGGAGCCATATGCTGTGGCTTGTCCTTCAAAGAAAAGAATTTTTTGAGTATGAAACCTATAAAAGATATGCCCCGGATATTGATAGAGACCCCTACTATCGCTGGCTAAATAAGTATTTTCTATTGCTTCAGATTCCTTTGGCGCTGTTACTGTACGCCGTGGGTGGTTGGTCTTTTGTGATTTGGGGAGTATTTGTCAGAGCCGTGGTACTGTGGCACAGCACTTGGCTGATTAATTCTGCTACTCACCTGTTTGGCTACCAAGCCTATGAAGTAGAAGATGGTTCTCGTAACCTCTGGTGGGCGGCAATTCTCACCTATGGCGAAGGTTGGCACAACAATCACCACGCTCAACCTAATGTTGCCCCAGCCGGACGGAAATGGTGGGAAATCGATGTCACTTGGTGGGCAATTCAAGTGTTGCAAGCGGTAGGTTTGGCGAAAAAGGTAGTTATGCCTCCGCAGCAGCAAGCTGAAGGCTAACTTCCGTAGAAGTACAAAGAATTTTTCTAATGCGATCGCTTTTTCAATAGCGCCTCGCGTCTACCTAAGATCCCCGACTTCTCCAAGAAGTCGGGGATCTCACTTTCACGAATTATTTACAACTAGCGCCGAATCTCGAACCCTTGTAAACCTTCTGGCTTTTCGTACTCAACCGCGACATCTTTAACCACAGCACCGAGAGGGCCCTTGTGACACCAACGCACCATGGCTTTGACAGCTTCCTCCGTACCTTCAAACACCGCTTCCACCCGTCTATCTAGGAGGTTTCTTACCCAGCCATTAACTCCTAAATGTTTTGCCTGGTTCATCGTAGAGTATCGGTAACTAACTCCCTGAACCTTGCCGGAAACGAAAACGTGGGCGCGGACTTGCTCTGGTGGTGTTGATGTATCTGTCATTGACGGGAAAGGTATTTACACATCATCGGCTAAATCCGATTCTAATCGGTCAATTTTAGTAATACTTGAGTGTGTTGACCCTATGCTTGATCATTTTGGTGCTATGACGATCGCGCAATTATTTAATCTCGCCAATCTCTTTGTTTTGCCCTTCTGGGTACTGATGATTCTGCTACCCAATTGGGGCGTCACGCGGCGAGTGATGCAATCCTATCTGCCCTTCGTCCCCTTGGCTGGGGCTTATGTGTATTTGTTCATCAGCAGCGTGACCCCAGAAACGGCACAAGCGCTGTCTAATCCTCAGCTAGCCGACATTGCCCACTTCCTTGGGGATGAGACAGCCGCCGCTACAGGCTGGATTCACTTTTTGGTGATGGATTTGTTTGTCGGGCGCTATATTTACTTAGAAGGGCAGCGTACAGGACTGTGGACAATTCACTCATTGGCGTTGTGCTTGTTTGCGGGCCCGATGGGATTGCTATCTCATATTGTCACCTATGGGATTTCCCAAAAGTTTGCCTCACCTGTGGCGTCAGAGGTGGGAACGCCGTCGGCAAGTACTCCTCAGAGCTAGAGGGGTTTGCAGTTGAGTGTAGATTACAATCTCTCTTTTTGCTCCCCCTTGTCTCCAGTCTGTTTTCAGCCTTGATACTTCACCCTCAATCTCAAAAGATAGTCATCTAGATGAAAAAAGGATTTCTGGAGGAGATTCGTAACATTATTTAGAAAAATTTATGATTATTTACGGTTTTTGGGTGAAATTTAACTAAATCTAGGTAGATGATTAGTTAACACAGGATTGATGGCAAGAGGCGATCGCGCTTGTTCAAGTGACTGAGAACTATATATTTCAGTCGTTTTCAGCTCGCTCTGCTTGGCTGGTTATGCAGCGAACACTTCAGGAGATGGGCATTTGATGCGCCCTAATGATTGCAGTCATAGGGTTTTTGAAAAGCGATCGCAACGGGGATCAACTTTGCCTAAAGCTAGAAAGGTGCAGTAATGAGAATTCTCCTGGTAGAGGATAATGAGCCTTTAGCTAAAGCTTTGGCTTTAGCTTTGAGTGAGCAATACTACGTTGTCGATATCGCCAGGGATGGACAAGAAGCGCTGAGGATTGTGGAAACCTTTCCCTACGATTTGCTGCTCCTTGATGTCATGCTGCCAAAATTGGATGGGGTGAGCCTTTGTCGGGAACTCCGTACTCGTGGTTATCTACTGCCGATTCTCCTCTTGACAGCACGCGATACCAGCACAGACAAAGTCACAGGGTTAGATGCCGGAGCCGACGACTATCTCGTTAAACCCTTTGACTGGGATGAGTTATTGGCTCGGATTCGCACCTTACTGCGTCGGGGAAACTGTTCCCAGTCATCCATTCTCACCTGGGGTGAAGTGTCATTAGAGCTGAGCAGTTGTCAAGTCACTTATCAAGACCAGCTTGTCCCCCTGACGCCCACTGAATACCGCCTGCTAGAGCTATTTATGCGTCATAGCAATCGCGTCTTTAGTTGTGGAGCTATTTTGGAACATCTGTGGTCTTTTGAAGACCCGCCAGGCGAAGAGACTGTGCGCTCACATATTAAAGGGTTGCGTCGAAAACTCAAATCAGCAGGTGCACCCGTTGATTTAGTGGAGACAGTCTACGGTTTGGGGTATCGCCTCAAGCCCGAAGCAACGGAGCCAACAGCAACTGAAACCCTCCCTCCTGAGCCTGACACGGCTCCTATCACTCCTCAGATGTTGATGCCCCAGTCTAGCCGCAAGTCGCAACTCCTGAAAGCCCTGGCTGCGAGTTGGGAACAGCTTAGAGGTGAGGTTTTAAACCAAGTAGCGGTGCTAGAAGAAGCAGCGATCGCCTATAACTCTGACACCCTCAGCCCAGAACAGCAAAGGCAATCCCTAACAGAGGCTCATAAACTAATCGGGTTATTGGGAACGTTTGGCTTAGTGCAAGGGTCGCGACTCGCCCGCCAAATCGAAGACTTAGTACGCAGCGACACCTTAACCTCAGCCCAGGTAGAGCAATTAGAGGAATTGGTGGCAACCTTGCGTTCTGTGGTAGAGCAGCCGATTGCCGAGCCACCCATCCTACAAGCCCTACAAGACACAACAACTCTACCCAAAGAACGCCCATTCCTCTTAATCGTTGATGATGATCAACAATGGCTTGAGCAATTGCTACAAGAGGCGGCGGGATGGGAAATGGAAGTGCAGAGGGCTACCACCCTCACGTCCGCGAGACAGCAAATCGCCCAACGACGTCCAGATGCGATCCTGCTCGACATTTCCTTTGAAAGTGAAACAGAAAATGGTCTTACCCTACTGGCTGACCTGACGACGTTCACTTCGCAAATCCCCGTGATTATCCTCTCCAACTACGGAGACTTTGCCGACCGACAGTCTGCTGTCCGCTTAGGAGCTTGGGCATTTTTGCAGAAGCCTATCCCCGTAGAGCAAGTACTGGCGATCGTTACCCAAGCGTTGCAACCCAGCTCAATAACGACGGCAGAGATTTTAGCTGTCGATGATGACCCACAGGTCTTGGCGGTTTCTAAAACCCTGTTAGAGCCGTGGGGAATGCGGGTGACCACCCTGGAGGATTCTCGACAGTTTTGGGAAACCTTGGAGGAGACTTTACCAGACTTACTCATTTTGGATGTGGAACTCAATCACCACGATGGTGTTGAGCTGTGTCGGGTGGTACGCAATGACCCCCGCTGGAGTGGGTTGCCAATTTTGTTTCTGACCGCCCATACTGATTCCGGTATTGTGCAACAGGTATTTGCGGCTGGGGCAGATGATTTTGTTAGCAAACCGATTGTGGGCCCGGAACTGGTGACGCGGATTATGATGCGGTTAGAGCGAGTGCGGATGCTACGGCAATTAGCCGAAATTGACCAGTTGACGCAACTCACTAATCGTGCTAAGTCTTCTCAAGATTTTGAGAAGTTTCTGGATCAAGCCGCACGGACGGGAGGGATATTTTGTCTGGCGCTGATCGATTTAGATTGCTTTAAACAGGTAAATGACCGTCATGGTCATAGTATTGGCGATTCAGTGTTGCGCTGGCTAGGCGGGTTGTTGCGTCGTTCGTTCCGTAGGCGCGAGGACATAGTCTCACGCTGGGGAGGCGAAGAGTTTGTCATTGGTTTGTACGGTATGAACAAAGCGTCGGTGGCGCGGCGGCTTAATGAAGTACTGGAAATACTGCGCCGAGAGGCATTCACCAATACTAATGATGAAAAATTCCAAGTTACCTTTAGTGCGGGAGTCGCTGAATATCCTGAAGATGGGACTACTCTTGAATTGCTATATCGCGCGGCGGACAAGACACTTTACCAAGCGAAGGAGGCGGGGCGAAATCAAGTTTTGGTTACTAGCTAAGGATTCAATAGGCAAATAAGCTGCAGCTAATCAGGAAAGAATTGTCACCACGATTAATCAGGAAAGAATTGTCACCACGATTCAACACTTACCTAAAATCTCTCGGTGAATAACATGATTTATTGTGATTCTAGTTATTTTGGGCAAGTAGGGGGCTGGTTGCCTATTGCGGTTGCGGGGTTGTGGGCGATCGCCTTCTCCATTGTCGGCATATTAATCTATTCCAATCAACGATCAGCTCTGCCCAGGCGATTGGCACAATTGCAGGCGACAAATGTTGTGCTAATGCAGGCATTAACTAGTTATTCGCGATCGCAAACCACTTTACAACAAGACAAATTACAGCTAGAACAGCGATTGGCAGAGCTTTCTACCCAAGTTCTCCAAATCGCTAAATTCTTATTTTTAGAGGCTGAACCTACTCAGGGACAGGAAAGTCAATCCTTATTGCACGCTGTAACGACAGCGATTAACTCTGGGGAAACCTTGCTCCGAGAAGAAATTGAGATTGACCTTGGCGATGGCAAACGGAAAACTTTCCTTAACTCTGCTGTCCCCTTGCGAAATGAAAATCAAGAAGTCATCGGGGCAATCTTAGTCAATCAAGATATCACCGAGCAACAACTTGTTGAGAAAGCTTTTTGGGAAAATCAGTTATTGATTCAGCGCATTGCTGAAGCAATGCCAGCCATTTTGTACCTCCATGACTTAGTGGAAGGGCGCAATATCTATAGCAATCATCAAATCTCCGAGATTCTCGGCTATTCGCCCCACGAGGTGCAGCAGATGGGTTCAGAGCTGATGGCGGTACTCCTCCATCCTGATGATCGAGCAACCGTGTTTGCGGCGGGTAAACAACTGGCAACGGTTTCAGAGGGAACCGTTGTAGAAGTTGAGTATCGGATGCGACATGCCAATGGCGAGTGGCGCTGGCTTCATAGTCGAGATATTGTCTTCACCCGCAATGGGGAGAATTTGCCGCAACAGATTGTCGGCGTGGCGGCGGATATTACGGCGAACAAGCAGCGAGAAGCGCAAATCCAGTTTCAAGTTTCGCTTTTAGAGCAAGTGCGTAATGCGGTGATTGCGACGGATTTGGAGGGAAATATTACTTATTGGAACCATTTTGCGGAAACGCTTTATCAATGGAAAGCCGAAGAGGTTTTGGGTAAAGCGATTGGTGAGCTGCTCCTCCCGATTGGAGAGCAGGAACTAGTAGCAGCAGCAGAAGTTATGAGCCGTCTTCGCTACAAACGTTGGGAAGGGGAGTTTACAGTTCGCCGTAAAGATGGAAGTACGTTTCCTGCCTATGTTGTTGATTCCACGATTCACAATAGTCAGGGGCAGCCAATTGGTTATGTGGCGGTGAGTATTGATATCACTGCTGCTAAATGCTCAGAGCAGGAGTTAAAACAATACCGCGATCGCCTAGAAGAATTGGTGGTAGAACGTACTGTTGCCTTAACCAAAACTAATCAACAACTCCAACAGGAAATTTGCGATCGCATCGCCACTGAAACGGCACTCCAACAGAGTGAATATCGCTTCTACACTCTGGCGAAAGTCTCTCCCGTTGGCATCTTTCGTACCGATGTTTGGGGAAATTGCCTATACGTAAATGCTCGCTGGTGCAAGATGACGGGGCTGACTCTAGCAGAGATACTAAAACAAAATTGGGTAAGGGCATTCCATCCTGAAGACCAGAAGAGGGTTTTTGCCGCCTGGAACCAAGCCGTGCAGGAGAACGCCCCCTTTCAAGCTGAAGGTCGGTTGCAGCAACCGGATGGGACGATTGTGTGGGTGCTGGCGCAGGTGGCAACTGAACGTCAAGATGTGGCGGATGTCAGCGGTGACTACGTGGGGACAATCACCGACATTACAGAGCGTAAGCAAGCAGAAATAGCGATCGCAGAAAGTGCCAAGCGCTGGCAAATGATTGTCGAAACTATTGGCGAAGGGATCACCCTCAGCGATGAAACCGGGCAATTTGCTGTTTTTAATTCCCACATTCAACAAATCACAGGCTACACCCAGGAGCAAGCAAACCGTTGTCCTGATTTTCTGGCGCTACTCTACCCGGATTTCCCAGCTTATAGGCAAGCCCGACTCCAGCTCCAGAAGACGATCCGGCAGGAGGGATGCCGCAACGTTGAAACGACGATTTGTAATGCTCAGGGTGTGCAGAGAACGCTGCTCGTTTCCACCTCACTGATGCAGTCTGACAATAAACTCTGGTTCTTAAGTGCTTACCGAGACATTACCCTTCGCAATCAGGTGCAGGAGGCGCTTTGGGAAAGTGAAGCGAGGTATTGCTCTTTAACAAATGACGTTCTCGATAATTCAGCCGTTGGCATTTTGATTTTGGATGCGGAGTTTCGCATTGTCTGGATTAACACGGCGCTAGAAAGCTTCTTTGGTTGGGATCGCGAGAATGTGGTGGGGGAGGATAAGCGACAGCTCCTTCGTAACCAGATGGAGCCGCTATTTGCTTCCCCAGAGGAATTTATCTCAAAGGTGTTGGCAACTTATGAAAATAATACCGAGATTGAAAATTTTGAGTTCCACGTTCTCCAGAGTGAAAATTGCACCGAACGCTGGCTAGAACACTGGAGTCAACCGATCCAATCGGGGCTTTATGCGGGGGGACGTATTGAGCAGTACACCGACATTACCGAACGCAAACAAGCGGAGGTCGTCCTGCGTGAAAGTGAGGAACGCTATCGTCGTCTGGTAGAAATGTCCCCAGAAGCGATCGTTGTTTATTGTCAGGGGAAATATGTGTATATCAATGCAGCAGGAGCGCAACTGCTCGGCGCGGCAAATAGCGAGGAATTGATCGGCAAACCAGTCTTGGATTTAGTGCATCCTGAGGATCGAGCGTTCATTAAGTCTCGAATTCAACAAACTGAAGAGCAAGAAAAACCGACACCCCTCAGACAATTTAGGCTGGTTCGCCTAGATGGGCAAGTCAGGGATGTTGAGGCAGCAGGAATCCCCATTACATACCAGGGTAAGCCAGCCGGACAAGCGATCGTTCGTGATATTAGCGATCGCAAACACGCTGAAGCTCTACTCGCCGAGAGTGAAGAACGCTATCGCGTCGTCTCAGAGCAAATATCTGACTTTGCCTATGCCCTTTGCATTACGCCTGATGGTAAGGTGACAGTCGATTGGATCACTGACGCCTTTAGCCGCATCTCTGGTTTAACGCCACAAAAACTCAAGCAGTTTAATAACTGGAAAAAACTCATTCATCCCAACGACCTTCCCCTCGTCCTACAGCGGATGCAACGGCTTTTTAACGGTCAACCGGAGGTGAGCGATTACCGCATCATTACTGAAAGTGGTGCGGTGCGTTGGCTGCGGAATTATAGCCACCCGGTGCGTTGCGATCTCCAAAACCACTGTCTCCTCATCTATGGTGCCGCCCAAGATATCACCGAGAAAAAACAAGCAGAGGAAGCCCGCCAAGAAAGTGAGGAACGTTTCCGTAAAATCTTTGCCGACGCCCCGATTGGTATCGCCTTAGGTTCCCCGGAAGGTGAGATAGCTCACGTCAACTCTGCCCTTTGCCAGATGTTGGGATATACAGAACAAGAAGTAATCGGGCATGATTTTCGGGAGTTTAGCTTTCCTGAAGACTTGGAAGCAGAAGAGTTACTTATTGAGCAAATTCTACACAGAGAAATCTCTTCCTATCAGATAGAGAAACGTTTCATCAAAAAGAATGGCGACTTGTTCTGGAGTAATCTCACCTGCGGTTCCATCCTTGACCACAATGGGAATATTATTTATGGATTGGAAATGGTTGAGGATATTACAGAGCGCAAGCACATCGAACGCATGAAGGAGGAGTTTATCTCTGTCGTCAGTCATGAACTCCGCACTCCCCTGACTTCCCTACGTGGTGCTTTAGGATTAATGACCAGTGGGCGTCTGGGCACACTCACCAAAAATGGTGAACGCCTGCTGAATTTGGCGGTTGCGGATACTGAGCGCCTGGTGCGTCTGGTGAATGACATTCTGGATGTCGAACGCCTCAAGTCAGGAAAACTAGCGCTGAAGCTCCAGGCAATTCCGGTGACGAACTTGATGCAGCAGGGGGCAGATATTGTGCAGCCCCTAGCCGAGAACGCAGGTATTACCCTCAGGGTTGTTCCTCTGACTGCGACTGTTTGGGCAGATAGCGATCGCATTATTCAGACTCTGACCAACTTACTCAGTAATGCCATTAAATTTTCCCCAAATGGCAGTACAGTATCTGTCAGTGCTAAAGCCGATGGCGATCGCATCCTCTTCCAAGTTACAGACCAAGGACGTGGCATTCCCGCCGAGCAACTGGATAGTATATTTGAGCGCTTTTCCCAGGTAGATGCTTCCGATTCGCGTACTTACGGCGGGACAGGCTTAGGGTTAGCCATCTGCCGGAGTATCGTGCAGCAGCATGGCGGATGCATCTGGGTCGAAAGCACTCTCCAAGCAGGTAGTACTTTTTACTTCACCTTACCCATGCCGCCATCTGCTTAATCTATCTCTTTTCCATCAGCCCTCCCTAGTTCAGGAGGTTAAAGGCAATGAGTGTCAAGCGCATTCTCATTATTGATGACGAACCAAGTATCCGGCATGTTATTCAGCTGACTTTAGAGACGATGGCAGACTGGGAGGTATTAACCGCCAGTTCTGGTCGAGAAGGTTTAGTGATCGCCAAAGCCGAACAACCTGACGCTATCTTGCTAGACATTATGATGCCTGATGTTGATGGAACCGCGACATTAGCCAATCTACAAGCCAGTAAAAGTACACAGCACATCCCTGTATTTTTATTAACTGCAAAGGTAAGATTCGGTGATGAACAGGCGTTTAAACACTCAGGAGCCACGGCGGTGATTGCCAAGCCATTTAATCCATTGACCTTAGCCGCAGAGATTGCTAAAACCTTGGGATGGAAATTATAAACTCAACAAAAACGCATCTGGGGCTAGTAATCGTCAAATCCTATAAAATTTCCGAAAAATAGCCGTAGTTTTATCTACTTCACCCCCCTGCTAGAGATAAATTTTTGCATTTGTCCTGTCTAAATTTGAAAATAAAAAATTTACTATCCCTGATTGATTATTACCGCCTACTTACTTACACGCCTATCAACTATTCACAAGTGATTTATAACGGCTATATTCTGATTGCTATCGGCTTAAGAAGACCTTATAGGTAGTAATTTATCAAATCAATATAATTTAATCATTAGTTTCAACTTATTCACAAGTTATTCATACTTATGCTCTAATCTCAAACCAATGTCAGATTGTGAGAACTTGTTTATTAGACCTCTTGCAAAAATGTACCAGACCCCTCCCCAACCCTCCCCTTACTAAGGGGAGGGGGCAAGATTTCAAGTCTCCCCCCTTAATAAGGGGGGATTAAGGGGGGTCTATTCGACTTATGCAAGAGGTCTATTGCTGCCCTGCTGGTTTAGAAAACTTTGTTAGCAGTAAAACAGATAATCAGCGGACAGAAAACCTTATTCTGATTTTTGCTCGTATCGAGGAGGGCTTCTATGGATTTGGGAAAAACCATTGAGCAGATGGCAATGTCTTCCCTTGCCAAACTAGGATTGGCTTGGTGGGTAAAAGTTAGCACTAAGTTTCCTCGTTGCACCTACTATCTTGGTCTTTTTGTCAGTGCCAAAGAAGCAAAATTGGCCCAATCAAGTTATCTTGAAAGGCTAGAGAACGAAGGTGCAACAGGTAGCACAATGGAAATTGTCCGTTGTCAACCCAAAGGCTTCAGTGATATTGAAAAAAATGAGAGTGGAGTCACTCCGTTATCAAATTTTCTTGATTTGATCCTGCCAATTATCAATGAAGAAATCGAGAATGTCTTAGAAACCTATCCCGATCATTTTTGTCAAAGCTTTTTTGCTATTCCTCAATGGTATGGCAAATTAGTGACTTACGTGCTTCCTAAAATTCCCCGCGTTGGCATTGTCATTGAAAATCCGTCAAAATCTCTGGCTCCACAAAAAATTCCTACCTCTTCCTTAGAATTTCGACTAGATGTGGAATCATGGGTTCGTTCTGGAATTCAGCTCATTTGCCAAGAGAACTTTAATCCTCTACTACTTCACTCAACTCAGAAACTTTAATCAATGATTTGGCATTGTAAGCCTAACGGAGGCTGTCTCTAAAGAATTGTAAATCCCTGGAGATCCCCCTCGCATCCCCCTCGGAGATCCCCCTCCCGTCCCCCTTAAAAAGGGGGAAGCCAGAAGAGGCTTCGCCTTTGATATCACGGGGGACTTCCAAGAGAGTTTGTTCCCCCCTTTTTAAGGGGGGCTAGGGGGGATCTATCCAATCCGCAGACTAATAAGAGTCTTGAGTAGAGCCTTTAACTGGTAAGTTTGAGAGGTATTCCCATTCCCAACGAGACTCTCTTTCCCAAACATGCCATCGGTTAAACACCCCCGGCTAGATTTCTCCGCGATCCTCCTTGTTATGGCATGTTTGGGGCTAGCTAGTCAGTACTCCATTGCCCAACAGGTTCCTCCGAATTTGAGCGCTCCAACAACTCAGGCGGAGACTATTATTCTGGGTCAACCCTGCGAAAATACTTATGTAGTAGTGATTCCCGCCTCTGACCCTAAAATTTTGGACAAAGTCAAGCCCTATAGACCCCTAGCATTTCTCACCAACTCGCGGTTGGGTTGGTATGTGCAAGCTGGCTCTTTTAGCGATCGCGCCCTCGCCGAGTCTCTGAGCTATCAGTTACGCTCAGTAAATCTGGATGCACGCGTAGCGTATCTCCCCGTGCGTTGTCAGCGTTAGGAGAGGGAGGATTAGGGAGGGGAATAGCTTTTAATTTAGGTGTTGAGGAGAATCTTTTTTTCTCTCCCCTGCGGCTTTGCCGATTTAACAATAAGTAATGGAATGTAGTTAATAGCAGGTGGGAAGGCAAAACATCGCTAGGTGACTGCCAAATTCAGAATTGTCACCTATCGTTAACTTGGAAAAACCATTGCTGTGATAAACCAGGCATAAACATTTAACCGCTTTACCCAGAGGTTGTAATGGTGCGAATTTTCTTGGAATCCCTGACTAGACGACGCTCTCGTAAAGTGCCTCAAACTTTATTGGGCTTAACCGGGCAAATTGTCCTGCTAGTGGGTCTATTAAGCAGTAGTGAAAACTCGGCAGCACAAATCCTCCCGGTTCGGGTCGATCGCTGGCTAGAAGTTCGCTCTGTTTCTGGTAATGTTACGTATCATCAAGGAAAGACATCTCAAGTCGCTAAAGTAGGAACAAGGCTGCAGTCAGTCGGTGATGCCATTGACACAGGTTCCAACGCTAACGCTGTTCTGGCTGTAGATACAGGGATTGGAATTGTCGATGTCTCTCCCGATACCACCGTACGTATCAAAGCCCTACACGTTAACAATAGCGGTGGGCTAGTGACCCAACTGCAGGTCAATGGTGGGCAAGCCAGATTAAGGGTGCGTCGATTTAGTAATCCGAGTTCAGAGCTGGAGATTCATACTCCGGCGGGGGTGAGTGCCGTGCGGGGAACGGAATTTGGTGTTGCCGTTCACGCCGATGGTAGAACGGGTGTTGCTACTTTAGAAGGCAGTGTTCTCAATATGTCTCAGGGGGAATCTGTACCCCTTCCCGCCGGGTATCAAATTGTGATGATTCCAGGTCAACCCCCAACTACCCCTGTCCCCATCGCCAATGACACGCGCCTAAATCTGCGCCTGCTCACGGCGGTCGATCAAAAAACAGCGCGTATTGTTGGTGTGGTCGATCCAGTTAATCTGACGATGATTGCAGGGCGTAAAGGAGTAAGCGATCGCAATGGCTATTTTGATATCACAGTACCCATTCCTCCCAATCGGCGGATTTCCGCAGTTGTTACTACGCCCTTAGGAGACCGTAAGGTCTATGAATTGGCAGTTCCTTAAACATTTACAGGACAAGCAAGACTTTATTTCGAGGACAGCGCCTCATCCATCAGTCCCTACCCCCACTCCTCGATGGCGGCGATACCTGCGCTTGGCTTCCCCGGCTTTACTCGGAGGCATGACGGCGGTATTTGTTGCGGGTTTGTCGGCATTGGGGACTTGGCAGCCGTTGGAACAGCTTGCCTACCGAACCTTATTCAAATTACGGGGCCCGATCCCGTGGGATGACCGGGTGGCAATTATTGCCATTGATGAAGCCAGCCTGAGAACCCTGGGGCGTTATCCCTGGGGGCGCGAAGAATACGCCAAATTGCTTGATGTTTTGAGCCAAGCCGGTTCCAGTGTTGTTGCTTTTGACATTTTGTTTCCAGAACCCAGCCCCGCCGACGCGCAACTAGCCGCCGCGATGGATCGTCATGGGCGGGTCGTTTTATCAATGGTGTGGGACGAAGGTACTACGCCGTTGCTGCCTACCCCACAATTGCGGGAGTCTGCCCTCGAAGAGGGACATGTACGTACCTACGCCGACAGCGATGGCATCACGCGTTATATAGAATCCTACTCCTTTGACGTTCCGGCATTGTACATAGCAGTGGCTAAAGCTTATTCTCTGACGGCAGAGCTAGTAAAACTCCCAAAGCTCGACGAACCGTTATGGATTAATTGGCTAGGGCCAACGCAACTAGCACCGGAGTATTCCTTTGCCGATGTTGTTCAGGGAAAAGTGCCAGGAGCTGCCTTTAAAAACAAGATTGTGCTGGTGGGGGCAACGGCTACCGGACTTGACCCCTTGTATACTCCCTTTAACCTCAATCCCGCCGCCAGTGGCGTTCACTTACACGCCACCGCCCTCAGCAATCTCCTCCAGGAAAATTACCTGCGTCCTATGGCTCCGGGTTGGTTCCTGCTGATTTGGGTGCTGGGGGGGCCTGTGCTCAGTGTCGTCATTGCCCCTTGGCGTTTTGAGCGACAACTCGCCTGTTGGGTAGGGTTGTGCGTCTCGTGGGGAGTTGTGAGTTTTCTGATGTTTCGAGCGGGCTACTTGCTGCCAGTGGCAACACCGTTAGTCTTATTTAGTCTCACCGGAGGTGTCATCGCCCTCCAAGAACGGCTGCGAATGAGGACGCGGCTCCAGCAAAGTGAGGATCAATTGCAGTTTTCCGCGTCTCATGATGCCTTGACAGGTTTGTCTAACCGCATTTTATTCGTTGATGCGGTGGAGAGGGTGATGTCGAGAGCGAGCTTAAATGAACGCCTTACCTCGGAAAAACCTTTACCCGATCGCTTATTTGCCGTTTTATTTTTAGACCTCGATCGCTTTAAGGTGATCAACGATAGCCTCGGCCATGGTGTTGGCGATCGCTTATTAGTCGCGATCGCTCAACGCCTGAAAGCCTGCTTGCGCCCTACCGACACCATCGCCCGCTTTGGGGGAGACGAGTTCGCTATTCTTCTCTCCCCCATCCACGACCTCAGTGATGCCACCTATGTTGCTGAAGTCATTCACACCGCCCTCGCTAAACCGTTTCAACTCCATAACTATGAAGTTTTCACCACAGCGAGTATTGGCATTGCCTTAGGGAAAACTCGCAACAACCCCTTGCCAGACAGCAATGGCGAAAGGCAAAAACCAGAGGAATCCCTCCTCCCTCAAAGGCTAGACGCCCTACAGCGCAATTGTAACTACGAGCAACCAGAAGAGATTCTGCGTGATGCCGATATTGCCCTACATCAGGCAAAAGAACTGGGTAAATCTTGCTATGCCGTTTTTAATACAACGCTACATACCCGCGCCTTTGCCCGTTTAGAGTTAGAAACTGACCTGCGACGGGCAATGGAAGAACTAGAGCCTCCCCACTACCAAGTATCTGGGCAGACTTTCTACCCCTCCCTACTCCCTAATCCCCAGTTCCAAATTTACTACCAGCCCATCGTTTCCCTGAAAACAGGTCAAATTGCTGGTTTTGAAGCGTTAGTTCGCTGGCAGCATCCCAAGCGTGGCTTGGTGTCTCCCGTTGAGTTTATCCCTTTAGCAGAAGAAACTGGGATGATGACAGCCCTTGATTGGTGGGTGCTGAGGGCAGCCTGTCGCCAACTACAAATCTGGCAAGAGCGTATTGCCCTCTTCTCGCCCCAAGCATCGCGCTTGCCGTGGGGAGGGGCAGATGCTGGTTTTCCCTCTCCAGATACGGGTGTAGGGCGATTGACGATGAGCGTTAATCTTTCGAGTCTCCAGTTAAAGCAATTGAGCTTGATTGAGCAAGTCAAGCAGATCCTTGAAGAAACGGGTGTTTCTGGCGACTGTCTGAGATTGGAGATCACTGAAGGCTGTTTGTTGGACAATTCCCTTTTCTCCATCACTCCGCTGCAACAACTGAGAGATTTGGGCATTCAACTTGCCATTGATGACTTTGGCACCGGCTACTCCTCCTTGAGCCGTCTCCACGGCTTACCGATTAATACGTTGAAAATTGACCGTTCCTTCGTCACCCGACTAAATCATCAACAGGAAGGCGTGGAAATTGTCCAAGCAATCCTTACCCTCGCCCAAAGCCTCGGTATGGACGTTGTCGCAGAAGGCATCGAAACGCAAGAACAATTGGCTAGATTGAAAGCCCTCCATTGCGACTACGGACAGGGGTACTATTTTGCTAAACCCTTAGACACGGCTGCTGCTACGGCGTTGATCGCCAAATCCTATCTGGATCAAAATTAACCACTAGCTTTCCCCTTGAGCTAGAGCAGATGTTCCCAAACCTCAAAATCCCCATAAACTAATAAAAGCAGATTAAAAAGCGCTATAGGTATATCTGCAACTAGCGAGGTTTCACTCCTTTTAGGGGACAAAAGCCGCGCTAGACTCAAACCAACTTTATTGCAGCAGGAATTTAGTATGAACGAGATGACCAAAGAAGAAATGCGAGATAGGCTGGGGAATATTGACCAAATTCGTGACATTCTTTTTGGCAATCAGCTCAGGGATTCTAATAGCCGCTTCGATCAAATTGATGCGGAATTGTCTAGACGATACCAAAGCTTACAAGACCAAATTAATGATGTTCAAAAGAGCTTATCACTGGATTTACAAACAGCGGTTGATTCCTTAGAAAAAAAAATTAGAGCGATCAATTTTAGTACTCAAAAAGAAACGACTGAGCTTCGACAATTAACCGACCGCATTAATAAAAATCTCTCTAGCCACATTGACGATCTCAGTCAAGATGTTGAGCTTCAAACCAATTCCCTTCGCACAGAGCTTTTACAAAACAAAGAAAAAACCGAAATCGATATGCGATCGCTAAAATCGTATATTCTCGAAGAACTTGACAAGCGGCTCTCCTTGGTGAAAGATGCCAAAGTCTCCAAAGATGATATGGCAGAAATTATGTTTGAGATCGGCTTGAGACTCCGAGAAACCGAGATGATTTCTGAAATGCAAGCCGTCAACGAGCCGAATAACTCCCTAGATAATCGCTTACTAGAGCCGGGACAATTTCACGAATAAGAGGAAGACTTCGTTTGCGAGGCTTTGGTCAAAATCCCCCTGACCTGTAATGTCCAATCACTCCTCAAATTCTACCCGCAACGACTTCAACGACGACTCAACCCCTCCCTTAGAAGGGTTATTCAGTTTGTTGAGCGAGTTCAGCCTCCTAAACTCAACGGTTGTCTCATCCGAAGACCAAACAAAAGTTGAGCCGCCACCTCAGCAAAGCCATGAAGCCGCACCTCTGGAGGCTGACGGCTTTCCAGGTGCGGCTTCAGATACACAGCCGCCTGTAGCGGAAAACTTTCTCCAGGAAGTCCAGAACCTTCAGGAGCAAATAGCCGAACTGTCTTCAGCCCCGGAGGATTCGCTCTTAACAAGCCAACTTTCTGCTATTTTGCGGCAAACTCAGCCAAATTTAGAGGAAGAATCGATTCAACGCTTGCAAAATGTTTTGTACGATGCTGTAATTCCCAACGACCGCCAAATAATTAGCAAACTGGCAGAAAACCTGGCAAATCTTGAGCGAAAAATTTACGACCCCAATGAGTTAATTGTTCTCCTGTTGCCATTGATTGCAGAATTAATAAGCTTAAAAATCGTTGAATCAAAAGAAGAAGTAGTTCAGGCGGTTTTTCCGATTATTGATCAGGTAATTCAGGAAAAAAGCCAGAAGGATCGAGCTGCTATGGGGAGGGCGTTCGCCGCAATTATTCCTACGGCAATTTCTCAACAAATTCAGGACTCCCCTGAGGAAATCGCCAAGGCAATTGGCCCCACAATGGGCAAAGCGATTAAAGAGCAAGTCACCCTGGAGGGGGATGCCATGGTCGATGCCCTTTATCCGGTGATTGGCAACACGATTTCTAAATACATGGCAGAGGCGGTGCGAGACATCAACGCCAAGGTGGAAAATGCTCTGAGTGTAGAGGGCGTTAGTCGTAAGATTCGCGCCAAAGTCCAAGGGGTTTCCGAAGCAGAACTGATTTTAAAAGAGTCTTTTCCCTTTAGTATTCAGGCAATCTTTTTAATCCATAAAACTTCGGGTTTGGTAATTTCTGAGGTACAACCAGGAAGCCAACAGCTAGAGTCAGATATGGTGGGAGGGATGCTCACCGCCATCCGCAGCTTTGCTAACGAGTTTATTGGTCACTCAGGCAATGCTTCGGAACTGACGGAGATTGAATACGCAAGTTTCAAGATTATTTTGGAGGTGGCTGGCTACTGCTACATCGCTGTGGTGACTCAGGGGGAGACGCCCAAGGTGTTCATTGAGCAGCTACGCCACACTCTCAGTAGCATTATTCAACTTTACGGCAAGCCGATTGAGTATTTTGATGGCGATCGCGCTACTATTCCTGAGCAGGTTCATCAACGTTTAGAAACTTTGATCTCTACCGCCTCTGAAGCGGTTAAACAAAAAGACCCCAAAACCAAAAATAAACCGCCCGCTCTGCTGGTAATTGGGTTAGGGATTTTACTGGCTGTTGGTGGTTGGGGAATTTACCAATATCGTTTGCGCCGCTTGGAAGCAAAAGCCGCATCAGCCTTATCATCCACTCCGGCGCTAGCAATTTATCGCCTAGGCGTAGATGTTCGCGGTAATACCCTAGAACTTCAGGGGCTGTTACCCAACGAAGAGTTGCGCCAAAAAGCCGGAGAAGTTGCCCTCTCGGCTGTACCTAAGCTGAGGTTGGATAACCAAATTATTGCCGTTGAGGTTCCGCCCGACCCCGTGCTGATAGCAGAGGAAGTCCAGCGACTAACAACGGTTCTCAGCCAGCTAGAAGGCGTTGAGATTTTTGCAACTTATGCCGACAATCGTGTCCGGGTAGAAGGAAAGGCAAACCAAGCGCTGGAGGTAAACGATGTTGTCCAGGCGTTTGAGCAAATTCCAGGCGTTCGTTCTGTCATTGTTACTCTCAACGCTCAGAAGTTACCTATTGACAATCGTATTTACTTTGATAAAGATTCGACAGCTTTAAGAACGAGTGAAATCAAGGGTAAAATTAGCTCAATTGAACAGTTTTTGGCACAATACCCAGAAACACAACTAGCAATTATTGGTCATGCTGATGGTATTGGGAGTGCAGCCAGCAACGAACAATTAGCAAAACAGCGAGCCTTCGTTGTAAAAAACACTCTCGTTCAACAGGGCATTGCACCTGAACGATTGCAAGTCACCTGGAGCGGACAACCGCCTCCCGATGTGGATACCCCAGAATCGATCTGGTTAGCTAGATGCGTAAGATTTGAACGACTTCTTCCCAGCAAAAAGTAACTAACTGAACTGACAAAATTCACAAAATTTGCATAGAGATTCTTTTGGGCAAATCCTTTATAAAAGATGAAAATAGAACCTAGTCGTGTCAATAATATCTAAGAAAATTTGTATGGTTGGCGATTTTGGTGTGGGGAAAACCAGCCTAATTCGCCGTTTCGTGGAGCGTCAATTTAGCGATCAGTATCTTTCAACCGTTGGGGTAAAAATATCCCGGAAGACGGTTGCCGTAACTCCAGACCACAAAAATGACCTCCTGGATGTGCAATTACTGATCTGGGATATAGAAGGTCATACAAAATTTAATGCGATCGCGCCTTCTTATCTACAGGGAGCAAGTGGTGCTTTAGTTGTAGCCGATTTAACTCGTCCAGAAACGATAGAACATTTAGGCGATCGCATTCAGCTATTTTCATCAATTAATCCTAAAGGCGTCATTAGTGTTGCCTTAAACAAATTTGACCTGATAGATCAGGAGACGCTCCCAAAAATCCTTGAAGAACTTCAATTTGATCGAGAGCATGTAGTGGCTATCCACATAACGTCAGCAAAAACAGGTGAAAATGTTGACGAAATATTTGGGAATTTAGCTCATAAAATAGTTTAACTTTTATTATGAACAAGTTGTTTGAAAAGCTTTTATCTTCTGGCAGTTTAGAATATTTTACCCTCGATCGACAATTAACTATTTTAGAAACATCCCCTAGAGTCAGTCAGTTTGCCGATCATCCTCAAGAAGTTTTGCCAGGGAGGGATGCACGCTTAGGTTTTCCTGAATTAGTAGGATCAGAAGAAATTTTAACTGCCATCCTTCAAGGACAACAGGCGAGTTTTGAAATTAAGGGAATTGTACGTTCCTCTGATCAGAATTCTCCCCTGTATATAGATGTTTCTGTGGGTGAGTATCAAGAAGAGAAGACGCTTGAGCGTAAGTTACTGGTATTAGTTGCCGATGTCACAGAAATGATGGTTTTAAGACAATCATTAGTCCAGCGAGCCAGTGAAGCTGAATTGTTGCTCAGTTCGCTGACAGTCTCCAAAGATTACATCGACAAAATATTGCGGGCGATGGGAGATGCTTTGTTTGTCACCACAGCATCAGGGAAAATCAAAACAGTTAATCAATCTGCTCAAAAATTATTTGGTTATCAAGAGTCAGAACTGCTTGGTCAATCAATTTCCTTAATTATCAGCGATCAAGACTTTCTTAATGAAACCCAAGAGCAGAGTCTGGCATCGGAAGATTTTTTGGAAAATGTGGAAGTGAGCTGCAAATCAAAAACTAACCAAGCAATGACTGTAGAGTTTTCTTGTGCAGCTGTTCAATCAGAAACAACGGGTTTACAAGATTTTGTCTTTGTCGGTCGAGACGTTACAGAACGCAAGCAAGCAGAAATAGCTGTTCGTCAAGCACTACAAAGAGAACGAGAACTCAATGAAATAAAATCAAGTTTTTATTCTATGGTTTCCCACGAGTTTCGTAACCCGATGACTACTATTTTAACAGGAGTAGAGTTAATCGAAAATTATAGAAATAGAGCTTCTGAACAAAAACTCAAAACCTATTTTCAACGCATCAAACAAGCCGCTAAAAATATTACTCATTTAGTTGAAGATGTCTTGGTAATTGGCAAGGCAGAAGCAGGTAAGTTAGAATTTCAGCCCTCTTTGTTAGATCTAGACGCGTTTTGCCAAGATTTAGTAGAAGAACTACAACTCACAACACCTCAACATCAACAAATTATCTTCGTCAATAAAGGAAACGGCATCCCTGCTTATATGGATGAAAATTTGCTGCGGCACATTTTGGTTAACTTGCTTTCTAATGCGATTAAATATTCCCCTGAAGGCAGCAATGTTGATTTTAAGCTGCACTGTGAGTTTGAAGAAGCAACGTTTGAGATCAAAGATGGGGGGATTGGGATTCCCCCAGATGCTCTACAGCGTCTATTTGAATCCTTCTATCGAGCAACGAATGTCGGGAAAATCGCTGGAACGGGTTTAGGATTGGCGATCGTTAAGAAGGTTGTGGACTTACATCAAGGCAAAATTGAGGTGGCGAGTGAAGTAGGTGTGGGTACAACCTTTACTGTTGTAATTCCCTTGGATAATCGTCAAATAGAACAATTGGAAGCCGGAGTTGAATAGGAACAAGAGCTAGGAGTATAGCGACGGCTCTAAAATAGAAGCGATCGCCCCTACCTCAAGATGACTTTTAGGATAATTCATTAATACTCTAACAAAATTAAATTAAGGGAAGCAAAATTTCAAACTCTGTACCCATATCTGACGGAGAATCTCTCAATTCAATAGGAGTAGAGCGCAACTTTAACTGTCCCCCATGCCTTGCAGTAATAATCCAATAACTTACGGATAAACTGGTTTCTTTTTCTGCCCGTTTCTTTGTTGAGAAGGATTCGATAATCTGCTGTTGAGCTTGAGGCGACAAACCGGAACCATTGTCAGCAATGCGAATCGAAACCCATCGAGTATAAGGAATGCTGGGGTTGATTGTTTCTCCAGAACGCACCTCTGTTGTAATTTCAATACAGGGATTGTGAGCTGATGCTGATGATTGGGTTGCAAAATTTTGGCGCACAGCATAGGTAATTACTGCATCTACAGCGTTACTCAATATATTCATGAAAACTTGACTAAGCTGACCCAAAAAGCAGGAAACGGGGGGGAGATGACCGTAGTTTTTGACTACTTTAATTTCACTATTCAGGCGGCTTTTTAATAACAGGATAATGTTGTCTAAGCAAGAGTTTAAGTCTGCAGGTCGGGGATATACTTCATCAATATGGCAAAAATTTTGTAAACTTGTGCCTAGCTTTTTTAAGCGCTCGGCTCCGGCTTCGACGCTAGCGATCGCTTGGGGTAAATCAGTTTGCAAAAACTCAATTTCAATTTCTTCTTTGATTGACCTTATCTCGTCGGAGGGCTGGGGAAGTAGTTTCTCATAGACTGCTAACAATTCTAAAATTTGCTGGCTGTAACTTGAGATGTAGGTTAAATTTCCCCAAATAAATCCCACAGGATCTAAAATTTCATGGGCAACGCCATCGACAAGTCGCCCCAAACTTGCCATCTTCTCACTTTGAACCATCTGCGTTTGGATGCGTTCATAGCGAATCTGCGTTTCGATCCCTCTGATTTGCCAAGCGGCTAAGTGTAATTGCTGAACATCTAGGAGTTGATAAGTGCCTGATGTAGTTTGCACCACTACGGGTTCTGCCAATAATTCCGGACGACGACGCAATGCCGACTGGGTGGCGGCTAAAATCGGCGTACTCTGTGGCAATATCAATGTCTCTGTGCGAGCATAGCTGTACAGACTGCTCAACGGCTGCGGCAAAAATAACTCTACTCCCTGAGGATGCAGCAGACACTCCAACAACTGCCGCCGCGAGATCATGCCGAGGAATTCACCCTCTTCAAATAAGATGACGCCCGGTAGTAAGGGATACTTTTCAAAAACTCGCGCGACTTTTATCCCCCGGCACTTAGGACTAACGGAAAAGTCATAACGCGGCAACTCCTCAAGAGTTGAGTCGATACTGAGGTCGCGATCGCTTCCGGCTAACAACGATGGCGGTGGCAAAAATTTGTTTTGCACCGACTTCAACACCCATCCATACAAATGACTGAGCTACATGTAGCTCTTTTTTTAGCTTACCATTGACGAGCATTTATTTAGATGCTGTCAAACCCACAATCGTATTCAATATTGACTTTTTTGGCAAAGATTTTCACAAATTATGGAAGCAATGTCAGCGTTTATTGACTATTAAGTTGCACAGAACGCGAACCTTAACTAGAATTTAACCTAATAGCGGAAGTTGAGACAGATTTATCAGGAACGATCGCGGCAAAGTTAAGTGTAGATAGGGTTGCCACGACTAATCGAAAGCTTAACTACTGAACTTTTTTCAGGAAAATAGCAATCTTCACATCCTTCAAAGGAAGGATTTAGAGGCTACTTTGCAATGTCTTTAAAATCACCAGGCAAAGATGAAGTTTTAATGAAACTTCATCTAAGATATCTGTACATTTACTGACCCTGGGGTAGGATGACGTGCAGTTCAAAAAGTCGCTCGCTCAAGTTCCGCCGCAACTGTTATGTATGAGCGCGATTGTTCAAGCTCAATGACTGTCACAGAAGCAAGCAGAATTACAGGGAAAATGTAATGAAAGTAGCCTTTATTGTTGGCAGGTTTCCTGTCTTATCAGAGGCATTTATCCTCAATCAGATTACAGGTCTGATCGATCGGGGGCACGAGGTTGATATCTACGCACTAGAAGGTCCATCAGGCGAAGATAGGATGCATCCCAGTGTGGAGAAATACGGACTCCTCGATCGCGTCCACTACACACCCCAGGCTCCAGTTAACTATTTATGGCGGGTGCTGAAAGGTTTATGGCTACTGGTTACTAATTTTTACAAAAACCCTGTAGCCTGCGGACGATCGCTAAATGTTTTCAAGTACGGCAAGCAAGCCCTATCGTTGCGGTTGCTGTATGGGGTAATTCCCGCACTAGGTACTCAGCCCTACGACATCATTCACTGTCAGTTTGGCTTCTACGCCCTCCGAGGTAAGTTAATTGAGGATGTCGGTGCTCTAACGCTTCACGAGCTGGGTGTTCTTCGAGGAAAGTTCATTACCTCATTTCGCGGCTTCGATATCAGTTGGTACGTTCAGAAGCATGGCGATCGCGTTTACGACCAACTGTTTGAGAGAGGACACTTTTATCTCACCAACTGCGAATTTTTCCGACGCCGAGCCATCTCCATCGGTTGTGATCCCAAAAAGATTGTCGTACTTGGCTCAGGAATCGATTGCAGTCGATTCGCCTTCTCTCCCCGTCGTCTACCTGCTGATGGTCGAATTCGGATTGCAACAACAGGTCGTTTGGTAGAAAAAAAAGGAATCGAGTATGGTATTCGTGCTGTTGCTAAGTTAGCCAAAGACTACCCCAATATCGAGTACAACATCATTGGCGATGGCTATTTACGGGAACCCTTTGAGCAACTGATTCAAGAGCTGGGGATGGGTGACATCATCAAGCTCCTCGGCTGGAAACAGCAGCAAGAAATTGTTGAGGTTCTCAAGAATTCACAAATTTTCGTTGCGACTAGCGTCACCGCGAACAATGGCAACCAAGATGCCCCAGTCAACACCTTAAAAGAAGCCATGGCAATGGGTATGCCTGTGGTTGCAAGTCGCCATGGCGGGATTCCAGAATTAGTTAAAGATGGGGTTTCAGGCTTTTTAGTCCCAGAGAGAGATGCTGAAGCGATCGCTAAAAAATTACTTTATCTAATCGATCATCCGGAAATCTGGTTAGCGATGGGCAAAGCGGGTCGTGCTTGTGCAGAAGCGCGCTACGACATGCACAAGTTGAATGACGAGCTTGTTGAAATTTACCAGCATGTATTGACAGAAAAAGCGACGGTGTCAGCGGTGAATTATAGAGACGTATTAAAAATTGGGCCTAATCTTACCTAACCTATAGCGACAGCTCTCTCATCAAAATTCACAAATCAAGATGCCGACAATCTCTATTATTCTTCCTGTACACAATGCTGCTTCTACCCTACTAGAAACAGTCCGATCGGTTCAACGGCAGACCTTCTCTGATTTTGAGATTGTTGCAGTTAATAATGGCTCAACCGATCACTCCAAGGAAATACTAAATAATATTGCAGACCAGCGTTTAAGAGTTTTAACCTGCGACACCATTAGTCCGTCATCTGCCCGTAACTATGGTTTAGCTCGCGCCACAGGAGAATTCATTGCTTTTCTGGATGGCGATGATCTATGGACACCCGATAAGTTGGAAACGCAACTCGCTGCTCTGCGGCGGCATCCAGAAGCAGGTGCTGCCTATAGTTGGGTTCGGTTCGTTGATGCAAAAGGAAAACTTCTGTACCAACAACAACCAGTCATCTTTGAAGGGAACGTCTATCCTCAGATGCTACAGAAAAATTTTCTTGCCTGTGGTTCTGTTCCTCTCATTCGCAGACCAGTAATTGAGTCCGTCGGTGAATTTAACACCTCACTTGGATCTTCCGAAGACTGGGATTACTGGCTGCGAATAGCAGCGCGCTGGTCGTTTGTAAACGTTCCTAAGTATCAGACAGATTATCGTCAATCTCTATCGTCAGCGACATCTAAGGTAGCGAAAAGAGAAAAGTACAATCTCATTATCATTGAAAGAGCGTTTCAAGCGGCGGGTGCAGAGCTACAGTATCTCAAAAATCGAAGTTTAGCTGAGAACTATTTGTATCTCTCAGAACTTTATCTTCGCCACAACCCTAATAGTGGAGGGGTGAAGCTAGCTAGTCAGAAAATTCGGTTAGCGATTCAGCTTAATCCAAAGATACTAACGTCTATAAGAACGGCTCGCGTACTTCAGCAAATTGCCAGAAGACGATTTTTGCACCGTCCAGAAGGCAATCTGCTGAAGCGATCTCCGCCTGAAAGGTTAATTGATTAGCAAAAACCGACCCTCTCATAAGATTCCTAGAAAACCCTTATTTGTACAAGGAAAGAGTAACAATGACAGCTTTGCAAGTCACAATCGTTGTTTCTCCCCGCGAGCGTTTTAGCTGTACCCGCGAATCTCTTGAAAGTATCTACGAGCATACAAACACACCCTTCAAGTTAGTTTATGTTGACGGCAACTCTCCGCGTGAGGTTCGTTGCTATCTTGAGGCTCAATCACAGGAAAAGAACTTTCAACTTGTTCGCACGGAGAACTACCTCTCCCCCAACCAAGCCAGAAACATAGGTTTGGCTCAAGTGGACACTAAATATGTCGTCTTCTTTGATAACGATGTCATCGTCTCACCCGGATGGCTAGACGCGTTGGTTCAGTGTGCTGAAGAAACAGATGCCTCCGTCGTCGGTCCCCTAATGTGCCAACACCTACCTCTGCATGAAGTCGTCCACTTTGCTGGAGGTGAATCCCGCATCGTTGAGGATGTTAAAGGCAGACGTCATCTGCGGGAAAAGATGTACAAGCAAGGTCAGCGGGTAGCCAAGGTACGCGACCAACTCAAACGGACGCCAACTGAACTAGCAGAATTCCACTGTGTTTTAGTACGTACCGCAATTTTTGAAAAAATTGGGCCGCTGGATGAAGCCATGTTCAACACCAAAGAACATCTTGACTTCTGCATGACGGTTGCCGAGGCAGGAGGCACCGTTTACTTTGAACCTGACTCTATCGTTACCTATGTACCTGGCCCCCCCCTAGAGTTAACAGATATACCGTTTTACATGCTGCGTTGGAGCGACGCTTGGGTGCTCAATAGCTTACAGCGCTTGCGCGAAAAGTGGGACTTAACAGAGGACGGGTATTTCAAATATAAGTACAAAGTTTTGGGATGGCGGCGAAGAGAGACCATTCTCCGCCCCTTAAGCCGTAAGCTGACTTTTGGAATCAAAAGCCAGTGGATGGAGAAAGTTCTAGTGCCTTTCGACAAAGTGCTAAACCGTTATCTGACCGACCGCTATATGAAAAAGTACTTGGATCAGAAGCAACAACAAGCGGCGAATTCATTGCCCCCTGCTATAACGGCAAAGCCGTTGCAACCGACTAAAACGATGACCGCTGTTAAGTAGTCGGGAAGTTTGCTAATTGCCAGGGTAGTAGAAATTGTTCCAGCGCGATCGCGACACAAAGTTAGATGAGGCTCTTAGGGATAGCTCTATTCTTTGCTCTAACGTCGCCAGCAGTCGGGAGAGAACAATATCTACATAAAAAATAAAAACCCTGGTAAGCTCCTAGCAAACCTACCAAAAAGACAGCCAGGACACAAACCCAAAAGATGCTATCTCTTGGTAATTGAAGTGAAGGAGGAAAATTTTGAGGCAACGTCAGGGTTTGAGGCATCTATCCTCAGAGGTAGTTTACACTCCCGAAAGTAAGCTGAGGCATCCTGTTGCCTTGTTGCAACGGATGTGGCTAGATTTGCTCGCATCTCGTGAACTGGCTTGGCGGCTGATGGTGCGAGACATCAGCGCTCAATATCGTCAGTCATTTCTCGGTATCGCTTGGGCATTTATCCCGCCCATTGTCCTGGCAGCCGGATTTACCCTGGCGAGTAATGCCAACATCATCAACGTTGGTGCCACGGATATTCCTTATCCGGCTTATGTCGTGTTTAGCACCGCACTCTGGCAAACATTTGTTGAAGCCTTAAATGGCCCAGTACAGGCAGTAACCGCAGCAAAGTCAATGCTAGCGAGAATCAACTTTCCCAGAGAAGCGCTAATCTTGGCAAAGTTAGGTGAAGTGGCGTTTAACTTCGCCATCAAGCTGATTCTAATTATCGGGCTATTTATTTGGTTCCAAGTTCCCGTGACTTGGACGGTCATTTTAGCGCCTGTCGCTTTGATTCACCTGGTGTTGCTGGGGACGCTGTTTGGCATTTTATTAGCACCGTTAGGTGTCTTGTACCAGGATGTCTCCAAGGGGCTAACGATGGTTACAGGTTTTTGGCTGTTTTTGACTCCGGTTGTTTATCCCGTTCCCACTGGAGGAGCCTTTAAATTTCTGGTGCAACATAATCCGGTCACGCCGCTGTTGGTGACAACACGAGAGTTGGCAACTACGGGAGTGTTAACAGAAGCTCCAGGGTTTTGGGTTGTGAGTGCGCTTACCTTCGTTGGCTTGCTGCTAACTTGGATTGCCTTCCGTTTGGCAATGCCCTTTGTGATTGAAAGAGTGAGTGCCTGATTAGCGTTACAGAGGAATAAGGGCGATCGCCAGAGCTAAAATCAAGCCTTTGTATACCTTGTGTTTCTCTCGTTCAAACGCTGAGATTTATTAGGCAAGCAAAATAACCCTTATATCTTTGTCAATCCACTGGAAACTAGCCAAATTAATAGTAATTAAACTGGCACTGGGATATTGACTTGTGGAAGAAAAGCTGTAGTTAAAACCCTAGAAAAAATATGGAAAAACTTGTTTCCGTTATTATTCCTTGCTTTAATGCCCAGAAGTGGGTGGCAGAAGCAATAGATAGCTGCCTTAAACAAACCTATCCTCAGATAGAAATCATTGTAATTGATGACGGGTCTACTGATAATAGTTTAGAAATTGTCAAGAGTTATAAAGACAAAGTAATCTGGGAGACAGGAGCAAATAGAGGCGGAAATTATGCCCGCAATAGAGGGTTTACATTATCAAAAGGTGAATATATTCAATATTTGGATGCCGACGACTATCTATTGCCAGAAAAAATAGAAAAGCAAGTTCAGGCGTTGGAAGCAACGAAAACAGATGTTGTTTATGGGGATTGGCGCTACAAAAAACACCTACCAAATGGTAATAGCTTTTTGGAAGATATCAAGACCTGCGGGCCGAAAACGGATTTTCTGGAATCATTACTAGCAAACGACCGCTGGGTACCTCCTGTCGCCCTACTCTTTACAAGAGATATAATTAGCCGTTCCAGTGGTTGGGATGAAAATTTCAAAGCCGCGCAAGATCGAGATTTTCTCTTATCCTTAGCTATTGATGGCGCAAAATTTACCTACCAGCCCATCTGCCACTCAATCTATCGAAGTCACGGCAAAGTAACCGTTTCTACAACCTCTAAACTTCACTGGCTGAGATCCCACTGTTTAGTAATGGAGAAAGCCGAAAAAAAACTCGCTCAATCCGGTAGACTTTCCTTAAACTATCGTCAAGCTCTCGCTAAAGCCTACTTTGAAATGGGGAGAGAGTATCTGTATGGTGATTCCTCTAATCCAGAAAATAGTAAATGCTGGCACTACCTGCAAGTACTCAAAAAATCTCTATCCGTCTATCCAGAGTTTCAGGTAACCTATCGCAATATAGTTTATAAGCTTACACAAAAGTATTTAGGCAGCAGTCAATCAGAACTACTTGCCTATGTTGTAACAAAAGTAAAAAAGAAAATCTCACCGCAAGCTTCAGAGAAGTTCGTTCAGGTACAAAATTCAGTGTAATTCTATGAAAATTATTTTTTGTAATTTTACTATATTATGCTGTTTGGCTAAGTTTTTTTCGATTAAGGAGGTTTAATGATGTTAATTGAAGCCAAAAATCAAAAAATGGCAGTTCCGCCAGAAGATAAGGCAGTAGTTGTCTCAGTTAACAATATCTCAAAAAAGTTTTGTCGAGACTTAAAACGCTCTCTCTTATACGGCGTACAAGACATCGCCACCGAGGTAACAGGTGGAACGAGAAAGAGTGACACCTTACGAGCCAAAGAGTTTTGGGCACTAAAAGATGTCAGCTTCCAACTGCGGCGGGGAGATGCTGTGGGCTTAGTCGGTTCCAATGGAGCCGGAAAAAGTACGCTGCTGCGGATTATTAGTGGTTTGATTAACCCCGATACTGGCTCCATTACAGTTCGCGGAAGAGTTGCGCCTCTCATTGCTCTAGGAGCAGGATTTAACCCAATCCTCACCGGACGAGAAAATATTTATGCCAATATGTCAATTTTAGGGCTAACCACTAAAGAAATTGATAGTAAATTTGATGAAGTTGTAGAATTTGCTGAAATCTCGGATGCGATTGATGCACCAGTACAAACCTATAGTTCGGGAATGGCAGCACGGTTAGGATTTGCCTGCGCCGTTCATATCGAACCGGAAATTTTATTAGTGGATGAAGTTCTATCTGTTGGGGATATCAAGTTTAAGATGAAGTGCCATCATCGTTTGGCAAAACTTCGAGAAAATGGTACAGCGTTTATTTTAGTTTCTCACAACTCCCATAGCGTATTAAATGTTTGTAATTCCGCAATTTACCTAAAAAAAGGAGAATTAATTACTCAGGGAGAAACTGAAGATGTAATTCGTCACTATGAAGAAGACTTGTGTTTGAGTGGAACTGAAACGGCGGCGGGACCACTGTTTTTGCCAGAAAAGCCTGCTAGTGAAAGTATGGGCTTAGATATTCTTTCTGTATCGTTTAAGGATGAGGAAGAAAATATTTTGCAATTCCCTTTATGTGGGGAAACAGCTTACTTCTGTGTTGAATGTAAATCTTATGAGTATATTGATGATGCTAATTTAGGTATTAAAATTACGGCTTTAGCAGGAGAAAGTGAACAGGTATTGTATATGACATCGGCTAGTGAGAATGAATATTTAAAGATATCTCCTGGAAAAACCGAGATCCAAATGCAGATGCCTCACTTGGGTTTAGTTCCTGGAACCTACAACGCCAGAATTTACGTGAGGAGTGGCGTCCGCTCCTTTGATATTGTTAGATCATTTCGCTTTACGGTGAAAGCGAGTAAGAATACCAGCCACTGCTTATTTTATCAGCCCCGAAGCTGGAAAGTTATTAATAAATAAGTGCTTAATGCGTTCTGAATTTAGATTCGAGCGTAACGTCTTTTGAGAGCGCGATCGCCTAACTTAACAAACAAAAATGAGCAATCCCTCCCTTAGCATTATCATCCCTACCTACAATCGACCTCACTTACTGCCGCGTGCTGTTCAAAGTGCTCTAGCACAAACGGTAGAGGATCTGGAAGTGGTCGTCGTTGATGATGGCTCGCCAGAACCCGTGAAGTTGCCCGAACACCCTCGGCTCAGGGTGATTCGGCTGCCGGAAAACCGGGGAACCGCCGCCGCTCGTAACGCGGGAGCCGCATCCGCACGGGGGCGCTGGATTACCTACCTCGACGATGATGACCAACTATTGCCCCACATGGCGGAAGTGTCCCTCGCCGCCCTGGCAAACACAACACTGCCAAAACCAGTGGCGGTACTGTCCGCTCTAGAAGTGGTGAATCAGGAGGGCAAAGTCACCCAGACTCGCCGCCCGCCAACTCTCCCACGAGGCAAGCATTTTTTCCTGGAAGAAATTGAGCCAGGGCAGTCATTTCTCTCCAAGCAGACACTAGTGGTAGAGCGCGAGCTGATTTTAGAAATCGGTGGTTATGACGAGTCCTTCAGCTCCCGCGTCCACACCGAGATTTTCTTGCGCCTCAATCCAGTCTGCTCAATCCTGGGTGTGCCAACGGTCACTTACCAACTGATCAGCCACGAAGGGCCGAGAATCTCGCGCGATCCGTCGCGGCGTCAGGTGAGCTTCCACCAACTGGTACGCAAGCACAAATCCCTCTTCAAAGCGCACCCAAAGATGTTTGCCGACTTTGTCTACAAACACGCCTTGATGTCCTATGAACTAGGTCAGAAAAGCGCTGCTCTTTCAAGCGTATTGTGGGCGCTGCGAATCCGTCCCCGTCACATCCTCGGTAAAGTTACTTGGCCCTTAAGGAAAAGCTTGCGTGGCTATGCCATGCAGGTGAGACAAGCACCGTCAAAGAGCAATTAGCGTTGCTCAAACAACAGCAAATTTCACCTAGTCCCTTTGATTAACGCTTTAAGAGGTTCGACATGAAAAAAGCTTCCGTGATGTACATCATCAGAGGATATCCTCAGATTTCTCAGACTTATGTCAAGACAGAACTTGAAGCAATTCATGATGACTACGATGTGACCATCGTTTCTCGAAAGCCATCCAACGTCCCTTATCAAAACCACTTTCCCTATCATCATTTGACCAAACAGGATGCGATTCGAGAACTAGTCGAACAGGTGAAACCTGATGTTATCCACACCCACTACTTGAATCAGCTAGAGTTTGTTGGGTCCTTGGCTGAAAAGATGGGCATACCCTTCACTGTGCGATCGCATTCCTACGATACGATGGCTCTTAGAAAGAAGAACTGGAAAGGTCGTATCAGAGAAGTCCTCGAACGGAATACGCCTCAGTTCCAGAAGGTAGCGAAAATTAAACAAAACCTTCACTGGGCTAACCACGAGCTTTGTTTGGGCATTTTAAGCTTTCCCTTCGCACGGCAGTATATGGAAAAAGCAGGCGTCCGCGCCGACAAGATTATCGACTGCTATCCTGTCGTGAACTACGAACTCTTCCATGACCGCTCGCCGAACGGCAACGCCATCATGAATACGGGCGCTGCTATTCCCAAGAAGAAGATGGAAGATTATATCCAGCTCGCTTCGTGGATGCCGGAACAGGAATTTAACCTCTACGCTCTCGGCTACGATGTCGATCAGCTCAAAGCTCTAAACGAAGCCAAGGGGAATCCCGTAAACATCATTCTGCCCGTAGAGCCGAACCAGATGCGTCCGGAATACAAAAAGCATCAGTGGCTCGTCTATACGGCAGCCTTTGACTTGGCAACAGTGGGTTGGCCGATGGCAGTGGCGGAAGCCCAAGCTGCAGGCGTCGGTGTGTGTGTACCGAGGATTCGTCCGGATCTCCAAGAGTACGTCGGGGAAGGAGGATTTCTCTACGATTCAATCGAAGAGGTACGAGAAATCATCGCTAAGCCAGTCCCGGAAGAGATACGAGAAGCAGGATTCTTGCAGGCGAAGAAGTCAGGTATCCAGGAACACAAACATTTACTCACTGAGCTTTGGGACAAAGCAGCAGGGCGTCAGTTATCTAGTGTCGCTTAAGCGCTTTCTGAGAAAATAATACCCAGAAGGCGAGATCCCCGGCGGCTTTAAGAAGTTGGGGATCTGAAGCGCTAACATCTCACAATCTTTCTCAACATCAAGATTAAATTAACAAGTTTTATTAAAAATTAGCATCAAAAGATAAAATTTGTGCTGAGTTAAAGAAACTCAAAAACTCAATCCTCCCTAATTGTGAGAGTGATTTTAAATAACTATTAAGTAAGCTCCGAGTTTGGAGATGCAAAAATCTTTGGCAAGTACCCGTAGTTGAGAGTACATGGGCTTCATCGCCAAAAATCTAAAACTAGTCTTACTGATTGAGCGCTGGCTAGGGCTATTCCCCCAGCCTCTATTTTATAAGGGGCAGCAAAATCTCAAACTCTGTTCCTTGCCCCGGCTGAGAATTCATAATCAGTCTGCCTTTATGCTTTTGAGTAACAATTTGATGACTAATTGCCAAACCTAAGCCTGTTCCTTTGCCAACGGGTTTAGTAGTGAAGAATGTTTCAAAGATACGCTCTTGAACTGAAGGTGGTATACCCATCCCATTGTCGGTAATTCGTATAGACGCCCATTTAGAGCCGTCAACGTCTAATAGAGCAGTAGTTAGGGTAATTGTAGGTGAGGAAAGTTTGTCTGGCTCCAACAGTCCAGTTCCAGATTCAAGACCTTGGAGATTAAACCCTTCCAACGCATCGATAGCATTACTAATAACATTCATAAATACCTGACTGATCTGACCAGAGTAGCAAGGAATTTCTGGCAGATCTCCATAATTTTTGATAACTTTAATTTCTGCTTTGAGGCGATTATTTAAAATCAATAATGTGCTTTCAATACACTCATGCAAGTCAGAAAGCTCCATTTTATTCTCATCTAAGTGAGAAAAATTTTGTAACCCTTTAATAATCTGAGTGAGTCGTCCAGACGCAACCTTCATACTTAGCAAAATTTTCGGCAGGTCTTCTAAAATAAAGTCTAACTCTGCTTCTGATTTCAGCTCCTCAATTATTTCAGAGACTTGAGGAAACTCAACTTCATACTCTCTCAAAATCTGCATCAGCATCTGGCAGTAGCTGGAGAGAAACTTAAAATTACCCGTGATACAGTTAACCGGATTTTTGATTTCATGGGCAATCTCCGCCACCATTTTGCCCAAACTCACCATTTTTTCCGATTGGATCATCTGGGCTAAGGATTGTTCATGCAGTAGCTGGGTTGTGAGTTCGTGAATTTGAGATTGAGCAACTAGTAATTGGTGGGAGTCTAGTAATTTATAAACCCCTGGCTCGGTTTCTACGACGATCGGTTCATAGATTAGCTCTGCTGTACGCTGTAATGACCAACGTGCCGCTTCTACAATCAATGTGTCTGTTTTCAGTATTGAAACTTCTGTATTGGTAAAGCGATACAAAGAGGCGAGGGAACGCTTGAGAAACAGTTCTAGTCCGTAAGGACGGCTCATCTGTTCTAAAAAGCGTCGCCGCGAAATCATTCCTAGAAACTTCCCCTGGTGTGTCAAGATTGCGCCGGGTAGTAGGGGGTTTTCTTGAAAAGTTTGAGCGACGTCCTTGCCTAGGCAAGAAGATTCTATTTGAAAATCATGTAGTGATAGTTCTTGAAGTGTTGATTTTAAATTTAGCTTTGGCATCTCGGTGAAAGATGTTACTGATAACACGGGATAATGAGCCTGTAGAACAATCATAATGACACTGTATTAATACTGGTTATTTGTAATAAAAGGCAAATTTTAATTTAACATCACCTAAATAGAACGATGTAAATAATTAAAGGTTTGTAGTCAGCGTTAAATTCTTCAAAATCTGGCTACAACTCTGACCAAAAGCCTATTTAAAGAACTTTACATAATAATACAAAGTTTGATTTATTCTCGCCTACTTACTTACACAAAATTTATCAATCAAGGGCATGGCATTGCTATTCCCCTACGAGAAAATCAACGTTTTTATATTTCTTTTGTATAAATCCTGCTAATACCCTATTGTGCTAAGTATAGCAATCTCAATAAAATACTTTTGTCAAGTTTTAATTAAGATTAGTTAAATAAGACTTTAAATTCAAATTAAAATTTGAGGAATAAAATTCTGTGATCGCTTCATTTCAAAAACCCTAGCCTTTATCGCCAAACATCAAATGGACAATCTGCCTAAAACATAAAAACTTGCAAATAATTCTTGAGTTCTCAATTTTAAAGTAGTTAGAAGTGAGAGTTTTTTAGTAAAAACAACGGTTGAAAACTATGCCAATTTGAGTAAATAAATCTTCAAGACTTAAATCCTGATTATTTTTTGACGAGTTGTAGAGATGCGTTAGCGTAGGAACACTCTTGCTGCTCATCTACGAGAAGGGTTAATGAGTTGCCCGGTGCCTCAAAAAACAGTTTGGCAACAACTCAGCCCTTCGCTCGTCATGTCTCAATAGCGATCGCGTAACTCACTCTTGCTTTCCGCAGGAATCAAAAAATAGTAAGATCAGTAACTTTCGGTAAAATATCGCTGACGGCACGATCATTTTGGTAAATCTCGTTGCATCGCCAACTGCATGAATCAGCTAAACAACGGCTTCACCCTTTTTTTGAGTTTACTTGTTGAAGCAATCCCTTTTTTGCTGCTGGGGGTTTTGCTCTCCGGCGTGCTGCTTTTGTTTGTCGATGAGCGGCAATTGATTGCGGCAATGCCGCGCAACCCGTTCTTGGGCGCTTTATTTGGAGGGTGTGGAGGCTTTCTGTTTCCGGTGTGCGAGTGTGGCAATGTGCCAGTGGCGCGGCGGTTGTTGATTCAGGGCGCACCCGCCCCAGTGGCGATCGGATTTTTGCTTGCCGCCCCAACGATTAACCCCGTGGTTATTTGGGCTACCTGGGTAGCGTTTCGAGACCAGCCGGAAATCGTGTTACTGCGAGTTGTGTTTTCTCTAGGGATTGCCACGATCATTGGTTGGGTATTCAGTGCCCAGGTAGATATACGTCCGCTGCTGCAAAAGGGAGTGGCACGCTCAATGCCAACGACAGAAGGCAGGGGTAGAGACAGTCGTAGGCAATCTAGTTTCTCTAGCAGCATCGACGACACCCCTACACTTTTACAATCGGGTTCCTTCTTGCTGGGTGAGCCAGGAGCCCCTATACGACTGGATACAACGGTGCTTCAGGGAAATTTGGCCGCCGCTACTGCCAGAAAACCCCTCAATGACCGACTGCGGTTATTGCTAGAGAATACCGTGCAGGAGTTGCGAGAGTTGGGCGGTATTTTGGTTTTAGGAAGTGCGATCGCTGCAACGATTCAAGTCGCTGTCCCGCGTGAAGTCATCCTCAACTTAGGGCAAAGTCCAATTACCTCAATTTTGGCAATGATGCTGCTGGCATCGATTGTATCGATTTGTTCCACCGTTGACGCCTTTTTTGCCCTTGCCTTTGCCTCAACCTTTACCAGCGGAGCGTTACTCGCTTTTTTAGTCTTTGGCCCTATGGTTGACTTGAAAGCAATCGGCTTAATGATGTCAGTGTTTCGTGGCAGAGCCATTGTTTATATCTTTGCTTTAGCTGCACAATTAGTATTTTTATTGACACTGTTCGTCAATTTTTACCTTAGTTAGTCATCGGTTGATAAGTGCTTGCGGTTATGGGTTCAAGAAAAAAATTCCAGTTCAAACTTCAGAACTTCTTACTGCCTCTAGTAGAGGTGATGGCTCTCGGTACCTGGGGTGTTTTGCTCCTGAAATACTGGCTGACGGGTCAACTAAACCTACTGATTCACCCGAATTACTTTGGGTTGGCGATCGCTACAGGCTTCTTCTTGCTAATTGTCTCCATACTCAGAACTGCCCAACTGCTGTGGGCGCGGCGTCAACGACAGTTGGGAAAAATCCCCGCCGTACCTGTCGCGCCACACATTACATTGTTTCCTCCCGGTTGGAGTAGTCTTTTGCTCCTCGCCGCTGCCATTGCCGGACTGATCGTAACGCCCACTGTGTTTGCCAGCGATACGGCTATTCAACGGGGAATTACCGACTCCGTGATGTTAACGCGGACACAACCCCAATCATTTCGGAGTGTCAGCCGTCCCGAAGAACGGAATCTGGTTGAGTGGATACGCACCCTCGGTGTTTATCCAGAACCAGACGCCTACGTCGGTCAGAAAGTAAACGTGCAGGGGTTCGTCGTGCATACAGGGGAACTGCCGTCGCAGTATTTCCTGATTTCCCGCTTTGTAATTACCTGCTGTGCGGCAGATGCTTATCCTGTGGGATTACCCGTGAAGTTGACGACAAACCGCAACGCCTATCCACCGGATACGTGGTTAGAGGTGGAAGGTCAGATGATTACAGAAACCTTGGCAGGAAGGCGTCAACTGACGATTGAAGCAAGTTCCCTCGAGAAAATTGAGAAACCCGCCGATCCTTATTTTTATTAAGGATGGGAAATTAGGGATTGAATATTGCCGATCGCCATCTCTAATATAAGCAGCAAGCAAGTTATTAGCGGCATGGGCAGAGCTGACTATTTACAAAAATCGCAGCTGATAGCTAACACCACCGAAGGCTGACAGCGAAGTTATGAAAAACGCAAAACTCAAACTGAAAAACGTTCTGCAACCGCTTGACCAAGTCGCGTTGGCATTGATAGTAGTGCTGAGCGTAGTGACGGGACTGTTGTTGTGGAATGGCGATCGCTCCGGCCCACGGGTACGCAATTTTAGCTGGCAGGATCAACGAATTGGAGCGGAAGATACAGCGTTTACGCTCACCTTTAGCCGCCCGATGGATCAACAGAGTGTAGAAGAAAATTTAGAAATTACACCGTCTTTACCCGGCAAAATTAGCTGGGCCGGACGCAAAATGGCTTATACCCTAACAGAGCCTGCCCCCTATGGTACACAGTACCAGATGCAAATCAAGGGAGCAGAAGATGCGTTTAAAAGTGAAAACGGTCAAGGGACGGAAATTCAAGCCTATGAGGGACTATTTCGCACGCGCGATCGCGCCTTTGCCTATATCGGCGTTCGGGGCCAAGAGCAGGGGCGATTAATCCTCTACAACCTGACACAACAGAAAAAGTTGATTCTCACCCCGGCTGACTTGGTGGTGACAGACTTTAAACATTACCCGAATGGAGAGCAGATTTTATTTGCTGCCAATGACAAAGCTAGCCAAAGCCAGAATCTGCTAGCCGAACAACTCTATACCGTAACTACAGGGCTTCCTGGTAAAGACGAAACATCCCCAGAACCCGCCGGAAAAATCGACCGAGTTTTGGATAGTAAGGATTACCAAAATCTCGAATTTGATTTATCGGCAGATGGGCAAACTATTGTGGTGCAGCGGGTGAATCGACGCAACCCGGCGGAATTTGGGCTATGGGTTGTGCAAGGCGACGAGAAGCCACGACCTTTGGGAACCCAAGGGGGCGACTTTGTGCTTACACCAGATAGCCAATCTTTAGCGATCGCCCAAGGACAAGGGGTAGCAATCTTACCCTTGACCACCACCGCCGCCAAAGACCCGTTGGACTTTTTGCCCAAGTTTGGCATGGTGTTGAATTTTTCCAGGGATGGAAGCGCCGCCGCGATGGTGAAGTTTAATACCGACTACACGCGATCGCTATTTTTGGTCACTAACCAGGGCGTTCAACAGGAACTATTACGCACTACGGGTTCCATTCTCGACTGCAAGTTTACCCCCTACAAAGAAACGCTGTACTGTCTACTGACCCAACTAGTAGAAGGGGAAGAATATCGCGAAGACCCCTTCGTCGCCGCGATTGACCTGAAGCCAGAAGCAAACAAACCGCAAGAAAACAACAGCCCCCTTGTCCAACCGCTGCTAGTCTTGCCAGAACAGCGGGATATTCAGATTAGCTTATCCCCCGATGGATTAGGGCTTTTGTTCGATCAAATCGTCACCGCTGGGGATAGTTTGACGACAGGTTTAAGAACAAATGAAGGGTTAGCGATCGCCGATGCTTTGCTTTGGCTACTCCCCTTACCCGACATGGAAGCCACTGACGAAGTGCCACAACTACAACCCGATCAGTTATTACCCGGCTTTCGTCCCCGTTGGTTACCGTAATGGCGATCGATGAGGCGATCGCTTACTAGAGAGTTGTTCCCGACTTCCCCTGCAACTCAATGAGGATGACAGGCACTACACTTTACTGACAAAAATCTAGGTAAACTTGAGGCAATAGTTGCGAAAACTTGAGTAGGGGCTGGCGATCAAAAGCCAGTCACAACAACGCATGAGGTTTTTCAAAACCTACTGGATTTCTCAAAACCCTAGCGACTCAACACTCCTCGCCACTTAACCACACTGCCCTATTGGGGTTGCATCTTCTACCGAGTCCGGCTAATAACTGCATTTACAAATTTATATTCTTTCACTATATCTACAGGGATTAGATCGGACGTAACATCACCCTGTCCAAAGGGTCTCCATGCAAGTACAGAGTTTTCTAGACCGTTACCGCCAAGGAGAACGTGATTTTTCCCATATTGACCTGAGTGGGGCAAGCTTGAGTGGGGCAAATCTTCGGAACATCAATTTGACAGGGGCTAATCTCACCAGAGTCAATTTGAGCTGGGCGTCTTTAAACAATGCCCAACTGACAGGAGCTAATCTGAGTCAAGCCGATTTACACAGCGCTACCTTCAACAAAACTAATCTTGACCAGGCAATTTTAAGTGCGGCAAAGCTGACGAAAATTGACTTGCGTTTAGCAACGTTACAAAAAGCAGACTTGAATTGGGCGGTGCTGCAAGAGGCTGATTTGAGTGGGGCTAATCTCAATCAAGCCAAACTAGACCAGATTAATTTGGAGCAGGCGAAACTCAATGGCACCCAACTCATTGAGACAGAACTGATGGAGGCGAATCTCTGTCGCGCCACCCTGATTGGGGCGAATCTCTCTGGGGCAAATCTGCGGGAAGCCCATCTCGAAGAAGCCAATTTACGCGACGCAATTTTAGTCGGCGCTAACTTAACGGAAGCTAACCTGAGGGCGGCTTATTTACGAGGAGCGAATTTCTCTGAGGCAGATTTGCATCGGGTAATTCTGAGTGGTGCAGATCTCAGTGAAGCCAATCTCAACAATGCTGACTTGAGCCGAGCAAACCTGAGTGGGGCGTATCTACTAAAAGCCAGCTTGCGTAAAACCCATTTAGTCCGAGCAATTTTGCAAGACGTTTATTTGTTACGTGCTGACTTGTCTGATGCCAATCTACGCGGGGCAGACTTACGGCGAGCGGATTTGAGTGGGGCGTACCTAAGGGAGACAACGCTGAGTGAGGCAAATTTGAGTGAGGCTTTTTTATTAGAAACTCACCTGATTGGCACGAATCTTAGTCGGACGGAAATGACAGGCTGTTGCATCCACGGCTGGCACCTCGAAGATGCTGATTTATCAAAAGTTGAGTGTCGTTATGTCTTCACTCGCTTTGACTATGCCTCGAAAAGTGCTGGCGAGCGCTATCCACAATCCCGCGATTTCCAGCCAGGGGAACTGGGGTGTCTGTACACGGCGGATGCCAATTCCACCATCGAAGTTCAATTTCAAACCGCTCCTCATTGGGCAACACTGGTGTTTGCCCTGGCTCAGTTGGAGTTGGAGTGCTCCAATTTACAACTGATGATCAAAACCTACACCGCAACGGACGGTAACTATCTCCTGCACCTAGGAGCCAGTCGAGTAATCAACACGCAGGTCTTAACTGGGCGGCTTTTGGTGCTTTATGAATCGCTGCTGCCGCGATTGGCTACCCAGGGTCAAAAAATCTTGGATTTGCTGGAAATTACTGAGCCTCTTGAGGCATTGCCTATCGACCTGCCCACACAAACGGGGACACCACCCCCCTTACCTGTACTGGATCAGCGGCGACGGTTGTATCAAGAGGTCGTCACCCAAATCCAACATATCCTTATGTCTCAGGCTCCTGAGCAATTTGTAAAAAGCGTACAGCGGTTACTTGAGTTTCTCAAGCAACAGGGAATTTCCACCGAGGAGATTCAAAAGAAAATCATTAGAAACATGATTATCAAGCGGGCTGAACGTGACCCAGCATTCCAAAAACAGCTCCTGCATTGGGAAAAAACTGCCGAGGAAGCCGCCCGTTTTTCCTCAGTGGGGCAGGCAATGCGTTGGGCGATCGCCTCCATTTGGTCTGAGAAAACTTAGGGGTTTTCCTAGAAGTTTTGGAGAATAACCTGATCTTTTGGTTACGAAACGCATAAAAGATTACAAAGATTGCAACGTTACTTGGCAGTTGGCTCCTCGTTTCGGCTAGAATCGAGCGCGAATGTGGTGTTTTGAGGAGTTCAAACTGTGAAATCTGCTTTAAGTTTAGGAAAGACGACTTCCTCGGCTTTAATTTTTGCAACGATTGGTTGCTTGGTAAGCAGCATCTCGGCTGCCCAAGCCACCCCTGGCATTGTTTCTAGCACGGTAGCAACATCTGCCGACGCTTCGTCTCAGAATCAGGCATCTACAGATTTTTCTTCAGCAACAGAGTTAGCCGATACAATACCGACAACTCCTCTGGCTCTTACAGAACTTCCTAAAACCGAGGCAACGGATAGCGATCGCACAGAAGCTAACGCGATCGCCCTTTCAACAGCCCCAACCGAGTTTTCTGCCCTCCCAGAAATTTCTAATTTAGAAACTGGGGTAGAACCAACCACCCAGACAAACAGCGAAGATTTATTGTCTCCCACTCCTCTACAGGCACAAACTCTACCGACTAATGAGGTGGACGAGTCCCTGGCTCCTAACGCCATGCCCTTTGAACCCGCCTATGGCGATGAAAGTGACCCAATGGGTCAAGTCACTAATGTTTCCCAACTCCAGGATGTTCGACCCAATGATTGGGCATACGAAGCCTTGCGAGAACTGGTAGAGCGCTACGGCTGTATCGCTGGTTATCCCGATGGCTCCTTCCGAGGCAACCGCGCACTCACCCGCTATGAATTTGCGGCAGGATTGAATTCCTGTTTAAATCAAGTTGAGCGTTTAATTGCTGGTGTTGGCAGCGATTTGGTAACTCAACAAGACTTAGAAACCCTCCGGCGACTGCAAAGTGAGTTTGAGGTAGAACTGGCAACCTTGGGAACTAGAGTCGATAACCTGGAAGGTCGCCTTGCCACCTTAGAAGACAATCAGTTTTCAACAACAACCAAACTCTTTGGACAAGCCATTGTTGGGGTTCAAGGACGCTCCGAAGGCAACTTTGAACTGTTCAACAACCCAATTCCTGACACTGACACCAATGTCAATGTCATCAACAACGTTCAGTTGAGTCTGTTCACCCAGTTCAGCCCTCGCAGCATCTTGCTTACTAGTCTGCAAGCAGGCGCAGGTAGAACGAGCAATTTCCCAGGAACCTTGGGTAACTATGTGGGCTTAGGATACGAAGGAGACAACAACAACGATTTGCAGTTAACTGACCTTAACTACCGCCAGTTGTTTGGTAATAAATTTGCCGTCATTGTCGGGCCTGAGGGAGTTAATCCCGTTAACGTCTTCCGGGGTGTCAACCGCATCGAAAGTGCCGGAACAGGGCCACTTTCCCGCTTTGCCCAACGCAACCCGATCATCAACACCGGTGGGGGTCGTGGTGGAATCGGCTTTGACTGGCAACTTGCCAGTCGCTTTAGCTTACAAGGCGTTTATTCCGCTGGCTCACCAGCCGATGCAGCTAACGGCGGTCTATTTGGCGGAGATAATGGAACCACTACGATTGGGACACAGTTGGTTGCTTCTCCCATAGATACCCTCGATGTTTCTCTGCAATACATTAACTCCTACTCACCCTTTGGTCGGTTGGGAACTGGTGTTGGGGATGATTTCTTATCGGTACCATCTTTTAGCGCCAGAACTCCCATCAGTACGAATGCTATCGGTGCGGGTCTGGAATGGCGAGTATCCCCACGCGTTACCGCTGGAGGGTGGGCAGGCTACACCACTTCCGATTTCAAAAACGTTTCGGGAAATGTTGAGACGTTTAACTGGATGGCGTTCCTCAATTTCCCTGATTTGTTGGGCGAAGGCAACCTCTTAGGTTTATACGTGGGACAGCCTCCCAAGATTACTAGCAGTGACCTCCCCGTCGGACAAAATATTCCTAGCTTTCTGACTCTGGGGAACCCTCTTGCTGGTGAGGGTGGGCAACCCTCGACAACAACTCACGTAGAAGCGTTCTATCGTTTCCGGGTATCAAATAACATCAACATCACGCCTGGAGTGATCGTGATTTTTAATCCCCTTCACAACTCAGACAACGAGACGATTACGATTGGTGCCCTCCGAACTACCTTTAGCTTCTAAGCCCCGTAGACGCTAAAAAGCGAAAACGACTCCCCCTTCATTTCTCTCCGAGGAAAGACGGATGGAGGGGGAGTGGTGCAGGGGCATTTGGGAAATTTTTACGTGTAAATACTGATATTTACCTAAAATCGAGCAATTTTGAAAAAAAAAGCAGTTATTCCGGAACATCCTCTTTTAGGCAACGTCATACTACCAAACCATATGAATGCTGGGCTGGAAGGTTCATACTTCCATACCAGCGCCATATGGTAACGAAATAACATTTCAGGACGCTCTACATTAACTTTTCTCTAAATCCAGGTTGCCTTAGTTTGAATCCGGAAAATTTTTTGAAAAAGGTGTTTCCCCCTGTTGAGTTCTGAGTTGGGCTAGATCAGTTTCTTTCCATTCATTCATGTTGTGGAGTTTTAGCATGGTTTCTCTATCAAGTCGGTATGCTATTTGCTTGGGTCTGGCTGGAGGTTTAGCGATCGCTCTTGCTCCTATCGCTAGTGCCCAAATCGAAGTTACAGGTGGTAACATCGCTGGCGAAGCTGCTTTTTTTGTACCCAAGACAGATGCGGCTGGTAACGTCACTCTATTTGACGTTGGGGTCAACACACTCCGGATCGAAAGTGCTAACGGAGTGACAACAAATTCTGTGTTTGCACCCGGTGCTGCTAGCTTTACAGATACCGATAACAGTGGTACTGCCAACAGTGGGGATACAGGTGTTTTGCAAGGCACCCTTTCAGGAATTGCCTTTACCTCTAACGGTTTTCTCGTGCCGTTCTCCCAGCGAGACACCGTTCTCAACTTTACCGTGGACAGCTTTGCCTCCGCAGGGACGCTTGACGGGTCGTTAATTAGCCCTCAAACGGCTGGTGATGCTCCCTTAGTTTTCTTGCCGAAAGTAGAAGCAGTTCTGGCGAGTGGGTCTAGCTATGAAGCGGCGCTTGGAGACTTGGAAATTGGAAACTTCAAGGCTGACTTAGACAATGGTTTGATCGATCTGCCTTCCAACGTGAAATTCCGCGAAACTGCTAGCACTCCTACGACTGGAGGTTCCCAGTCTTCTATTGAGCGGCGCATCAAATTTAAGTTTGAAGGGGAAAACCTGGCAGCAAATAGCTACGAATTTGAGACCAGCGATGATGAAATCAATTTTGTTGGTCAAGCCAACAAGACATTTGAGATTGAGACTGTTGACGCTAGCGGCACACAAAAGTTCAAAGCTACAGGCAATCTTGGTGCAGTAGATGTCACGCTGAATGGTGATTTCTCGGCTCTCGATGGAACCATAGACTCTACCGAAGCCTTAGACAAGTTCTCGATCAACGGTAAAGATCAGGGGGAAGTCTCTGGTTTCTCTTCGATTTTCACAAATAATGGAGTCGCTTTCAGTAGCACTGGTGGCACAACCAAGTTTGAGTTTGTGCAAGGTGACAACAAACTCGAAGGCACTGCTGAGGATGGGGTCAATTTCTACGCTGTGGCTGGGGTTGGTCGCACCATCAACCGCGACAACTTCACCAGCGATGGTTCCGGCTATGAGTATTACAACGTTAGCAATGATACCGACGTAAACTTAGTCCGTAATATCAGCAACGCTAACATCACTTTCAACAACAGTATCAATTTCGGCTCCAGCAACATATTTATCACGCAAAACAGAAACATCCAGTTCACTGGCAGCGGCGGCAGCACGATTGTGTTTGACGGCAGCGGTTCTGGACAGGCAGCAGTTTCAGCTGGTGGTGGTGGCACCTCAGCAGGTGGTGGTACCTCAGCTAGCGGTGGTACCTCAGCTAGCGGTGGTACCTCAGGCAGCGGCAATAGCTCAAGTTCAGGATTTGCCAACACCGCTAACACTAACTTGTTCGCATTTTCAGGGTCTTCCACTACGGCACAAACCCAATACGAGATCATCCAATCTGTGCGCTTCACCAGCACTAGCAGCAGCCAAGGAACGGTGAATGTCAAATATAAGGAGCGTGGAGGCAATCGGTATTATGTAGCCACGCGCAGTGCGGGTCGTGGTCGTGGTTTGGCTCTAGGTCGCCAACAGCAGCAACAGCAAGTGGCATATCAGCTAGTTGGCCCATCTAGCCGTGCTTTCCCTGGTTTAGTGGGTCTGCGACAGCTTTCCACTGAGGAAACCGCGAACATTGCTGAAGAGGACACCACCACCACTGACGAAACTACCACTGACGACACCACCACCGACGAGGACACCACCACTACCGACGACACCACCACCGACGGCGATGATGATGCCGACGACGATGATGACGCCACCACCGACGGCGATGATGATGCCGACGACGATGATGACGCCACCACCGACGGCGATGATGATGCCGACGACGATGATGACGCCGACGGCGATGATGATGCCGACGACGATGATGACGCTGACGGCGATGATGATGCCGACGACGATGCCGACGCCACTACCGACGACACCACTACTGATGATGCCGACGGCGATGATGATGCCGACGACGATGCCGACGCTACTACCGACGACACCACTACTGATGATGATGCCGACGATCAGTAATAATCTCGTCTAAACCGTTAGTAGTAACGACAAACAGTAACGCTATCTCTAGGACAATACTAGTTGAAACCTAGAGAGCGCTTAGTAAGGGGACGACAGTGTCGTGCCCTTACTTACTTTGATAAGTGTTCCTGATTTGCTGCTATCTTTCGCATCCTAGCGAACAGTAGTATGTTGACGTATTACCGTATTGCTCAGGCGTCATGGCGATGTCTTGCCACATCTTAGTTATTGAAGATGAAGCCAAACTCGCTCATCTGATTGAGTTGGAACTGAAGTACGAAGGCGATCGCGTTAGTGTATCTTCTGATGGCTTGGCTGGTTTGACAGTTGCGCGAGAGTCTACGCCAGATCTAGTCATTCTTGACTGGATGCTACCAGGCATATCAGGGCTATAAATTTGCCGCCGCTTGCGAGCAACGGGTGACAAGGTGCCTGTTATTTTGCTCACGGCAAAGGATGAAGTTAGCGATCGCGTCGCCGGATTAGATGCCGGGGCAGATGACTACGTAGTCAAGCCCTTTAGTATTGAGGAATTACTGAGTCAGGGCGCACTTGCGGCGGACGCAGGAAGAAAGCAGCGACCTCGTGCAATTTACTGACTTGAGCCTAAACCGTAGCAGTCGAGAAGTTTATCGGGGCGATCGCTCGATTGAACTGACTGCAAAAGAATTTGATTTATTAGAATATTTACTCTCCCATCCTAAACAAGTCCTTACCCGCGATCAAATCCTGGAACAGGTTTGGGGGTACGACTTTATGGGCGACTCAAACATCATTGAAGTTTATATTCGTTACTTGCGACTAAAGCTGGAAGCTAACGACGAAAAGCGGTTGATTCAAACCGTACGCAGCGTTGGTTATGTATTGCGAAATTAAGTGAGATTAGAAGCTGAAACGCCTATGAATTCTAGGATGCAGTTTTGCCTCGACGGGTTCTCCCCCTCGTAAATGTTGTTCAATAATTATTGGTACATCGCTGGGTTGAACCTGACAGTACCAGGTTTCTTCAGGGATAATCCGCACAGTAGGGCCAGAACTACACTGTCCCTGACAGTCGCAACCCACCACGGTGTAGCCTTCCAAATCCGCCGCTTGAAAGGCAGCTAGCACGGCAGCCGCTCCAGCCGTCGCACAAGATCGGTGCTGGCAAATGAGGATGCGTCGTTGTTCTGGTATGGGTGAATTTTTTGGAAAAGCAGTGTCCAAGCTTTGTTTCGGTGGTGAAGGGAATGTTGATCTATCTTAACGACACTTGATTTCTTACCCGTGTCTAGGATGCCTCTCACGTTGTATCAATGCTGAAATTGCTTTACATTCCGTAATTTTTTCTACACTGAGAGTAGAACGCTATTTTCACAACGTACTGATGTTACTGCGACCGAACCAACGCACAAAGCTAGACGATAGCAGCGACGAGCTGTTTTATTCCCAGCCCCGTTTTGTCACTCATGTTGACGAAGGCTTCATCGATCGGCTGACGAATTTGTATCGCGATCGCCTCAAGCCCAATACCCGGATCTTTGACATGATGAGCAGTCATATCTCCCACCTGCCAGAGGAGATAAAATTTGCTCACGTCGAAGGACATGGAATGAATGAGCAAGAACTCTCCGACAATCGGCGGCTAGATAGTTATTTTGTACAAAACCTCAACGAAAATCCTAAGCTCCCTCTGAAGGATGAAGATTTTGATGCGGTGCTGAACTGCGTTTCCGTGCAGTATCTCCAGTATCCGGATGCTATATTTGCCGAGATTCACCGCATCCTCAAACCGGGTGGAATTGCGATTATCAGCTTTTCTAACCGGATGTTTTATCAAAAAGCGATCGCGGCTTGGCGAGATGGCACAGAAGCTAGCCGTGTGGAACTTGTGAAAAGTTACTTCCAATCCATCCCCGGATTTAATGAACCGGAAGTTATTGTTCATTCCTCTGCTGTTCCTAATTTATTCCAAATGCTAGGAGTTGGCGGCGGCGATCCGTTCTATGCTGTCCTGGCTCACCGTGTTTCTTAATACAAATTTCCTCATCCATAGTCAATAAAAGGTATTAACTGTATCGAGTAAATCTAGCCACAACCCTAGCCCAATTAGCGATCAATTTTTGCCAAAATCGCTGAGGCTTGGGCACATAAATCTTGATGGCAATGACCATTACTTGCCATCAACCCGCCCCACTGATTGACATCCTCCTGGTTGTATTTCAGGGGTGTACCGTCGAAGTGGGTAAATTGTCCCCCGGCTTCGGTAAGGATCAGTTCTGGGGCGGCGATATCCCAATCTTTGGGGGCAGATTTGCCGGAGAGGGAGATGTAGACATCGGCATGTTGTTCTACAATGGTGGCGATTTTGCAGCCGACACTGCCGACGTAATGTTTGTCTTGGAAGGGAAGTTGCTGTAAAAGCTGGTTGAAGCGTTCGTCCCGGTGGGTGCGGCTGGCAACCAAGGATAAATCAGCGATCGCCTCCCGTCCTGAGACTTGCAGTTTACTCACTACGCCAGCGCGAGTTTCTACAAAGGTTCCACCACCAAGGGTGGCAAAATAGAGCTTTTCGGTTTCTGGCCAAGCCACAACGGCTAAAATCGGGCGTCCATCGTGGACTAAGGCAATATGAAGCGCATATTCTCCAGTACGGTTGATGAAGTCGCGGGTACCGTCTAGGGGATCGATTACCCAAACCCAGGATTGCGGTAGCTGTCGGGCTGTCTGGGCTTTGTAGGTTTCTTCACTGAGATAGCCGAAGTCTTGGGTGCTGTAAGTTGCCTGGAGGTTGTTGAGAATATACTGATTGGCGGCGACATCGGCGGCGGTGACGGGGCCATCTTTTTTCTCCTGAACATCCAGGTTGCCCTCGTTAGAGGTGCCGCGATAGAAAGAGCGCAGGATATCGGCTGCTCCCCAACCGACATGACGAGCGATCGCCAAAATATCTTCTAACCCCTCATAGAGGGTGCCGCCTAAAAATTTTAATTCCGTCAAGTTAATACTCCTTAATTAGTAGGACGGGGAATTGACTCCCTCTGCCATTTAAGGCGATCGCGCCCTGATTAAATTAGAGAAAGGCGATCAATACTTAGATATGTCTAGTTTATTGAAGAATCCCTAAGAAATTTTTACAAAAGCGACGGGTAAAAAATGGCTCTGTTGCTTATGTTGCCTAAGTTACACGGCTTTAGTCCCGATACTGTCAAACCAGCAACTTATTAAGTCTTTTTTCCTCTTCACTCATACAGAGGGAAAGCCGCGCTTCAATATATCAATAGCAGGCAATATTCAATTGCCTTGGTTCAAAAAAAAAGAAATTGAGCCAAGACTTTACCAACTCGAAGATTTTTCTCAGAGAAATCTGGAATCCGCCCCGATCTCTCTGTAATGCTTAGTTATTGCCAGGATCGCGCCTTGGTCTGAGTGTCAGCCAATAAGATTAAGGATAAGCAACCATGAACTGTATTTCCCAACTCGCTCAACTGATTTTAGACTTCTATCGCGAGGAGCCAAAGCAACTGCAACAACTGGCAGTTCTTCGGGCTTGTAAGGTATTTCGACGTTGGGGGGTTCTGTACATTCGCAGTCGCGATCATGAAACTGCCGCTATTTTGGCGAATGCTTGTCTAGAAATCGCAGAACCTGTCGCTCGCCTGCGATTGGCAAAGAAAATCACATTTATGGCAGAAAATACCCCAGTTGCTACCTTTCCCATAGATTTTAAGAAAATCAACGCTTAGGTCGCTGCACTGCCAGGAATTGCCAAACCACAAGACGCGATCGCCCTCACCCACATTCTCAGGCATAAACATGGGGCGGTCATATTTTATTTTGGCGACTAAGATCGCATTAGGCTATTTCTCAGCAATTATGAAATGGGTAGCAGGCACAATATAGACTGCTACTCAGTCTTTTTTACTGGGAAGTTACTCAAAAAACGTTACGACGTTCATCTATCCTTGGTGTGGGGATAGAAACAACCTTTCTGGCAACAGTTCCGTCTTTGGCAAACCACCGCCTGCATCCTTTAGTAGAGCAAAATGAGCAACATTACAAGTAAATCCGTAGACTTAGTTTTACTATTTACCATCACGGCTATCCTGACTATTGCCGTCCCGACAATGGTGCAACCAGAGAAAACCGCAGCATCCGCCGCCACCGAGCAAGAAGTGTCCGACTCTGCTGTACAATTCGGCCCGGCTGGGGCGTTTGAGCAGATGCAGGCAGGTGGCGTCACGGTAAGATCGCGATGGGGTTATTGAGCAGCCACTAAAACATCGGTACAGCCAGTAGTAGCGCGTCTAGTCCAAAATAGGGCATAAATCCTCCGAAACCTCCCCTAACTTAGCAGGACGTGCTACTAAGTAAGCAGACAAAATTATCGGTAGGGTGGGCATTGTCTTTCATACCCTGTAGAAACTGTTAGATCTGGGACTCAAATCACAGCTTTTTTCATCACTTCTTATTATCAGAAACTTCCTCTGTTCTATCTTTCGACATTTTTATAGACCGCTCTTAGGGTGAACCGGAAAATGTGCTGACAAACCCGATAGTGATATCGGGAAGAGTGGTGACAATTTGCACCCTGAGAGTGGGAAAAGAATCGACGATTTGCCACTCACCACATCGACCGGGAAAGGTAGTTACTTGTTTGACTGGCAAGTCGGGATGATCGGAGACAATCTTGACTTTAATGTCCGCCAAGCTATCAACAATCTGTACTCTGCCATACAGAGGTTTGCCCTGATAGGTACAGTTAGCGCGATCGAAGTAGGGATTAGCTGAGGCTGGTGGTGTCAGTAGCAGAGGAAGTGCCAAAACCAGCCAGTAACTCCAAGGTTTTATCACTAGCCATTACCGATTAAGAACTACAGCGTTTTTTAAGGGAATCCCAGACATTTTATCTGTGATGTAGACAGTGCTTCCTACTAATTAATTTTGTTTTAGCGATTACCAATTAACCAAAATGAGAAGGTCTATAGGCTGTATTTAAAAAATTTTTATTTACCTATAAAATTCAAATATCCCATCTAAAACTGTTTCTCTTAAATCCGCCTGTGCCAGTTGCACTCCTTCGATATCTGCTCCTCCGAACGCTGCCCGTCTTAGTTTGGCACCTGTGAAGTTAGCGTATCTTAAATTGGCTTGCCGGAGATTGGCAGATTCTAAGTTGGCGTGTTGAAAATTTGTGAATCTCAAAAATGCACCGCTTAAGTCAGCCTCTTGGAGCTGGGCTTGACTTAAATCGGCAACATACAAGTTAGCACCGCTAAGATTTGCACCTTGTAAATTGGCGTTTCTCAAGTTAGACCGGAGCAGATTGGCACCGCTTAAATCAGCACCGCTTAAATTAGCATTACTCAGATCGCAGCCGACACATTGATTAGTCTCCAACAAACGTCTTACTTGTCCGAGATTAGCCGCTGCTACGGATGTTGATAGCCAGAGCGGGATTGTAATTGTAGTAATGAATAGCGCTTTGAGTTGCATGTCATTTGCCCCTGTTCGTTAGAACTGACGCCTCCTGAAGTGAGTTGCAGCAATACACCTTTAGCCGAGGCGCGTAAAGCCTCAACTTTAACTTTAATGATAATTGTCTCTCGGAATAAGTCAGGGATTCTTAACGTTGGGATTGCAAGAATTGATGAATATCGGATTGCTTCGTAAAAATTAAACCCGGTGAGGACAATCTGATTGTTAAGGCAGGCGATCGCATATAGCAAGCGCGTGCTGAGTCGGTGAATTAAATTCAACCAGCACGCTTCCTTGGGGAATCAGGATTGTCCTCACCTATGGGGTGAGTAGCTATACAAGCTAGCTCTGAGAGATTAGTTGCAGGACTTCATGGGCGGCGCGATCGCAAACACCGACTTCTCCTAAAGCCCGCCGCATATCCTGATAATCTGCCAAGGTTGTAGCGCGTTTTTCAGGGTCGAGGAGGGATAGCGCCTCTTTGAGGATATTTTCCGGGGTGGCTTGCTCTTGTAGTAACTCCGGGACAACCGAGCGCATCTCCACCAAATTAGGCGGCGACATGAAGGGAATGGAAAACTTGAGGATGTTATGCCCTACCCAAGCGGTGATGGGGTTAACGCGATAAAGCACGACCTGAGGCACGTCTAGAAGCGCCAATTCTAGATTTACGGTACCGGACTTAGCGATTGCTAAATCGGCGGCAGCTAGAGCCTCCTGAGTCTGTCCTGAGACAATTTTGGCACGCAATCCATATTGGGCGCTCGCCTCTTCAATGGGACGCCGGAAGCTTTCCATGGACAAAGGAATCCAGAAGAGGATGTCTTGAGTTGTAGGGGGCGGGTATGCCGTGATTGAGCTTTGAGGGGAGAGGTGGGCTTGGAGTTGTTTGGCGGCTTCAAAGATGACTGGCATCAAGTATTTCAGTTCTTGCTGCCTAGAGGCAGGAATCAGCGCGATCGCCAGTTGTTCGGGTTCGATTCCCAGGGTTTTCCGTGCTGAAGTCCGACTTGGTGCCGCCTGCATCTTGTCAACCAAGGGATGCCCCACCCAGCTAACGGCAGCCCCTTTTTTTTGAAAATAACGGGCTTCTTCGGGAAAAATTGCCAGCAACAGGTTACTCATGCTGACAATTTTCGCGGTATTGCGGGGAGAAACCGACCACACCCACTCCTGGGGCGCAATGTAATACACCACTGGTACTTGGGGAAATCTTTTTTCTAGAAACGTGCCAATGCCCAGATTTGGCCCCATATAGTCAATTAGCAGCACTAAGTCCGGCGGACTTTCTAGGAGGTACTGTTTGGCGTAACGTTGGACTTTTAGGGTGGGTAAGACGAAGGGCAGAGATTCCAGAATGCCGACAGAACCAATGGCGGTGGTATCGCCTAGCAGCCTTGCCCCGGCGGCTGCCATGCGCGGGCCTCCGAGGGCGACAATTTCCAACTCCCACCCCAAAACGGCGGCTTGACGCTTCAAGGCATCAATCAGCAGTGCGCCTTGCAAGTCTCCAGAGACTTCACCGGTGCTGATGAAGATAGTTTTAACGGCTAAGTCCTGAGGGCGAGTCGGTGAGTTAGGAGTCTTTAGACTGGTTTCCTCACGGCTGACGTCAGACGGCTGAGTTTTCTCCACGGCTTGCTCCTAACTTTTGATCATGCAGAAGGTTTCTATGCCTCATCCTTTGAGACTTTTCTTCCAGGAATTGAGCCGCGACGCCCTTCTAGCTGGGAGAGTTGGAGGAAGTGACGCAGGTGTTGTATCTGTTCGTTCTCTGGCAACAAGTCAAGCTGTTCTAGGGCTTGCTTGAGGGGTAAGCCAGAACGGTACAACGCCCGAAAAGCTTTTTTGAGCTGTGCGACTTCGGTGGCGTTTAACCCCGCCCGCTTCAGTCCGACTAGATTGAGCGATCGCACTCGTGCCGGATTGCCTTCTACCAGGGTAAAAGGAGGAACGTCTCGGTCAATCCGGCTCATCCCTCCAACCATTGCTTGTCGTCCAATATGGACAAATTGGTGAATGCCTAAGACACCACCAATCACAGCGCGGGATTCGATATGAACATGTCCGGCTAAGGCAACGTTGTTGGCAATCACCACATGGTCTTCAATGACGCAGTTATGGGCGACGTGGACGCATGCCATTAGCAGATTGCCGTTTCCAACCACGGTAGATTGCCCCGCCCCTGTGGCGCGGTTGATGGTGACATATTCGCGAATGCGGTTGCGATCGCCAATTTTTACCCAACTTTCTGCCCCGTCGTACTTCAAGTCTTGGGGTTCTAAACCAATCGCTGCGCCGGGAAAAATCCGATTATCCGCACCAATTTCTACTGGTCCTTCTAGAATCGCATGAGCGCCAATTGTCGTTCCTGAACCCACTTTGACCTGCTCTCCAATGACCGCATAAGCCCCGACGGTGACTGTCGGGTGTAGTTCAGCATCAGGGTGAATCACAGCAGTGGGATGAATCAGTGTTTTCATTAGTCATTAGTCGTTAGTCATCAGCCATTAGTCATGGGGTACTAGTCCTTTGTCAAGGCTCAATGACGGTTGACTAGTGACCAATGACCACTCAGTTTTATTTTTAGTCTACGAGGGAAAACATCAATTCGCCTTGGGCAACGCGCTGACCATCTACTTCCGCCCGTGCCTGCATCTTGCCAAAACGACGGCGTTTGACGCACAACAGTTCCACGGTCATCACCAGCTGATCACCAGGAACAACGGGACGGCGAAAGCGAACTTTATCAATGCCTGCGAAGACAAATAAACTGCCATCCACATCCGGCAGTTGAGTGAGGACAATTCCTCCTACCTGCGCCATCGCTTCGACAATCAGCACTCCCGGCATCATCGGGCGTCCTGGAAAGTGCCCCTGAAAGTGGGGTTCATTGAAGGTGACATTTTTTAAACCGATCGCCCGTTCCCCTGGAACATACTCGATAATTCGATCGACTAGGGAAAAAGGATAGCGATGAGGCAGGAGTTGCTGAATTTCTTCGAGGCTAAAAACAGCTTTTTTAGGGTCTAGATTGCTTGGTTGAGCAGCAGTTTCCACCGCATTAGAACTATTCGGCTGATTGAGGTCGGTCAGTGTGGACATGAGCATTCTCTAAAAGCAAGGGCGTTGGGACTCAGAGATAGGGGCTAATCAGGTAGGTACTCCCGAGTTAGTCCTCAGTCGTTGATTAATCGCAGCAGTTGTTTTGCCAGTTGGACGTGCAAATTATGGCTGGCTTTGTAAGCAAGGAAATGAGCTACTGGAAATATGCCCAGTAGACTTAAATCCCCTACTAAATCTAAAAGTTTATGACGCGCTGGCTCATTTGCAAATCTTAACGGCGGATTCAACCAGCCATCATCGCCACAAACCAAGGCATTTTCTAGACTTCCACCTTTAATTAAACCAGCTTGCCGCAGTTGCTCAACCTGGCGAGCAAAACCAAAGGTTCGCGCTGGAGCGATCGCCGAAGCAAAACTCTCCTGGCTTCCTAGTAACCAACTATGCCACTGATTGCCAATCGCCGGATGCTCAAAATCGATCCCGTAGGTAAAACGAGTTTCTGGTGCAGGTAACGCTGCCACAAACGCATCACCGTGCTGCACCCATATTGGTTCTGTCAACGTCAACGGACAATCTCCAATAGCCGCGTCTCCTGCTTTTGCCGACTCCCGTCCTACTGTTGCGATCGCTTCTACCCACTCTTTGGCACTACCATCAAGCAGCGGCACTTCTGAACCATCAATTTCAATCCGGGCATCATCGACTCCACTGCCCGCTAATGCCGCTAACAGGTGTTCTACCGTCCGCACGCTCGCCTCTCCTACCGCCAATTCCGTCGAAAGGGTCGTCTGGCTTACTGCCTCTACCCGCGCTGGAATCACTGGAGCATCGGGCAAATCAACCCGCACAAAGTAGCGCCCTACTCCGGCTTTCTCTGGTAGCACCCGCACCGTCGCCCTCTCCCCACTATGCAGCCCCACCCCCGTTCGTTCAATGCTACCTGTCAAGGTTTGGCGAAGTGCGAAGTGCGAGCGGTTTACAGTTTGCGATTGGCGATTGGGTATTGAAAACATGGTTTAGCTTGTTATTTTTTATCCATGACGAAGAGTGGGTAAGGTTGAAGCTCGACAGAACAAAACTTCACCCTTCATCCTTCACCCTTCATCCTTCACCCTTCATCCTTCACCCTTCATCCTTCACCCTTCATCCTTCATCCTTCATCCTTCACACTTCTTAAAATCGTTCTCCAATCCCAAAGTGGATACGGCTATCCCCATCATCATTGATACCGTAGTCAACCCGAATTGGGCCAAGGGGAGAGTTGACGCGAACGCCAACACCATAGCCAAATCCACCACCGGGTTTGCCACGGACGCCTGCTGGGTTGCCAGGAACGTTGTCTCCCGTACCCAGGTCGCTGGCGTAGTCTACAAAGACAGCCCCACCAATGATTGGCAAGATAGGAAAGCGATACTCAGCAGTTGCCTGAATAAAACTCCGTCCTGCCCCAACGTCTCCTTCATCGTAGCCCCGGACTGAGTTACTGCCACCGAGGGAGAAAGCTTCGTAGGGAGGCAAATCTCCTAGTACTGTTCCCGCTTGGACATTAAAGGCAAAGGCTTCTGCTCCTTCAGAAAAATTGGTGAAGTTCACAGGAACGTACTGACTGTAACTACCCCGCAGGCGATTGAGGAAAATACCACCCAAGGGAATAGACTGCTCAACACCGAATCGCAGGAGAGAACCACTTGTGGGTTGGAGGGGGTTGTTGCGGAGATCGCGCACTGCCCCTAATTGGACAGTGAGTAATTGGTCTGTCCCGTCTTCATTGAAGCTAACGGGATTGCCTAGCTCATCTCTCGGTTGGATGTTACCATCACTATCCCGGACAGAAATTGCTTGGTACTGCAATCCGGCGCTTGCTGTCCATGGGCTTCTGGTAAAGGGATCTGGAGCCAGAGGACGGCTAAAGCTGATGCCGCCTCCTGTTCGGAGGATGCGTGGGCGATCGCCATCCGGCAGGTTAACATCTACGTCACCGCCATCAAAAATTAGAGAAATCGACCGTCGCCGGAAGGCATTGACGGTGTAGGAGGTGCGGTAAGGGTCACCGCCAATCCAAGGATCGGTAAAGCGGACATCAAACAGCAGTTCCCGCTGACCGACTTGCACCTCTGCACCGAGGGTTTGATTATTTCCCCCCAGGTTTTGCTCTTGATAGCTGACGGTGCCAAACAATCCACTCGCAGAACTGATCCCCAGACCCGCCGCAATAGAACCTGTATTCCGTTCAATGACATCGACAACTAAGTCAACTTGGCGAGGGTCGGTACCCGGCTCAAAGGAAAGCCGTACATCTTCAAAGATTCCTAACTCGAAGATCCTCCGCAAATCTCGTTCGGCGGTCTGTCGATTGAAAACATCTCCCGGTTCCAATTGAATTTCTCGCGTGACGATGAAGTCACGGGTTCGACCCTCAACTGGTTCACCTTCTTCGGTAGTCGCTTCGCCATCTTCGTTGAGAAAGCGTACCCGGATATTTTCAATGACCCCTTCTGCCACCGTCAGCGTCACGGTACCCGTCTCGTCCGCCTGACTGGCATCAACGACCTGAGCTAAGTCAAACCCTTGTTCTTTGTAATAAGCATTTAACTCCTGAACACCCCGCTGCAAGTCTCGCAGGTTGAGAATACGACCGTACTGCTCCCCAAAAATTCTATCAACTACGTCTTGAGGCAGTACGCGCTCCCCTTCAGGGGGCACTGTGGAGACATTCACATTACGCAATACTGGGTTGGGTTCTACGGCAAAGGTGATGCGTACTCCTAGGGGAGTGTCTTCAGGGACAACTTCTACATCCTGGAAGAATCCGGTGGCAAAAACCGCATTAACATCTTCCTGAAGCTGAGAACGAGTAGTTGTTCGACCAGGAACGGTGCGAATGGCTCGATAGACTGCGTTTTCCAGGTCTCCTTCCGCCCCCTGTACAACCACTTCAGAAACTAGCACGCGGGGGTCTGTTGCCTCGTTTGGCTGGGCTTCAGTTGGCTGGGCTTCAGTTGGCTGGGCTTCAGTATCGGGGGCGGGAGCGGGTTCCAGAGGAGCCTGTGCCCTCAAAGGATTCGTGCTGGCGGATTCCGGTACAGATAGCGTCTCGACGACAACGTTGTTGTTGCTAATCGTCTTGACGGGATACTCTGCTACGGCTGAATTCACTGCTGTTGGCTCTTGCTGTTCCACCGCAACGGAAACAGCATTTTGATCAACGTATATAGACTGAGAAATTGAACCAGAAGGCTTTGTGGATACTGTTCCAGCGGGCGGCAATATCTCGCTGCTTGCTGGTTCTTTCTGTTCTATATCTATATCCAGGGGGGGCTGGTCAATAGTTTGCCCATGAATGGGTTTGGATATACCGAAAGTGGCTGATGCAGCAAGTGCTGCTGCTAACAAGGGAGATAAGCGCATGTCTTTGAGGCCTTTGGACACTTCCACACACCAATAAATCTGCAGCTAACAGACTCATTCACCGACTGAGGATTGGGAAAGAAGTTCCATTTCTTACCCGAAGCTCGGCTGAGAAATTTTACCGCGCTTGGTTGGCTAGTTGTAAATAAATTTTTAAATTGCCTGTTTATCCCGCTGAACTGGTGGCTGATAAGACGCGTTCCAAGACTTGTTGGTAGGCATTTTCCACTTGCCCCAAGTCCCGACGGAAGCGGTCTTTGTCCATGACGCGGCGATCGGGGTCTGTTTCTCCTCGGTTCCAGAGGCGGCAGGTGTCGGGGCTGATTTCATCGGCAAGGATGAGTTGGCGATCGCTGGTTAAACCAAATTCCAGCTTGAAGTCTACTAAGGTAATGTCACAGCTCAAGAAAAAGTCGCTCAAGATAGTGTTGATTTGCAAAGCTTGCCGTTGTAATTCTTCTATCTGTTCGGGGGTGGCAAGGTCGAGCAGTAAGAGGCGATCGCGTGTCAACAAGGGATCGCCCAAAGCATCATCTTTGTAGTAAAACTCCACTAAGGGTTGGGGTAGTATTTTCCCCTCCGGTAAGCCTGTCTGTTTGCAGAGACTCCCGGCGGCAATGTTTCTCACCACCACTTCCAATGGCACGATTTCCACGCGGCGGACGCGCATTTGGTTGGGAGCAGGGCAATCAATGTAGTGGGTGGCGACTCCGGCGGCTTCTAGCAACTGAAAGAGGGCGTTCGCGATCGCGCAATTCATTTCCCCTTTACCGACAATCTGACCACGTTTTTGGGCATTAAATGCCGTCGCGTCGTCTTTGTAATGAGTCAACAGAATATCTGGATCTTCAGTGCTATAAAGAATTTTGGCTTTGCCTTCGTAAAGTTTTTTGGGGTCAGACATGGGGAAAGATAACCTTTTTCTAGGTAGTGTGTAGATTAGTAAAGGGGACTGTAGATGATTGACAACTTAAAGTAACTAAGTAAGTAAGACAAGGGGGAATTGTGGCAGATAGGTCTGAATTTCTGTATCCTCGTAGCCGTTATTACGGCCCAGTTAAGCCAGAGAATTTGGTTTTCAATGCCAACTTACAGGAATTTGCTCAACGGGTAAACTTTATCTGTAATCTGGAAACCTCTGGAAAAATCTCTACAGAAGAGGCTTACAGTCAAGTTAAGGAACTCTGGAAGCAATTGCAACGCAGCAAAGAGCAACTGAAGGTTGGGGAAAATCCCTTTCAGGGTGATGAGGGCGATCAAGGAGATGAAGGTGGAGATCACAGCTAAAGATTAAGGGGAGATGGGAAGAAGGGTGAAGTATGAAGTATGAAGGGTGAAGTATGAAGGGTGAAGTATGAAGGAGGTTATCAGTTTTCCTCATCGCCTCATCGCCTCATCGCCTCATCGCCTCATCGCCTCATCTCCCCTGCTCCCCTGCTCCTCCGCTCCCCTGCTCCCCTCATCTCCCCGACTCACCGACTCACCGACTCACCGACTGAGATCTGTTCAGATGCAGGCTCGACACCCAAGGATTGAAGTAATGTTTCAACTCGCTCTTTGATTTCATTTCGTACCCGGTAAAAAGTCTCTATTGGTTCTCCAGCCGGATCATCAAGCTGCCAGTCTTGAAACACCTCGCGCTGTACCCAAGCGTCGGGTAAGTTGACGCCGCAGCCGCAGAGGGAAATTACAGCGTCATAGTCTTCTGGCTTAAAGTCACTAAGAGCGTCGGAAGTTTGAGCGCTGATATCAATGCCAATTGCGGACATCACCTCAACTGCCGTGGGATTGACTTGACTTGCCTCTAATCCCGAACTGGTTACAGCAATTTTATCTTCTCCGAGGGTGCGAGCGAATCCTTCTGCCATTTGGGAGCGACAGGAGTTTTTTTTGCAAACAAACATAACTCGTTTCATGGCAGTTATTGGTGGTTGTATTTCAGGTTTTGAATTGAAAGAATACGCAGATCGTTTTTTAGGATGTTGCTAATTATTAAAGTTTTTAGAGCAGCATAAATGTTTCTCCTATTTAAAAATTTAGTGTAGAAGTTACTTGAAAGAACTGACACATCGGGGATCGCGTAATGTTGCTTTTTCTGGCTCCCGTGGAAACCACATAGCTGTGCGTTTACACAATTCCACCAACATCAACATCACGGGTACTTCGATTAATACCCCAACTACCGTTGCTAGTGCCGCGCCAGAGTTCAAGCCGAAGAGCATAACAGCAGTAGCGATCGCCACTTCAAAATGATTGCTCGCGCCAATCAGCGCCGCTGGTGCCGCATCTTCATAAGCCAAATTCAGCTTCAACGCCGCCACATAGGTAATCAGAAAAATGAAATTGGTTTGAATAAATAGCGGGACAGCGATTAACAAAATGTGCAGCGGATTATTAACGATCAGCTCGCCTTTGAAAGCAAATAGCAGTACCAAAGTAAGCAGCAACGCTGTAATAGAAATCGGAGTCAGATACTTCAGAAATCGCCTTTCAAACCACTCTCTGCCTTTGTGTTTAAAAATCCAGTAACGGCTATACATTCCTGCAATTAAGGGCAAACCGACATAAATCAACACCGACAGGACAATGGTTTCCCAAGGCACGGTTAAATCATTGGCTGAGAGTAACCACCGTCCCAAGGGGGCATACAAGAACAGCATCGCTAGGGAGTTCACCGCCACCATGACTAAGGTGTGTCCCTGGTTGCTGTAGGAAAGATACCCCCACATCAATACCATCGCGGTACAGGGGGCAATGCCTAACAAAATCGCTCCGGCGATGTAAGAGTTCACTAGTGTGACTTCCGTACCGCGAATCAATTCTGTACCTGTCAGCCAGGGAGCAAACAGCCCACCCAGGAAAAACTGAGCCAATGCCACCATTGTGAATGGCTTAATCAACCAGTTCACAACCAAAGTCAGAATCACTGGCTTAGGGGCACGAACGGCTTGTGCTGCCTGGGTAAAATCAATCTTCACCATGATGGGATACATCATGAAGAACAGGCAGATGGCGATGGGAATCGATACCTGATAGAAGCTCATGGCATCCAGTGCCACAGCGACACCTGGAAATAGCCTGCCCAAGGCAATTCCCGCCACAATACATAGGAACACCCAAAGGGTGAGATATCGTTCAAAAAAACTCAGCTTGCCCCCAGCATTGACGGCAGGCTGACTCGCTTGCGGAGTATTGGTGCTCATGCGGATTCCTCAATAATTCAGGGGTCAGTAAGGCTACATATCAATTTAAATTGATTTAATTTTTTGTGTAGAAACTAGGTAGGAGGAAGAAAAGCCTGCTACTTCATCGTTCAAGGCTTAAATCCGAACCAATTTGACCATTGATTCTGGGGTGAATTTATGGCTTTCCCCGGTGGCTTGCCTTGGGGTACATCTCTATCATTTCAAAAAAAATTGATATGTCAAGTAAAAAAAGATTACTGCCTGGGGAGAAGGGAGGAGGAAGTGTTGTTACAGGGATGGCGTATCATCTGAGCACGGATGAGCTGGTAGCATGACCGCTAAGCGGCGATACTCGGTGAGATACTGCTCTAGGGCAACAAACTGGGGCAGATTAAGGCTGTAGTAAATCCAGCGTCCGTCTTGGCGGGGACGAACTAAGGCAGCTTCTTTGAGGGTTTTGAGGTGAAACGATAATTTAGACTGGGAAACCTGTAGTTTTTCGCATAGTTCGCAGACGCATAGCTCTTGAGAGCGTAGCAACTCTACCACCTGAAACCGTAACGGGTCGGATAGGGCATGAAAGCCAGCCATGATGGTAGTAGAGGAAGGGGTGAAAGTGGTTTGCATCAAGTTTTTTTAAACCGTTAGTTCTACTTTAAAAGCTGCCCTGAGGCTAAAGCTGAGGGCTAGACAAAGGTGTTTTTACCTGCAAAATCAACAGGGAGCGCCCCTTACTTTGCTGACAGGATATGAACGCCATCCCACGTCTCTGGGGGAGGACTACTGAGATAGTAGTGAGCGCGTTCTATATGGGCAACAGCGGCTTGATCAGTGGGTTGGAGGTGGTGAGCGTCATGGAAATAGGCGATCGCTTTGCGGAAGTTTCGCGACATGTAGGCGTTCCGCCCTGCCTTGTAGACTTCTAAAAACTCTTGAGTTTTGCTATCGAGGGATTCTGTGCGATCGCTAATTAGCTCATAGATCCTGACGGCTTGGTTTTTCCCCTTGACGCGAATTTTATCTAATTCTCTGGCCCAAATGCGATCGCTGCAAAGTTTGTAAGTATATTCGCTCAAAATAATATCGCAGCCATACTCTTTGGTAACGCTTTCCAAGCGCGAACCCAAGTTCACCGCATCGCCAATCACGGTGTAATCCATCCGCTTTTGTGAACCGATATTTCCTGAAACCACTTCCCCAGAACTAATTCCAATCCCAAAGCGAATTTGAGGTTGCGACGTAAAAATCCGTCGCTGATTGAACGCCGCTAGACGCTGACGCATATCTAGGGCTGTCTTAATCGCCAGCCCAGCATGGTCTTCTAGTTGCAGAGGGGCACCAAACACTGCCATCAACGCATCGCCCATGAACTTATCTAAAGTCCCTCCGTGGTTAAATACCGACTCCACCATCGTTTCAAAATACTGATTCAGCAGTGACACCACCTCCGATGCGCCCATATTCTCCGTCATGGTGGTGTAGCCTCGGATGTCCGAAAACAAAATCGTCACATCCTTACGCTCTCCCACCATCAGCGCATCCTCACCTCGTGCGATCACCTGCTCAGCCACCCCTGGAGTGAGATAGCGGTACATCGCCGTTTTTAGCCGTTTTTCCTTGCTGATATCTTCCAACACCACCAAGCCTCCCCGGACTTTTCCCTCTGGGTTCGTTAAGGGATTAACGGTTAAGTTAATACTGCGTTCGATCAGATCAACTTGCTCTTTGTCTAGGAAAGTGGATGAATCTCCCTCCCAAGGTGTTTCATTCCAGGGCAGAAAAATGTTGGGATTATTGTGATCGGGAATTGCCAGAATTGTCACCGGGGATTGAGCATTGGTGACGGGCAACTTGTGATTTGTAATGGGGATTTCTTTTGATGTGTTGAGGTGAATCTTCTCTCCCCCGCTCCCCGGCTCCTTTGTCCCATTGCTGGCAACTCCCCAATCTCCCGTTGCCTCTTTTACTAACCCAACCGTTAAGCTTTGCTCAGGTACGTAATGCTTGGCACCTGTTTTTAGGCTATCTTGCAGGCGAAACTGGAGATGCTCAATTGGCACCACTTCCCAAAGGTAGCGACCTGTGAGTTTGTATTCCCAGAGTTGCCGTTGAGCGTTGTGCAGTTGCTGGCGAGGCAAACCCAGTAAATCCAATGCCGCATCGTTGATGGTAACGATCCGCCCCTCCATGTCTGTTGAAATCACCGCATCGGAGAGGCTTTGCAAAATGTCTTTTTGATACTGCTTTTCAATCAAGACATTTTCAAACAGCTTGGCATTCTCTAGGGCAATTCCCGCTTGAATATTAAACGCCCGCATAAATTCTTCATCAGAGGTGGTGAAGCTCCCCTGATTCTTGTTGATCAGCTGAGTGACGCCAATTAAATCGCCACTGGAGTTGAATACAGGTAGACAAAGAATATTGCGAGTGATGTACCCGGTGCGTTGATCGGCAGTGGGGTCAAAGCGGGGATCTTTGTACGCGTCGGATATATTGAGGGGCTGGCGAGTAGAGGCGACGTAGCCAGCAATTCCCCGGTTGGCAGGGATGCGAATGGGGATAATCTTGGTACCGTCTTTATTTAGTACTTTTGTCCACAGTTCTCCCGTTTCTTTACTCAGCAGAAACAGCGTGCTGCGGTCTGCTTGCATCAAGTCCCGCGCTTGATCCATCACCGATTGCAGCGTGGCTTCTAAATCTAAACTCTGCCCTAAGGAAGCCGTTGCCCGCAGGAGGGCAGCCGCCCCCCGTTGATTGCGGGCTGCCATTAAAAATGATTGACAAGTTTCCAGGATGATGCTAATAGAGGCGGCAAACTCCCGGAAGTGCTGTTCGTCTTCCTCATCAAAGGACACTCCCCCAGCTTTGTTTAGAAGCTGCACAACGGCAACGACCTGATTATTGCTGCTGACAATGGGCATACACAGCAGCGTCTGGGTATGATAACCAGGGCGTTCGTCTACTTCTTTGTTAAATAGCGGATGGTTGTAGGCGTCGGGAATATTGAGTGATTGTCCAGTGGTGGCAACATGACCCGCAATCCCCAGATTGACCGGAATGCGTAGTTCGACTGGCTTACCTGTTTCACCTTGAGGAATTTTTGCCCAAAGTTGACTCTTCTCGGCATCAACTAAAAAGATTGTTGTCCGATCAGCTTGTAAAATCTGCCCAATCTTTAGAGTGAAGGCATCCATGACCTGCTCTAACATGCTTTCTAGGGCTTCGTTGTTGATCATTTCGATCGCCCGTAGAAACTGCTGGAATTCAGCGGTGATAAAGTCCAGCAAACAAATAAACTCAGGAACAGACAGGTCTTTGACGCGGTGAGTCAGGACGCTGGTGCGGTTGAGTTGGGTAAGTTGCGTCAGTGTCGCAAGAACGCTACCTGTGTTGGAGAGGGTCATAGTTTAGTCATGGATGGTGAGTCATGGGCTCGTGAGTCATTAGGGTGCTGACTAATGACAACTAGCAGAATCGGGGTTGCTTAGCGATCGCTACCATCACTACTCATGATAGAAAAAAAATTCATTCCTATTACCTATGAATGTATCCGCTGATTCCCGGAGGAACAAGCGGAAATTCTGGCAATGCCATTTTAACGACGGCAGCAAGACGCGTGGAAACCTTAACAGCTACGCAGCTGGTGTCATTGACTGAGGATAAACAACAGCTCGATAGTAATTTTGCAACTGGCGAGTCGCGGCTGTCCAGCCCCAACGTTCGGCTTCTGCACGGGCATTTTGCCGTAGGGTTTCCCGTTCAGTTTGCGCTCCTAAAAGACGCTTGGTTGCGGCGATCGCTCCCTGGTCATCAGTGGGATCGAACAAGTAGCCATTGACGCCATCGGTGACAATATCCGGAATGCCCCCAGAACGGGCAGCAACTACCGGACATCCCGCTGCCATCGCTTCCAAGAGTACCAGTCCGAGGGTCTCTGTGCGCGAGGGGAAGACAAAGGCATCGGCAGAGGCGAAGGCAGAAGCGAGTTCCAATCCAGCCAAATAGCCAACGAAGTGAGTAGGCGTCCCGGCAAAGTGTTTTTCCAGGGCTTGGCGGTGTGGCCCATCCCCAACAATGGCTAGCCGTGCATTAGGAATCGCTTCTAAGACGGGTTTAATGCGGTCAATTTCTTTTTCCGCACTTACTCGCCCCACGTAAAGGAGGATGGGGCTTTCGGGATGTCCTTGAGAAAGATGCTGGCGCATTTTTTCTGATGCCAGATTTGGCTGGAACATCTCTGTATCAACACCTCGCTGCCACAAGTCTACTCGTTCCACATCGTGGTCGATGAGTTCCTGCACCATGGCAGTGGACGTACACAAATTGAGCTGGGCTTGATTGTGACTGGCTTTGATTAATTCCCACATCACTCCCTCTAGCATCCCCAAGCCGTAGTGCTTTAGGTACTGGGGCAAATGGGTGTGGTAAGACGCCACTAAGGGAATCTGCATCACCTTGGCGTAGTACAGCCCTCCTAACCCCAAAACAGCCGGATTGATCACATGAATCAAGTCTGGCTGAAACTCTTCCAAGACATGCCCAATCGCTGGGCGGGGTAGCGCTAACTTTAACTCAGGGTACAGCGGCAACGGGAAGCCAGAGACTCCATACACTCTTGCTCCTTTGTATTCAGTGATGCCACCATCTGGGGCAACGACCAGCACTTGGTCGCCGTTGCGTTGCAAGTGTTCAACGGTGTGGCGCAGTCGCGTTACAATTCCGTCAACTTTGGGTAGAAAGGTTTCCGTAAATAGCGCAATTCGCATATCTTAGCTAGTAGCTAAATGTCGCGTGAATTCTAACAGGTTTTTATAAAAAAGATGAAATACTCGGGATAGATTTTGAGTTAAAATATAGTTAGGAGAAATGCTTTTTTAAAATGGAAATATGAGGTTTTTATAAAAACGCAAAGAATTCCCATTGTAAAATAATATCATTGAAAACTCTGTAAATCAATCAACAAAAAAATCATTTTTGGCAAGTTTTTAACAAATAAATCTTTCCTATGGGACTATTTTTTTCTTTTTTGTCTGAAAATAAAGCTGTCATTTCCCGATTTGTGCTCAAAGGTAGGCTTAACAACAGGGCTGATTAAGCCTACCTGTATTGTCAGTCAAGAGGATCGAGTCTGGCTCATTTAGTAAAAACCTAAGAACTACGACGCCAAGAAACTTTTGGCAAAATTTGTTTCTTATCAACGCGCTGCTGATACTTAGTCGCAAAGTTTAGTAACGAGTCGAGTAGTGAGTCAGACAAATAGTGAGGTTGTAGACCCAAATCTAGCAGCTGCGTATTTTTGGCGTTGAAGTAGTGTTCTTCTAACTCTACGCGGGGGTTTTCGAGGTGATCAATTTCCACATTTAGCCCCATGGCGCTTCCGGCTTTTTTCACCATCATCGCCAAGTCACTGATACTAAATAACTCAGTGAACTGGTTAAAGACTCGGAATTGACCCGGTTCGGCGGGGTTAGCGATCGCAATTTCGATACACCGCACCGTATCGCGGATATCTAAAAAGCTGCGAGTCTGTCCGCCTTTGCCATAAACCGTTAGGGGATGACCAATTGCCGCTTGGATGCAGAAGCGGTTTAGTGCTGTGCCAAACACTCCGTCGTAGTCGAGGCGGTTAATCAGGAGTTCGTCCATTCCGGTTTCTTCCGTCAAGACACCGTAGACGACTCCCTGGTTCAAATCAGTGGCGCGCAGTCCCCAGATTTTGCAAGCAAATTGGATGTTGTGGCTGTCGTGGACTTTGCTGAGGTGGTAGAAGCTACCCGGTTGCTTGGGATAAGGGAGGGTATCTTTGCGCCCGTTGTGTTCGATGGTGATGTAGCCTTCTTCAATATCGATGTTGGGAGTACCGTACTCACCCATCGTCCCCAGTTTGACTAAATGGCAGTCAGGGAAATCTTCTCGCATTACATAGAGGAGATTCAGCGTTCCCACGACGTTGTTAACCTGAGTCAAGACGGCGTGATCGCGGTCAATCATTGAGAAGGGAGCTGAACGCTGTTCGCCAAAGTGAACCACCGCTTCTGGCTCAAACTGGTGCATCGCCTTGCTGAGAAACTCAAAGTTGGTAATATCGCCCACAAACAGGTCAATTGACTTCCCTGTAAGATCTTGCCAGCGCTGTAGACGTTGGTGAATTGGTGCGATGGGGGTTAGAGTTTCGACGCCTAGTTCTGAGTCCCAGTGCCGTCGCACTAAGCTATCTATAATGCCGACTTCGTAGCCTCGATTGGAAAGATAAAGGGCGGTTGCCCAACCGCAATAGCCATCACCGCCAATAACCAGGACCTTCATAATCAATCAATAAAGTTTGCTTGCTAATACTCGGTAAATGTACCAGGTTTGGGTACCCAACAGAGCAGGCGATGGGAAATAAGCGGGGGAGCTAGAAAGCTAGGGAGGGGAGGAGTTAGGGAGCGAGGGACAGGGGGAAAGGGAATGAGTCTGAAGGGTTAAAGGATGAAAAAAGCCAGCCAGGAGGAAGTTATAATCCGTTTCCTTATAGTTTTGATATAAAATCTCATATTATTGCTATAAACCCTCAGTTTTTGGCAGATATCCCTGCTTGTGTCAAGTTAATGTGCGCTTTGTTAAGCGTATGGTAACTCTTGTATCATCTTGTGCGATCTGGTTTCTGGTATCTCTAGATCGGCTATTGTAGAAGGGGCAAAGGAATTCTAAAGAAATTCTTAAGCCTGAGTATTGAGCTAAAATGCTCATACTGATGAGATTGGGGAAATATCCCCGCGCCTAAAGAGCAAAGGTTGTTACCGAAACAGGAGATTTTATGACTCCCACTATGTTGCGTCAGCTATGGTCTTTAGTTGAAACGACTCAAGCCAATCTACTGCTAAAACTAGATGATGCCAGCTTGATTCAATGGTTGGTGAAGCAATTTAACCAGGAGCGATCGCTTAATGCTTGTGAAGAGCATGTCGTGAGCGATTACCTACGTTCCAAACTTTCCCTAATTCGCGACCTGGCTCAAGAGCGCTATTAGTCCCCTATTGCCTGCATTTTGCGGGGTAAATTTAGTCTTATTTTTTAAAACGCCTAAAAATATACCAAAACAGGTAAGTTAAGCCGATAGCAACGGCTGATCTTCCTCTAATTTTTAGCGTGCACAGTTTATACAAAGTATATTAATTGCAGCGATCGCATACTCATCTTAGCCCCCCTTTTGAAGGGGGGTTGGGGGGATCTCCTCTTCAATTCGGTAACAAACCCCCTCCCAATCCTGCAACACCTCATCATTAGTAAACCGCAAAACCTTCAGCCCATAACCTTCTAAAATCTGCGTTCTTTCCCCGTCATAATCTTTGCCCTCATTTGTAAAATGACTCTCTCCATCCACCTCAATTACTAACTTCAACTGAGCACAGAAAAAATCAACTATAAAATTATCAATTGGTCTTTGCCGCAACACCCGAAACTTGAAGGTTTTTAGATAGCCATACCACAGCTTTTTCTCGGCTGGCGTCATATTTTTTCGGAGTTCTTTTGCCTTTTCTATTAGTTGTCGGTTGTAGGGTAAGTGAAAATCTGTATTACTCCAGTTCATTTAGATCCCCCAGTTCCCCCCTTAAAAAGGCTACGGTGTACACACAAGTTGGGCGAGAGGACTTTCCACCGTTCGATCCCCCCTAGCCCCCCTTAAAAAGGGGGGAATAGAAATCTTAGTCTCCCTTTTTAAAAGGGATGCGAGGGGGATCTCCGAGGATTTCAGTTTTGTACAGAGATGTGTGTACAGCAATCACACCAACTACAGACCAGGATTACCAGCTAACTATCAAAAAACAGCAGCGATCGCCCTTTTTTTTACTCTGCCATCAACCCACAACAGAAAACACAACGCGATCGCCCCATCACAACGGCGATAACATACGAACTACCTCCAAATGGTTTAGACGCAAGTGAGGATAGCTCTACCACCTGTGTCAAAAAAAAATAACAAAATGTAAAGGATAGGAATTAGTGAGGTCGGTTGCGATCGCTCACCCGTTCAGGTGAATCAGCAAGACGAAGCGCAACCCAGCCAACCTGCCATATTTTGAAAGCAGTTTCTTTAAAAAGCGTCAGTATGCAAAGTTCAATTACCGCAGAATCAGCTACTCAACTTCCTCCTCTGATTCCGCGTGAAGTGCTATTCGGAAACCCAGAACGTACCCGTCCCCAACTCTCACCGGATGGAAAGTATCTAGCCTATATCGCGCCTGACGAGAACAACGTCTTGCAGGTGTGGTTGCAGACAGTCGGACAAGATGATCACCGCCAGCTGACAGAAGACAAAAAGCGCGGTATCCGGATGTATTTCTGGACTTATAACCCAGAACAACTGATTTATCTGCAAGATTCCGACGGTGACGAGAACTTTCACCTCTACTCAGTCAATATTCAGTCCGATGTCGTTCGCGACTTAACCCCCTTCCAAGGCGTAAAAGCCCAACCTATCGAGCTAGACCACGAATTTCCTGATGAAGTCATCGTTGGCTTAAACCTCAAAGACCGCCAAAAGTTTGATGTTTACCGCATCAACCTCAATAACGGTGCTGTTGAATTTGATACAGATAACCCTGGTAATATCGTTAGCTGGACGGCAGATGCCAAGTTCCAAATTCGGGCAGCGACAGCCGCAACGCCGGATGGCGGTTCGGATTTGATGTATCGAGAAACAGTTGATTCAGAATGGGAAATTATCCGGCACTGGGGAGCGGATGATGAAGGTGGGGCAGTAGCATTTTCTGCTGATAACAACACCCTGTACATGATTGGCTCTCACGATGTTAACGCCCAGCGTCTGATTGCCTTGAATCTGGACAGCCGCGAAGAAACAGTGGTCGCAGCAGATGAACAATATGATGTGGGCAGTATTGTCATGCACCCGACCTCGCGAGTCATCGAGGCGGTTTCTTTCTACAAAGACAAAGTAGAGTGGCAAATTTTAGATGAAAGTATTGCCGCAGATTTTGAAGCGATCGCCCAAGTCCGGGAAGGCGAATTCGGCATCAGCAGCCGCACCCTAGCGGATGACCAGTGGCTAGTCGCCTACGGGATGGATGATGGCCCGGTATACTACTACACCTACGACCGCGCCTCCAAGTCCAGCACCTTACTCTTTAGCAATCAACCTGCCCTAGAAGCCTTGCCACTGGCAGCAATGCAGCCCATTTCCTACTCAGCACGGGATGGACTAACCATTCACGGCTACTTAACAACCCCCGCTGGTTTAGAAGCGAAAAACTTACCTACCGTGCTTCTCGTCCATGGTGGCCCTTGGGCGCGGGATACCTGGGGCTACAGCCCAATTGTGCAGTGGCTGGCAAACCGGGGCTATGCCGTGCTGCAAGTCAACTTCCGGGGTTCGACTGGCTACGGTAAGGATTTCCTGAATGCGGGAAATCGTCAATGGGCAGCCACCATGCACGATGATCTAATTGATGGCGTCAATTGGTTAATAGAACAGGGTATTGCTGACCCGGAAAAAGTCGCTATTATGGGCGGTTCCTACGGTGGTTATGCCGCGCTGGTGGGCTTAACCTATACGCCGGATGTGTTTGCGGCGGGAGTAGATATTGTTGGTCCCAGCAACTTGGTGACGCTGATGAAGAGTATTCCTCCCTATTGGGCACCGTTGCTGGCGAATATGTACCACCGTGTCGGTAATCTAGAGACGGAAGAGGAGTTCCTGAAAGAGCGATCGCCTCTATTTTATGTTGACCGTATCCAGAAGCCCTTACTGATCGGTCAAGGTGCTAATGATCCACGGGTGAAGCAAGCCGAAAGCGAGCAAATTGTAGAGGCGATGCGAGAAGCAGGGAAGCCTGTGGAGTACGTCGTTTACACTGACGAAGGTCACGGCTTTGCTCGTCCGGAGAACCGCTTGCATTTTTACGCGATCGCTGAAGAGTTCCTCGCCAATTATCTCGGCGGTCAAGCCGAACCCGCAGACAAGGTTGAAGGTCATTCAGGCATCGTTACTAAAGTAAACGTCAACGTTTAAAAGCCCGTTTTGTCCATAAATTAAGCACCTTTCCCCCATCCCTCCTAGTGTGAACTTAGAGGAGATGGGGGAATTTTTAAGCAATACCTCCTGGGGGAAAGTCTGAAAGTTGTTCTACTCCCGTCAGCACAATTTCCGGCTTTTCTTGATACATTTTTACTTCGCCGCTGACATATACGTACCCTCGTCCCATTCCCGCATAGCGCGTTGCAATCAGCCGCATCAAGGGGGCGCGTTCCTCACTGTAAGCATTAGGTATCCACAAATCAAATCTGTGAAATGTTGATCCGGCAAAAATTAACGCCCCGCCACCTAATGATTTATTAATACCCCCTTGCAAGTCACAAAAAATAGTAATTCGTTGATTTGTTTGAGCAGCTTCCAATATTTTTGGGTAATCTAATCGCACAGAAAGCACTCCCGATGTCGTTTCTGACAAGCGGTGTTCTTCGACAATCGCGCCGCGCATAAACCACCAAGGAAGAAGAGTCGTGTAGTCACGAGTTGTCCCTCGCACATTAGTTAGCGGATTCCAAATTACTAAATTATTAGCTTGTGCTTCCGCTTCGGCTGCCGTCATTTGGCGGTGATACAGCCGAGAGTAGCCATATTTAACAAAATAAGGACTCCATCCTTCTTCAACCAGCTTTATGTTGTAGTTTTCTTCACCTTTATAGATATAACAGAGGAGGCGACCGTAGTTATCCCGATGTTTTTCTAAGGAAACCTCCACTGAATCATCGGTATCAAACTCAATGTCTACTTGCACTAGTTCGTCATTCGCCGTTGCAAAGTATTGTTTCGCCATTGCGGATGCGGCTTTTCCCGCCTCTGTTACAGGCTTTGAACCACCCGGCTGACTTTCTTCGGTGTCTACACAAATTAGCCGTAAAGACTCTTCTTTACCATTTAGTAAGACTTTGATGGTGTCACCATCTATAACTTTGGTGACTTGAAGATTTTCAATTTTAGTTCCCATACTTTTGTCCTGAAAATTTAAGTGCTGTAGTAAGTTTTTCTTCCGCATCCTTAATCAACCTTCCGGAGGGTGTAATAATTAGAAACAAGGTTAAATTTAGGTAAGGATGGGGTTAATAATTGCCTAGAAATTGGCGCTGAATTTAGTGCCAGACTACCCGATTATGCCTCATGTTTCGATGATGCTGTGACCAGAATACGGCATCAAAGTGTAGTTGAAGCATAGAGTTAGCGATCGCGCTTAACGCTAATGGCACTGACTTAAGCGGCAAATAGTTGTTTTTGAGAAAAACCCAGCTTGGGGGGGCTTCCCCCCAATCCCCCCACTGGGGGATGAGTGCCTCCCCCAGACCCCCTGCACAAGGTTTGATCGGTTGTGATGAATTTTCTTAAATCAGTGCCATTCTGCTTAACGTCGATGGTGTAATTCCAGAAAACCCCTGTTCCTGTAACGGCGATCGCACCTCCAATTCTCAGGATGTAGGGACGAAGCATTCCGATATCAGATCTTGAGTTTGACCGCCAAATTGAGCGCCTTTCCATCTGCTTAAAAGTTAATGGTTGAAACAATTATTGTCTTTCTGATCATTGGGCTAATTATCGCGGGAATTTTAGTCCATCCCATCCTGATCAAACAAAAACGAAACCGAATAAGACAGCGTCCTTTTCCTGCAATTTACAATGCCATTGTTGAGAATAATCTTCCTATTTATCACCAGGTTCATCCCGCTGAACGAAGGCGACTTCGAGGACACATTCAAGTGTTTTTAGCGGAGAAACAATTTATTGGCTGTGGAGGATTGCAGGTGACGGAAGAAATGAAGTTAACTGTTGCGGCTGTCGCCTGTTTACTCTTACTTAATGAGCGCGGAAAGTATTTTCCTAAACTGCGCTCAATTCTGGTTTATCCCAGCGCTTATCTGGTGAATGAAACGAGTTCTTTGGGGAATTATGTTGTTGAAGAAGAGCGGGTAGCAAGACTAGGGGAATCGTGGACAAGAGACCAATTGGTACTGTCTTGGGAACAGGTGAAACGAGACACTGGCAATTGGAGGGATGGACATAACGTTGTGCTGCATGAATTTGCCCATCAGTTGGATCAAGAAGATGGTAGTGCTGAGGGTGTACCGATTTTGCCGCACAGCTCAGACTATCCGATTTGGGCAAAAGTGATGACGGAAGAATATCAACAACTCTGTCAGGATGTGCAACGAGGTGCAAAGACTGTAATGAATAGCTATGGCGCAACCAATCCCGCAGAGTTTTTTGCTGTAGCGACTGAGACTTTCTTTGAAAAACCGCAGCAATTACTGAAGAAGCATCCAGCACTTTATGAGCAACTGCAACATTACTATCAACTCGATCCTGGGCAGTGGGTTTAGATATTTGTGAGAGGCGATCGCCTCAGATCCCCGACTTAATAGGACTTTGGGATTCTCGCCTTCACGGAATCATTTAGGACGGCTATATTTCTTTCTCAGTTTTCCTACTATTCGCTGGTTGAGTAATTTTGCAGCACGTATTTTCGTCAAGCTTTTGATGTTGGCGGGGTGATGTTTTTTATGGTCAAAGAAATTATTGATATCCGCTAAGATTACTTGGAGACGTTTAGTAATATTTGCCGCTCGATACTCTGCAAAAAACTGCTCAGATAAGGTAACTGATGCAGAAGCATCCAGAATCTTTAAGATACGTTGAACATCATACTCTTTGGAATATCCGGCGATTTTGTAGCAGTTGAATCCGGGATCTAAATAATCCGCTAACCCGCCATTGACGCTAGAGAAAACCTGACAGCCACAGGCGAGAGCTTCCATTGGTTGCAGACCAAATCCTTCACTCACCCTCTGTTGTGCCCAATACTCAGCAGAGTCATAGAGATAAACTTTGGTCTGATTGAAGAGTTGGGCTATATCTTCGACATAGGAGTCAACAACGCATACTTTACACTGCTTCTGCAACGCGGGAATCAATTCCTGGAGTAAATATTCAGACGACTTTCGAGCCTGAACTAAGACATCAATATCCCGCTCAAGGTTTAAATTTTGAAATTGATCAGAAATCTGATTGGGTAAATAATAAATCAGTGAGTTGGGTGATTGTTGTCCCCAGTATCCCATCGTATTTCGGCTAACGGTGACAATCGGAATACTTGAAGGGAGTCGGAATCCGTAGCCTGCACTGTGGGCATGATAAATGACGTTGTGAGGTTTGAGCTTAGCCGCCAGTTTGGGAACATCAAATCCCCAACTGATCACAAAAATGACATCCTCTAAATTTTTCTTTTTTAGTAAGTCATCAATAAAAAGTGTGTCTTGTTCTCGTTGACGGTAAGTCACGACATCAGCACTGCAAACCTGTTTAGCCAAATTCAGGGTTTTTAACTCTGCCCACAAACCACCACAGGCAAATTTACCATCTGTTCCAGGGACTAAGAAATACAGTTTCCTCACGACAGCACTCTCCTCTGCACAATTGCCTGTAGGTTAGCCTACCTGAGTGCAGCGCGATCGCAAACAGTGTTAGCGTAGCCGCAACGTTTCCACGTCTTGATCCGATTGGGCTTGAGGAGGGGGAACTGGTGGATATTTCACAGCCTGAGGATTTACAGCGGAAAAGGCGATCGCCGGAAGAGAGGGTTGATTAGGCGATCGCATCCATCAATTACAGCAGCAGATTGAGGCGTGGGAAGCATTGCGGTCGAAGTTGGCAGGGAATGAATGAGCGATTCCGTTAAGGGCGATAGCTCCGCTTCACACATTATCCGCTGACAGATTTCGACCATCTGCTGCATTTAATTGTTAAATCGAGTCGCTTCGTTTTTGCTTGACTTTCAACTTAATTTGCTCGTTTGAGCCATATGGGACTCACGTTCACGTCGGTTGAATGCATAAGCTTTGTTATAAAGCATTTTCAGCGACTATCTTCCGGCAAGTCTAGCCCATCACGCATTAGATGATCGGTGGTCACATCGAAAGTATCCGCAACTTTCAAACGTTATCTCAGCGTTGGGAACTTTTCCTCCCCTTCTCTAGTTGCGATACGAATGTATTATGAACACCTAACCGATTGCCTAGATATATTAGTGTCAACCCATGCCGAGTTCTCAGTTGATATAGTTTCTCTCTAAACCACTTCATAAAATTTAGTTGACCTAGCATAATAAATAACGCTATGCTTTTATCGCATTAGCTATGAATCTGCGAAATACATCGGTAACGTAAGAACTATGGCCTTTTCGGTGATGAAACACAAGGCTCTACCCAGTGTGGGTGATACCGAAATCTCTGACAAGCTTCTCACCTGTGCAGAGTATTTTGCAGGAATTGGTTTAGTAAGATTGGGGCTAGAGCAAACAGGTTGGAAAGTTGTCTTCGCAAATGATTGGGCGCATGACAAATTTGAGATGTACTCTGCTCACTTTAAGGATGCAAGCAAGCATTATAGGATTCAAGATATTTTTTCTGTTTGTCTTGCCGACATTCCTAATACATTACTTGCGACAGCTTCATTTCCCTGTATCGACTTATCCTTGGCAGGCAACTTAAAGGGTATTAGTGGTCAACACTCTAGCGCTTTTTGGGGCTTTACTCAAATTCTTGAGAATCAGGCGAATAAACCTCGTCTTGTGATGCTTGAAAATGTGACGGGTTGGCTTACTTCAAATAGTGGGCAGGACTTCCGAATTACAATTCAGGAGTTGAATCGGTTGGGTTATGCCTGTGATGTTTATGCCATCAATGCAGTTCATTTTGTGCCTCAGAGTAGACCACGAATTTTTGTAATTGGAGTGCATACACCCTATGTAAATCAAAACCTATCAATTTTTACAAGACGTTCTTCCTCACTTAAAACTCAGGCTCTTGAAAAAGCGATTGCGGCTAATCATGATCTACGTTGGAATTTTGTAGAAGTTCCACCATTACCTGAAAAAGTGAAAACTAATTTGAGTTGTGTTGTAGAAAATATATCAGATGATGATAATCGTTGGTGGCTTGATAATGAAGTGAAACGTCATTTAAATATGATGTCGCCTGTCAATCTCAACTATCTAAAAGAATTGCAGGACTTACCATATTACTCCTACTGCACGATGTACAGGCGGGTTCGTGACGGAAAGCAACGCGCAGAACTTAGAAAAGATGGTATTGCAGGTTGCCTAAGAACAGCTAAAGGTGGTAGTAGTCGGCAAATGTTGGTCAAAGTTGGACAAGGAACTGTCAGAATGCGCCTGATGACACCTCGTGAATATGCAAGGCTACAAGGCGTTCCGGATAATTACCCTATTCCATCGCAAATCAATCAAGCTTTAACTGGATTTGGTGATGCTGTTTGTGTACCTGTCATTGCCTGGGTTGCCGAAAATATATTGAATTCTCTAGTTAAATTGCTTCAAGGAAATACGTTAGCTCTCCATCGCTAATTTCTAGAAGCCGAATACCTTGACTCCTGACAAATCCATAAGTGACCGAGCGTCGGAACCTTTGCCTTTCTGCAATTTCATAGTTTTGAAGAAGTTCGGGTAGCCACCTATCGAACGTGGGAATCATCTTAGTACGCTCGACCAGCCAAACCTCAACATTCATATAAGTTTTACTTCTAGCAACAAAAATGTGATCTACATCTCTGTCATCGGTTAGTTTGTTCAGCCCACGATTCCTATGATATTGATACTCAAAGCTGCCTCCAATGACAGCAGATTTAACTTCGTAGTTCACCAAATCTGCTCCATCACCGCTTCTCGCTCTATCGTTCAGTAAAATTGCAGCAACTACCTCCCAATCTTTTGAACCTACGCTTCCTTGCAAGGAGAAACCATACCGCTGATAAATTTCCGCTTTATCGCGGCTGTATTCAAGGATGTATGTTCTGTAAAAATAGTAAGCTTCTTGGACTTGAAGCGTTGGCACACAAATCACCCTCACAAGTACTGCACATCAGGGATGAGTATAGGAAAGAATTCACCATTCCGTTTTTAAAGACATCTAATTCATCCCAACGACAGCAATCTGTCACTGATGAAAAATAATTAGTTACTCTAAATCAAGAAAAGCGGGCGGCGAGAATCGAACTCGCATCATTAGCTTGGAAGGCTAAGGTTTTACCACTAAACTACGCCCGCAGATTGGCTGATTTTTGGTCAGCCTATATAGGGTAGCATACTTTCCCTTGTAATTGAACCCCAAAACTAGCCTTTCTTAATTAGCCTGGGGAACTATCCTGAATTCGACTCTTAACAAGCTGTAGACAGGTTGACCAGCTTGATAAGCTGGCGTGAACTCCCAGTTTTGAAGAATTGTCTGGGCTAACTGATCGGGGGCAATCGTCGGGTTTCCTTGTAGCACTTGGGTAGACTGCACTTCTGCTTTACCCGTGTCATCTAGCAACAAGTCAACTTGCAACACCACAGATGAATCACCCGCCTGGGGCAAAGGATAGGTAACTCCAGAAATTAACTTCTCCCGTTGCTGGGGTTCAGGAAGCACATCAGGAATATCCTTGTCAGCATTCGCCAGACGATAATTAGACACTGTGGTAAGAATTCCCTGGGCTATCTGCGGTGCAGGGAGTGGTGCAACGGGTGAAGGTGAAGGTTCACTTTGAGGGGGTGTAGGCGGTGGGGAAGCTGGAGGAGCAGGCGGTGCAGGCTCTCTGGCAGGTGAAGGTTGGCTTTGAGGGGGTGTAGGCGGTGGGGAAGCTGGAGGAGTAGGCGATCGCACTGGCTCTTGCCTTGCAGGAGAAGGGGAGGGAGTGGCTTGCCGGATTGGTGATGGTTGAGCAGCAGGCGATCGCACTATTGTTTGTCGTTGTGGAGAAGGAGAGGGAGTGCTTTGCCGGATTGGGGAAGCTGGAGGAGCAGGCGATCGCACTGGCTCTTGCCTTGCAGGAGAAGGGGAGGGAGTGCTTTGCCGGATTGGGGAAGCTGGAGCAGCAGGCGATCGCACTATTGCTTGCCGTGGAGGTAAAGGTGCCGTTTGGGAGGGCAAAGGTTGAGCAGCCGGAGATGGCTCTGGTGTGCGCCAGAAGGGAGACGGTCGAGAGGGAGAGAGAGAGGGTAGTTGAGCCAATCTTCCCTCCCCTGGTGTCCTCGCAGGAGAGGGTTGCACGGCATCCGGGCGCGTGCTGGGTGCAGGCGAAGGAGTAGGAGCAATCCGGGGACGTTCAGTTCTTATCGGAGTTTGGGGCTGAGGCGGGGGAGAAACAATGCGAGTGGGTTGACGGGGGACAGGTTGCTGAGACGGCTGAACAGTAGTCCTAGTCGTCCTTGGCTGGCTTGTAGAGGGAACCTGCCGACTGGCTGGTGCGGATGTAGCCGATACTCGCTGAGGCGGTGGTGAAGGTGTCTTCGGCGCTTGAGTAATGATCAAATCAATCGGAATCGGCTCGGTAGTCGCTTGATTAGTCGGGGCGCGTCCTAGCAGTGAGGGACGCAACAACCAAAACAAAGACAAATGGATAACCACAGAGCTAAGGAATACAGCCCCCCACAGCACGGGAGGATCGGCGTGACGTCGCTCTGATATAGCAGGCAAGTTAGTTAAATTCACGCGTTGGTAGTGCCCTGAAATTGAAATAATGCGAGCGCCTGATATTTATACACAGTTAGCACTTAAAAAACCGGATAATTTTTTCTACAACGTTTTTTACTCAGTGTAAAACTTCTTAAATTGCTTTGTACTAAGGGCTTAGGCTCTAGGCACGAGGGCTAAAGCCTCACTACAAACCGCTTAGAACTTGGCACTGTGCCTTACCCCCAAATTTCATCCTTCATCCTTCATCCTTCACACTTCATCCTTCATCCTTCTCATCAACAGTTTTCACCGAAAAGGCGAGAACCGTCTCATCCACACCCTTAAGCTTTAGCGGAGTGAACTTAGTGATTTCATCGTCACTTAAATAATCTGCAACAGTGGCGGAAACGAGTAAAGAATTGGGTTCTGCCGCTTCTTGTAGTCGAGAAGCGATATTCACAGAAGGGCCAATGGCGGTATAGTCCGAGCGTTCGCTACTGCCAAACATCCCCACCACAGCGGTGCCTTGGTGAATGCCGCAGCGGAACTGGACTGGGGGTGGGCCATTTCCGCCAACAATCCCTTGCTCTTGCCAGCGTTGGTTGAGTTTTGCTAGGGAAAGGTGCATGGCTCTAGCCGTGGCGATCGCTCGCCGCACTTGTTCGTTGGGAGTCAATTCTTCGGGCGCACCGAATAGGGCGATAATCGCATCTCCCATAAACTTATCGACCGTCCCACCGTTGTCAAATACCGCGTGAGTCATTGCCTGAAGGTATTCATTGAGCAACTCGGCAACGCGACGCGATCGCAACGTATTAGCAAGCTGGGTAAAGCCGACAATATCACTAAAGAGAATCGTCACCAAATGAGGCTCCGGACGTAAATCTAGTGCCATCTCACCTGTAGCGCATTGTTGCACCATCGCCGGGGGCAAAAAGCGTTTGAGTACTGACTCCGTCAAATAGCTATTTAGCTCAACGACTCGCCGCTCCGTTGCTTTTAGCGCTAGCAGGTTCCGGACTTCTGCCAGCAATTCCCGGTCGTTAAAGGGCTTTGACAGATAAGCATCTGCTCCCTGTTCTGCCCCTTCAATTCGGGTCGTCTCATCAGCTTTTGCCGTCAGCAGAATAATCGGCGTTCCCTTCAACTCCTCATTTCCCCGAATCATCCGAATCAAATCCAAACCGGATACTATGGGCATCATCAAATCAGTCACAATCAAATACGGACGGCGCTCTTGGGCGACACGGAATCCTTCTTCCCCATTGCGAGCACTAAAAACCTCATAGCCTTCTGCTTTGAGAATCTGGGACACATAAGTCCGCAAATCCCGATTGTCGTCTACAACCAGGATGGGGATTGAAGATTGGGGACTAGAAGCCACTTCCGACTGAACTTCCGACTCCGTAACCTCCTCAATGGGAAAATCAACTTCTAAATCCGCCAATTCCACAGCGGCTCGGCTTGCTTGAACTTCCGTCGGCACTTCCAGCACCATATCTAGAGGTAAGTGAGTGGTTCCCGTTTGCAGCCAAACGGTAAAGGTTGTGCCTTTGGTATACACAGACTCCACTGAGATTTGACCGCCGTGGAGTTCGACTAGTTCTTTCACCAGCGCCAGCCCCAAACCACTCCCTTCATAGGAACGGTTGACGGAGCCTTCTGCTTGGCGGAAGCGCTCGAATAGATGGGGGACTTGTTCTTTGCGAATCCCGATCCCCGTGTCTTGCACTTGGAGGCGGATATGGTCGCCTGCGGGTTCTATAGCGACCGCAATATTCCCCCCTGGACTCGTAAACTTCATAGCATTCGATAGGAGGTTGTATAGCACCTTGTCGAATTTTTCTAAATCCAGATAAACCGGAGAGCAAGGAGTCAGATGGGTGGAGATGGAAAGATCTTTTTTCTCGCAGTAGGGGCGAAAAGTTTCTACGATTTGACTGACGAACTCCACTAAGTCGCAAGGACGGAAACTCGCTTGCATTCGCCCTGCATCCAACCGCTGCAAATCGAGCAACTGATTGACAAGCCGCAACAAGCGGCGGGAATTTCGCAAGGCGATCGCGGCTTGCTCATAGGGCAAATCCTGCTTCTGACTCATCGCTGACTCCAAGGGGCCAATCATCAGCGTCAGAGGCGTGCGAAACTCGTGGGAGACATTTTGGAAGAACTCCGTCTTTTGGCGGTCTAGCTCCAGCAGACGTTCCGCTTGCTGGCGGGTTTTTTGGTAAAGTCGGGACTGTTGCACCGCGATCGCCGCTTGAGAAGCCACAGCCTCAGCCAGCTCAATATCAGACGAATGCCAGCGACGGGAGCGGTCAGTCTGACGCAACGTAATGCTACCAATAATCCTGCCATCGGATAATAAAGGCACAACTAGCAGCGCCCGTGCGGGTTCTCGCAGTGGCAAATCTAGCCCGTGCAATTGGGGCTTGGTTTCCAGATCGCTGATCACCACTGGCTTTTGGGTAGTCAGCAATTGCTGCAACACCGGATTGCCCGCAATCGGAACAATCGACTGCGGCAAAGAAGACGTTGAGGCATGGGGATTGGAGATTGAAGATGAGGAAGACGGTTGTGCTGAAGAGGTGGTCGGGGTTTGTTGATCTTGCCAATCCTCCGTCTCCTGCGTGCCTAACTGCCACTGGCTAATGCTTTCGTGGGTAGAGAGGGCTTGGGCTGACTTGCCGTCATATAACCCCACACACTGAACAAATTCATCGTTATCTTTCCAGAGGGACAAGGCGCAGCCATCGACTTCTAGTGCTTGCCCTAGTTCCTGGGTAATCGCCGTAAAAATTTCTTGAGGGTCGAGACTAGAACGGATCGTGGTGGTGATTGTATTGACCAACGCCTCCCGCGTGGCTAATGCCCGGAGTTGCTCGTATGCCCGTGCCTGAGACAGAGCTAGGGCGGCTTGATCGGCAACCATCACCACAAGCTGGATTTCGTCATCTTCCCAGGTATAGGGTTCGCCGCATTGATGCAACGCCAGAACAGCCATCAACTCTAGTTGACTAAACAGTGGGACGACTAAGCTAGAGCGAATATTGGCTTGCTGATAAGCCGCAACCCGTTGTTGGATTTCAGCGCTATCGTCCAAGAAGCGATCGTCGCTCAGGATATCGTTAATTACTTCAATATCCTGGGTTTCCCACACCATCTGCTCTAATAAGGCCAGGGGAGGTTCTTGGTTACTGGCGTGGCTCCCTTCACGGGCTTGCGCTCGGTAGATAAAGGAGTCCTCAACCAACTGAGCATCCTGAAACGGTCGCAAAATGCAGATATCTACCTCCAGCATGTGCCCGACCGTCTCCACAATCCGTTGCAAAATTTGCTGTAGAGGAGAGCCGCCACTGCGTCCATACTGGGCGTTACGGATTGTGTTTGTGACTGTATTCAGGAGCGATTCCCGGCGCAGCGTCCGGCACAACTCCTCTGTCCGCACTTTCAAGACGTTGTGCGTATCTAAGGCTTGACGAACTACAGTCTTAAGCTCATCGGCGTCCCAAGGCTTCGTTACGTATTTAAAAACCTTTCCAGCGTTGATTGCCTCCACCAGGTCTTCAACATCGGTGTAGCCCGTCAGAATAATCCGAATAATATCCGGGTAGCGGGTAGCGGTGAGGCTGAGAAACTCTGTCCCGCTCATCAAGGGCATCCGCTGGTCAGAAATAATTACGGCAACATCTCCTTCCTTCGCCAAAATCTCTAAAGCAGCAGGGCCGTTGTCTGCCCGCAGTACCTGATACTCGCGGTGAAATGTACGGTAAAGCAGGTCGAGATTATCGGGTTCATCATCAACGACCAAAAGCTTAGGCTTACTACTTGCTTGAGGTTTCATGCACCGCTCTCCTGGTGAGCTGGGCTTTAAAGGACAAAGACAGTTTCCTCTGATTCACAGATTCTTTCCGCTGCAAATGGCGTTACGTAGGTGGTTGATTTAAGTAAACGTTACTAATCATCATTAAAGTTCCTGGCTATAGCCGATCAGCCCACCGTAGTAGTTGGTGCGATCTGTCGTTATCGTAAGTCCTACACCCTGAATAATCTTGATTCCTGTCTGACGGTGTGACCTTCTCAAGTGTGACAAATCTTGATGATACTTCTCTTGATTGCCTACTCGGTTGAGTCGTTGGCACTCCTTTTTGCCAAGGGAGAGCGTGAAGAACCGCGTTCCCCAGCGAAATGACAAAAGACTGTGCCACAGGTATCCCCGTAGTCTTGAAAACGTTGTATCTATTGTCTTTTTCCTGAGGTTGTCCCGAAAAAAACTGCTTCTAACGTTTTAGCATCCTACTTTCCATTCAAAAGCCCACGGTTTGAGCGCGACTACTAAGCTAGCGATCTGAATACTCAGTTATATCTGAGCACTCTTGAGACATACCTTGATGATTACTCTTCATCCGGACAGCAAGCGTTGCGTTAAGTCAGAACGCAAGCGGCTTATGGCTGAACTTTTACTTTTATCGCTCGATGCACTATTTGTACAATACTATCCTTCTGGAAAGGTAGCTAAACTACGTTGTCTGACAACTGACGACCCATATTCCTCGAAAGAGATTATCTGCAGCCCTCAGAGTACTATCCTATGGGGTTTGCTAAGCTATTGCTAGCTTAGGTAGCTGCCTGATAAGCAAGCTGCCGTTAAGACTCTCGATGTCTTAGTCTAGAAGAGATGCCAGAGACAGGATAGAGATTGTTCCTGCACGTTGAAAACCACTACCGCTTTTACCCCCGTTTCGCCCATAATTTACTGCAAACTTTAAGCTACACGAAAATGTCCAAAACGAGGCGGTAAAGTCCCTAGAAAAAACAACTGATTTGGTTGAACATTGGTGTTTAGCTGTAGCCGACATTTATTTTCTTCAAGTAGTGATTATCAATTTTTGATCGGTTGTTCGTATTGAACATTTTTGTTGTATATTTTTAGCCAAAAATTCTTGTGGTTGTGAACCCAAAATCCTTTTGCTTGAAGCCTTCTGAATCCTCCTGGGGTAGTCAGGATTCTAATACTACCGGGACTCACTTTTTGATCCGCACCGCCCAGACTGGTGACTTAACTGAGCTGGCGGAAATCTTAGCGGACAGCTTTCACTCACGCACCGGGATCGGTGGCTGGGCTTACCCGATCCTACGCTTAGGAATTTATGAAGATTTACGCAATCGGTTGCGATCGCCTGCTCCCCATTACGCTTGTTTAGTGGCGGTGCAATCGGTGGCTACGATCACAGGAAATCGTGAGGAACTAGTGGGAACCGTAGAACTTGCTTTGCGTTCTCCCCCCTACTGGCAATTAGGGAGTTCTCAATATCCTTACATCTCTAACTTGGCGGTGAAACGGTCACATCGACGCCGGGGGGCGGCTCAACAATTGCTTCTAAGCTGTGAACGCACGGCTAGAGAGTGGGGGTTTTCTGATCTTTACCTCCATGTCCTAGAAAACAACCATTCAGCATGGCAGCTTTATCGTCAGCTCGGCTACCAAGTGCGCTCTGTAGATTCCAGCCTCGGTACCTGGTTTTTGGGGCAACCCAAACGTCTGTTTTTGCATAAGCATTCCACACTTCCGGCGATCGCTTAACCGCACCTGTTGAACGTTGGTTAAAAAATTCAGACGGCGACTAATTGGCACTCCTAGAGGAGACAATCCCTTCAGGCTTTAGCTTTGGCGCTATTGAACCGGAACATATTTTTCCGGAAGCCTGGGGCAATTTCTTGAGCATTACTTTAAAAAATGTCCGGAATTTCTCGAACTTCCTTGACAAATGTTTTGAGAATCTCAAAAAGAGTAGCTTGGGATAACAAGATTTTCTGTAGGCAAGCCGCGTACCATAAAATGAAATTATTAACGGAGAGGACGATCAATAATATCAATCGAATTGTCTGATAGGGTAATTGAGAACAAATTGCACCGCTCCCTCAAAGCATGTGTGGATTGTACTAAACTCACAAAAATTTAAGATTATCAGCCAGACTTTTGATTTTCGTGCATTCTCCCTTCGGGTCGTTGAGCAACATGAGTCGCAATGGATAGTGAGAATATACAGCGTAGCCAAACGGCTCTTTACGGTGAGGAGGTACCTAGGCGCGGCCCAAGCTCCGCCAATCGAGGCTATAGTGGCATGAAAAAGGATAGCCCAGAGCCATACGAGGACTCACAAGCATTGGGTATTCTCAAGCAGTTGCATGACCAACAGTTGCTGGTTGTCAATAGTCGGCGACGAAATGGCTTAATTCTTTACAAGCAATTTCACGCCGAGTTTGCCGGCCCCGGCTCGGCGGTTGGCGGTTCCTTTGATGCCGATTGTCAGCGAGTGTTGCCCGTTGGTAATCTCTCGCTAATTGATCCGGAAACATCAGATGAGCGACAACGAGCTTATTTGATCCGGCGGCAATGGGTACGACTCACTAAACAAATTACAGATAACCCCGTACCGCTGCAACGGGCGCAGATGATTCTCAATCAATTTGAGCAGTACTTTGACGCCAAAACAATTGCCCAACTACCGGATGAAGCCTTTGCGCTGCTAGTGGGTGTCTTACCCGAAACTATTCGTAAGGTAAGAGATACGGCTGACCGAGTAGATATTGGGATGAAAAGCTAGCGCGGCGGTACTAGGGGAGTTTAGACGCCAGAGGCTGAAGGAAAATGCTCCGCCAAAATGGCTTCTAGACGATTGAGGGTTCGGGCGTTTTCATCGGTGCTACCAATAGTAATTCGCAATCCTCCGGCAATCTGACGCCCTAAGGTTCCCTGAGCTTTGAGTTTTTGATGGATTTGGGTTAAGGCTTCCCCATCGGCAGTTTGGAGACGTAGGTAGATAAAGTTAGCCGCACTTGGCCAAACTTGTAAAGCTGGATGCTGGGCGAGGGTAGTGAGAAGTTTGTCTCGCTCAGAAATAAGTTGAGGAATTGAGGCGAGTAACTGCTGGCGGTGGGTAAGGGCAAGCAAAGCAGCGGATTGGGAGAAAGTGGGGAGGTTGTAAGGGAGGCGGATTTTTTCCAAGACAGCGATCGCTTCTGGGTGAGCGACACAATAACCCAGGCGGTGCGCGGCTAGGCGGAAGGCTTTGGAGAAGGTGCGCGTTATCACCCAATTGGGGTGCTGTGCCAGTTCCCCTACTGTAGAGGTTTGGCTAAATTCAAAATAGGCTTCGTCAATGACGACGAGGATGTGTTCCGGGAGACTCCGCAACCAGTCCAATTCCGCCGGGGTGAGGGCGTTGGCGGTGGGAGAGTTGGGGTGGACGACAAAGACGACCCGAATCGGGGGCGTTTGGGTTTGTGCGATCGCGGCTTGGGCTTGTTCGAGATTGATTTGAAAATCTGCTTGCGGCGATCGCTCTACCGTAACTACTGGAATCCCCAAGGTTTGAGCGAGAATCGCGTACATGGAAAAGGTGGGATTGGCAACAAGAACTGAGCCTGCACCGCCTAAACAAGTGGCAATCAGTAAAGAGCGCATTAGTTCATCCGAGCCATTACCGACCGAAATCTGCTCTGGTGCGATCGCCGCAAGCAGATTAGCCGACTCGGTAACGTATTGCGCGATCGCTGTCTTCAGAGCCGCATAACTGCCATCAGGATAGCGGTTTGCCTCGATTTGCTCTTTGTAGCTCCAGGCAAGTTTTTCCTTTAATTCGTCAGGCAAATCAAAGGGGCTTTCATTCGTATCGAGGCGGTCTAAAGGCAGGCTTTCAATCTCAGCCGGCTTTCCCGAAACACCACCAGGGTGAGGTTGATAGGCAGAGAGATTGGCAATATCAGAGCGGATGAACCCAAGCATTAATTTTCCCTTTACTAATAGTTAATGGCTAATTGCCCATATTAATTTCATACTTCATCCTTCATCCTTCATCCTTCACACTTCATACTTCATCCTTCATCCTTCACCTGCCACTACACCAACGTAATAACAGTCACCTCTGGCGGACAAAACAGGCGTCCCGGTAGATAGGTTCCCAGTCCCCGGCTGATATAGAGCTGATTAGTTCCAACTTGATGCAGCCCTTGTGCCCATTTCCAATGCTTCATCACGCGGGAACATTCTTTCATAAAGGGTATCCAATTCCACAACGGTTTCGGCAAATTGTCTCGCAACTCCTCCAGTAGCACTGGGGCAGATCCGAACCCAGGAATCACAATCTGACCGCCGTGGGTGTGACCCGATAGCTGCAAATCAACCCGCCATTGCCGCAAATCCTCAGCACTATCCGGATTGTGGGATAGCACTAGGCGGGGGGTCTTGGCATCTAGCTGCTGCATCACTGGACGGGGAGCGAACTCCCGCGACCAAAAGTCAGCTAACCCTACTAAGGGTAATTCTGCTCCTAAGGGATAAGCTATCTCATTCCATAAAACTTTAATGCCGATGCTGGTCAATGCTTCGGTGACAATTGCCTGTGAGCGACGGTAGTACAGGTCATGATTTCCTAAAACAGCATAGGTGCCTAGACGACTTTGTAGATGTTTGAGCCGCCGCACTAACTGGTGGATCGGATCGGGGTCGTCGGTGATATAGTCTCCCGTCAGAACAATTAGATCCGGTTCAATTTGATTGACAAGGGCGATCGCCTCTGAGAGCATTTCCTCCGATAGCCGCAGACCATCGTAATGGAAATCCGTAAGCTGGACGAGTGTTGTCCCTTTTAACGACGCGGGTAAATCAGCGATCGCGATCGTCAATCTTTCGACACTCAATGGGCCCGATAAAATCCAGTGCATTGCCTAACTTTACACTCCCCAAAGTGGCGCTTCCAGCATAGCGCGGGGGAGCGGGGGAGCGGGGGAGCCGGGGAGCGGGGGAGAATTGATAACCCCTAACTTCATACTTCACCCTTCACCCTTCATACTTCACCAAGCGCCTCCGGCAACGGCTTCACCGAACATACTTCATACTTTCTTGCCTACTCAGGACTCAGGACTTTTTTCATACTTCATCCTTCATACTTCATCCTTCATACTTCACACTTCATACTTCACCCTTCATACTTCACACTTCACACTTCATCTCGTCCCAACGGCAAAACAACGATAAAGGTTGTTCCCACACCGGGGGTGCTTTCAAACTCAATTAGACCGCCGTGTACATCAACACACTTTTTAACGATCGCTAGCCCTAAACCTGTACCGGGAATTTTGCCAACATTGCTAGCGCGATGGAATGACTCAAATAGTCGTGATTTTTCGCTGGGAGGAATGCCGATTCCCGCATCTTGCACCTGAAAAATTGCCCCTCCTTTTTCATAGGTGAGTTGCCAGCAAATCCTTCCCCCTTGAGGAGAATACTTAATGGCATTGGAGAGTAGATTGCCAAAGATATGTCGCAACAGGCTTTCATCAAAGCAAGGTAGGGCGGGTTTATCAACGTTGTTTGGAGGTGGGACGAAAATCAGTTGATAGTGTTCGCCTGCACTAACTTGCAGCTCTTCGAGGAGTTCGTAGCAAAACTTTTCTAAATCTAGGGGAGCAGGTTGACAGCGAAGCTTTCCCGCCTCAGCACTGCTAATGAGTAAAACCTCATCTAATAACGCCGTCATGTTTTTGATTGAGGTTTTGATGCGATCGAAATACAGATGTTTTTTCTCTGCTGTTGATTTGTGACCGTAGTGTTCTAGCAACTCCGCTGAGGAGCGAATCGTTGCTAGGGGATTGCGAAAGTCGTGGGAGAGCATCGACACAAAGTCGGACTTGAGCTGATTCAGCTCTTTTTCTTGAGCAAGGGCTTTGAGAACTTCTGTCTCGGCTTGTTTACGTTGGGTAATGTCGCGACAGACACAGATGAATCCGTCTTGGTCAATGAGAGTCAGCCCAATTTCGGCGGGAAAGGTTGTACCATCGCGCTTTTTACCGATGGCTTCGCCTCGCCATTGTCCGTTTTCCCAAAGTAGGGGAAATGTATTTTGTTCAAATTGCTGATTTTCTTCGAGAGAGGAAAGCTCGCGCCAGGTTTTGCCAATCAATGTAGTGGCATCACTGTAGCCATAAAGTTGCAGGTAAGCATCATTGAGATAAATGTATTCCGAGTCTTGGTTGAAGATGGCAATGCCATCGGTGGCGGCTTCTACGGCGGCGACTTGACGCCGCAGGGATTTCTCGATGGATAAGCGATCGCTAATGTCTCGTCCTTCTGCAATCAGCAGTAACACTCGTCCTTCGTTGATGACGGGTTTGATAGAGAAGTCCACAGCCGAGACAATATCGTTGGTTTCGACTTGTTCGACTTCCATTCGCACAAACCTCCCCGCCGCCGCCGCCGCGATCGCATTTTTTAACCGTGCTTGCACCTGGGGCGATCGCGACCACCACTGTGTCTCTTCTAAGGGGCAATTGGTCACCTCTGCTTTGGACTTTTCTAGCCAATCCAGTATTGTTTGGTTCGCTTCTAAAATCTTCCCCTCTGGGGAAAGCAACGCCATAAACTGGAACGTTTGGTTAAAAATTGCCCGAAAACGCTGTTCGCTCTCACTCAGTTGCTTTTGGGTTTGGGTTCGCTCAATGGCGTAGCGAATTGCTCGGACAAGCAAACTTTGATTAATTTGGTCTTTAACTAAATAATCCTGCGCTCCTCGTCGTAGTGCTTCTAAACCAAGCGCTTCATCATCCAAACCTGTCAACACTAGCAGAGGGACTTCGGGGGCTGCTTCATGAATTCTTATGACTGTCTCTAATCCTTTGGCATCTGGCAAAGAGATATCAGACAGCACAACATCAAAAGCGCTCTCACTTAGGCATTGGAGGGCAGCACTGAGGCGCTCGACGTTGACAACTTCCCACTGACCAACCGCACTTTCGCTTAAAATTTCCTGTAAAAGTTCAGCATCGTCAGGATTATCTTCTATCAGTAAGATTTTTAGCCGTTGCCTATTCATATCATTTACTTACTGCGACCGTCACGTTCTGGCTGAAGTGATAGAAATTGCTCAACTTCAGTACCTGACGAAGGGTTAATTGTTCAACCAAACTTAGTAACGTAGCAGATTGTCTGCCATCAGGAGTCTGTCAAAATTTGCTTCTCTTCAACTAAATTGAGCCATAACCCTAAACTTGATGCAGTTGTCTTCATTAAAGACAGGCTCCGACTGAGTGTCACTCAATCGGAACTGATATCGCTCAAAATTTTATTAACCAGAATTGAAGGAAATTGCCGTTGATATTCTGCGGCAACTCCAGTCCCCAGCATGTGTCGGAGATCACACCGATTGAGTGATCGCCACCAATAATAGTTCTCATGTTCTCTACCGGAAATCGATTCCTTCGCACTAGAGCAACGCTTTCAATCAGCGTTTGCCTGATTGTGAGATGCGATCGCCTCAGCGCCCCAACTTCTCTAAGAAGCCGGGGAGTTCACCTTCACAGAATCATCTAGGACTGCTATAGAAATAGGATGCTATCTCGTTGCTAGAGAGCAAGTGCAACTTCCCCCCATAAATCAGGGCAGATAAGAGGGAGGTGAACAATTTACTTTCGCCGCCAAGATTATCCCAGCACAGCCCCTTGCTGAATCATCACTGCCAGAACAACCACCCCTAAAATTGTCATCAACCCCGCAGGCATGAACTTGCGTGTCTTAAATAAGCGAATCAGAAAAACAACAATCAAAACAGCCGTAATAACAGCGGCTAATATCAGCCCCCAAGCCTGTCCCAGCGTGGCAACGACGCCCCCTAGGATGAGTAACGTCCCACTGACGCTGCCAGAGATCAGGGACATTTTGCTTTGTGCCTGCTTGTAACCAACAATGCCACCGATAATAGATAAGACACCATAGGCGATCGCTACAATAACCGCAAGATTCATCTGGGTACACCTGAGTACTGAATTCCACCTACTGTACAGCTACAGGATGGTGTGCACAGCATTTTTGTTATTTCTTGTTATGTCAACAGGGTTGGAGCAGGGAAGCAGAGGAGCAGGGAAGCAGAGGAGCAGGGAAGCAGAGGAGCAGGGAAGCAGAGGAGCAGAGGAAAACTGATAACCTCCTTCATACTTCACCCTTCACCCTTCATACTTCACCCTTCACCCTTCACCCTTCACCCTTCACCCTTCACCCTTCACCCTTCACCCTTCACCCTTCACCCTTCACCCTTCACCCTTCACCCTTCACCCTTCACCCTTCACCCTTCACCCTTCATACTTCACCCTTCACCCTTCACCCTTCACCCTTCACCCTTCATACTTCATACTTCATCCACATCTTAAAATTGCAATCATGCCTTCTCTCCCTCCTCGCGCTGTTTCCTCCATTCAGTTTCTCCAACGTCAGGCGGCGTCCTTGTTGCTGTACCAATCCGTCCTGAGTGGAGATGTTGGTTGCGCCTTTCTCGAATTGTTGCAAGCCTTACAGCACCCAGAACTTGACGGACTAAAGTGCCTGGAAACCTACGCCAGTTTATTCAAAGCCCTCGCTACCGAGGGTCAAAGCTGGCAAGAGTACCTTCTAAACCGCATTCTCAGAGACGATAACCCCTTCACCCAGCAGGCTCAATTAGGGGTCTTACAAAACCCAGCCCTGATCGCGGCTGCCCAGCATGACTTGCAGGCGTTACAGAGCCTTTATAACTGTAGTGGTGACCAACTCAGCCAGTGGGTACAAGCGGCAACCGGATTGACCGTTGCCCCGGTTGTCTGGCATCAAAAAGCAACGGATAATGCTGACCAAGCCCTAATAGAAGTTAGGGTACTTGCTGCCTTGCGAGAGCTGGATAATTGGGGAGATGCGGTTGAGAGTTTGGTATCCCACTATCAGCAGTTTGGTACAGGTTTGTTTGTCGAGTATCAGGCGTTTCGCTGGCAGTCAGGGCAATTGGTGGGCATTTCCCATCCCGATCCGGTGCAGTTGGCTGAGTTAGTCGGCTATGAATTACAGCAAGATACTTTAGTAAAAAACACGGAATTTTTGCTGGCGGGTTATCCTGCCTTGCATGTCTTGCTTTATGGCAGTCGGGGTTCTGGTAAGTCTTCGTTAGTCAAAGGATTGCTCAATGAATATGGTGTCCGTGGCTTGCGCTTAGTAGAAGTGACTAAATCTGAGTTGAACCACTTACCCCAGATTGTTGAGCAATTGCGGGGTGTGCCTCAGAAGTTCATTATTTTTGTGGATGACTTGTCTTTTGAAGAGGATGATGATGCTTTTAAAGCGCTAAAAGTTGTTCTGGAAGGGAATATCACCGCCCGACCGCAAAACGTGGTGGTGTATGCAACCTCAAATCGCCGTCACTTAGTGCGGGAGTTTTTTGACGACAGACCGCGTCCTAAAGATGCGGAAGAAATCCAGTCATGGGATACTGTGCAGGAAAAGCTGTCATTTAGCGATCGCTTCGGCTTAACCCTTACCTTTGAGCCAGCCGATCAAAAGACTTACCTAGCAATTGTCCACCATCTTGCTGTCCATGCAGGCATTAAGCTGGTTCCAGAGGAGTTAGAGTATCGCGCCCTGCAATGGGCAACCCGCCACAATGGACGTTCTGGACGCACCGCCCGCCAATTTATCGATTTCCTCCGTGGTGAGTTAGCTTTTTTATGAAGCAACTTTATGACGCAAAGGTTGTTAGCCTAAAGAGATTGAGAAGGTTTTGAATTTTGACCGCAACCGATCCTTAAGCACTGACTAATGACTAACAAGCGACATGCAATCAACTAAGGTCGTTAATCAAATTCTGTTGAGTTCAATTGCTTTCGGCGTCAGCTTAGGACTGGGACTGCTGATCAACCGAGATTTTGGAAGAGCCTTGCTTACAGGTGTGATTACTGCCCCAGCTAGCTTTATTGGAGCCATCATTGCTGATAATCGACGCCTCAAGCAAGAACGACTGCTTCGAGGCTCGATTCAACACCAGATTGAAGACTTGGAAGAAGAAGAAATTCAACTGTATGAGTCTCTATCGGCAATAACAGTAACAAGACGAGAAATAGAAGCGAGTATTACTGCGTTGCAAGCTGAACGTAATCTGCTCCTTGAGCGAGTTTCAGAATTACATAATCAAAGAAATGAGCATTATAAAGAATTTACTGACATTCTCAATCAAAAGCAACAGCAAGAAGAAGAGTTTAACAACCTACAAACTCAACTTTATCAACTAGAAAAAAAACAATCTGAACTTAATCAGTCCCTCGCCGCTAAAACTGCCCAACTTCAGCCAGCAGAAGCGCGTTTAATTCGTCTACAAGCTGAACTAGAGCAGTTACAAATTCAAGTGACTGAACAACAGATCCAGCAAGCACAGCTTATCCACGATTTCGCTACCTTAGAAGGACGAAAACAGCTTCTAACAAGCGAACGCTACGAGTTAGAAGCGCAAATTAAAGCCCTAGAAGCAAGTCAGGAAAGCCTCAAGCAAACGTTAGCTCCCTTGCTAGAACAGCAGCAACAAGTTGAAAATCAGCTAACTACTAAACGCGCAGAGTTAAAGCAATTACAAAACCAAGTTTTAGAAAAACAGCAGCAACAACAGGATATCGAGCGAGATTTTGCTAATTTAGTTCAGCAAAAAGAGCAGTTACAACTTGAGATTCAATATCTACAAACTCAGGGACAACTGGCAAGGCAAACAACAAGTTTTCCTCAAGAAGCTAGTCGGCAATTAGATCAGGAAATCTACCCGCTTCTACCCAACGAATGGTTGCAATGGCTAGATTTCACTAACCAACTAAGTAGCGGTGAGCAACAGGCACTTAAAGCTATTTTAGAACAGGATGAAGTGGGGTTAAAGAGAGTTGCTGATGAAAATTACACAATGCCGCAGGTTTTGATTGATTCTATTAATGAACAAGCTAGTAATTTTGAAGATATCCTTTTTGTAGGAAGAGGAGTTTCTCTGATTCCGGAAATTAACGAAGCGTATTCTCAATTTTTTAGAGAACCTTTGCTCGTATATTTCAAAGATTTATTAGTTTTAGAGCATCGTTCTGAAAGTAACAAGATGTAAAAAGGTATTGACAGAAATACCTTTTTCTAGAACCTCACGATATAGTAATCTTCATATGGAAGCGATCGCATGATTGAACAGCACCAACCGCGTCCTCGCCGCGTTACCTCGTCAATATTCAACAATTTATCGCTCCTAGCCACCGGGGGTGTTGCTATGGCAGCCCTGCTGATGCTAATCGGGATGTTACGCACGGGGATGGACTTTTTTGAGCGATTACAGACAATTTTCAACGCATCACCGCCAGAAGTTGATGTGCGATCGCTCGTAGTCCGGCAAGTGCGAGGAGCAAGCGAACTAACAACCGCTGTCTTTGCGATGGAAGCCGTCGTCCCCACGAGTCAAGATCGGCAAGTTGGCGGTGTTGTCCTTGGTAAAACCACCCTACTTTATATTGCCTACGGCGAAGTCAGAGCAGGCGTGGACTTGGGTGAGTTGCAGCCTGAGGACGTGCAAGTCAACGGCGATACTGTCCAAATTCGTCTCCCCCCTCCCCGCATCCTCGATAGCAAAATTGATGTCAACCGCTCCAGTGTGTACGACTACGACCGAGGTTTTCTCGGTTTAGGGCCAGATGTCGCCCCGCAGTTGCAAACCTTAGCCGAGCGAGAAACCCTGAAGAAAATTGTCGCGACGGCTTGTAGAGAGGATTTGCTGGCAGAGGCAAACGACAAGGCAGAATTAGCTGTGACTAAACTCTTAAACACTTTGGACGATAAAAAAGTTGAGGTAGAAACTCAACCGCCCTCACCTGAAACTTGCACCAATTCAAGTTCTTGAAGATTAGCTCTAGAAAAATCCCTACATCGCCGTTTTTCAGAAGTTTAGAAGCTCGCTCTGAAAGAGAATAAAGTTACAATTCTTTCAAAATTGTTCTAGATTACAAACCAAATATAGCTTTTTTAAGTTCTGTATAAACCTGCGTTCCTGAAGTCACTAGTGGTGCTAGTGTATCTCGGCAAAATGAATTTACGTTGTTTCCAGGCTTCTCTAGTTTTAGTAAGTCTTTTGCCGCATTATAAATAGCTCCCGCAGCCGATTTTATGTCATCGCTTGGGTTATTACGGGGAGGAGCAGAACTGCGCTCAATAGCTTCTTTCTTTCTCTCTAACAAAGAAGAATACTGATGTAGTTGATTAGAGTTTTCAGCAAGTAAGTGAAGTATTTCATTATCAAATAAATATGATTCTATATGCCTGCGTGAAAGAACTCTAATTTTCTGCTTAGCAAGCTCTTCAATCTCAGTATCGCTTTTATCATCTTTATCAACGACACGAATAATTTCTACCCCCTTGGCAAGAGCTTCAATAGCTGAAACTAAAGCCAACCGGTCTGTCTCTACTTCAATTGAATTACCTGCCGACAGAAACTGAGTGTCAGGAAATTCTTCAGCAAAAATTTTACGGTAGCAATGTGCATCAAATTCTGCTTTTTTAGGATTGCCTGTACCCACGGGATTTCCTTCACATATAACTACTCTTTGAGGAGCTATGAGGTCAGATAGATCGTCTAAGGCTACTTTAAGTGTGCGTTCCCAGAAAGCACGGTTAAGTGGCTGTGGCATCAGAGTTTGTGGTTGATCAAAGTCTTTCTCATCAAAATCAAGAAATACTACTTCACCAGGGTTAGATTCTTGTAAATCTCTAGCCCGACGCATCATGCCAATTGAATGCGTTGCTATCCAAAGCTGACAATTATCTGGAAGCAATTTAAAAAGCTCCTCTAATAATTTACTTTGGAGGCGAGTGTTCATATGAATTTCTGGCTCATCAATACAAAATACGAGGTAGGTTAACAACAGCGTAACCTACCTTACAGAAACTGATTCAATACCTAACTGAAATTCAACAAAAGTCTTCTATCCTAATTGCATCCCTACACGCTCATCTCCAACATCCGCTGAATCGGTCGCAAAGCTGCAACGCGAATATCCTCTGGCATGGTAATTTCTGGTTGTCGATGCTTCATCGCCAGATACAACTTCTCCAGCGTATTCAGCCGCATGAAAGGACACTCATTACAATTGCAATTGTTTGTCCCTGGAGCAGGGATAAATCGCTTGTTGGGAGCCTCCTTTTGCATTTGGTGAATAATTCCCGGTTCCGTCGCCACGATAAATGATTGCTTCGGACTATTTTGCGAATACTTCAGCAAGGCGGTTGTCGAGCCGATATAGGAAGCGTGACGCAGTACGGGGGCTTCGCATTCTGGGTGAGCGATAATCTCCGCGTCTGGATGTTCAATTTGTAACTGCACCAGTCTCTTTTCTGAGAAGGTTTCGTGAACGATGCAGCTTCCTTGCCACAGCACCAAATCGCGTCCTGTTTGCTCCATGACGTAGCGCCCCAAATTGCGATCGGGAGCGAAGATAATCGGCTGATTTTCGGGAATCTGGTTGACAATTTTGACGGCGTTGGAACTGGTGCAGATGATGTCGCTCATCGCCTTGATTTCGGCAGAGCAATTGATGTAAGACACCACTAGATGATCGGGATGCGCCGCTTTAAACGCAGCAAATTCGGCAGGAGGACAGCTATCCGCCAGCGAACAACCCGCCTCTAAATCTGGGAGTAGTACCAGTTTGTCCGGGTTGAGGATTTTGGCAGTTTCTGCCATGAAGTGGACACCAGCAAAGACGATGACATCGGCGTTTGTACTCGCTGCTTGTTGGGACAGCCCCAGGGAATCGCCCAGGTAGTCGGCAACATCCTGGATATCAGGGTCTTGGTAATAGTGCGCGAGAATAACGGCATTCAGGTCTTTTTTGAGTGCGTCAATTGCCCCAAATAAATCGTGGGGAAGAGCGCCGAATGCTTGCGTCTGTTGCGGAAGTGCTGTCGTAAACAAGGTGTTGAGTTACCCCGTAAAAAGAGTCTGTGATAATTATAGTTATTTTTACCAAAAACTGCATGGTGTTTGAGAAAAATTCAGAAAACGTGCAGTAAAACAACTATCTCTAGATTGATGAGGGATTAGGGGGAGAAACGATGAAGTGTGTATAGCCTTGGGGACGGGTGCGCTGATCCGCGATGCTCTTTCGTAGCCGAGGATGAAGGATAAACTAAGTGTTGGGAACTGGCGTTCGGTATGTTTGCGTAGCAGCAAGGAGGGCAAACCATGAACTATGAATTATTAGCAAGTTTGCGATTAACCCTGCCAAAATAGCGAGGCTTTCTTATCCTGGAAAAGGACTGGAGAGAGAGAGTAGATGAGCAATCAGAGTAATTACGAGCAGCCACTAAAAATTGCTGTTGTTGGAGATATCCACGATGCTTGGGAAGCTGAGGATGGTGTGGCTCTCCAAGCGCTGGGTGTGGATTTGGTGCTGTTTGTGGGGGATTTTGGCAATGAGTCGGTGGAGGTGGTGCGAGAAATTGCCAATTTAGAGCTTCCCAAGGCTGCCATTATGGGCAATCATGACGCTTGGTACAGTGCCTCAGACTGGGGAAGAAAAAAATCGCCCTACGACCATACCAAGGAAGACTGGGTGCAAGAACAACTAGACTTACTCGGTGAGGCACATGTCGGTTATGGGAAGCTGGACTTTCCAGAGTTTAATCTCTCTGTTGTTGGCAGTCGTCCCTTTAGCTGGGGTGGCGAAGTTTGGAAGAACCAGAACTTCTATCAAGAGCGTTACGGTGTCAACAATTTTGAGGAGTCGGTTGAGCGGATTGTTGCGGCGGCACAGAGTACGGCGTATGAAACGATTATTTTTATGGGTCACAACGGCCCGGTGGGTTTAGGGGAAGCCGCAGAAGACCCTTGTGGCAAGGATTGGAACCCGATTGGGGGGGATTATGGCGATCCGGATTTTGGGGAAGCGATCGCCAAAACCAGAAACTTAGGTAAATCCATTTCCCTAGTTACCTTCGGTCACATGCACCACAAACTGCGTCATAGGAAAGACCAGTTACGCACATCGCTCTTCACTAGCCCTGAGGGGACAGTTTATTTAAATTCCGCCCGCGTCCCTCGGATTATCGAAACTAGCAGCGATCGCCTGCGGAATTTCTCCCTGGTGACGATGCAAGCTGGTATTGTCTCCCAGGTTTCTCTGGTTTGGGTGGGACAAGATTACGCGATCGCTTCTGAAGAAGTTCTCTATCGCCATTCAGAAGCTGTTGTACAAACTACTTCTAGACAGTCGTAACAAGCGCCCCCCACCTTGATATGATAGATAAACCTGGAGAGGTGGCAGAGTGGTCGATTGCGTCCGACTTGAAATCGGATGACTCGCAAGAGTCCGTGAGTTCGAATCTCACCCTCTCCGTTGAACGGATAACTGGGGTTTAGGCGAAAGCCATAGCCAAAGCGATCGCCCTAACTGAGAGTAGCGATCGCTTTGGCTTTATATTTGGGTCAAGGCGAGGAAACTATCTACAGGTTACGCCGCTTGACCTAAGATACAACGGCTGAAATAGTTGCCAGATTTATCGAATTTCGTCTCGCTTGTCAACGATAAGTACCTCTGGTTCGTTATCGCGGTCTATGTCTATGTCGCGAGTCTTGGTAACAACTTCCTCTCGCTCCACCACGGGTTCGGCTACTGGAGCAGCAGGAGCAGGCTTAGCTCCGACAAGATCGGGAGCATCGTACATGCCAAACTCTTGAACATTGTGATTACGCATAATGGATTGAGAGCGACTAAGGTCATCTTCCGTTCCGCTGACCATTACCAAATAGTCGCCAGCCTCGATGCGCTGGTTGTATACCTTGGCTCTCTCTTCAGGAATACCTAGACCAACCAATGCTCCAATAATACCGCCAGCCGCCGCACCAATTCCGGCTCCTGCCAGAGTAGAGGCTATAGCCGATATCTCTGCTCCTGCTGCGAGTATTGGCCCAACACCAGGAATCGCTAGTAAACCGACACCGATTAAGAAGCCACCAAGACCACCTAGAACCGTACCAGTGGTCGCACCAATTCCGGCTCCTTCCTTGGCTTCATTTCCGTGTTGTTCTGTTACCTCTTCAGCGCCCTTGACACCGTCAATGTGCCGCGCGATTAGGGAGACTCTGTCCATGTCGTAAGCTGACTTCTTCAGGTCACTGAGTACAGCTTCGACATCTTCTTGCCTGTTGAAAACACCGACAGCACGTTTGTAGTAACCGCGTTCTGGTGTAGTTCTTGCATTGACCATTTTTATTTCCTTTATTGAATTCAACTGTTTGGATTTCTCTTAATTACTTAGAGAAAGAAATTTTTACCCTAATCAGGCTACTAGTTACCAGGAGCAGGATCGACAGCAGAGGGATAGACACCATCGGCTACAATTACGGGTCTGTCAGTGTATCTAGATAAAAACTCCTGGATCTTGTTGTCGTCCCAGCCCAAATTTGCTTCTTGCAGAACTTGAGCGTTAGCCTGACGCGCTACGCCGGTCACCGTAACGTTTTCGCCTTCGTCAAGTACACCGCCTCCAGTCTTACCCTCGGTACCAACAACTAGTACGCCGACATCATCAACCCAACCTTCTTCAAATAGAGCAAAGGCATTGTTAGTTGCTTCCAGTTTTCTGAGGTCACCCTCGACAGCGATTTTTTTATCGAAATAACCTGCAGGAGCTTGCGCTAGCTGTTCGGGCTTGGGGGCAAGTGCTAGAGACTTGGCAATAATGGCGGGTTTGCGCTCGTAGTCTACATACAGTTCGTCTTCTAACGTCAGACCGTATTTTTCCTCGACATCGGCAACAACAAATTCCTCAACTGTCCCCGTCGCTTGAATGGGTATTTCACTAGGAAGCACAAAGGAATCACCGGTGGAATTAACCACTAAGATGGATTCACCCCCTTCCGGCTGTAGGACAAAGCTGTTCTCTCCAACTGCTGTTGCTGTTTCGCTTCTGATCGTCACCTCTTTTCCGACCACCGGAGATGTCGGATCGGCTGCAACATCCGCAACGTCTTCCTTAGTAACGTTGGTTCTCCCCTCTTCAATCTCTTCACCACCACCGCAGCCAACCAGCAAGGTGGTGAGAGCCAGGGTGAACGCTCCTAGGCAAGCACCTGTTCTTTTAGACCAGTGAGGGGCAGAGTAAGTTTGATTTTGATTAAGCATAATTATCCTTTTGTTAATTAGACACCATGAACTGCGTACATCAGTACGCATAAAGATTTATTTTCAAAATAGAAATAAATATCTGCATCTGTGTATCCGTATAATCTCATGTAATGTAAACACTACTCAATCTCGTCTAAGGGATCGAGGTTGCTTTCACAACAATTAGATACCTGTGTTTACTTTTTTCCACCTAATATTTATTAAAAGCACTACAACAAGAGTTAGTGCTTATCTAAAAGCAGCAAACTCAGCTATCTAACTCATTGGTGCTTAGATGGATACGACTTTAATACGTCACTTCTAACTTAGCTTCCATCGAAGCTATTCTGACTCTATCTCCAGGGTGATCTTTCTTTCTAGCTAATTACAGATAAAGAATTTCACCGTTTAGCCAAGTAAGCCTGTGCTTGATGCCAGTAATTCAGAATAATTGCTTCAATCTTGACTAGGAGCAACTGCTGGAAGTACTTTCAGTCGTTTAGAGGGGTGGGAACATAGGCGATCGCGATCGCATTTTGAGTCTATAACTTATCCTTAACAAAAAAATAATTAAATTAAATGTATCAACTCAATGTTCTCAATCGAGTGAAGGAAAAAATAGTCAAACTTCCAATGCAGCAAATATTAATAGCACTTAATATTATTTAAAATTGCACAGCATAGGTTTGATGAAGTGATGCAAACCCATTTTTTATTCCTGTACATTTCTATACCTGAGATAAGAAACTAGCTGAGATTTCTAGGAATGCGATCGCGCGGCTGGTAATTAAGTTTCATTCCGTTGGGTTCCAACCGATTCAGCGATCGCTCAAGTGCCAAGAAGTCCCATACCCAAAAAACACGCCTTGCCGAGCGCCAGCAGATCTCTATAATCTACCAATGAAAGCTTTTACAGAGAAGTTGTTGTTATGACACAGGCTAGGAACGTCCTTGGAGGAGAGTTGGAGACTTGCTGCACGTCTCCTATGACCGGATTTTATCGGGACGGACAATGTAGTACAGGCGCTGGTGACGTTGGTTCGCACGTCGTCTGTGCGGAAATGACGGAAGAATTCCTGGCATTCACTCAGTCGGCGGGAAACGATCTGAGTACGCCTGTCCCCACTTATAATTTCCCAGGTCTAAAACCCGGCGATCGCTGGTGTTTGTGTGCTTCTCGCTGGAAGGAGGCGCTGGATGCTGGTGTGGCACCACCTGTCGTTTTATCAGCAACTCATGCATTAGCGGTGGAATACGTTTCTTTGGATGAACTGAAGCAACACGGCCTTGACCCTAGCTGAAATCCTCATCCTGGAGAGATTTGCTGAGTATTGCTACGCGAGCAGTTTGCTGCACCACCGATGTCATGCATTCCTAACTCAGCCGCTTCCAAGAGCTGCCTGGGTTGTCAGACAATTAGATCGGTAAGAACCAGCCAGCAGATGCCTTCACAATGCTCCTATAGGCAATTGCCAAGTGCGATCGCGCTGCGGCTTGGTCTTGCACGCCTATAGCTAAAATTACCAAGCATCCTGCATTGCAGGAAAACTTAGAATTAGTTCTGGGAATCTTCTGCCGAGCCTGCCAAATACTCGTCAGTCAAACCTCTCAAACAACTTACCGCTCTTTTTATTGCTGCTCATGCTCAACGATAGCGACTACATCAGAGAAGCCGAAGCCACTCGCGTGCGGGTGCTAAGTGAAGCCCTCCCCTACATTCAACAATTTGCTGGTCGAACCGTGGTTGTCAAATATGGCGGTGCTGCCATGAAAGACAGCTTTCTCAAAGACAAGGTGATCCGCGACATCGTGTTTTTATCCTGCGTCGGCTTGCGACCTGTCGTCGTGCATGGTGGAGGGCCGGAAATCAATAGCTGGCTAGAAAAACTAGGCATTGAGCCGCAATTTAAAAATGGGCTGCGAGTGACGGATGCTGCCACGATGGATGTGGTGGAGATGGTGCTAGTAGGTCGCGTCAACAAAGAACTTGTTGCCCTTATAAACCGTGCGGGTGGCATGGCGGTGGGACTGTGCGGCAAAGATGGCAACCTCATCAAAGCCCGCCCTGAAGGTCGAGAAGGCATTGGCTTTGTTGGGGAAGTCAACAGTGTGGATATTAAGCTGGTGGAGTCCCTGGTTAAAAGCGGCTATATTCCTGTTGTATCAAGCGTTGCCGCCGACGAAAACGGGCAAGCCTACAACATCAACGCCGATACGGTAGCGGGGGAGATTGCTGCGGCGTTGGGGGCAGAAAAGTTGATTTTGCTCACGGATACTGCCGGGATTTTGAAGGATTATCATGACCCCTCTACCCTGATTGCCAAGCTATCGATTCAAGAAGCGCGAGAGCTTATTAATGCAGGTATTGTTGGCGGAGGGATGATTCCCAAGGTCAACTGCTGCGTGCGATCGCTTGCCCAAGGCGTCCACGCTGCCCACATCATTGACGGTCGCCTTCCCCACGCCCTACTGCTGGAAATCTTTACCGACGAAGGGATTGGCTCCATGATTGTTGGTTCAAAGTTGATGATTTGAGCGAGTAACCCCTATAGCCCAATATTGATTTGGACATTCGGCGAACCGTAATAAATACGCGATCGCTGGATTCCTCGGCGCGGGGTGTTGACGATTGTTGGGTTAATTAATACCGAATCAGTAATTCGCGAATCGATCACAGTGGGGTTAATCAAGGTGGAATTGCGGATTACACCCCGTGTAGGCGTTCCACTAAATCCGTAATCATAGGAGTCGTAGGGTGATGAATAAGGTTGAGTTGTAGGCTGACGTAAGGGTACGGGGGATGGAATTGGGCTGCCGTACACATACGGTAGAGAGGGCTGCACGGGCTGGACAAATGTATTGTGCTGAAATACTCTCCGGGGTCTTGCCGTTGCTGGTAGTGCCACTACCGTTAGTAAAATAACCCCCAAGCTTAAGGAAGTCAGCGGAGAATTAAGTCCAAATCCACTAAAACAACCTTGCCGAAATGCAGGACGTGTCAGCATAGTTTCACCTCAAAATATCCCAGGGCTTAATAGAAGTTACTGAATCGTTTGCTCGCTAATTCGTTCCACCACACCCTGCGAGCAAGAGTGCCTGTGTGATGGTGCCTTTAGGTAGATGACGTAGAGTTCTAAGTTCAGGATAATCTTCTTTTAGAATTTTAAGAATTCCAGATGTTGTTATTAACCCTATGTAAGCTGGTGTCCCATGGCTAACGGGCACGATTGAGTTAGGTAGAAACCAAGCGATGAGGATTTCAATCCTTTTATTTCTCTATACCAACGAAATTTAAACGTGAGTTCCGAAAATAAAGAAAAATTCGACATTGAGTACCAGGCTGGTCAGGCAGCTTTTGAGGGGGGTGAATATCGCCTTGCTGTCCAACGCCTAGAAGCCGCCTGTGCTTTAATTTCTCAGAACTCTCGCCTGGGAGGAGAGGCGCAACTTTGGCTAGTGATGGCTCACGAAGCTGCTGGGCAAAACAATGAAGCGATCGCCCTTTGCCAAAACCTGACTCGTCATCCCGATCCCGAAACCAGCAAACAAGGCAAGCGCTTACTCTACATCCTGAAAGCGCCCCAACTCAATCGTCCTGCTGAATGGATGACGGAAATTCCCGACCTCGGAACCATTGCAGAAAGTATCCCTAAAGACCGTCGCGGGACTACTAGCATGGCGACGCAGAAACGCCAACGCGACCTTACAGAATTAGAACCCCTTGATTTAACTCAAGTCAATACCAAAGACAATCAGTTTATCTGGATTGCCTTACTCGTTGTGATTTTGACCCTCGGTGGGCTGCTGTGGTTGAGCTAGCGGCAGCTCCTCCCGAAGTCGTGGTGTGGGAAGCCTGGGAAAGTGTTACTCCTAGGGCTAGTACAAGTAACACACTACTCGCTACTGAATTGAGTATGCAGTATCGAGCAGACGATAGGCACTAGTTCAATCTTGCCGAGTTATTTGAGGGAGTACAGCCAGTGCCATTATCTCTAGAAGAGCGTTTGAGAGCAGAGCGGCATCGTCAATTCGTTGGTCGTACTCCCGAGCTGAATTTATTTAAAAGCGCGATTGCCGCAGCGGAATTACCCTTTTGCGTCTTATACCTCTTCAGCCCTGGTGGTGTCGGGAAGACGACTTTACTAGGAGAGTTTGCACGGCTCTGCAAAGAGGCGCAAATACAGGTCACTTACTTAGACGCCCGCCACCTAGAACCCACACCTAACTCGTTCCTCAGGGCGCTGGAAGTGGCGATGGTGCCACCCCAGCAGTCTGCCCTACAAACCTTAGCTGACAGTAGCGATCGCCACGTTATTTTAATTGATACCTACGAAACCCTCGCCTCTCTTGATGAATGGCTGCGCCAAGAGTTTCTTCCTACCCTCTCAGAAAATACTCTCATTGTTCTAGCAGGTCGCCAATCTCCTAGCGCCCCTTGGCGATCTGATCCAGGCTGGCAAGCCTTGATGCACTTATTGCCGCTACGCAACCTCTCTCCAGAGGAAAGCCGCACTTACCTGACTAAACGACAAATCCCCAAAGCGCAGCATCAAGCGATTCTCGACTTTACCCACGGTCATTCGCTGGCTCTCTCGATGGTGGCTGATGTATTGGCTCAAAGACAGGACATCACCTTTCAACCGGAAGGGGTGCCAGATGTGATCAAAACACTCCTAGACAGATTTGTGCAAGAGGTACCCAGTAACGCCCACCGGATGGCGTTGGAAGCTTGTGCAAGCGTGCGTCTGACAACTGAAGCCCTATTAGCGAAGATGCTAGCAATACCTGATGCCCATGAGTTATTCAACTGGCTGCGCGGACTGACGTTCATTGAGTCAGGGAAGCTGGGTATATTTCCCCATGACTTAGCGCGGGAAGTTTTGATTGCTGACTTGCGCTGGCGCAATCGCGATTGGTACACCGAACTCCATCAACGCGCCCGCACCTATTACACGACACGCTTAGGGCAAACTCAAGGTCAGCAACAGCACCGCCTTCTCTTTGATTACATTTTTCTCCATCGCGATAACCCAGCCGTTAGACCGAGTTTTATCTGGCAAGAAAACAAAAGCCTGACGACGGACACCCTCCAGGAAACCGATCGAGACGCCTTGCTAGAAATGGTAAGCGATCGCGAAGGAGAAGAATCAGCAAAACTAGCCGCCTACTGGATAGCAAGGCAACCGCAGGGAGTGCTAGTCTTTCGAGATGCTGCTTTATCAAAGCTGGCTGGATTTATCATGATGCTGGCACTCCATCATGCCAGTGAGGAAGATTTACAAATAGATCCGGCGGCGGCGGCGGCTTGGAATTACCTCCAAAATCATGCCCCCTTACGCCCTGGTGAAGGGGCAACTCTCTTCCGCTTCTGGATGGCACACGACACTTATCAAGCCGTTTCACCTATACAAAGTCTGATCTTCATTACCTTTGTGCAACATCATCGCAATACAGCCGGGCTTGCCTTCACCTTTTTTCCCTGTGCAGAACCAGATTATTGGACAGCGATGTTTGCCTATGCCGACTTGACGCGTATTCCTGAGGCGGATTTTACAGTCGGGGGGCGTCGCTATGGCGTTTACGGACATGACTGGCGAGTGATATCACCTGCCGCTTGGCAAGAACTGCTGGCTCAACGAGAGGTGGCAGCTTCTGCCCTGGCAATTTCCCCCTCACAAGTGACTGAACCCTTACTCGTCTTAAGTCAGTCTGAGTTTGTTAGTGCTGTGCAGGATGTGTTTCGTCAATTTTCTCGCCCTAATGCCCTTCAGAATAATCCCTTGTTGCGATCGCGATTATTAGTTGAACAAGTGACAGGCAAGGTGAGTGCTGCCGAAGGCATTACCATGTTGCAAACTCTTGTCAAAGAAGCGACTGAATCCTTACAGTCATCACCCCGCGATCAAAAACTGTACCGTGCCTTAGAGCGCACTTATTTAAATCCCGCCCCCACCCAAGAACAAGCGGCTGAATTGCTAGATTTACCCTTTAGTACCTATCGCCGCCATCTCAAGTCAGGAATGACGCGAGTGGCGGAAACTCTCTGGCAACGGGAAATCAGTTGATATCGCAGTCAACCTATAGGTTAGGACACTCCTGATTCCTCAAGGAAGCGTGCTGGTTGAATATTAACTCACCGACTCAGCACTTTGCTATATCAATGGCGCGGGGGCTAAAGCCCTAACTACAAACCTAGAATTATTTACAAGTCCTACTTAGCGGGACTATTTTTAAGGGCTTGGCATTGCCAAGCCCCTAATGCAACTAAAACTCGCTTAGTTTTTGTCAGCGCCCATTTCGATTACGGCACTACGCATGAAGTTGATCCGCTCTTCAAAGTCCAACTGCTTGATTTGCTGTGTGAACTCCTCAGTTTCCGAAGGTAGTTCGTAGTCACCCGGCACTTGGATAACCGTACCTTCTTCCATTCCTTGTGCTAGACGCAGCCAGGTATCCAGCTTACCACTGGAACTCAAGGCGTGGTAGGAACGGGTGATATCATTATCGGCTCTGCTAACGATGTCGCGTTGCGCTTGCAACTGCTCTTCTTTGGACATTGCCTTGATGGTGTCATACAAAGCTTCAGCCGTTGTTTGAGCAGAAGTTTGGTTAGCAGGAGTCAGTTGCTCTTTCATATCCAGATAACCAAACCACAAAACGGCAAGCTTGGTATCAGCATCAAAGCCTTGAAACTTTTGTAAAGCTTTTTTTGTGGTTTCGTTAGTTGCAAATGTCATATATATCTCCGATTGAATTGTTTGCTTGCTTAGTTGTCCAAGCAAATGAGGCAGCGTTAATCTGCTCCTCACTTAACAATTTTTAATATGCTTTCCAATGAGATTAACCCCACTGAAGATAGATATAGGGATCACTGCTGATGACAGATGTAAATTACCAATTTCTGACTGGCAACTTTTCAATCCTTAATATAAAAACTATTATCCTGGCTGTGATGTCATTCTTAGTTCTGGAAGAATGTCAACTATCTAAATTCAGATTTATTTCATTGTTTTTTAATGAATTCAATTCTCCGATGTATTACGTGGCTGAAAAAAATTGATGGGCTAAAAATTAACTAGAAAATGGACAGTTTTTGGTCTGGAAATGAGCACCAGGTGAAACCCAGTATTAGGACAGTGTGACGAGGATTTAGAACAGCCTAAGTTACTTAGAGTCCAGCTTGGCGATCGCTCATCAGGTAACTATTGCGTATACTTACGAAATTTAAAAATAGCCATTGTCTACCTTAAGGAAGATAGTTTAATTTCACTTTCGTGCGTCGAAAATAACCAATACGTAATAGATGCCAAACAGAGATTGACAAGTTAAAAACAGGACTTTCACAAGCGCCCTCAATAAGGAATTGTTCAATGAAAAAGATTGCACCGATAACTGTGTTATCTGTCCTGACGACCGTAATATTTTCTAGTCAAGCTCAAGCCGCTACATTCACCGAAATGGGTGATGCGGGGGAGACTCTTAGCACCGCGCAAGTTATTCCCTCAAAGGAAACGATGCTCCAGTCAATTTCTGGAACTCTCTCTGGAGATGCAGATTTATTCAAAATCTTTTTGAATGGCGATCCTTTCTCAGCAACAACAGTTGGAGGGGCTGATTTTCCAACACAGCTATCTCTCTTTGACTCTGAGGGAATGGGGGTCTATTTTAACGAGCGCACCTCCAGCAGTGTTGATCAATCTACCCTTCCTGCAAATAACCCTTTCACGCCAACTCAATCTGGCATTTATTATTTAGCCATCTCCGTTTTAGATTTAGATCCGATCAATGAAGCGGGTGACGATATTTTTCCCGATCTTGCTGATTTCTCTGTTGATGTTCCCTTAGACACCATCTTGACGGGAGTTTTTGAACCCACGGCGGCGGGTGCTATGTCGCCTCTAAGCGGTTTTGATGGTGCGATTTTGGACGAGGGCGGAAGCTACACCATCGCCCTCACAGGAGCCACGGGAGTGGCAGCTGAAGGTCAGTCTGTCCCCGAACCCGCCTCAGCCCTAGGGCTACTGGCGATTGGTGCGTTGGGTTTAGTTTCTCTGCAAAAAAACAACAAAAGCAAAAAGATTTGCTAGCCCTATTTCCCATCTTGTTTGACACTTTATACCTTCTACCTACCAAGTGGCACCGACTTTAAAGCGTAGCTATTTACAAATGAGGGTTTTGCAAGTGCCAAACAACTTGCGGCATTAGGAAATTCGCTAATTGAAAAAACCACCACTTTTGAGCTTTTAAAGCAATGAAGTGTGTCTCACTTCAGGAGCAACTTTTTATGAGTTTGTCAATCCAGCCGTTAGGAAAAAGATCGTCCGCCTCGCGGCGCAAATTATTGAAATGGGGTCTGTTTGGTATTGGTACCTTAGCCCTGACAACTCTACCCAAAGCAGTAACAGCACAGAGTAGTAATGGTGCTAAAACTCTCACCTTTAATGCTGACGATGATGGCATCCTCAACTTTGCGCTACTGCTAGAGGAACTAGAAGCCGCATTTTATGCGGCGGTTGTCCGCTCTGGCAAAATTCGCGATCGCAAGGAACTGGAATACATGCGAGCGTTAGGGAATCATGAAGCCGAGCATGTGAAATTCTTGCGGAGCGTACTGGGTGGAAATGCGACCTTCCAGACGAGAGATCTGCGCTTTAATCGTCCTGGGCTAAATGTATTGTTGCGCGATCGCGAAACCATCTTAAATACAGCCGTCGCCTTAGAAGATACAGGCGTCCATGCTTATAACGGTGCGGGCCCAAGCCTCAAGAACCCCACCTACTTACTCGCTGCGGGTTCCATTGTCTCTGTTGAAGGTCGTCACGCGGCGGGAGTACGGGGGTTGCTAGGTCGTCCGGCGACAGAAGCTGATGGCGATCGCACAGGACGTGTTGACTTAGTAGAAAGCCTCAACCCCTTCCAAGGGCGCGCCTATGACGAGCTGTACACGCCGAAGCAGATTATCGGTATCGTCAGCGGACTGAATATTCTCAATAACCCCATCAACGGTACGCTCGTCGCTTGATCTGTAAGGAGAAATCCCCCATGAAATTTATGCCCAATCTGACAGTGCAGCAGGTAGCAACAAACAAGCCGCCTCGCTGGAACTTCCCACCCAAACTTAGCCGCTTCACTAAAGCGATCGCGCTAGTAGCTATTCTCTTTCTCTCCTTGTTCCTTGCCCCAGCTAAAGCGGCTTATGCTCAAGGTGCTATACCAACGCCCCAACAGGTCGTTGAGTATGCCCTAACTTTGGAAAAGCTAGAAGCTGATTTTTATAGAAAAGCTATTGATGCCACCAACGGCGGTGGTTTGGCAAGTGCGCCACAAATCGCCAAAGGAGCAATCGTCTCCTACGGAGAAGATGAGGCACAACACGTTGTTGACCTGTCGGCGGTGTTGAGAGCTTTGGGAGGCAACCCAGATGCCGTCACAATTCCCGCCAACCCCAACTACAGCGCCATCTTAGGTCGCGACCCCTTTGCTAATCCTGCCGATTTTCTGCTCGCGGGGCAGTATGTTGAGGATTTGGGAGTCGCCGCCTACAAAGGGCAAGTGCAGAACTTGCTAGCAGCCGGAGAAGCAGGCAAAACGGTACTCGCTGGAGCCTTAGAAATTCACACGGTAGAAGCACGACACGCGGCAGGAATCCGCTTCCTACGGCAAACTCTCTTAGGTGCAGACATCCGCCCTTGGATTAGAAGTCCTCAAGAGGTGATTTATCAAGAAGTCCGTCCTGATTCCCCAATTCCCTTTGCTAGTGAAGCCTTTGATGGTTTTGCCACGATGGATGAGGTGCTAGCACTAGTTAAACCTATCCTCACTCCGTAGTCTTAAGCTTGTCTGATTTTATTGCAACTCACCAATCCAGCGAAGAGGTTTAGTCGCTGCATCTGGTGGGTTGTTTTTTTGTGACCGAGGAAGCAGATGATACTATCGGATCGCAACCTTCGCCATTGGTACTGTGAGTGCTTCGACCTTAGAGCAGATTCTCAAATTAGCCGCACCGCACGCTGAGGCGGCGGAAGTTTACTACCTCTCCAGTCAAGACACGCCGATTGAGTTTGAGAACAATCGCTTAAAGTCCTTGCAAACTAAAGCATTGCAAGGCGTTGCTCTGCGGGTGATTTGCCAAGGAAGATTAGGATTTGCTAGTTCCACCGATTTGACGCGCCTCGACGATCTGGTGGCGGCGGCGGTGCAGACTGCCGAAATTAGCGACCCGGCGGAGTTTGAGTTTGCCTCTAATGTGCAGCTAACACTACCAAAAAGTGAATTTACCCCACCGCCGACTCCAGACTTAGTCACCGTCGGCGAACACCTAATTGAACAAGTTCAGGCTTACAACCCGGATATCCTCGTTGATGTGGCGTTTCATATCCGTTCTGGTACGGTCAAGATTGCTACTAATAGGAATGTTTACGCCGAGCGGAGCAGCCAGGTGATCAGCACCAGTTTGTCTGGCAACTTGGTGAAGGGGGAAGATTTTCTTCAGGCGTACAGCTATGAAGTGGTGCGAGACGGAGTTCCAGATTACTCGCATATCCTGCAATCACTTTTGCAAAAGTACCAGCGAGCGGAAAAGCTAGCGACGATTAAAAGCGGCACGTTTCCTGTCTTATTTACCCCCAGAGCGGCGGCTAGTACCATTGGACGCTTGTTTAAGACGATTCTCTCCGGTCAAGCGGTGGTGCAAAAATCATCCCCCCTAGCAGACAAAAGGGGAGAGCTGTTATTTGACCCGCGTTTAACAATTTATGAAGACCCTAGTATTGGGGCTTCTGCTTGTGTGTTTGATGATGAAGGAACGCCCACTAGCCGCAAGGAGTTGATTGCTCAAGGTGTTGTGCAGGAATTTTATTGCGATCGCCACTGGGCATCTCGTGGCGGGTATCCCTTCAGGGGGAATGGCTTTCGTGGCGGGCTTTCTCGTCCTTCACCAAATTTAGTCAATCTCTGCATGATGCCAGGGAAAACCTCAATGGAGGAGTTGATTGCGGGGATGGATGAAGGATTGATTGTCGATCAAGTTTTGGGAGCAGGACAGTCGAATCAATTAGCTGGAGAGTTTTCGGTAAATCTGGATCTGGGGTACAAGGTAGAAAAAGGTGAAATTGTCGGTCGCGTGAAGAATACGATGGTCGCTGGTAGTATTTTTGAGGGGTTCCAGCATTTGGTAGATTTGGGCAATCAGCCGGAATGGATCGGCGGCGGGTCTTATCTACCGTGTTTGTTGTTTGAAGGACTGGGTGTGGCGGCGCGGTAGTAGTTTTTTAGGAACCCCGAACACAAACCTTGTACGCCAAGAGGGAAGAGAAGAAGGAGGACGTTGTTGTGAGACTAGCTACGGTTGATTGGTTGCAGAGTACCTACCGCACGGTGGTGCGTTTGCGGGTTCTGGTGATTCCTTTGCTGGCATCGCTGCTACTTTCTGGTTGTGTTAAGTACGATCTGGGAGTAAATTTTGAGGGGCCACATCAGGGAGCGATTGTTCACCATATTAAGCTTGGGGAAAAACTGACGAGCTTTAGCAATGATCAGGTACAGGATTGGCTCAAGAGTATTGAACGGCGATCGCATCAACTTCAAGGGAAGGTCAAGCGGGTTTCTGACAAGGATCTGCTCGTCACCATTCCTTTTAGTAGCGGTGCGGAGTTGGAGTCCAAGTTCAATCAATTCTTTAACCCCAATACTGAGGAAAAGTCAGTATCAAAGTCGTCGCTAGAGGCAGCTAATTTGCCTAACTTCGATTCCAAGTTCCATTTGGCTCAGAGTAACCTTTTGCTTTTACAGCGCGATCGCTTGAGCTACGACTTGGATTTGCGATCGCTGGGCGTTCTTTCTAGCAACGGTAATGTGATTGTCAGCCCTAGCTCGCTATTCGATTTGCAGTTCGCCTTGGAAACCCCTTGGGGCGCACGCAGCATTCAAAAGGCAGAAAATGCGATCGCTCCCGATGTCTACTACAACGGACATCAGTTAGTCTGGAAGCTCGAACCCGGACAAATCAACCATATAGAAGCCGTCTTCTGGATGCCTAACCCGTTGGGTTTAGGAACGGTGTTAATTTTCGCATTGATAGTCGTTGGTTTCTATCTGAAGTACAAGCGTTTTCCCTGGACGGAGGCAATTGTCCCTCCTGCTGTACCTCAGAGCTAGCGGCCATAGTTTGAAAGAGAAGACAACCTATAGTAGGGGCGAACAACCGTTCGCTCCTAGTGCGGCGCTTGCTCCCCTGCTCCCCCAAACTAGGCGCTATTGATCCTCAGATCAATGGGCTGGGGGTTGTTGAGGTCAAACCGGATAGAGTTGGCTCCCCAACTGCGGAAGTCTGGTGCTATCCGTGTCAACTTTTGCAAGATATCGTCATTCACCCACAAAATTAGGGGGAAAGCAAACTGTTTGCGAAACTCCTCTCGCACTAAGTTTGTTGCTTTGAGCAGTTGCTCTAGGGTGATTACAGACTCTAATCCAAACACCATTAAAGCTGGGGGCTGCTCCTCTGCAAGGGCTACTTGAATGGTTGTAAATAGCTTATTGACTGAAGGATGCAGAATTAATTCTTGAATTTCGATGGGAGATAACTCATGTAGCCGGGTGACAAGTTGCTCTCTTAGGGGTAGAGAGTTGCAGCACGCCAAAATCAGCGAGAACTGCCCTTGAGACAAGGCAATGCTTCTGGCTAATCTTCTGAGCGATCGCTCATAGTTGACGCTGTTGCTGTTTGTTTCTGAGTTGGTGTAGGGGTCAATCATAGGGAACTCCGGAGTAGCCTGTCGATTAGGAATTTTGTTGACTTCCTAAGAGCGGATGATTTCACACGTTAATGCCTACACTTCTCTATTGTATCTTTCAGAAAATTTAGGCAATCGTTACATAACTTAAAGAATTTATCAGTAGACTCACGTATAAAACTCGCACAGTTCTCCGTAAATCTACTAGAGCCTAGGGGCTGAAAATGCTCTGAAGTCTCAAAAATTTAAGCGGGTGATCAAACTCGATATGTTCATCATGCACATTGGGCGTGTAAAGCGCATGGAGACTCCCGGCGAAAATTGCGCGGCGCGAAGTCTAAAGTCAGGCAACGCATTAATTAATGGGTGAATGCAACATAAGCTAAGTTGCCTAAGTCATGGGAAATTGATCGCAGACCTACGTGTCTTTTAGATAATTCAATCGGTGTCCCCTATGAATCGGTTTGTCAAAAACCTTTTTACCGCCTGTGCAGATGGGCTTTGTGCTTTTAGTCGTGCCTGTGGGCGTCAAGCTTGGCTAGTCTTTTTATTTATCTTAGGCATCACACTAGCGGTGGTGAAGCCACCTGCGGCTTACTCGCAAAGCACCTTTTCTGATGTTCAGGGAACTTGGGCGCAACCCTGTATCGAACAGCTTGCACAGCAGCAAATCATTAGTGGCTACCCCGACGGCAGCTTTAAACCGAGTGCGTCTGTTACCAGAGCAGAATTTGCAGCGATGTTAGCGCGGGCGTTTCCCACTGCATCTGAAGTAAACAGTGGGAGTCAGTTTATTGATGTGCCAAACAGTTACTGGGCGCATAACGTGATTAGCAAGGCAGCCCGCACGGGATTTCTCTCTGGTTATCCGGGTCAAATTTTTCGACCGACGCAACGAATTCCCCGCGTACAGGTGTTGGTGTCGCTGGCAAATGGGTTGAAGTATGTGCCGACAGAGGCGGCGGCGACAACCTTAAATGCAGCATTTACAGATACAAAAGCGATTCCTGAGTATGCAACAGAAGCGATCGCCGCTGCTACAGAAAGACAGTTGGTGGTAAATTATCCGAACGTGCGATCGCTTAATCCCAATCAATCTGCTACTCGTGCCGATGTCGCGGCGTTCTTGTGCCAATCAACAGGCATTGCCAACGCTATATCTAAGCAATACATTGCCGCCGTTCCAACCTCCGCCCCCAACTACAACGCTCAAAAACGCGAGATACGCGGGGTATGGCTAACCAACATTGATAGCGATGTGCTGTTTTCCCGGAGCAAACTGACCAGCGCCATCGAACGCCTCAAGCAACTGAATTTCAACACCCTCTACCCCACCGTCTGGAACTGGGGCTATACACTTTACCCCAGCCAGGTGGCCGAAAAAGTCACTGGACGAGCCGTCAGGTTGGTGACACCTTTAGACGCAAACCTCGATCCCGATATGGGAACTAAAGGGCGAGACATGCTCAAAGAGATGATCGAGTTGGGACATCAAAAAGGAATGCGAGTCATTCCCTGGTTTGAGTTTGGCTTCATGGCACCTGCGGATTCCGAATTAGCCAAACGCCATCCCGACTGGCTTACCCAAAAGCAGAACGGTGTAAAGACAGAAAAAGAAGGAGTTCACAGCCGCGTTTGGCTCAATCCCTTTAAACCAGAAGTGCAGCAATTCATCCAAGATTTAGTGGTTGAAATTGTCAGCAACTACAACATTGATGGCATCCAATTTGACGACCACTTTGGCTTGCCTTCTGACTTTGGTTACGACCCCTACACCGTCGCCTTGTACAAACAAGAACATGGCGGTAAATCTCCCCCTGCTAATCCCAGAGATCCCGCATGGGTGCGCTGGCGGGCAAACAAAATGACTGATTTTATGACGCGGGTATTCCGGGCAGTTAAAGACAAGAAACAGAATGTCATCGTCGCCCTTTCCCCCAATCCTCAACGTTTTTCCTACGAATATTTCTTAGCGGATTGGGAAACGTGGGAACGACGCGGTTTGGTGGAAGAACTGATGGTGCAGATTTATCGGGATGACTTCAATGTCTTTATCTCAGAATTAGAACAACCCGACATAAAAGCCGCACGCAGTCATATTCCTGTTGGTATCGGCATTCTTTCCGGACTCAAAAACAAACCCATTCCCCTATCCCAAATCAATCGGCAGGTTGAGGCGGTACGACAACGCGGATTTGCTGGGGTATCGTTCTTCTTCTACGAAACCTTGTGGAACAACGCTTCCGAACCCTCTAACCAGCGTCAGTCTGCTTTTGGGTTACTCTTCCCCATGCCCGCAGAACCCCCCACTTTGTTAGAAGATTCGGAAGGGTCAACGTAAATTAATTGCTTTTGGGTTAAACACATGGCAATGCCTTTTTCGTAGTAAGCGGCTTCGTTGATGAAAACGGGATAAACGGTTGATTTTCCTTCATAGGCGATCGCTTGACCATCAAAGCTCAGAAATAAGGGATCGCCTGGATGCAGGGCTTCGTAATCTTTCCCTTGAAGCTGAGGGTGGATCATTGCCTGAATCTTGCCCTCTTGATTCCGTGGGTAGTCGATAATTCCCAGGTATTCATAGAGGGCGAAGGTGCGATCGCTGAGTAGGGTTTTCCCCTGGTTATAGGCTTCTAAATAGTCCAAAACGGCATAGATGAGTTCCTCCGTTTTGATAAAAAAGTCTGCATCGATCACGCCTTGGGCTACAGAACCTACCTCAATCGAAAAACTCAAGTCGCAAATAGACCGCAAGCAAGCATCTTTTTGACTATCTTGAGCGTAGCTATAAACCCTTACCAAGGGATTAATTGCACTGAGATAAGCCGCCAATTGCAAGTTGAAGGGATGGTTGTTCCCCAGAATAATTGTTAGCCCCATATTGGCGGTGGTGCTATGCAAATCCACCAGCAAATCGACTGGGGATTTACCTTGCGGTTTTAGCAACTGGTATATCGTCTTTGCACGGCGTTCTTCATAGTTAGAACTTGTCGGATCGTGCAAGTCTTGGTTGTGGAAGCAGCGATTCAAGTCTTTGTCGATGTATCGCCTGTTTACTTCAACGGCTTTGGGATTTCCTAATAATGTCAACGTTTCAAAACTGGAACGCTTAACTCGTTCGGGAAATCGCTGGAATTTCTCGATTAGGTATACCCCGGTTAGTTCATTCCCATGGATTCCTCCAACGATCGCCACTCGATTAATTGGGTTCATATTCTTCATTCCTCAAGTTCTGCTTGAGAAGGTTGTCTTCTTGCAATTACAGTAAGGGAGAGTATTACTATATGTCCAATATCTAATTAACTAAAATTTTATACTTATGAAATGCGGAGAAATGGGTTCAAAAGGCTAAGGAGCAAGGATTCTTACACGCTCCCAATCAACCGAGTTTTTGAGCTTAGTAATATTTTGCTGATAGTGAGAATTTTGACAAGGTTCTGAAGATTTCAAGACTAAGGTGTTAGCTGAGTTAGAGAAAGCTGATAATTTTGCTATTTAGGTACACGCTGGTTCCGGAGATTTCCCAGGAATTGCCCCTGAAATTAATGTTTGATGCGTGGTTTATTTCACCTAAAAAACGAATCAGACCTCCTAGAAATATCTCTAAGAGGTCTTCTCATTTTCTTATGAAGTTTGTTATACTGAAGGGTTTGAATATAGCGAGTAAAGAAATCAGATTCGACTGACTAGAAGAAAATAGACGTTTGCCGAGAATGGCTCTAGTATAGAGGAGTCCTATAACAAAAAAAAATGAATAGAGAAATCCGAGTATGGCTTTTCTTAGTCCTTGCCATACTCGTATCCGCTGCTGTAACAGGTATACCTAAATTACAGCAGCCTGAATTGATGGACTGTATCGTTGTTATTCTTTTATGGATAATCGACAAGCGATAGCTAAGGCTGAATCAGTTTAGCGCTGATTCTTAGACAATCGGGCTACTCTCGCCAAAGAGTATGCTCGATTTTTTTGTTGAGAACACATGACTGCATATGCCGTCATTACTATAATAATATAGCAGATGTGTATGGTAGTGCGTCAAATTTTGGTGGGTCGAGTAAAGTAGAGAGACCTTTACCCCCAAGCATGACCTCGCATTTGAGCCACTCCCGGAATAGGTAGCCTTCTGGCGGGAAGGGAGTAAGCAAAACTTGTGCCTCAGATCCCCGACTTCTTCAAGAAGTCGGGGATCTACATTCAGAGCTAAACCTTTTCCTGCGGTGGCGGCGTGATGCCAAACCCAATCAGGTTGTTATCCAGTTTCCTCAGTAAGCTAAAGTCTTCCTCCGGTAAACATTGGCTTTCGCCCTCAGCAAGAAGAGAATTCTTTTTAAGGAAGGCGAACGCCTGCCGAAACTGCTGCGGGCTTGTCTCAATCGGCGAGTCAAAGTGACAGGGAACAATCCGCTGAAAATTCCAGCTTGCCACCTTCTCTGCCCAGTCGAGGGTTTCCTGCGGTGCCCGGTTGAGAATCAGGGTTTGCAGAATTGGTGCGACAAATAGACGCCCGCCTCCTCGCAAAGCATCAAAGGACTGCTTCCAGTCCTCCTGCCATTTAAAGGGAAACCAACCGAAATAGGCTTTCTTCGACCGATCCGGAGCTTTAAGCGCATCGCGCACCGATTGCCCCATTTCCGCTACCTTCAGCGCACTGGGTTGGAAGTAAAGCGTAAACAGCGAGATGCGCTGCCATCCTTTGCGGCGGCTTGCCTCGTTGTCCTCAATAACATCGAAGGCATCATCCTTCGCGTGGAACAGCAACGGGTAGGGGTCAAGTTGGACGATTTCCGGCGGTTCCTCTGGTACAGAAAGCACCGAGTCAGTTATGAGCAGTGTACGCGATCGCTTATGGAAAAATGCCACTTCCTCAAACCGCCCTGGCCCAAGTTCAATGGCACCCAAGATCGCGTAGTCAAACTCATCAGCAAAGGGGACTTTGCTGCTATTAGATGGGAGTATCTGAGTGCGTTTGGAAGGAAAGCCCAGCCAGCTTAGGGGGAGATTTAAGGGAAAGCTCCACTGATTCGGGGCGACGAAAACCTGCGAGTTGGGAAACTGTCTGGCAAACGGGCCGACAAAGACCTTGTGCTCTAAGCCGGAAATAGTGGGCAAGATAATGTATTTAACGCCACCATGCTTTGCCACCAACTCCTTAACCAGTCGAATGCACTCTCTTGTCGGCGCAACAGGCGCATAGATCAAAAGCCCCCCAGCATCGAGCCTAATGACACTCATGCGAATCGGCACGGCGACATAGACGATACCCTGCACTTGGTCGAAAGTCCAAACGGTGTCCTTAACCACTTCTTTGCGAATTGTCCGCCGCTTGCCGTAGGGGTAGAGTGGCAAAGTGAGCCAGAAACGCCATGACCAGTCTTTAGAGCTAACTTGCTCCTGTATATTTTGCGCTGTTATTGCGGTATCCACTGCACGACCTCCTCCCAACTTCCCAATCCTCAAAACGGTTTTGCTCGTCGATAATGTTGGGTTCCTCAGCAAGAACGCTGCTTTGTAAGTTCCTCAACCCAACTGACAAGATGACCTTGTTTAATCTTATTAGGTTGGGCAGAGTGAAGCGTGCTGGTTGAGTGACAAATCTTTTCGGGTAGGTTGGGTTGAACAGCGTCAAACCCAACGCCAAAAAACTTTTAGCGCTCTACGGTCAATCAAGGAGTGTAGGACTTTTGTCAGTCAGTCAGGTTCCACTCTTGAGAAGTTTTTGATTTTGCTCTAATCTGACACGACTTCTTTCTAGTAAAGCACTATCCAGTTTTCCCGATTCTTCAGCTTTTAGCAAAGCTGACATTGCTGGATAGTATAAATCTTTGTCGTAAGCAATTAAGATTAAATCTACCCCTACATTAATCGCTTGAACAGTGGCAGCTTTCAATCCAGCTTTACTGCCATAAACGGCTTGCATAGAAAAGTCATCGGTAATCAACACTCCATCGTGCTGCCAATCATTTCTGATCAATTCTGTTACTACCTGATGCGAGAATGAAACGGGATTAACTGTATCTAATGCTGTTAACTTTGCATGTCCCAACATCGTAAACGCCTGAGATTTCATCATTTCCCGAAACGGTACCCAATCGTCCTTCGCTAATTCAGCAATAGAGGTTTGCAAATCCGCTGAGGCTAGATGAGTATCGTCCTCGACTCGTCCTAACCCAGGAAAATGCTTAATCGTACACCTCACCCCGGTTTGACCCAGGGCGTTGCAATACCACAACGCCACTGAGGCGACTACTTCTTTATCCGCTGAAATAGCACGCCGATAAATTTGAGAATATTTATCTTGAGGATTGACAACTCCTTTATTTAAATCCACTACGGGAGCAAAATTTAAATTAATACCTAGAGCGGATAACTCTTTACCTTGCTTGAATGCATACTGAATTACTTCCGATTTCTTTTGCTCATCACTTATTTCTTCCTCGACAATCTTAGATAAAGGAGGGAGTTGAGTTAGAGGAGGTGACAAGCGTGAAACGATACCTCCCTCTTGATCGCTGGCTACCCACAAGGGAGGTAAACCTTGAGAGGCACGAATATTTTGTAAACTTGAAATCTCTTCTTGAATTTCTTTGAATGTTTTATTATTTATATTTCTCCGAGTGATAAAAACACCAGCGATCGCTCTTTTTTCAACCAGCGTTTTGACTTCTGCCAAATCTCGATAACCAACGATAAAATGCTGACCGAGCTTTTCAAGTTGAGCAGCATTTTGGCTTAAAACATGTCGCTTAGTTAGGTTAAATTGTATTTGCTGAGTAATGGCAATAGCAAGGCTGCTACAACACAGTGCTACAACTAAAAAACTAATGATGGGCTTTGATTTGAGAGATTTTTGTTTGAAATTAAAAACTTCAAATGCTATTAAACCCAAACCTAAAACTAAGATTACCCAGAAAAATTCATTTCTAAGACTGGCTAAAAACGGCGTTCTTAGGGTGATGGCTATAAAGCAGAGTGATAAGGCGATCGCTACTTTAAAGATTTGGATTAATAGTGTGGTAGCCATAACTCTTTATCTATAGCTTTAGGATGAGCAATGCCCATCCTAAAGGCGGCTTCAGGGCGTAACTACTTCTACTGTGGAGGAGGTATCAGTTTCACGATTTATAGATGCAGGTTGAAGACGTGCAGTTCCGATTAAACCTAACTTCATGCGATACACCTCATAGAGAACTCTGGAAAGTTCGCGTCGCTGTAAGTTTCGGTTTGTTGTGGGAATTTTTGAGATTGCCAAGTTGTAAACTCCTGGCACAATTAACTGATCGACCTTCCTAATTAGGAAAGACAAATGGAGTTGAGTAATGGGTTGATCGGGTGCAAAGCGTCCGCTTCCCAATCCGGCAATTAAACCTTGTGCATACAGTGACTCAATGTTGACATACGCCCAATGGTTAGATGGGACATCAGAGAAGGTGGGAGTCGTTGGCGTGACTAAGGGTAAACCGAGAACTTTTACTAGTGCTGTACATACTACGGCTCGGTTTACAGGAGCTTGGGGGCGAAAGTTTAAGTTGGCATTGCTTTCGCTGCGGACAATACCTGCTGTGGCGAGTACCTGAATTGCCTCATAATCTGGGTCATCGTGGGTAATGTCATCAAACCAGATCAGGGGTACGCCATTGCGGGCAAGTAGCCCTTGTAACTTGCGTTTGCGTGGCTCATTGAGGACGATATCGCGGGCTTCCACGTTTTCTCTAATCGCCATTGCAGCTAAGGCTCCCCCCGCTTCTCCAATTGCCCACTCTACCGGATGCATGCGATATGCCCCGTTGGTGATGTGGGTTGTCCCGAGACTTTTAGAGGAGAGAATTAAGCCATCGGTATTGATGGGAACCAGCGCCCCCATTGAAATTGAAAAGGGCAAAGCCAGGACGTAGTCGCCGGGTAAACTCACTTGTCCCGGTTCGTCGTTGCCGTGAATGTCGAGGTAGTGATACTGACCGATGCCCACACTATCATCAAAGGTTCTTGCCCGCGCTTGTCCTGGGAAAAACGCTTTCGCCACATCTTGATGGCGGATAGTGCTCAGGGCTACGCCGCGACGGGCTTCCCGGATGTAGGGTTCTAGGGCAATACCGTCACTTGTCCAAGTGAGATCGCCACGGGGCTTTAAGTCTTTGCCTTCGCTAACCTGCAAAAAGTGGGCATAGGCACGGGAGCGATCGCGTGCTCGTTTTAGAGTTGCCTGACGTTCCTCTCGACTCACCCCGACAATGATACCGTTGCGGTAGTCGTTACCAATGTAGAATGATCCTTCTTTACCACTCGGCCCTCGCGGACTAGTACTCCAGTTCAGCACCGTCACGTCGCCGACACTAACATTGCTCTCCCTGAGGCTGACGCGCTGTAGGCGGCGATAACTGAAGATGCCGTAACTGTGAAAAAAGTCCCGCGCCTCCCAAACCAAATTACTTTTGCGTGTCCAAAACTTGCCTGTAAAGTCCGTTGGTAAAAGCCAGGGTTGTTCTCCATAGCCGATGGGCTTACCAATGGACACGCCCCTTCCCGGTGCTGTGCGCTCTAGGAGTACGCAGTAGGTAATTGACTGCTGACATCTAGGCAACGCTACTTCCGGCAAGAGGGGTTCCCCCGTTTCGCTGCGTGCTTCTTGTCCCACCCGCGACTCAATATTTCCTAGTTCCAGCAAGTCCCCTAGATCAGTTGCTTCAATGACAACTTGGCCGGAGACGGTAAAATTAGCCCCGTTTTGGGTATCTCGGAAAACCACCCCTGTCACCCGGCGACGCTGCCCAGATGTCGTGGTAATCACCTGCATGGGTTCAGCAAAGGGAATAATAATTAAGCGCTTTTGGGTAATGTAAGGGGCGATCGCCTCATTCAACGCTCTGGCTGAGGTGACAGGTGTCGTACACAAGGGACTCACCCAACCGCCACCGGGATTTTTTACCACTTGCCCACTCACGGCTTGTAATGACCGTTGCAGATTACGGAAGCTGCGATGAGTTTTAGAAATGCTATAAGCCTCACCGTTGGGAGACTTGAGCTGATCGCCGTCATCCGATGCAGGTAAGGCTTGGGCAGTAAACTGTCCTCCTAAAACTTGCTGGGGTATTACTAGGCAAACCACGACCTGCGGATCGGTTCGCAAAGCCCCCAAGGTAGCGGTATATGACGCTGTCGAACTCCCAACCACCAAAATCGGATAGGACAGTTGAGTGCCATTAGCCGGACGGGTAAAAGCGCTCTTACTTAAAATCCCGTTGGGTTGTTTAATACTGTCAACCATAGTGCTTCTTGTCTGGGAAGAAATTGCGTAGTGAGTACTAGGGAGTTGACTACATTGACAATAAGACTTTTTCCTGTGGGATGACTCCTGCTTCTTTACTTATGGCTTCAGTCGGCGCGGCAGTTTGTCACGCCCCTGGGATTTCACCTTTGGAGTGATGCAGGTTTCGGGGGGCTGTGGAATGTTATAGGCACCATTGAGAAGCTCGATTTATGTTTATACCACCCGGTTTTGTTCAGCAGTCTATCAACACCACGTTGGGAAGCATTGTTTACTACACCTCTGAGGGTCAACTGTGGTCTAGTGGCGAGGGTAATAATGACAGCGATCGCGAAACCTTAGTCTTTCTTCACGGCTTTGGTGGTGGCTCCTCTGCCTACGAGTGGTCTAAAGTTTATCCAGCCTTCGCTGCTGACTATCGCATTGTGGCACCAGACTTGATTGGCTGGGGACGCTCCAACCATCCCGCCCGGTTTTTCCGAATCGAGGATTATATCCTGAGTATCGGCGAATTTATGGGAAAGATTAGCGATCGCCCAACCACTGTCATTGCTTCTGGACTGACAGCCGCGTTTACCATTCGCACCGCGATCGCTCATCCTGAATTATTTAAGTCTCTGATTTTGACCACCGCCGCAGGTCTTTCTGATTTTGGAGAAAACTACACCCGTAACTTCTTTACTCAAGTCGTCAGTACGCCAATTCTCGATCGGCTACTTTACAGCACAGGGGTGGCTACAGATTTCGGCGTTCGCAACTTCTTAGAACAAAACCAATTTGCCCGTCCTGAACGAATTTATCCCGAAATCGTACAAGCCTACCTGGAATCCGCTCGACAGCCGCATGCCGAGTATGCGGCTCTATCTTTTGTGCGGGGAGATTTATGTTTTGATTTGTCCCGGTACATCACCCAACTTACCGTCCCCACCGCCATCATTTGGGGACAAAAGTCAGAATTTACAGGGCCAGAAGTCGGGCGTCGTCTTGCCGAAATGAATCCTCAAGCCGTGCGGATTTTTCAACAACTTGATGATGTCGGCTTGACTCCCCAATTAGAGCTTCCCGCCGTCACCATTGGACTCATCCGAAAATTTTTACCTCTACTAGAAAGCTCAGACTAAATAGCTATTCCCTGGGTTGTTGATGCCCAAGTAAGTAGGACATGTAAATATTATTGGTTTGTAGTCAGGGCTAAATTTCTCAATCTAGGGCTTCAGCCCTGACTAGGAAACCATTTAAGAGACTTGACAGAGCTTCACTAGACCTCTTGCAAAAATGTATTAGACCCCTCCCCAACCCTCCCCTTAGTAAGGGGAGGGGGCAAGATTTCAAGTCTCCCCCCTTACTAAGGGGGGATTAAGGGGGGTCTATTCGGCTTATGCAAAAGGTCTACTACATAGTTTGATTGATTCTCGCCTCTTACCTTATGCCGTTTGAGCATTACCTAAAACCGCTTCTTGAGGTGATTAGCAAATCTACATATCTATCTATCGATAGAGTCGTAAAAAATAGCCATCTAGTGACTCTTAGGAAGATCTAAAATCTCTGAAGCGGCTTACTAAAACCGATTTGAGGAGATAGCAGGGAAAAGAGAAATTAGTTTTAGTCAAGGGTAGCTAGGAAAAGCTTGAGATGAATATAGAAATGTTTACTCAGCGGGTGGAGGCAATCAACTGGCGGCTAGCACAGTTGTACCGCAACGCCAATGTGGGAACGCTAGCGCAACCCGATTTGCTCCCAACCGCCTTCAAGGAACTGGGTAGCGCCTCAGAAGAATTGCAGGTAGCAGCAGAAAAGCTTCTCCAACAGCAGGAAGAACTAGCCGCAACACACGAACTGCTGCAAATCGAACGCCAACGCTACCAAGATTTATTTGAGTTCGTACCGGAGGCGTACCTAGTTACTGATGTACGCGGTGTGATTCGAGAAGCCAACCAGGCGGCGGCTACCCGGCTCGGCGTCAAGCAGGATTTCTTGATCGGCAAACCTCTGCTGGGTTTGATTCCCCTAGAAGATCGTCAAGACTTTCGTTCCCAACTGAGCCAGATAGATCAGCGCGAGCAGATAAGGGAGTGGAAATTCCGTCTGCAAAACCATCACGGCGTTTCCTTTGAGGCAACTATAACCCTGGCGACTAGACGTAATTCAGACGGGAAAGTAGTTACCCTACGCTGGTTAGTGAGCGATATTTGCGATCGCCAACAGGCTCTCAAGGCGTTAGAAAAAAAAGATCACGATCTCTGCTACCAGAAGCCTTTAGAAACCTATACAAAGGGAGAACTGATCCCTCTCAATCCCCAGGCAATTTGGATTGTTTCTCAAGGAATCGTCAAGCTGAGTACCCTTTGTGACAGTGGCGAAGAGGTGATGGTAGGATTAGCCGTCCCTTCTATGCCCTTTGGAGCGGCAATGACGACTCTCCAAACCTACCAAGCAACAGCGCTCTCAGATGTCAAATTAGCCAGCATTTCCCTCACTGAAATCGCGGCTTCCCCACATTTAACCCAGACCCTTTTGCCTCTGATTAACCAGCGGTTGCAACAAGCCGAAGCCTTTTTAAGAATTTTTGGACAGCGACGGGTGAAAGACCGCCTGCAAGCGCTGTTGCTATTTCTCAAGCGAGAAATTGGTCAACCCGTCCCAGAAGGAACTCGTCTGAGCGTCCGTCTGACTCATGAAGACTTAGCCAGTGCCTGCTGCACGACGCGAGTCACAGTAACGCGAGTACTATCCACCTTACAGGAACAAAGAATGATTGCCTTTGACCCGAAGTCCCACATCATTTTGAAAGACCTAGATGAAGGATGAAGTGTGAAGGATGAAGGATGAAGGGTGAAGGATGAAGGGTGAAGGGTGAAGGATGAAGGATGAAGTGTGAAGGATGAAGGGTGAAGGGTGAAGGATGGAGGATGAAGGGGGAGTAGGGTAGATAAGTAGCAGGATCTAATGAACGTGGGGTGGGCAATGCCCTTGATAAGCTTAAAATTCTACAAAAAGTTGTTTCTGGGGAATGCCCATCTTACAACTTGGTTAGGGTTGTTTAAGCGCACTTGTTTAATGAAAATCCTCTAAATGATAGCTAATACTTTTAATTTTTAGTTATCAGCAATTGGTTTTTAAATTTAACTGGTATGTAGATTTTTAAAGTTAAGTGAAGGAGGTTGAAACTCAGTGGCAGTCGCAGAACGTCCTCGCGTTTGCTTAAATTATTCCTCCCAAAGAAGCTTTTAAAGCTGTTGCACGTTTAACTAACATATTCCTGGAACTGGCTTTTGTTGAGGATTGGAAAGAGTGTCAATATCCTAGATAGTTAGGTTTTAAGGCTTCTTATCCAGTCCCCGATCGCCAAGCCACAATCCTGAAACGATTAATAAAATCATGCCCTTTAGATGCACAGCCGCTTAATTTTTCAACTTCCCCCGTCCAAAGCAACAGCTCTTTTCCCCCTATCATCTAGTGTGACAAGAACATCACTAAACCCCTGGATGTGGTGGAGTCTTGGAGTTTTCCTGGTCTTACTACTAGTTTTGTTGTTTATCCTCTATCTTCAGGGGGCATTTTACAACAAGGTTGACTACAGGATGAAAGAGGTTCCGGGCTTAGAGGAGCCTCATTTTCCGCTGGCGATGATGGGCGTATCCGCCTCCCACCTCACCCACGGCAAGCCAATCGGTTATTGGTTTAATATCGATGCTATTTATAAAGCCAGAGAGGAGGCAATCCGTAGCGCTCGGCATACAATCCACTTTGAAACCTTTTATATGACCCCTGGTCGCCGCGCTGACGATTTTGCGGCTGCCTTGATCGAGCGAGCCAAGGCGGGGGTTGAGATTCAGCTCATTGCCGATAGATTCGGTGTGAACGCGATTCCTAAGGAGTACTGGCAGAATTTACAGGCGGCGGGTGTTGATGTCCGCTTCTTCCACAAGTTCAGTTGGAAGGCTCCCCTAACTTACAACATCCGTACCCACCGCAAGCTACTGCTGATTGATGGAAAGATCGCTTTGGTGGGTGGTACAGGGGTTTCAGACCATTGGGACGGTATGAAAGAAACAGGTGATGAGGGCCCTTGGCTTGACTTTGAGATTGGCTTTCAAGGGCCAATTGTCGCTACTTTGGAAGGCATCTTCACGCAGCACTGGATGTATGTGGGGGGAATCGGTAGCTTAAGTCAAAAAATCTTTCAACCTAGCGTCACGAATGGGCCAACCATCCTCGTCACGCCGAGTGAATTTCCTAGTGCCAGTTCGTCGGTTCATGCGCTCTTCTACACGAGTGTCCTCGCGGCAAAAAAGCGGCTGTGGATTGCTAGTCCTTACTTTCTGCCAGATCGCAACTCCCGGAATGCCCTTCTCAAGGCTAAAGAAAAGGGGGTTGATGTGCGTGTTCTAACGGTAGGCCCGCACAATGACAAGCAGATGGTCTATTATGCCGTCCGGGAACGTTACAGGGAGCTGCTCAGAGCTGGGATTGAAATCTACGAATACCAGCCGAGTATGATGCACGCCAAGGTGTTGCTAATTGATGAACACTGGGTGGGAACTGGAAGTGCCAATTACGATCCGCGCAGTCTTTTCCACAATGACGAACTCAATGTCTCCTTAGCTGAACCTAAGTTTGCGGAATTTGTGGAGGAGTTCTTCCAACATGGGTTTTCTAAGAGCCGTCGCATCCATTTGGCAAAGTGGCAAGCTCGACCGCTGACAAATCGCCTGCTCGGTCGGTTGGCGCTATTTTTTCATTGGCAGCTATAACCTAGGCTCTGTCATATATATAGGTAGTCACAGTTATTCAGTTATTAGTTATTAAAAAATGCGTATATTGTCAGAACCCTTAAGTATTGAGCACTTAGAGATCGCGATCGCTGATTTACCCAAAACCTTAGAAGGAACAAAACTAGTACACCTTACAGATTTTCACTACGACGGCTTACTGCTAACGGAAGAGCTGCTAGCGGAGGCGATTGATGCCAGTAATCAAGCCGAACCCGATTTAGTGGTGCTGACTGGCGACTTTGTTACCCACAACCCTAAGCCCATTCATAAACTGGCACAGCGGCTCAAGGATTTGAAAAGTCGTGCAGGTGTCTTTGCAGTTTTAGGAAATCATGACCTTCATTACCCCTATTCAAAAAACGAAATCACTACTGCCCTCACTGATGCGGGAATTCAAGTGCTCTGGAATCAGATTGCCTATCCTCTAGGGCCGGAGTTAGCATTAGTCGGACTCCCTGATTTCTGGTCGCCTGAGTTCAATCCGGCTCCCGTCATGGGGCAGTTAGACCCCAATCTTCCCTGCCTTGTCTTATCTCACAATCCCGATAGCGCTGAGCGATTGCAACCCTGGCGGGTTGATTTGCAGCTTTCCGGTCATACCCACGGGGGGCAAATTGTGATTCCGGGGAGAGGCTCTGTACCCAGTTGGATTCACGCCTCGCGGGAGAAAATTCCCAAATTCCTCTGGCCCTGGATTCCCTTTTTAGAGGCAAAATGGCCGAAAGTGGTTCGCCATTGGGAATGGGGACAGGGACTGCATCAGGTCGGAAGCAATTATTTGTATGTCAATCGCGGTTTAGGTACGTTTCCCCCAGGACGTTGGTATTGTCCTCCAGAAGTCACGGCGATCGCTTTAGTTAGCCGCTAGAACATCGGTTCAATAAAGTAAAGTAGGGGCATTGTGTCTTGCCCCTACCCATGATAGCGATGGAAAAGCATCAAACTTAAACCTTCTCGCCAAGATTAACGGCTTCTTTTTCCGCAGATTGGAGAGTACCAGGAAGTGGCATTCCCGCTGCATCCATTAATTCTTTGGGCGGTTGCTGACGAGAAGGTGAATTGATGTATATACCCGTATGACCTGATGTAGTTGGTTTCATATTATGGGTGGTGCTGTAGAAGCGATGAGTTTGCTCAATTTTTCCCCGCTCCTGAATTGATTCATTGGCAATTTTTTTACGCAGCTTAATAATGGCATCTATGATCGCTTCTGGGCGAGGAGGACAGCCGGGAATGTAAACATCGATGGGCAAAATTTTATCAGCCCCTCGAATAGCTGTATAAGAGTCAGCGCTGAACATGCCTCCCGTGATCATGCAGGCTCCCATCGCAATAACGTACTTTGGGCTAGGCATCTGTTCGTAAAGGCGAAGCGTCGGTTGAGCCATTTTCATGTTCAAAGTGCCTGCCAAGATGATTAAGTCGGCTTGGCGTGGGCTAGAACGAGGAATCAAGCCAAATCGGTCAAAGTCAAAGCGCGAACCAATCAGAGCGGCAAATTCAATAAAGCAGCAAGCGGTGCCGTACAGTAGGGGCCACAAGCTAGAGAGTCGTGCCCAATTGTAGAGATCGTCTACTGTGGTCAAGATGACGCTTTCGGAGAGCTGTTGAGTGATCTGAGATTGCTGCGCCGGATTCAATATCTGTTGCGGATCAAATTGTTGATTTTGAGCAATTGATTCTGAATTCATTAGTAGGTTCTTGCTTAATTTGCTAATTTTGATTGATACAACTTACCTCCTATGGCTTAACTCCTCTTCTTACTTGAGGAAGGGATTGTTGTAACGTGCTTTGTAATTGTGAATACACTCGATTTGACAGCAGCCTGCTTTCACTCTGGGAGTAGCTGAAATAACAGGCGATCGCTTCCACAAAACCAATGCAAGAATGCAGTTAATTAGATATATTTACAATCTCAATTTTTATAAGAATATCTATTTTAAGAGCGACGAATGAGTAGGATATGTAAATAATTAAAGATTTTCATTCAGGGTTAAATCCTTCAAAATAGAGCTTAATTCCTGAATATAAGCCAATTTGAGATTTTACACTGAACACACCTGACTTAATTCTCGCCTACTTACTGAGTTCACTTAGGGGATTGGCGAACATTGCACATCTAGATTTCTAGCTCCTAATATGCAAAACCAGTCCAATCGATAGAGGTAGGCACCTGACAAAATAAATACCATAAGAATTAGCATTTATTTAAATGTAAACGTAATAACTTAAGGAGATTATAAGTATGGCTCAAGAACTCAATGGTAAAAAAGTCGCCATCTTAGTAGCAAGCGGTTTTGAACAGGTCGAGATGACCAAACCCAGGCAGGCACTTAACGATGCTAATGCTCAAACTCACCTGATTTCGCCCGAAAGCGACAAAGTGCAGGGATGGAATCACTACGACAAGGGGGATGAATTTCCCGTTGACGTAGAGCTAGATCAGGCGAGTCCTGATGACTACGATGCCCTCCTCTTACCAGGTGGCACCGTGAACCCGGATCAACTGCGTATCAACAAAAAGGCAGTGCAGTTCGTTAAATCATTCTTTGAGGCGGGTAAGCCCGTCGCAGCTATCTGTCACGGTCTGTGGACACTGGTGGAAGCAGATGTGGTCAAGGGGCGTACGGTTACATCTTGGCCTTCCCTCTCTACTGACTTGAGAAACGCTGGAGCAAACTGGGTTGACCAGGAAGTGGTTGTAGATAGCGGTTTGGTTACCAGCCGCAACCCGAATGACCTTCCTGCTTTTAACAGCAAGATGATTGAAGAATTTGCTGAGGGCAAACATGCAGAGCAACGTAAGTCTGCGTAAGCAATTTTGAAAATCTCCTCATAATCCCGTGACGGGGCTTTTTCTAACACTTCTAGAAGTAAGCCAATCCCGGTAGTTGAGGAGCCAGATTTGGTTGATACTAGACCTCTTGCAAAAATGTACCAGACCCCTCCCCAACCCTCCCCTTACTAAGGGGAGGGGGCAAGATTTCAAGTCTTTCCCCTTACTAAGGGGGGATTAAGGGGGGTCTATTCGACTTATGCAAGAGGTTTACTCTCCGGCAGAAATGCGCGGAGAGTGTCAATACTAATAGCTAATTGCGCCCTTAAAGACAATTAGCCATTAACAATTAGCAGCAATTAGCATAAATTCCTATACTTCTCTATCCACCGTACTGCCAGCCAGTATCTTCAAGTAAAATCTGTTCGCCCTCTCGGTGGACACCAGAGCCGATCACTTCCCCAACAAAGACACTGTGGTCGCCTTCTGCGATTTCCCCAACCACTTTGCACTCAATGTAGCCCAGAGAATCAGCAATAATCGGGCATCCCGTTGCTTCTCCGGCATAAAACTCCACATCCTCAAAGCGATTACCAACCCGCTTTAGCGGCTGGAAGAACCTCTGAGCGAGGTCTTTTTGTCCTTTGTCCAAGAAGCTAACAGCAAAGAATCCACTGTTTTTGATCATCTCGTAGGACTTGTTGGACGTGTTAACGCAGTTGACAACGAGTGGCGGCTTAAATGAAGCCTGCATCAACCAGCTAATGGTAAAGCCGTTGACTTCCTCGCCGTCTTTTACGCCACAGATGTAGATTCCATGAGGAATTTTCCGGAGCATTGTCTTTTTTGCTTGTTCGTCTAGCAAGGGTTTTTCTACCTCCCAATCGCTTACACCGCATCAGTTTACCAATCTGTCTGAGCCAGCGGAATTCCCCCTATGAAGGATTAGGCGTTTGGAGTAGGTGAGGGTAGGCTGATGAGGGTTTTGGTTGAAAACGGTTTTTAAGGCGTTGCAGCATTCCTTTGGGCTGGACGTTGTCTTTAAAGTGATTTGATAGAGCGATCGCACTCTTGTTAAGGACGAGTGGGACGAAACAGGTGAGAATGTTCGGGATGGTAGAGGCGAGAACGGGCTTTGCCTGCGGCTTTTAGAGCTGGGCTAATAATGTAAAGTGTTGTCCGCTCTAGGTTTTCGGCTTTTGTTAGGCTTGCCATCTGTTCCAGAGGAACTACCCACATTTTTTCGTCTGACCAACCAACGCGGAAGCAAACGGCAACTGGGGTATCTGCGGGGTAGTGTTGCATCAGCTTCGCTTGTGCCTCTTCGACATGACGAGCGGCGAGGTAAAGACAAAGACTAGCTTGATGAGCCGAGAGGGATGCCAGTTCTTCCGCTTCCGGTACGGCGGAAGCGCGACCGCTGATGCGGGTGAGGATGATGGTTTGCACCAACCCCGGCACAGTTAACTCCACACCCAGCTTGGCGGCGGCGGCTTGGAAGGCACTGATACCGGGAATCACTTCAAAGGGAATCTCTGCTTCTGCCAGGACTTGCATTTGCTCGTGGATGGCGCTGTAGAGGCTGAGGTCGCCGGAGTGGAGACGGACGACTGATTTATGCGATCGCACGCGCTCGATCATGAGCGGCAAAATCTCCTCTAGGGTTTTACTCCCCGTTCGCACCAATTCCGCTTCCGCACGTACCCCCTGCAAAATTTGCTTGGGAACTAAGGAATCAGCAAAAACAATCACATCCGCACTTTGAAGAACTTTTTGCGCCTTAACCGTCAATAACTCCGGGTCGCCTGGCCCCGCGCCCACAATATAAACGGCAGGTGACAGGGGAGGAAGGGCTTGAACCTGGGAGGGATCGATGAAAATAGACATTATTTACAATCTGGTTTTGCCGAAAAATTTTGTGACTGCTCAAATCCTTCCGGATTAGGCTCGCTTACTTGGGGAATAAAGAAGTGGTAGATGCACCCTGGTTTAGCTCTGGAGTTTAGGCTCTAGAGCTTTTTTTTTGCTGCGTTGTTTGGTTTCAGTTGAGATTAGTCCTGAGTCGGTGAGTGGGGAGCAGGGGAGCAGGGGAGCGGGGGAGCAGGGGAGCGGGGGAGCAGAGGAGCAGGGGAGCAGGGGAGAGAAAAATTGACAACGATTAGCCATTATTCCAATCGCCTATTTCATACTTCACCCTTCATACTTCATACTTCATACTTCATACTTCATCCCTCCTCCCGCTGCTCCCTACCCGGATGAACAACATCTGGTAAGGGACGCTTGAGAATATAAAGCCACGTTAAGCCGAGTAAACCGATGGCGATCGCGCCCAAACTAACTAGTTGAGCGATCCGCAAAGGGCCCAGCATTAAACTATCAGTACGCAATCCCTCAATCCAAACGCGACCTGCACTGTAACCCACCAAATAAACCAAAGCCAGCGTTCCCACCTTCAGGCGCGACTTTCCTTGCACATCGCGGAAAAACAGCGTCATCAGGATGCCAAACACCAGCAAATTCCACAGAGATTCATACAAGAACGTGGGGTGATAATACTCCACATTCAAAAATCCAGGGGGACGGCGTCCAGGGGGAATATAGAGTTTCCAGGGCAAATTGGTAGGACTTCCAAAGGCTTCAGAATTAAAGAAGTTTCCCCAACGCCCGATCGCCTGTCCCAAAATCAGGGACGGTACAACCAAGTCAGCTAATTGCCAAAAGGAAACTTTCTGAATTCGGGCAAAAATCAGCGCCGCTGCAATGCCACCTAAGATAGCACCATGAATGGCAATACCCCCCTTCCAAATGGCGATGATGTCCTCAGGACGTTGGGAGTAATCTTGCCACTCAAACAGGACATAGTAAAGCCGTGCGGCGGGAATTGCCGCCAGTACCAGCCAAATTGCTAAGTCGGCTACTATGTCAGGATTGACACCACGGCGTTTTGCCAGATATTGGGAAAGACTGACGCCGATTAATACCGCTGAAGCAATTAACAAACCATACCAGCGGATGGCGACCGGGCCAAATTCAACGATAATGGGCCCTGGAGAAGTAAATTCAAATGCCAGGGGAAAAATGGGCATTCCCAGCAACATAGAAAGATGTGTCATACCAGCAACAGAGGCAGAAAAATTCTCACCCCTTACATTTCGCTACACGATTGATTGTATGTTGCCTTTGGGAATTAGGAGCTACTTTCTCTGTTGCAGTTGTTGACCCGCCTTCAGCAACCTTGTCAATTCTGCCGCTGGTTTGGGCGGGCTAAACAGATAGCCTTGTATCGCATCACACTGATGCTGATAGAGAAACTCCAGTTCTGACTCCGTCTCTACCCCTTCAGCTAGCACCTTCAAGTTGAGACGGTGTGCCATCTCAATAATGGCAGTTGTAATGGCTATATTGCCTGGGTTGTTAGTGATATTACGAACAAAAGATTGATCGATTTTTAAGGTGTGAAAGGAGAACTTTTGTAGGTAACTCAAAGAAGAATAGCCAATTCCAAAATCATCAATCGCAATTTGAATACCCACAGCATTTAATTCATTGAGGGTTTTGTTAGCTGCTTCCACATCTGCGATGAGAATACTTTCTGTAAGTTCCAAGTTTAACAAGCTTGGTTCAAGACCTGTTTCTATTAAAACTCGGACTATTTTTTTAGTTAGATCAGGCTGGCTAAACTGACGAGCAGACAGATTTACTGCAACTTGTAGTGGCACAGAATGAGCCGCTTGCCAAGCTTTCGCTTGAGCGCAGGCTGTCTGCAATACCCATTCTCCTAGGGGAATGATTAAACCCGTTTCTTCTGCTAAGGGAATAAATTCTGCTGGAGAAATCAAGCCTCGTTCTGGGTGCTGCCAACGCACGAGAGCTTCTGTGCTGAAAATTTGTCCCGTTTTGAGGTCTACTTGGGGCTGGTAAAAAAGAAGAAATTCTTCCCGTTCTAGCGCATGGTACAAGTCAGCTGCTAGGGTAAAACGGTTATCAAAATCAGCGGTCATTTCTGTCGTGTAGAATTCATAACCGTTCCCCTCTCCTTGCTTGGTGTGCCTCATTGCTACCTCAGCTTGACTAATTAAGTTGTCTAGGTTGCTGAAGGCGGCTAGAGAGAAGGCAATGCCAATGCTGCTGGTGATGAAGACTTCGCGATCGCTTAAAAGCAAGGGTTGAGATAAAACATCTAAAATTGTTTGAGCGACATTGGCGGCGTCTTGTTTACAAGAAATTGGCTTGAGAAGGATAGCGAATTGAGCCATGTCTAATCGAGCCACCGTATCGATGTCATCTTCAACAGGTTTGATTTGGTTGACTAACCGTTGAGAAACTGCTTTAAGTAATACCTCAGTGTCTGTATGCCCTAAGCTACTAGTCAATGAGATGAATTGATCTAAGCTAATCAGCAGAACAGCAACCTGTTGTTTTTGGGAATCTGCTTGAGTTTTTACCTGATTAAATCGCTCCCGCAGTAGTCGTTGATTGGGTAAGTTTGTCAAACTGTCGTAATAGGTTAGATGCTCTAACTTAGCTCCCAAGTTCTTAATTTGGTTGGTGTAATGCAGGACAACCGCCGCTTTTTTTTCTAGACGAGTCGCGATCGCCCGACGCAGTTCAGCCAGGGTAAAGGGTTTAGTTAAATAATCGTCTGCTCCCAATGTCATCCCTTGGCGCAAGTCTGAGTTCTCTGCTTTGGCGGTCAAAAAAATCAAGGGAATAGTAGCAGTGATTGCATCTTGACGCAGTTCTTTTAGTACACCATAACCATCCAACTCCGGCATCATCACATCACAAATGATTAGATCCGGGACTTGTGCTTTAGCCAAGGTGACGCCAATGCGACCGTTTGGGGCAACAATAGTTTCAAAATCCTCAAGCTCCAAGATTTCTTGAATATTATCTCGAACTTCTGCCTCGTCCTCGATCACTAAAATCTTTGTCATTAGATTAAACTTTTTGTAAATCTTGTAAAAGATTGGATAAATCCTTAATAATCTTCATTCTTACCCCCGACCATAAAAAAAATCTATCAGCAGAAATCAGGAAAACTTCTTAAAAGTTACCGCATAAAATAAATACGCTTGTCTTTACTGATACCACCTTGTAATTTTCTAGGACTGCTCACCGGGCTACCCTGTCTTTCCAGTATGCAAACCTATAATAATTTGCGGCTACACAGATAAAAATTAAGTTTTAAATAAGTAGGCGAGAATAAATTTAAACATTGTGCTGTAACGGAAGATGTTTCAAATTAGTTTGTATTGCGGGCAAAAACATTGAATGCGAACCTTTAAGTATTTGCTTTGTCCTAATTTAATTACCCTTTTTCCTCTGTTTATCTTCACTAAGCAGCTTAAACTGATAAAGAACCTTTGCCTTTTCGGGACTGAGAAGTTCCTGTAGATTAGAGACTTCATTTAATAAAGCAATTTCACGAGCACATTCGTTTTGCAAAATATTGATATAGCGATCGCGCTCGGCGGGTGAGGTAGAATTTTTTAGCAGATAAATTGCCATATTGATATTAGAGACAGGATCGCGCAAGTCCTGAGAAAGCTTTTTTAGTAAATTTTCTTTGATATGAGCTATTTTCTGGCTTTCTTGTATTTTTCGCTGCAACTTCTCAACTCGATGCCGCTCCTGAGAATAGTGCTGCATCACATTAGTTTGTTTTTCTAGTCGAGCGGCGATCGCTCTGAGTAGTTCAGATGGCGTAAAGGGTTTAGTTAAATAATCATCAGCGCCCAGTTCCATACCCTGTCGCAACTCAGAGCGGTCAGCTTTTGCCGTCAAGAAAATCAAAGGGATACTGTTAGTAGTAGCATTTTGGCGGAGTGCTGCCAAAAGTCCATAGCCATCTAGTCGAGGCATCATAACATCGCAGATAATTAAATCGGGAATTTCTGCTTTCGCTAACTGTAAACCCAGGAAACCATCGGCGGCGGTAATGGTAGCAAAGTCTTCTAGCTCCAAAATTTCCTGAATGTTCTCTCGGACTAAAGCGTCATCTTCAATTACTAAAATTTTTACCATCTGTTTATCAACTGTTGTTTACTTTGTGGGAATAGTTACCGCGAAGGTTGTGCCGACTCCAACTTCACTGGTAACTGTAATTTGCCCCCCGTGAACCTCCACGCACTTTTTCACGATCGATAACCCTAATCCGGTACCAGGGACGTTGCCAACATTTTGACCTCGGTGGAATGATTCAAACAGTCTAGTTTGATCTTCCGAGGAAATACCGATACCCTCATCCCTAACTTGGAAAACTGCCGCTCCATCTTCACTGGTCAGTTGGAAATAAATAGTGCTATCAAGGGGTGAATACTTGATGGCATTCGAGAGCAAATTGGTGAGAATTTGCCGCAGTAACTTTTTATCAACCCAGGCTTTTAGGTGGTTGTCTACAGGCTTCAAGGTGCTTGCACCGTAGGTCTGCAATATCATCCGCGGATTGTCAGTGCTGCTTTGCAGCTCTTCCACCAAATCGCGGCAGAATAGGACTAAATCCAGGGGTGTCCGGTTAAACTCTAATTTTCCCGCTTCGGCTCGATTAATCACCAACACATCCTCCAACAACTGAGTCATGTGTCTGACAGATACCTGAATGCGCTGTAGGTGCTTCCGCTTTTTCTGCTCGTCTAGCTTGTGGCTGTAATCTTCCAAAACCCCAGCCGATGAGGAAATGATTGACAAAGGAGTGCGGAACTCATGGGAAGTCATGGAAACAAAGCGAGATTTCAGGTCGCCAAGCTCTTTTTCTCTCATCAAAGCCTTACGAATCTCCTGCTCTACCTGTTTGCGTTTAGTGATATCTCGACTGATACCTCGATAACCCTGCAAAATTCCTTGAGAATCAAATACAGGTGAGCCACTTGTTTCCAGGATAACCCGATGACCATCTTTGTGAATTAGGGTTTTTTCAAGATTTATAAATGGCTTCTGCTGGGAAGTATAAAGCTGGAGAATGGCTGAAAACTCATTTGCCTCATCCACCGCCATAAAGTCAAACGTCGTTTTGCCAATTAGCTCTTCCGGCTTGTAGCCGATAATCTCGCGCACTCTGGGATTGACATAGGTAAAGATTGTGTTGCTATCAATTTCCCATACCCAGTCGTTGGTTTGTTCGACTAAATTACGAAACTTTTCCTCGCTTTGCCGTAGGGCTTCCTCTGCTTGATTGCGCTGAGTCATGTCATTTAAGGTGCCAGAGCTACCCACGAGGGTACCGTCGGCATCTAACATTAGCCGCACAAATACTTCCATCCAACGAAAGCCGCCGTCTTTAGTCAAATAGCGGATTTCCTGGCAGCAGAACTCTTGTTGACGCTTGATTAGGGGTCGGAATAGTTCCCCATTGCGTTGGCGATCGCCTGGATGGATGTAGTTTAAAGCATGCTTGTTGAGGCTTTCCTCGATGGAAAATCCGGTAATCTCTGTCCAAGCAGGATTGAGAAATGTCCATGCACCCGTTACATCGGTTTGAAAAATCACCTCTTTAACGGTATCAACAACGGAGCGATATTTTTGTTCGCTCTCGCGCAGTGCTGCTTCGGCAAAGAAGCGTTCCTGTACCAGGGAAATCGCCACAGCCACCGCTTGCAGGAGAGCGACTTGTGACTTCTCCCAAAAACGGGCTTCTACACAGTTATCAAAGCCAATGAACCCAAAAAATTCATCGTTGACCGTTAAGGGCAAAATCAGAATAGAAAGGATACCCTGCGGCTCTAGGATGACGCGCTCTGACTCTGGGAAATCTGCCACGATGCCGTTAACAATTTCATGGCGCGCTAAGGCTTGCGCCCATCGCGGAAAGAAGTTGTCATAGGAGAGATTTTGCAGGGTGGGGTTATCAATCTCCGGTTTAATTCCCTCGCCACACCACTCCGCTTTTTGACTCATAAAGCAGCGATTAGCTTCATCGGTGTGGTTTTCAAAGACATAAATGCGGCTAGCACAGGAGACTGGCGCTAAGGTTTCTAGGATGCCCTGATAGCGATCGCCTTGTCCATCCCAAGCTAACAACTGACGTTGAACTTCAACTAACGCGGCTAGATGCTGTTCGCGCTGAAAGATTAGCTCCTGTGCTTGCCGGCGATCGCTAATGTCTTTCATAAAGCAGTGATGCCCAATGAATTGCCGTTGCCAGTCGTAGGCAGAAATCATCACCAATTGCTTATAAAACAGCGAGCCGTCTTTACGAACACCTCTGGCTTCCGCTTCCACCTTGCCACATTGGAGCATTTGTTGGTAGGCGGCGACCATTTTTTCCAAATCTTCAGGAACTATAGTGCGCTGCCAATCCATACCGATCATTTCTTCCGGCTGATAACCTACAGTATTGGCGTAGGCTCTGTTGACAGCGATATAGCGTCCTTGGGTGTCCAGCCGCGAGATGCCCTCTACGGCATTTTCTAGGGCGGCTCCTAACTCGCGGAGTTCTGCCTCTGCCTGCTTGGTGAGAGTGATGTCAAATTTTACCCCGATCATGCGGATGGCTCTGTTCGTGGCGTCGTAAAAGACCTTGCCTTTGCTGGCTATCCAACGAATCTCGCCGCTAGGCAAGACAATCCGAAATTCATTACTGTAGGGTGTCCTCTGTGCAATAGCACGCTGTTTCTCTTGTAAAACGCGATCGCGTTCTTCCGGGTGAATCAAGTCAAGGAAGCGGTCGTGGGTACTCGTGAAGGCTTCTGTTTCCAGTCCCAGTAGCTGTTCAAGGCTAGGAGACAAAACTACTTCATTAGTCAGCAGATTCCAGTCCCAGATCCCCATACAGGCAGCTTCTAGGGCGATACGCAGTCGCTTTTCACTTTCCCGCAACGCCTCTTCTGCCCACTGACGTTCCTGGCGGATAGCCTCGCTAATGGCAATCTCAGCCTGTAGTTGCTGATTGGTTTGTTTCAGTGTGGCGGTGCGTTCCTCGACTCGCCTTTCTAGCTCAGTCTTGGCGATTTGCAGTTCTTCCAGCGTCGCCTCTAATTGCTGATTCGTTACCAGGAGTTCGGCAGCGCATTGCTCTAAATCGGCATCAGCGTGTAGTGTCTCCTCTGTAAGTGGGTGAGGCTCGCCTCCTAGGGCGTCTGTTACTTTTTGATCTCTAAGGGGGGCTTGTGCTACCCTCCCCTCAGCCTGCGCTTGCCGCAGCCATCGGCAGAGCGTTGTCGGCGTCGCTAAACCAAGCACCTGCTCCCCATCGTCCACAATCGGCAGGTAGTGAATTTGATGGCGATCGCATAAATCTAAGACGGTAAAAGCATTAGAACATTGCGATCGCTTCAACGTTACGGGGTTTTGTACCATCACCTCGCCAATTTTGACGCCCTCCAAACTCCGCCCTGTCGCAACAAGCCGGATAACCTCTTGCTCCGTCAGGAGTCCCACTAGCTGCAACTGCTCCATCACCAAAACACAACCCTCTCCCCCTTGGCTCATGAGGGAGATTGCTTCTATTAAGGACGTATCAGGAGCGACGGCGAGCGGATCGGGAGCGATCGCCTGCTTCCAATTCAAGGAGTGGAGAGAGTCTAGAAGCATGATTGGTTGGTGTCGTAACTTTTAAAACAAACAGTGGGTTATCACAACGGGTAGGAAAAGCGCGATCGCGCTCTTCAATTTCAAGCATCCTTCTACTCAACGAGACACCCTTATTATTCCCGTTATTTCCCCAAATATTATTAAATTAACTAATTCCCAAACCCGTTACTACAATAACTCTGCTTAACTTATAACCCCTGAGGATGTTTCCGTAAATTCGTGGATCTAATCTCAGTGAAATTACTGTAAGTAGGCTTGAGTTGAAGCAAACGGATTTAGGGTGAGGGCGAAAGACTTTTGTCAGTCAATCAGGGGGATCGGACAATGTGTTGCATCCTGGTAAGAGATGGATATACACCGAACCCTTACAAGGAGAGGGGTTTGACCCCCAGTGAATTCATCAACAACATCTTTAAAGCTCAGTAAATAAAAACACTTTTTGAGAACAGTTGTGAATCCTTCAGAAATACTACTTAAATCTTTTTACGCATTTCTACATTGGATTAGTTGGTTTGCAAGTGTTACTTTTTATAAAAGTTGACCTAAATTTGAGCAGCAGTATCCCGTGAACTTCTGCCTATTGATCGGTGAATTAGTCATTTTTATACTAGTAATTATACTTAGTACTTTATAATGTAATTTTTGATACATTTTAATATTGAATACTTCTCCTAATACCAATTTGCGTTCGCCAGGTAAAAAACGATTGGATAGAAAGATGAAAGATAGGGAGAACAAGAAAGGATTATGTTTGGCTACAATTTGGATATATCCACCCTAAAGCATCCGAAAGAAACTTATTATCTCTTGCTTCTTTCTCTGCGTTCTGGTGTGCTTTTGTAGTTCTTTTATCAACATCGTAAACGTAATAAACCTGCTACAAAATCTCAAGACAATTACTAAAATAGAGAACTTAAACCGTTCCAGTTAGCAACCTTGACAACACCAAAATCGGCAAAAAACTAGCAACCTCCAGATAGAAAATTGCGCTGTAATCTTTTCCCTCCACTACCAATAAACCAAAAAAGCTTCGCACTAAGGAGTAAAAGAGGAAATTTGTATGCTGAAATCTTTGCAAGGCTTTTTTGAAACAGATTCATTTATCCCCCACGGACATTGCTACCTGTGGAAGCCAGAATTGCTGTCGCTACATATCGCCTCCGATACTCTAATTGCCCTTGGCTGTTTCTCTATTTCTCTTGCCCTCGCCTACTTCGTTCAAAAGCGACGGGACTTTCCCTTCAACTGGATCTTCCTATTATTTGGAGCCTTCATCGTCTCCTGTGGCATAACTCACATTATGGGAGTGTGGACGCTTTGGCATCCGACCTACTGGCTTTCAGGGGTAGTGAAAGCTTTGACGGCTGGGATTTCTGTCTGTATAGCGATCGCGCTCGTGTCAGTTGTTCCTCAAGCTCTCGCCTTGCCCAGTCCCGCCGCGTTGGAAGCAGAAATCCGCAGTCGCAAGCAGGCAGAAGCGGCTTTGTACGAGAGCGAAACAAAGCTTAATGGCGTTCTCAACTCCCTCGATAACGTGGTTTGGTCTGTTTCCAGCACAAACTTTGAGATACTTTACATCAACCCCGCCACCGAAAAAGTTTACGGTCGTTCCCCGCAAGAGTTTTTCGATAACCCGAACCTTTGGCAGGACGTTATTTATCCAGAAGACCGCGAGCGAGTTGTAGATTCTACGGGTACCGTTTTTACCACAGGTAATTTGGCAAGGGAATACCGGATTGTACGTCCAGACGGCGAAGTCCGTTGGCTTTACGACCGAGGTCGTCTCGCCTGCGATGCTAGCGGTACTCCGATCCGGATCGATGGGATTGTCACTGACATTACCGAACGCAAGCAAATCGAGGAAGCTTTACATCAGGAACGAGAATTTTTAAAAACCCTACTTGATAACCTGACAGAAGGCATTGTCGCCTGCGACGCTAATGGTGTTTTGACTTGCTTTAATCAAGCAACGCGAGAGTATCATGGGCTGCCAGAACAATCCATTCCTCCCGAAGCTTGGTCGGAATACTATGACTTGTATCATGTCGATGGCAAGACGCGGATGCAGAGAGAAGACATCCCCTTGTTCCGAGCTTTTCAGGGAGAATTAATTCAAAATGTGGAAATGGTAATGGCTCCTAAAGGCAGACCCCAGCGAACGCTTTTAGCCAGCGGACAAGCCTTCTTCGATCCTCAAGGAAAAAAACTCGGTGCAGTGGTGGCAATGCATGACATCACTGAGCGCAAAGCGGCGGAAGAAGCGCTCTCTAGAGCCAACGCCGAGCTAGAAACGCGAGTCGAAGTACGGACGGCGGAACTCAGAAATGCTGTTGAGCAGTTGCAAGCAGAAATCACGGAGCGCCAGCGAGTTGCCGCCGTCCTCAAGGAAAGCGAAGAACGCTTTCGCTCGCTCGTATCTAATGTTCCGGGGGCAATCTACCGCTGTGCTTGCGATGCCGATTGGACAATGGATTTTATTAGCGATGCGATCGCTGAGATTACAGGTTATCCTGCCTCTGACTTTATTCAAAACAGAGTCCGCTGCTTTGCGAGTATCATCCATCCAGAAGATGTAGAGGTAATGGAACGCTCCATTTATGAGGCATTGGCGAAAAAACAGCCTTACATCATTGAATATCGGCTGATTGGGGCAGATGGCAGCGTCAGATGGGTTTCGGAAAAAGGTCAAGGCGTCTTCAACTCTGTAGGAGAGGTACTCTCTCTAGATGGGGCGATCTTTGATGTTAGCGATCGCAAAGCCGCAGAAGAAGCACTGTGGGCTACTCAAGAACGATTCCAACATTTGCTTGCTTATAGCCCAGCGGTGATTTATAGCGCCAGCGTTTCGGACAATCTCGCCGCTACCTTCATCAGCGAGAATGTCACGGCACAAATGGGCTTTTTGCCAGAGGAATTCCTGAAGGATTCAGGATTTTGGGCTAACCACCTTCACCCTGAAGATGCTCCGCGTATCTTCGCTGAGATGAAGCAGGTGTTTGAGCAGGAACACCATTCCCAGGAATACCGTTTCCTCTTTAAAGATGGTACTTACCACTGGATGCACGATGAGTTAAAGCTCGTACGAGACACATCCGGTAATGTTCAAGAAATTATCGGTTGCTGGCGCGACATCACCGATCGCAAACAAGCAGAAGCTCAATTGCAGCAAACCGCCGCCGAGTTGGCTCGTTCTGAGGCAGAACTAAGGCAGCAAACTCGCATCCTGGAATTAGTCCTCAACAGCATGGGCGATGGCGTCATCGTTGCTGATGAAACAGGTAACTTCTTAATCTTTAACCCGGCTGCCCAGGAAATGGTCGGTTTGGGTTCCACAGATACTCCCCCCGATGAATGGTCAGCGACCTACGGCTTGTTCTTGCCTGATGGTTGTACTCCTTACCCTTCAGAAGATATACCGCTGACGCGGACGATTCGAGGCGAAGCCTTTGACGATGTGGACGTGTTTGTCTGTCATCCTGGCAAGCCGACAGGTCTGTGGTTAAAAGTTAACGGCAGACCGCTATTAGACGAATCTGGTATCCTCAGGGGGGGCGCGATCGTTTACCGCAACGTCACCAGCCAGAGGCAAGCCCAACAGCGCCTCAAACAGCTCGCCAAAGAGCAAAAAAGTCTGCTAAGAGAACTGAAAAATCGGCAGAATGCTCTTGATGAAGCGGCAATTGTCAGCGAAACAGACTTGAAGGGAACGATTACCTTTGTCAATGACAAGTTCTGTCAAGTCTCCGGATACAGCCGCGAAGAACTGATTGGACAAAACCATCGCTTGATCAACTCTGGGGAGCATTCCCAGTCATTGTTCCAAAACCTTTGGGAGACGATCTCACAAGGCAGAGTCTGGAAAGGCGAGATTAAAAACAAGCGCAAAGATGGCTCTTTCTATTGGGTTGACACCACCATTGCCCCGATATTTGACATCAATGGCAAAATTGTTAAATACATCAGCATCCGCTTTGACGTTACGGAGCGAAAACAAGCAGAAGAAGCACTTATTGCATCAAGTCGAAAAGTTGTCAATACTCTTGAGAGTATTACTGATGCCTTTTTTGCTCTCAACCATCAGTGGCAGTTCACCTATCTTAATCAACAGGCAGAACAGCTTTTAAAGAAAAGCCAGACAGAACTCCTGGGTAAAAATATTTGGGATGAGTTTCCTGAAGCCGTGGGTTCGACGTTTGACCATTACTATCACAAGAGCATAACGCAACAGATCTCCATCACCTTTGAAGAGTTCTACCCACCACTGGATGGCTGGTTTGAAGTCCGTGCTTATCCCAGTGAAGATGGGCTTTCTGTCTACTTCCACGACATTAGCGAACGCAAGCAAGCAGAGGAGGAACTGCGGGAAAGCGAAGAGCGCTTCCGCTTGTTAGTGGAGGGGGTGAAGGACTACGCGATTTTCATGCTCTCGCCTGACGGACGGATTGTCAGTTGGAATGATGGGGCAGAACGCGTCAACGGCTATGCGGCTGAGGAGATTCTCGGTCAGCCTATCTCTTGTTTTTACACCCCTGAAGATATCGAGCAAGGGAAGCCAGAGGAAGAACTGAGGGTAGCAACAAGCCAAGGTTGGTTTGAAGACGAAGGCTGGCGCGTTCGCAAGGATGGGTCGCTGTTTTGGGTAGATGTGATGGTGACAGCCTTATGGGACAAAACTGGACAGCTACGGGGCTTCTCGAAAGTAACGCGCGACGTTACCGAACGCAAGCTGGCAGAGGAGAAACTGCAACAGACAACAGCACTACAGCAAGCGATTTTTAATAGTACCAACTACTTAATTGTTGCGACTACGGCAGAGGGTATTGTCCACACCTTTAATGACGCCGCCGCACGACTGCTAGGATATACAGCAGCAGAGGTGTTAGGAAAAGCAACGCCTGCTATTTGGCATGACAAAGAAGAAGTCGTGCGGCGATCGCAACAGTTATCTCAAGAGTTGGGAATCCCTATTGAGCCTGGATTTGAGACGTTTGTTGCCAAAGCGCGATCGCATAAGTCCTACGATGAGTGTGAATGGTCTTATATCCGCAAAGATGGCAGTCGCTTTCCAGTGCTACTGTCGGTAACCGCTTTGCGCGATTCAGAAGGAAACATTACAGGATTTGTCGGAGTTGGCAGTGACATCACCGAACGCAAGCAAGCCGAGGAAGAACTCCGCCAACTGACGGCGGCGATGGAAAATGCCGTAGATGGAATTTCGCGGCTAGATACCCAAGGGCGCTACCTTACTGTCAACAGAGCCTACGCCAGCCCAGCAGGTTACGAACCGGAAGAAATGATCGGGATGGAATGGCCCTTAACGGTACATCCTGACGACCAGGAAAAGTTGAGCATTGCCTACCAACAAATGTTGCGTGATGGCAAGGTGGAAGCGGAAGCCAAGGGCATCCGTAAAGATGGTTCGATCTTTTATAAGCAACTGGTGATGATTTCTGCTTACGACGAGCAAGGGCAGTTTATCGGGCATCACTGCTTTATGAAGGATATTAGCGATCGCAAACAAGCAGAAGCCCAATTGCAGCAAACTGCCGCCGAATTAGCTCGTTCTGAGGCAGAGTTAAGGCAGCAAACAGCCATCTTTGAATTAATCCTCAATAGCATGGGCGATGGTGTCATCGTCGCCGACGAACAAGGGCAGTTTTTAATCTTCAACCCCGCCGCTGAGGAAATGTTTGGCTCCGGTTCTACAGATACCGCCCCCAGTGAATGGTCTGCCACCTACGGTCTATTTTTACCCGATGCCGTCACCCCCTACCCCAAAGACAATTTACCTCTGGCACGGGCGATTAAAGGAGAAGCGGTTGATGATTTAGAAATGTTTGTTCGCCATGCTGGTACGCCGGAAGGTCTCTGGGCAAAAATCAATGGCAGACCGCTTTGGGATGACGAGGAAGTGCTGAGGGGCGGCGTGATTGTTTGTCGCAATGTCACGGGGGATAAGGAAGCGGAGGCAGCGTTGCGGCGGTCAGAAGCGCAACTGCGAGAGCAAGCGACGCAATTAGAACAAACCTTACGCGAACTCCGTCAGACCCAAACCCAACTCGTTCAAACTGAAAAAATGTCTTCCCTAGGGCAACTCGTTGCGGGTGTTGCCCACGAAATTAACAACCCCGTTAACTTTATCTACGGCAATCTTGTCCACGCCAACGACTATACAAGCGACTTGCTCAATTTGGTTGAACTCTATCAGGAATCCTATCCGGAACCTGCACCCGCGATTCAAGATGAGGTAGAGGCAATTGACCTTGATTTCCTGAAAATAGACCTCCCCAAGATGCTGACATCAATGAAGGTGGGGGCAGAACGTATCCGCCAAATTGTTCTATCGTTGCGGAACTTCTCGCGGCTAGATGAAGCCGATATGAAAGCTGTTGATATCCACGACGGTCTAGACAATACCCTACTAATTCTGCAAAATCGCCTCAAAGCAAAACCCGATCATCCAGGTATTCAAGTCATCAAAGAGTACGGCAACTTGCCTTTAGTAGAGTGCTACGCCGGACAGCTTAACCAAGTGTTCATGAATATTTTGGCGAATGCCATTGATGCCTTAGATGAGTGCCACAAAAAGCATAGGGCGGAGTTGGCAGCATCCGTTGAAACTATGAAAAATTATCCCAGCATGATTAAGATTCGTACCGAGGTTAATGACAGCAATGAGGTAGAAATTCGGATTGCTGACAATGGTACAGGGATGATGGAGTCGGTATGCGCTCGGTTATTCGATCCGTTCTTTACAACGAAACCTGTGGGTCAAGGTACAGGTTTAGGAATGTCGATTAGCTACCAGATTGTGGTGGAAAAACATCGCGGTCAATTGCTGTGTTCTTCAGAACCCGATCAGGGTACAGAGTTTTTAATTCAAATTCCGATTCGGCGCTAAAGTCTAAGCGGAACGCAAAAGGGTAGAGCGCCAGCGACCCTGCTGTAGCTGGTGCATGTGTTCAAATAGTTTCCAGCAATAAGGCTCTGGGAGTCCGCAGGTGACGGCTCCTCGCAGCACGACGTTGAAGTACCAGTCGTTGGGGGCAAGTTCTTCGGCTAACTTATCCACCACTACATAGGTACGGACGTTGTTGTATATGCGCCCTTGGCAGTGGATTTCTACTGATTCGTGCCGATAGCCATTGGTGGGAATCTCTTCCCTAAGATCGAGGGCGTCGCTCAAGCGCCAAGGGAGTTGATACAGCACTCCTTCCACTGCCGCTGTTGGTTCGACTACCACATCTAGCACGCCGCATTTACGCAGAGTAGATTTGCTATAAAAGCCTAAGCGATAGCCTTTGAGGGTGGCAGCACCGATGACGTAGGGGTGAGTATTCTCGCCGAGCGATCGCTTCAAGTCCACCGGGCACATACAAGAACCATAGGCGAAATAGTAGAACATTGGCTCCTGAAGGGGCAGGGGGTGCAAATTCTCTCTTAGTTGGCAGGGATTGCTCAACTGTTGTGGAGAATTGCGGCGGACTTCGTCGTGGCGATCGCTGGGATGTTTAGGCTGAACACTCATCAACGGCTATCAGTGATATTTGTAGCTATGACTAGGGATTCTAGCAAAAAGCTGCCTAAGAATACAACATATTCCGATCGACAAACCGTAGATTCACAGTTTTTCCCCCGTCAAGTCCAAAAACTATAACGGGGGCATCTCCGGTGGCTAATCGTCAATACTAACCTTGGGTAATGCGATTCCAGGATTGAATGACTTCCTGCAACGGTTGAGGGAGACGGTTGATTTCCGTTTCGGCGTATCTGGTTGTCCCGCCTTGGCTTGTCAGCGTGATCGTGAAGAAATCAGCACCTGTGGAGGCAGGGTAACTGAGGCGATCAAACTGGGAGAATTGCTGACGTAGCAGTTGCTGGAACTGTCTAACTTGTTGGCGGGAAATACGAGAAATCCGAGGTGGAACTGTGCTGCCGTTCCGGACAATCAGCGTCTGAATCACTTGCCCATCTGCGAGGAGGCGAGTTTCTACCGTTTGTCCGGCAATACCACCTGTTGTAATCGCCCGAAAAACGGTATTTCGGGGCAATGGAGGTGGGAGTTCGCTGTCAGAAATGGGAACTACGTCACTGTTTTCTGGAGTGGCATCTGCTTCTTCTAAGCGAATTGTAGAACCATCGTTATTGGTGCGATAGACCTGAGTTTGTTGACCATCGGTGACGGTAACTCGCCAACCAGGAACGATGGCTTGCAGACAAAGCTCACTGATCCCACCGAGTCCGAGACAGCCATCTGTCCATTGTTTTTGCTCAGATTGAACAACTTGTAGGTCAGGATTTGGTAACGTTGAACGCGATCGCGCCTTCTGCAATACAGCTTGGCGGACGCTATCGGGTAGGGTTTCTCCACTGGGCAGGCGATCGTCAGCATTTTCTCGCATCACCGCAGAACCATCCTTATTAGTGCGGTAGACCAAGGTTTGGGAGTTGCCATTGACAGTAACTCGCCAGCCAGGAACGATCGCCTGGGTACAGCCTTCTCCAGAACGAGCCAAACCGAGACAGCCATTGGGCCATTGTTGCTGTTCTGTTTGGAGAATATATAACTGGGCTGGGGGTACTCCCAGTTCTCTCTGAGCCGCTGCGATCGCCGCTCTAGCGACAGAATTGGGCAAGCGATCAGTACGGGGCGGTAAATCGGCGGTGGCATCCGTTCTGATTTGGGAGCCATCGTTGTTGGTGCGGTAGACATTAGTTTGCTGCCCGCTGACTTCTACCGTTACCCGCCAGCCGGGAGTGAGAACGCCAGCACACCGTTCTACAGGGCTAGGAAGTCCGAGACAGCCATCAGCCCAGGTTTCTTGTTGAGCGGTGGCGATCCGAATCTGGGACGTTGGGACGCGATAGTGCTCAGAGGCAAGTTGCAAAACGGCAGTCTTAACCGAGTTGGGTAAATTGCTGTTATTGGGATTGGTGATCGATTCTGCTCGTACTATGTCGCCCCTGTTATCAGAGCGGTATACCCACTGGCGCTTACCGTTAGACATAATCACCCGCCAGCCGTTCTCGATAAAGATTTCAGCACAAGCTTCGCCAGCTTTGGCTAGTCCCAGGCAGCTATTGGGCCAGCTTTGTCGGGAATAATCAACGGCTCGTAGTTGACCGCGAGGAATATTGGTGTTGCGGGAGATGTCGCGACGAATGGCATTGACGACAGAATTCGGTAAGCGATCGCCGCGATTTTGTCGTTGTTTGACTAACTCTGTCGCACTCTGGGGGCGTCCGGCGGTTGCTGCTGATGCCGCATCTACCAGCGACATACCAGCACCCAAAGACAAGAAGCTAGTCAAAATTAAAGTAGCAAAAATTCTCTGCCTCAATGCACCTGGGGAGCGAAAGTAATGCATAAAATTTAATACCTTGTATCAGACTATACAGAGGTTTAGGACGCTAATACGGGGAGGGTTAGTTCCATAGGTTCTGGAGATTTTTTCCCGTTTAGAACTACCCCAAAGCTAAGCTGGGTAAAGTTTTGAGCGCATTCTCTTCTCGACTCACCCGATCGGGTGATTTTATCAGGTGGGTTGCTAGTCCGAATCTCTTGTTCAAGAAAGACAAAAACTTTGAACAATTCCCATTACCATTCCAGATAAGGAAAAAGAACGAGGAGAAAACCAAGAGTGAGCATAGAAACGCTAGCAGAGAATTCTTCTATTCCTGCTGAATCAGGCACATCAACTCCCTACAACCCAGCAGATTTTGATACCAGCGTAATGGCGACCTACGGGCGTTTTCCGCTGGCGTTGGAAAAAGGTGAAGGTTGCCGGGTTTGGGATACCGAAGGGCGCGAATATCTGGATTTTGTGGCGGGAATTGCCACTTGTACCCTGGGACATGCCCACCCCGCCTTAGTTGAAACCGTTACCCAGCAAATCAAAAAGCTGCACCATGTCTCCAACCTCTACTACATCCCGGAACAAGGGCAGCTAGCAAAGTGGATTATCGATCATTCCTGTGCAGAGCGAGTATTTTTCTGCAACTCCGGTGCTGAGGCAAATGAAGCGGCAATCAAACTTACCCGGAAGTATGCTCACACTGTGATGGATATTGAACATCCTGTAATCTTGACAGCTAAAGCAAGTTTCCACGGGCGGACGCTGGCAACAATTACCGCCACCGGACAGCCAAAGTACCAAAAGAATTTTAATCCCCTAGTCCCAGGATTCCATTACGTACCTTATAACGACCTACGGGCAATCGAAAATGCGATCGCTGACCTAGATGAGGGCAACGAGCGAGTCGCCGCAATTATGCTAGAAGGCTTGCAAGGAGAAGGTGGCGTCCGTCCTGGAAATTTAGATTACTTCCTACGGTTGCGGAAAATCTGCGACGAAACAGGACTCCTGCTGATTATGGATGAAGTGCAGATCGGCATGGGTCGCACCGGGAAGTATTGGGGCTACGAAAATTTGGGCATCGAGCCAGATATCTTCACCAGTGCTAAAGGGTTAGCCGGGGGCATCCCCATTGGCGCGATGATGTGCAAGAAATTCTGCGATGTTTTCCAAGCTGGGGAACATGCCAGCACCTTTGGAGGGAATCCCCTGGCTTGTGCGGCTGCCCTTACGGTGGGTCAGACCTTGGAACAGGAAAACATTCTCCAAAACGTGCAGGAACGGGGCGAACAACTCCGCAAAGGCTTAAGAGCGATCGCTGCAAAATATCCTGACTTAGTTACCGATGTGCGTGGCTGGGGATTAATTAACGGCATGGAACTGAGTGCCGACGCCGAAGTCACCTCCGCCGATGTGGTTAAAGCCGCGATTCAAGACGGTTTGCTCCTTGTTCCCGCTGGCCCTAAAGTCGTCCGCTTCGTCCCGCCCTTAATTGTCACAGCCGAAGAAGTCGAGCGGGCAGTGGAAGTAGTGGAAAAGGCAATAAAAACGGTCACTGCCTAAGTTGAGAGCGCGTTGTTGGTCGTTAGGGACAAGCTAGCGACCAGTCAGCTTCTCCCGCTAAATCGAAGATTCTAACGGGAGCTTGAGGAGAAACACGCTCACTCCAAGCGTAAAGCAAGCTGAATAGCCCACTGAGTTCTTTGGCGTTACACACTTCCTTGTGCCACGCCAGCAGGGATTATCTGTTTGACCTAACCAGTTGTTAGGAATCGCGACAAAGAATGGGCGAGGGGTAGTTGGGAAACGTTTCGACTAGGCTACTTCGACAAGGCTCAGTACAAGTCAACGACCACCAACAAGTACAGTCAACAAACTGGATTATCTCCATGTTCAACAAACGTGTACCAGTCCTGAATCCCGATGGCACTCCTGCGATGCCCACCTCATCATCAAGGGCAAGGCGCTGGGTTAGAAACGGGAAAGCCAAAGTAGTACAAAACGACCTGCGAGTATTCTGCGTTCAACTCGTTGAAGAACCATCGGGTAGAGCTTACCAAGATATTAGTCTTGGCATCGACCCCGGAAGCGGCTTTACTGGCGTAGCTGTTCAGTCTAAGCAAAACACCTTGATTGGGTTGAACCTTAACCTACCCAAGAAGCAAGTTCAAAAACGACTAGCACAACGGGCTATACTTCGCCGAATGCGACGGGGACGACGAATCAAACGAAGTCTTCCCTTCAAACTTCGCAACCACAGACAGAAGAGATTTAATAATCGCCGACCATCTAAGCTACCTCCCAGCATTAGAGCCAACAAGCAACTAGAACTGAGAGTTATAGACGAACTGCGGCGATTGTATCCAATCACTCACGCTTATGTAGAGCGACTCAACAAGTCAGATAGCCCTGGCTTTACTGTTGCCGCTCAAGGTCAAACATTCTTAATCAAAGAACTAAATAATCGCTTTCCGGTGATCTTAGTTAAAGGATGGGAAACTAAGGCAACAAGGGAATGGCTCAAACTTCCCAAGTCTAAAAATAAGGCAGAGCAAGCACCTGCCGCACACGTATCGGATGCTATAGCGCAAGCCGCTCGGCACTTCATCCGGTATGCAGTCAATACGACTGGGAGACAGACAGGACATCAATGGAAAGGGTCAATTCAGGTGACACCCTTCACCTTTGGTATCGTAGAGCGCCTTCCTTCAAGACCCCGTAAGATGCACGACTTAACCGTTCAAAAAGGTGGGATTCGTGATACATACGGTGGTTTTGAGGGGACGCACTCTTTCAAAAACGGAGATTATGTTGAGTACAAAACCAAGCGCTCAACACTTCGGCCTGGCTACTTCGACAAGGCTCAGTACAAGTCAGTGACCACCCTTAAAGGATATATCAGTGCTAACGATTTGTATCAATTCTTCCCTACTAAAAAGCGACTCAAGCAGGGTGTAACTGACAAAAACACCCGATTGATTCGCTACTCAAGTCACCTAATCGTAAACCTACGTGGAGGACTGGCATTCCTCTCCTGCTAAATCAAAGATTGTAACGGCGGTCGTTGAGCGTTCGACTGAGCGGTTCAGCTGAGCGTTCGACTGTCCTTCGGCAGGCTCAGGAACCGCGCTCACGCCGAAGTCTCACCGTCGAAGCCTCACGCCGAAGTCTTGCCGAAACGGAGTCTCCTGCCAGAAGAAAAGATGACCAAAAGGATTTTGTCTGCACAATTGCGTACTAAAGCAGAGACGCGATCGCCTTTCTTTTCTACAGTAGTAAGGGCATGAACACTGCCATGCCCCTAAAAATCCCTACTTAATAATTCGGACTTGAAAGGTTATTTCCCTCTCACCGGGTATTAAGTATTAAGGACAACGAAACTGGGAGCTAAGGTTGCCCTCTGGGAACCCACTAGAAACCCAGCCAGCAACAGGCGAGGCAATCTGTATCCAGGTGCGTCCTGTCGCATCTCTTTGACTGCGTGGCGGATTTGTGAGCCTGACTGTGGTGTTAAAGTTGACGCCACCAACTTGCGAAAAGTTGGTACCTGGGCCAGAACGGACGCTCAGACCATCAGCGACTGTTACAGTGCGGCAGAGGTTTGCCTGTGGTGCTGGTGCTGGTGCTGGTGCTGGTGCTGGTGCTGGTGCTGGTGCTGGTGCTGGTGCTGGCGGCGGTGTCGGTGAGACTGCACCGCAAGCTGTAAGATATCTGGCAATCACAAAACCATTAACAGGAGCGCTAACCTGTATCCAACCTTCGCTACCGTTACCTGCAAGCGTCACCCGCTGGCTAGGTTCTAAGGTGTAAAGCACTTGACTTTCAGGGGCAACCGAACGCTGCGATAAAATATCAAGTGTCCGATTGGTGGCGCGGCATTGTCCGACCAGTCCCTGTGCCAGTTGCAACTCGCCTGGAAAGGCGTTTGATTCAGATTGTTGAACGTTATTGGTTGCCGGACTAGTGACATTGGTAGCCGTCGCTTTGATACTTCCCAATGTGCTGAGGAAGACTGCCAACAGAGCAATCGACTTGCTCCAATAATTGATCCTTTTCATGAGCTAAACTCCTCACTCCTGAAGACGCTTATACTAAAGACTTCCAAAATAAACAGCATCCTCGCGATAGAGGAAGGTTTTTCCAGATTGTCTGACGACTAGCGAGAGATATCTGTTTACCTGCCTCTACAAAGAGCGATCGCGAAGATATTAGACCTTTTGCACAAATCCTCTAGACCCCTCCCCAACCCTCCCCTTGGCAAGGAGAGAGATAGTTTCCCCCTTTACCAAAGGAGGATTAAGGGGGTAATTCCAATTCATGCAAGAAGTCTATTTAATTATTTTGAAGCCTGTTAGTCACATAGCACATAAAAAAAATCCGCGCAAATACAGGCACAAATGGAGATAGTGCCAAGTTATCTGCGCGTTAGTTAAAGTTAAGCCTTAGAAACTGACTCGAACGTCAGCCAAGCGACGATTCCGTGCCACAGTCAAAATCGCCGACGAGGGACGACGATCTAAAAATGCTTGCAAATCTCCAACTCCTCTAAGAGGACGCCCATTAATAGCGATCAACCTGTCTCCGCGTCTGAGTCCCAACCTCGCGGCTAATGAACCCGGTTGTACTCCCACAATTACAAGCGACCCTGTATCGAGGGTTACTCCTAACTGCGGCGTCCCAGGAGCAGGGCGCGTTGCCGTTGTACTAGGGCTAGGGCTGGTACGAGCGCGGTTTTGCTCGATAAAACTACTGGCAACTCGCGCACTGGTGGCAAAGCCAATTCCTGTATTGCCTGCTCTACCAGGGCTGAGTATCGCTTTATTGACACCAATTAATTCGCCTCGGCTGTTCAGTAATGGCCCTCCTGAGTTGCCAGGATTGAGAGCGGCGTCTGTTTGCAAGTCGCCATTACGACCAATGCGGCTGAGAATCCCTGTCGTGAATGTCCCCGATAATCCAAAAGGGCTACCAATCGCAAAGACTCGCTGACCAACTTGAATATCATTAGGATTTGCTAAACGCACGCTAGGAAAACGGTCAGTTGTATTGAGTCTTATCAGTGCTAGGTCATTTTGTCGATCCACGGCAATGACTTGTCCAGGGTAACGTTTCCCGGCTGTTGTGCTGACAATAACTTGACCGCCTCTGGCTCCTCGGATGACATGCTCGTTGGTTAAAACCAGCCCTTCTGGACTAACCAAACTCCCCGAACCCGAACCTCTGCCAGCATCGATATTGACTACCGCCGGACTCGCAACGCGATAGACCTCAATACTGGTCTGTTCTTCAGTCCGAGCTTGAGCCAGGATAGTAGGTACAGGGACACTGCTAACTTGAGGCACATTCAGCAAGCACAGGGAAAAAGCACACAACAACAAGCGCTCTATTTTCATGGTCTGGTAAGCCAGGTTGTCAGACTGATTAGGGAAGACTTCATGGAAGGCTTGACGCAACTTAGATAAGTTGTGTTTCTTGGTTTGTAGGCATTTTATCGAGATGTGGCTTTTGTGCTGCTGGTATAAAGACGGAGCCTGCTCTTCCCCAGTGGTTGAGCCAATGGCGGTACTCTTCGAGCAGTTCTCCAAGAAATGCGATCGCGACTATAGCAACAAAGAATAACGCTTGAATGAGTAGAATGTGAGTGTCAGATCCCCCAGGGGGGTATTTATGCCTCATTCTCATAGCCACACCCAAACCCAAGCAGTTCTCAACCGCCTAGCCAAAATTAAGGGTCATGTTGAAGCGATACAGAAAATGGTTCAGGCAGAAAGATCTTGCCCTGAGGTGATTGTACAAATCGTGGCAGTACGGTCAGCTCTCAATAAAGTTGCCAAGATTCTTTTGAAGGATCATGCTGAACATTGTTTGGTAGATGCAGCAGAGCAGGGTGACTTTGAATCTGAATTGGAGAGTTTCCGCAAAGCACTGGATTTGATAATTTAGGGCGAAAATCGCCCTAAAAGTTACCTTTTCAGTGACAAATAACGCCCGCCGCTCTGTTGCTTTGGGCTATAAGGACAAATCCTACCAACTCAGGCTGATTGCTTTAGCCCGTGTGGGTGGACTTTGAATGCCATAGCCCAAAGCATTAGACCTTTTGCACAAATCCTCTAGACCCCTCCCCAACCCTCCCCTTGGCAAGGGGAGGGAGATAGTTTCCTTACCAAGGGGGGATTAAGGGGGGTAATTCCAATTCATGCAAGAAGTCTATTATCTTTTGGGCTGAAGTTGATGCTTCTGAAAATTGCTGTATCTACCAAGCCAGCTGATCAGGTAGCAAAAGGTTGCAATTCAAACTCATAACGATTATGATTTAGAGGTAATAACAAGGATTCTAAGACGGAGGCAACAACCGACTATGGTTGAAGTCAGGGAAATTCCGCTAAATCAAATCCGCCGTCCTTTACCGCGAGCAAACGACCCAAAAAAGGTAGCCGCTCTCATGGAGTCGATTCAAGAAGAAGGTTTGCGAGAGCCTATCGATGTTCTTGAGGTAGAGGGACAGTACTACGGCTTTTCTGGTTGTCACCGCTACGAAGCGCACCAACGTCTTGGCAAAGAAACCATCAGTTGCCGAGTTCGCAAAGCCCCGCGCTCAGTTCTGCAACGCCATTTGGCGTAGAAGTTGAGGATACAGTGTTTGTGCCAACCTGTATCGTCCTGAGGGCAGATTCAAGCCGTCCTAAAATTAAGCTACAACCAGCAAAGAGCTTTAACTCGACACATATCACTGATTTTCAACTAAATTAGGAGCATTTTATGCAAACTCAAGACAGCCCCAAGAAAATGAGCGTTGACATTGGTATCGAAGAAGGCGCTCGCCAAGAAATTGCTGAAGGACTTTCTCGCGTTCTTGCCGATACCTACACGTTGTATCTGAAAACCCACTACTTCCACTGGAATGTTACGGGACCTATGTTCACCTCTCTACATCAAATGTTTGAGGAACAATACACTGAGTTAGCGATCGCTGTCGATGAAATTGCTGAACGAATCAGAGCCTTAGGCGTTTATGCTCCTGGTTCTTACAGTCAGTTCGCTAGCATCGGCTCCATTCCAGAAACCAGCGAAGTTCCTGGGGCTGAAGATATGGTGCGCTTGCTAGTTGAAGCCAACGAAGCCGTTGCTAAGACCCTACGTTCTGTATATCCTGCGGCTGAACGGGGAGAAGACGAAGCCACCGCTGACTTGCTAACGGATCGCCTGCGCGTTCATGAAAAGACGGCTTGGATGCTGCGTAGTATTGTAAATCCCCAGTAAGATCTGAGTTTCGGTGTTGCCAGAAGGATTGTTTATTTAACCAGCAACCTTCACGGCATCATTCAACAACTCCACTCGTGCAGCGTTCAGTACAATGACTGTTTCTTTCCATCCCGATTACACCCACCAGTTGCAGCACTTGATGCAGCAGGTGGGTGTTTCCAGTTTTAAAGCATTAAGTCAACGCTCAGGAGTGTCTGAGCGGCAGTTGCGGCGGCTGCGGCGAGGAGAAGTGGCGCAGCTTCGTACGGAGACGTTGCTACAGCTTTCAGAGGCGTTACAGGTGCCGCTAACCCAGTTGTTGGCAAGTTTTTCCCCGGAGGCTTCTCCCAGTATTGCGGTTGAGAAAGAAACGTCAGCATCCCTAGCCCAGTTGCGGCAAGAATATAGCCGTTTGCAAGCACAGCTAGAGGAGCAACGGGAGGCGTTACAGCAGGAGTTTCAGCGCTCTAGCCTGCAAGTGCTGGAATCGTGGCTGATGCAATGGCCGACAGTGGCGGCGGCGGTGAAAAAAAAACCTGAGTTAGAAGCGAAGATACTGTTGCCTCTAGTGGAACCTGTGGAACGACTGGTGCAAAGTTGGGGAGTAGAGGCGATCGCTTCTGTCGGCGCAGAAATTCCCTACGATCCTCAGTGGCATCAGCTTATGGAAGGTACTGCCCAACTGGGAGAACGGGTGCGAGTCCGTTATACAGGTTATAGACAAGGAGAAAAGTTGTTATTTCGTGCCAAAGTTAGCCCCGTTGACGATATCAAAAACACCTAAATTTGTCAGCTTTTTTCTTTATTCCCAAAGCTTTGTACTATCTCTCTCATTGGACTGATGGCGCTTCTGTATAGATTTGTTGCACTGAAACTATAGACTGCAAAATACTGGAGAAACGATTTATGCGTCCGTTAAATATTGGTTTATCAGAAGAGCAACGCAATGGCGTGATTGAGTTACTGAATCACGACTTGTCTGACAACTATCTGCTGCTAATCAAAACGAAAAAGTATCATTGGGATGTTGTAGGGCCTCAGTTCCGTTCGCTGCATGAACTGTGGGAGGAACACTACCAAGTATTGACAGAAAACATTGATGCGATGGCTGAAAGAATCCGCGCTTTAGGTGGCTACCCTGTTGGTACTGCCGCAGGATTCTTGAAGCATTCCTCGATCTCAGAGCATGATGGCGATTTGCCAACTGCTGAACAGATGGTAGAAAACCTGGTTACCGATCATGAGCAAGTTATCCGGAATTTGCGCGATCACGTTGACCAGTCTGGTGAGAAATATAACGACCAAGGTACAGCAGACTTCCTCACCGGGCTGATGGAGCAGCATGAGGAAATGGCTTGGATGATGCGTTCCTTCATCGAAGGTACCTCAATTGAGCCTGATGGAAAGCGTTCTGGAAGCCAGCAGGTTCCTACAGCCGTTAATAACTAATCAATTTAATTGATGGCAATAGTAGGGGCACGGTATGCGCTGTGCCCCTATTCATTATGTCCGTTTTGACACTCCCCGTGCTAAAGCAGCAGGGATTCTTGGTTCAACCAGTCGGCTTGCTCGTTGATGTCACTACCAAAGAGTAGAGGTCGGTCTGTCCCCAAGCGTTGATTCCGGCGTGCCCCGCCGTATTTAACTCAACTCCTGCTCGCCGCAAAGCTTTCGCCAATATGTTCAGTGCAGCATTGTGGTCGCGATCTAACACCGTTCCACAGGAGCAAGTATGAGTTCTCTGTGATAATGACTTCTTGACTCGTGTTCCACAGCCAGAACAATCCTGTGATGTGTACTGGGGAGCAACAGCGATAACTGTCTTCCCGTACACCCTACCCAGATATTGCAGCCAATCAGTGAACGACGACCAAGCTGCATCACTGATACTTTTGGCAAGCTTGTGGTTTTTCACCAGATTCTTCACCTGCAAGTCTTCATAGGCAATGAAATCGCTAGATTTCACGACGCACAACGCCGTCTTAATGGCGAAGTCTTTACGCTGCCTACTGACTTTGAGGTGTTTTCTTCCTAACTTATTCATCGCCTTTTTGCGATTAGCCGAACCCAACTTCATTTTGGAGACTCGGCGCTGCGCCCTCTTAAGCGCTTTCTCGCTTTTACGCAGATAGCGAGGGTTAGCGATAGTTGCTCCAGTGCTGTCGGTGTAGAAATAGTTCAAGCCGACATCAAGACCAATAGCCTTGCCTGTTGGGGCGACCTCTTCTGTTCGCTCTACATTAATACAGAACTGGGTATAGTAGCCGTCAGCTCTACGAATCACCCGTACTCGCTTAATCTCGGTTTGAGCATAGAAGTGCAAGTCTCGGCTACCAATCAACTTAAACGTTCCAGCGGCAAAACCATCGGTGAAAGTCAGGCTTCTTTTGTCAGAAGAGAGCCGCCAACCTGATGTTTTGTATTCTACGGAACGAGCGGATTTCTTAAATTGCGGATAGCCTTTCTTTCCCGGTTTGTTAGCTTTGCAATTAGCGAAGAAACGTTGGATAGCAAAAATAGTACGTTCAGCCGAAGCCTGACGTGCCATTGAGTTAAGTTTTCCTGCCCATTCAAACTCTTTAGCCAATACGGCACATTGCTTGTAGAGGTCGGACAACTTAACGTTTTGATTATCCATCCAGTACCGTAGAGCTTTGTTTCTGATAAACTGAGCTGTTCGGATCATGTCGTCGATGACCCGATACTGATGCGGCTTACCTTTTAACTTGAACTCTAGGACTATCATGAGAAAATTATATGACGTTTATAGCTAAGAGTGGCTATAAATAAACAAAGCCGTCCGAGAAGGACGGGGCTTTAAACCCATGTTTTCGGTAAGCCTTCACAGAGAGGTAGGTTTTCCTCAAGCTGCAAGCTGCTCAAAAGGGTTGTAGCCAGCGGATAATTTCTCGCTTGAGCTGGTTTAAATCACGATATACTTCTTGCTTCATCCACTGTCCGATCGCATCCCAGGGGGTAAACTCATTTCCTGCTTGCCAGCTCACATCCTGTCCCAGGGGGGTGAGGTGGTTGCCGTTGAGGATTTGCAACGTCACCATATCGGGAAAGCGTGTTTGCAAGACATCGCTGAGGCTTAGGGTTTGGTCGATGTCGTCCTTGATAAACTTCACTAAGAGATTGCGTCGGATCAGGTAACGTTTGGCAGCTAGCTCTTCTGTCTGCGCGGGCGACGGCGTGAACTCGATATTAGTTAGGTTGAGCTGCTCGACAAAGGGAATGGCGCGGCGAGCTGGGTAGTTGTTGTAGGAAATGAGGATATTTCCGGCACGTTCAACGGAAAATAAGCTGCCGATCAGGAGATGGATTTTGCAACCTAGGCTGTGTCCGATGCCGTAGATGGGAAGGTATTGCTTACCTAAGGTTCCTCTGGCTTGTAAACGCTCTAGGGTTGTCTCGAAGCGGTTTAGTACGTCGCGCGCGATCGCTGCATGATCGAAGGTATTTACAAACGGCGTTGCGATCGTTGCATAGCCTTGACTCGCTAGCTGTTCTAGCAACCAACGGTAAGTTACATGAGGGGCTGTAGCAACGAAAGCCCCGCCCAGGAAATGTACAATCCCTGTGGGACGTTGGGGTATCAAAACCCAGTTACCAGAAATCTCTTGCCAGTCCATGCCTTCCCTGTGTCTTTACACTCCTTCATTTTAGGCGGGAGTTCTAAGATCTGAGTCCTGAGTCGGTGAGTCCTGAGTCGGGAATAAAGTATGAAGTATGAAGGGTGAAGTATGAAGGGTGAAGTATGAAGGGTGAAGTATGAAGGGTGAAGTATGAAGGGTGAAGTATGAAGGGTGAAGTATGAAGGGTGAAGTATGAAGGGTGAAGTATGAAGGGTGAAGTATGAAGTATGAAAGAGGTTTCTGGTTCTCCTTATCACCCCATCCCATCATCATCCCCTACTCCCCCACTCCCCTGCTCCCCTGCTCCCCTGCTCCCCTGCTCCCCTGCTCCCCCGCTCCCCTGCACCCCATCTCCCTCGCTAAGTGCGATCGCGTAAGTGAGTAAAACTGCTAAAACAAGCACTGATTAACTCCCAGTTCAGGGAATTGTACTTAGTTTGCCCTTCTTTGCGAGTTTGGATCAGTCCGGCTTCGGCTAGGGTTTTTGAGTGGTGACAAAATAGCGCCAGACTAATGTCGATTTGATGAGCAATCTCAGAACCGCTCAGTTCGTCTGTTGCTGCCAACAACTCTACAATCCGCAGGCGTGTCGGATCGGAAAGTGCTGCAAAGATTTTTGCCCGTCGTTCGCTGTCATTTTGTTCGATGGCAGGCAGGGCAAGGGGTTGAGTGTGAGTGTTTTTCTCAATCATGGTCAGATATAGAGCCGATTTTTGAGTCGTCAGTCGGGCGAGAGGGAGGCGCGATCGCCTCTGTGCTTAGTGCCTGCGCCCAAGGGTTTTTACTAAAGTAGTTAAATAATTACTTGACTTTTCTAGAGTCCCTAATTTATATTATTACTTAAGTGGTTGTTTAACTACTTTATAGCAACAAGAAACGGTAACAGGACGCAACAGACAAGTACTTGACTTAGCTTAGTCCACCCTTTGACTCAAGGAAAAAGGAGAATGGCAATGACAGGATCAGAGTATACAAAATCAATTGTGCTGAATGAGGAAAACTTTACGCGCGAAGTCCTCGAAACGACAACGCCAGTAATGGTGGATTTCTGGGCAGCTTGGTGTGGCCCCTGTCGGATGCTTGCGCCTATTGTAGAGGCGATCGCGGCGGATTTTGCCGAACGTGCCAAAGTCGGCAAGGTGAACATTGATGATGCCCCTAGTCTTGCCAGCAAGTATGGCATTCACGCTGTACCGACGCTGTTGTTTTTTCAAAATGGTGTTGTCGTCGATCAAATTGTTGGAGTACTTCCCCAGGAAGAAATCGCTGACAAGTTGAATGTCCTGCTTGAGCCTTCCGCCTCACAAACAGCAGCTTAAGCCTTCAGATTGAGCGATCGCGTTCTTCTCGTTTGACTGAAACAGAGACTCTTTTTGTGGGAGTCTGTCTTCGCCCCCAAGAAATTGGGGGCTTCCTAAAAAGCCCAATTAATAATTAATCAGGAGGTTTAACCTCAATGAGTAACAGTACTGTAAATCTACTCTCACCCTACAAGCTTGGCCCCTATGAACTCCCCAATCGGGTCGTAATGGCTCCTTTAACTCGTAACCGGGCGGGCGAGGGTAATGTCCCCCATCAACTAAATGTTACCTATTACGTCCAGCGAGCCTCTGCCGGACTGATTATCTCCGAAGCCACCCAAGTCTCGCCGCAAGGAATGGGCTATCCCTCAACACCAGGGATTCACTCGCCGGAACAAGTGGAAGGCTGGAAGCTAATCACTAAAGCCGTGCATGAGAAGGGCGGGCGGATTTTTCTGCAACTCTGGCATGTGGGGCGGATTTCCCATCCTTCCCTGCAACCCGATGGAGCGCTTCCTGTTGCTCCTAGCGCGATCGCTCCTGAGGGAGAAGCCGATACTTACGAAGGCTCGAAGCCCTTTGTCACGCCTCGGGCTTTGGAAACAGAAGAGATTCCTGGCATTGTCGAACAGTACCGCCAAGGAGCAGAAAATGCCCTAGCAGCCGGATTTGATGGTGTAGAGATTCATGCGGCTAACGGATACCTCCTCGATCAGTTTCTGCAAGATGGCACGAATAAGCGCACCGATGAGTATGGCGGCTCGATTGAAAACCGCGCTCGGCTAATTTTAGAAGTCACAGAAGCAGTAACCAGCATCTGGGGAAGCGATCGCGTCGGGATACGCCTGTCTCCTAGCGGTACGTTCAACGACATGCACGACTCCGACCGTGGTGCCACCTTTAGCTACGTTGTCAAAGCCCTCAATCCCTTTGATTTAGCCTATCTCCACCTGGTTGAACCAAGAGCGGATGACAACTTTACCCCCGGCGAATCCTCTAACGGTTTCCCCTCCAGCTTCTTCCGCCCCATCTATAACGGCACCATCATCTCCGCCGGGGGTTATGACCGAGAGCAGGGGAATCAGGTATTAGCAGCGGGAGAAGCTGATTTAGTTGCCTACGGTCGCCTCTTTATTGCCAACCCTGACCTCCCCCAACGCTTTGCGCTCAATGCTGAGTTAAATAAACCCGACCGCTCAACCTTCTATGGTGGCGATGAGAAGGGCTATACAGACTATCCTTTTCTGGATCAGCAAGCAAGTTGAAGAGGTGAGGGCGATCGCGTTTAGAGAGTCGAGGCTAATTGCTAATTTATCGCTAATTATTTTTAGCAATTAGCCAAAAAAGCTGGAATTCTGTTTCAACTCGATCGACACATTTAAAAACTGACAATATGCTGCCAACCTATATCGTTTTATTAGCTATTGGTCTAGGAATAATCTGGACAGGAATCAAAGTTTGCGATCAAGTTTATGCGATCGCGGTCGTCGTTAGTGGGGTAATCCTACTAATTTGGGGCTTGGCGATCGCTCCTTTGCCCATGCAACTGCTCATTGAGCTGTTGGCGATCGTCCTCTTGCGGTTCTTGCCGAAATTCCCTCTTAAATCCAGATTAATTGGCAATGAAGCCCGTACTCAATGTCTGAATGATTTGTAAGATGCCAGTGCCTCAGATCCCCGACTTCTTAGAGAAATTGGGGATCTCGCCTTCTTTTTTATCTTGAACTGAAAAAATGAAACTCCCAGAAGAATGCGCCAATATGCAAGACATTCGCGCAGAAATAGATCAACTCGATCGCCAAATTATTGCGGCACTTGGCAAACGATTTGCTTACGTCAAAGCGGCAGCAAAATTTAAGATCAGTCAAACAAGCGTCAAAGCTCCCGAACGAGTGAAAGCTATGTTGCAGCAGCGACGGCTCTGGGCAGAAGCTGAAGGATTAAATCCCGATGTGATTGAGCAAATGTATCAAAATTTAGTCAATTACTTCCTAGAAGAAGAATTGCAGCGTTGGCGATCGCCAAGTAATTCTGATTAAGCAAAGATGGCTCGAAAGTTTTTAAAATCTATACATAAAGGCAGTTTTTACCTGAAAAGTAAAACGGTTACCTCCCTCGACAGAAGGCGGGAATCAACAGGAATGCTGAATCTGGGAGTAGAGGGAATTAGTACGGATCAAGAAGTCAAACATGAAAGCGATCGCAATCAATAAATACGGTGGCACCGAAGTTCTACAATACACAGACATTCCTGAGCCTCAAATCAAACCTGACCAGCTACTTGTCAAAATTCACGCCAGCAGCGTTAACCCCGTAGACTGGAAAATCCGTTACGGACACCTGCAACTGCTCACTGGCTACAACTTCCCCTTAGTATTAGGCTTCGACGCGGCGGGAATCGTCACAGCCGTGGGAGACGCCGTCACCCGATTTCAAGTAGGAGATAGTGTCTACGCTTATCTCAAGTCCTTACCCGGAGGCGCTGACGCTGAGTATGCAGCCGTGTCAGAGAGCGCCGCTTGCGTCAAACCCGACAACATGAGCTACGAAGAAGCAGCTGGGGTACCGCTAGCTGCTATAACAGCCTTGCAAGGTTTGCGGGATCAGGGGCAGATTCTACCGGGACACAAAGTACTCGTTAATGGTGCTTCTGGGGGAGTCGGAACCTTCGCGGTACAAATTGCCAAAGCGATTGGTGCAGAGGTAACGGGGGTTTGCAGTCGCAAAAATACTGAATTAGTAGAGTCTTTGGGGACTGATCGTGTAATTGATTACACTACCCAAGACTTTACTAAAAATGCGGTGCAGTACGACATCATTTTTGATGCTGTGGGTAAGCAATCCTTCTCTCAGTGCAAAAAGGTTTTGCAACCGAATGGAGTGTACGTAACGACATTACCGTCTACCGAAAGCTTAGTGCAAAGTGCGATTACATTTGTTCTACCCGGTCAAAAGGCAAAGTTGATCGTTGCTCAATCTAATAGTCAGGATTTGGCTTATCTCAAGGATTTAATCACCGCCGACAAGGTTCGTACAGTCATAGACAGAACGTTTCCCCTATCAGAACTAGCCGAGGCTCACGCCTACAGTGAAGCCGGACACGCCGTTGGCAAAATTATCATCACCATGACTTAAGCTACCGAACGCGGCTACACACTACTCAGATTTAGGATTGCGCCCTTTCACCTCTGGAGTTCAGCACTTCCTGAACGAAATGCTGCATACCTGCGTAGTGAGAGCCTTTCCAGTAAATCTGTCTACATTCACAGCAGCGATGAAATTCATTAATCGCTTGCCGAGTTTTGGGAAGCAATTGGTCAGCGATCGCTTCTTTGGATACGGGTTCTAACAAGCCATTGCAACGGATGCAGCGATGAAAGGGCGAAACTTGATCGAATAAGTTGAAGCGTTGCAACACCTCTTTAACTTGCCCTTCCGGATTAGTTTCTCTGACGTAGTAGCCACGAGTTACGATGCTTCGCATCAAAAGACCTTTATCGCGAGTCAGGAGAATTCGGTTTTGAGCGGCGGAAATTTTGGCTAACTCTTCATCGTCGTAGTCGTTGCGGTACAGGGTATCAAAGCCCAACATTCTCAAGGCATTGGCAAGTTTGCCTAAGTGGACATCTAAAATAAAGCGATCGCCTAATTCTTTATTACTTGACTGACCCTGAATAGCCGCAGAAACGGGATAAACCTCAATTTCATCGCCATCGGTCACGATATAAGAAAAATCCACAGGTTCAGAATTGACCAAAATTAAGTCAACTTCTGGATGAGGAATCCCTAAGGCTTCAATCGTGTCCTTAATCGCAGCTCGTTCTTCAAAATAATGGGAAAACCGTTTGTTTTTTCTCTGGAGAGGCAAAAAGAAGTTGAGTTCTCCAGCGAAGTAAAAATCCGCTTTAGCCATAGCGAAAAACTAATGTAATTACTCAAACCACTGTATTCTGCATCTGCTGACCTATTCGCCGCGCATGTACAATGCTCAGTACATCGTGAGTCCATTGGGGCAGCAGCAGCGTCATCCCAATCTCTTCAATGGTGTGAACGCCGCCGACAATAATCGCACTCCACAGAGCAATTCCGGCGCGATCGCTACCAAACAGAGCAACTGTAGCGATAAATAATGTAATTCCCCAAAGTTTTGCCGTATAGGTGTGATAACTGGCAGGTTGTCCGTACTTCAGCAGATTAACTACCCACCAAATGAGTTGCAGAAACACGACCGTCAACAACGGCATCTTAAACGCCATTAAAACCTCAGGATGTACTAACCAGGTACTCACGGCAATGCAGAGATAAAGGCAACGATCCGCCCAACTGTCTGCTTGACGCAATCCTGCTGTACTCACTCCCAGGCGACGAGCAATGACTCCATCGAAAATATCACAGAGAAAGGCAGCCACAAAACCCAAAATAAACCAGGCGTCTGTTTTGCCATCAAGAGCATTCAACAGAAGCAAAAGACCCAGGAGAAAACGCAAGACAATTAAGGCAGAAGGAATAAATTGCAACATCTTTAGAAGATTGGCAGTTGATGTCCTTAATTTGCGTCCAACTTTTATGAATAGGGAAGAGTCGCCAACCACTTCTATAAAGTGTCTAATGTAGTAGAGCGATCGCTCTGGTCATTTTCTGGCTATAACTCCCCAAAAATTTGCTTTTTTCCTCAGTTTCTCTACACCTGTTGTGATTTTTTTCCAACACCAGACAAACCGTTACGGCTCCTCTTTTCAGGATTGGGACAGTTAAAAAACTGGCTATCTTTCATACATAGAGGAACGTCAGCAACAGAGATTGTATCTAATTAACCAGGGCGTAATTCTTCCTTCACCCACGCCCAAGTCTTCTATGCTTCCCCAACATAAAACGCCTATCGTTGTGCTGTCACTCCTGACAATTGGGTTAATCAGTAGCGGTTGCTGGGGGTTCAGCAAGCAGGCTAAAACACGTCTCCAGTCATCACAATCAACCTCCCTTGCACAAGCTTCTCCCGCACCAACGCCAATCCAAGAAGTAGTGCAACCCCAGGAAGTGCGGGCATTACCAGGACAGCTAGACAAGGTGCCGATGTTCAACAGCAATAGTCCGGAGTGGGTGAAGACAGAAGGAATTTTGCTGTCTACATTTTCTCCCACAGGGAAAGCGGTGGCAGAGGCTCATCTCAACTTCCCCTTCACCGGACGATTTGACTTATTTGTTCACCACCAAACTCACACACCTAAGGATTTGCAGACGTTTTATTTAGGGGTGATGCTGCACAATCCTGGAAGCAAACCTGTCACGGTAGAGGTGTTGCAAGCAGCAACGTATCTAGTAACAGAGTCTCCCTACATCACTTTGCCTAATTATTTAGAGAATCCTGATAATACCGTCTATGCAGGGCCAGGCGATCGCGTTGTTACTGATGTTCTCCAAGGTAAAGTCCAAGCAAACTTTCCCCAAAAGCTAGTTATTCCACCGGGACAGAGTCGGATGTTACTCAATCATCCGATGCCAGTACGGAATCTTCAAAAGCCAATTAACGGACGTTCTGGCTTGATGCACTTAAACAGTAATGGTGCGGTTCATGCAGCGAGTTTAATGATGTTTGCCAAGAAAAATGCTGATGGAAGCGATAAAGCTCCAACCCTTGCAGAATGGCAAGCTTTACTCAATACAGGAAATTTAGCCGGGCCGCGAGATAAAGCCCCTACGCCGCCGGAACAAGCCACAGGTCAACTTATATATGGTCGCGTGGCGGGTGTGGCAGAAGGTTCGCGCTGGCAAGCACGGCTAGTAGATCCGGCTGGGGGTAAAGACTTGACGATTCCTCAATCTGGAAGTGCGTTTTCCTATGGAATTAATACCCTCCGGGGTGGAACGTTGGGCACATCTCAGATTCAAACCGCACCGATGCTGGCGCGTTATCCCGATACCGCTTACGCTGCCCATGGGAACTACGCGGTGGAATATAATCTCAAGTTGCCGTTGTACAATCCCACATCAGAAACCCAGGCGGTGACATTCACCCTCGAAACGCCACTGAAAGAAGACAAGCTGAGTCAAGGCGGTTTGCGTTTTCGGATTCCTTCCTTGGATTACCGCTTCTTCCGAGGGACAGTGCGCTTACGCTACAGCAATGAGCAAGGACAACCCCTGACGCGCTACGTGCATGTGTGGCAACGCACCGGGCAAGTATTAGAGCCACTAGAGACATTGATAATGCCGCCAGGAAGTCGAAAAATGGTTGACGTTGATTTGATTTATCCACCAGATTCAACGCCGCCGCAGGTGTTGACAATACGGACAAAAAAGTAGTTCATACGTGAATGGCACTGAATGTAAGAAAATTCATCACAACCGCTCAATCCTTGTGGGGTTTGGGGGAAAGCCCCCAAGCGGTGTTTTTCTCAAGAACAACTCTTTTCTCTCAAGTCAGTGATATTCGTTCATACATTAGACCTCTTGCAAAAATGTACCAGACCCCTCCCCAACCCTCCCCTTACTAAGGGGAGGGGGCAAGATTTCAAGTCTCCCCCCTTAGTAAGCTATGCATTACTCACATCTTTCTTAACAATCCACAACGCTTATAGGCGCAAAGTTTCAGGGAATCAGTTAATGTTTTGTAACAGGTTGCTGGACAGTGACACACAGGTGTCTCAAGCAAGGGACACTTAAGCGGATGCCTGTGCAATTAACTGGCTGTAGAGGTAAAGTCTTTTGTAAACTCCGGTGGCAAGAGCGATCATTGGTGACAAAGGAGACACACAGGATGAACAATTGGGCAGTACAAGAACTGCAATATGCTGATTTGGGGGACGTGCGCCGCAACAAACGGCTGATACGTCTTGTCAGTGACTTAGCTGCCCAACCGAATGCCAGTGTGACGCAAGCGTCAGGGGACTGGGCGGCGACTCAAGCGGCTTATGACTTTTGGAGTTCTCCTCACGTCAAACCCGAAGCTATCCGCCTCGCCCACCAAAAAAGTACGATAGAACGAATCAAGCAACACAGCGTAGTTATTGCCATTCAAGACACTACAGAAGCGAACTTCACCCACCATGCCAGTAAGAAGGGTATGGGGTATCTGGACAATGCCAGTTCACGGGGTTTAAAAATCCACTCAGTATTGTGTAGCAGTACCAATGGTATACCCTTGGGGATATTGCATCAGCAGCTTTGGGCTAGAGACCCTGCCGAACTCGGCAAGAAACATCAACGACACAAAAAACCCATCCAAGATAAAGAGAGCCAGCGTTGGTTAACTGCCTTGGATGCCACCCAGAGTCTAATCCCAGAGGAAATTATGGTGGTCACAGTGGCTGACCGGGAAGCAGACATCTATGAGTTGTTTGTCCTGCCACGTCGCCCGAACTGTGAGTTTCTGATTCGCGCCAACCACAACCGATGTAGTCAAATCCACGACTCAAGACCAACAACGGCAACGCCTACAGCAAGCTATTGGGCAAATTCCTGCTTGGGGTCAACTCACTTTAGAACTTAGACGGCATCCAGAACGTGAGCCACGAGTCGCTACCCTGACGCTACGTGCTACTACCCTTGAGTTGCAACCACCAGCCACTCATCCACAGCGTCAACAGCTCCAACCTGTTACTGTACAGGTGATTTTGGCACAAGAAGAAAATCCCCCGCCCGGTATGGAGGCAGTCAGTTGGTTACTCCTGACTACCCTAGCTATTACTTGCTTTGAGGATGTCGTGCAATGTTTGCGCTGGTACTCTTATCGTTGGCTGATTGAGCGCTATCATTACGTCCTTAAGAGCGGTTGTCGCCTCGAACAACTGCAATTAGAAGCGGCTGACCGCATCCACCGTGCTTTAGCCACCTATACGATTGTGGCTTGGCGTTTGTTGTGGATTACTTATCTGGCGCGTTACCACCCGGATACTCCGGCTGATACGGTTCTGCAAACCCATGAATGGCAAGCACTTTACTGCACTATTCATCAAACTCCTTTGCCACCTGATGTGCCCCCCAATTTAAGGGCTTGTGTCCGGTGGATTGCCCAATTGGGCGGGTTTTTGGCACGTAAGCAGGATGGAGAACCAGGTGTGAAAACAATTTGGCAAGGTCTGCGACGACTACATGACATTACACAAACTTGGTTGCTACTTTCCCGCCTTACCACTACTTCTGTCAAGCCAGATTTTATTAAGAAAGATGTGAGTAATGCATAGCTTAGTAAGGGGGGATTAAGGGGGGTCTATTCGACTTATGCAAGAGGTCTATTACTCTTTAACCGCGCTTCAATGCTGAAGTTATAAAGAGAGTTGTAATCATCTTCAATATATCCGCCATTAAAAGGACGAGTTGCAATTAACGAAATGTTGTAACAGGCAGTCGCTTCCAACATATGGTCTGATAACGGCAGTGTTTCAGGAAAACTGTAATCTATATTAAGAAATTCAAAATCATACTTATGATGTTCAACTACTTGAGAAACATCCTGCCAAGACTGAACATCTAACTTGTTATCAAAGATCTCTGAACTTAAATAACACTCGCAACACTGCATAAGTTGAGCTGTAATGGCTTCAACTCGCTCTTTATCTTGCTCTAAAAGCTGCAAGTCTTCTTTTAATAGCACCCGATTGGGTATAAGTTGCCAAACTTCAAGAAAATTATCTAAGCCAATGGAAATTTTCGTCTTTTTGATGCCAGGTATATCTTTAAAGATTTGAATCGCACTGATTTCTGCTAAAGCATCTAAATACTCTGATTTGGTAACATTCTCCTCAATTATTGGTAACTCCTTATCAAGATTCTCAGCTAAATGATAATTAGGAGCCTGACGAATTTTCTCACTGATCAATAACTGGTTTGAAGTAGGCATCGGTTTTCTCTCACTGAACAAGGGTTAACTGCGCGGTGGGGGTTACTGAAGCCGGAAGACATCGGCGTAAATCGCATTCGACTCCACTTTTCTGCTCTCATCAGGGGAATCATAAACAACTAATAGAGAATCTGACTGTCCTAAACAGGCAAACAGTGCTAATCCTTCAGCGTGGTCTGTTCCTGGTATGAAAGGCAGATCAAACATCACTTCTAGCTCTCCCGATTCCTGACTAGATATAGTATCTTCAGAGCGATCTAAGGCATTTTTGAGACGGAAGACTTGCATTGAACCTTCCACATCCATTGTGGGGCCTGCCAGAATAATCAAATCGTCTTCCTTTAGGCATAGTTCCCGCACGCCTAAGCCATTTAGTTGAACAAAATGCTTTTTATAACACCTTCCTTCTTTACCAATTTCTTTGAGCGTTAGGATTCCTGGCTCTTTTTCTTCTACTTCTATTTCTAAAATAATTGCCCAGCCGCGAAAAACTGGGCCTCGGAATCCCAAAAATACTCTATCTCCTCGAACGGCTAATCCTTCAATGTCAAAGCCGTTTTCTTTACTCGGTAGGGGGAAGGTTAAAAATGGGCCTAAATGCTCGTCTTCTGCTAACGCATCGATGAGGATGTTACCTTGATCCGTTTTTTGTAAGCAGGCTGCTGTCAGTTGCTCATCTGGATTATCGGGATGAGAGCAGGTTTTAAATAATTCTTTTCCAAAAACAGGAATACGGGTTAGTAAATAACGATTAGGTTCAGTTTTAATTGTTGATAATCTGGCAATATCCTTTGCTGCTGTTTTGCCTTTTGCCTTTTTGCGCTTTGTACTATGGGAGCCTGTTAGCCAGAGATAATGATCGGCATAATCCATGCCCTCAATATCAATTTCATCATCTTGATTGAAGAGTTCGACAAAATCGCCAATTGCAAAGGGTTCGTGTTCTCCGTAAATGCATGGCTCAATCAGGGATAATCGCTCAACAGAGAGAAATTCATCAGAACCTAACCACAAACTCCCATCTGGTGTTAAAGCCACTGCCGAGAGTTCTCCTAGTAAGTCCTCTGCTTCACTGTTAAAGCGAAGAAGCACACGCGACAGCAAAAAAGGCTTAGACATAATTTTTATATTCCTAAAATATATTTAGCAGCATTATTTAAGCTACTGCCAGCTTATCTCACAGCCGTATTTTGCCCTCTATCGAAAAGAATAAATCTCAAAAACTATCTGAATTGAACGCTTATCGATGAGATTTTGGAGAGAAATAACGGGATGAATACAAATTTAGAACGCCGCCTTTGATTGTTGCAATGCTACATTTGAGGCGCAATTTTTCTGATTTGAGGTAAATTGTATGGCTGAGTTTGAAGTGGCTGACGAAAATAATCCGTTAAAAGATTTTTAACGGATAGAGCTAGATTAGTGGCGGATGTGGTGGGTAGCCATCCAACAACTCGATCGCCATGGATAGACGAAAGCCCAAGAGTGCGAATACTGTGCCGCACCAGACAGCAGGGCGATCGCCCTTCACCAATTCTGAGTTGGGAGAGATCGCAAACATTTAATTTAGAAGGAAGTCTTTAGCCAGTTATCTACGCGGTTAAAAAGTGAGCGAGCAACCTGGGAGAGCTGGTGCTGGCGATACCAGCGTTGGAAGTCCCGTTCGTAGGCTTCACTGTCTGGCTGATAGGTGTTCCAAGCATTAAGCCCCAGTCCTGTTCCCCAGAACAATAGGATATATAAAGACCAAGAAAGCTGACCCCCGGTGAGTAGATCCACACCGACTAAACAGCCATTGATGATTAAAAACTTACCCGCACGTTTCTTGAAGCGGCTACGTCGGTAGAGATTGAAATCGCCGCGCTTTTGATGCTCTGTTTGCTGTAGCAGCCAATCGCGCTCTGCCTCTAGGAGAGTTTGGTGGGAAATGCCGAGTTCATCAGCAATCTCCACTAGTTGAGTGCGGGAAAATTCACCACTGTTTGCCTGACGAGCGATCGCCAAGTTGAGAATTTGCTGAATATCTTCTTGGTGATAAGAGCGAGTTACTTTGCTTTCTGGAACTGACATGAGCGCTAGGGGGTATCAATAGGCAATCTGAGGCGCACCCACCATGCCTAAGCGCAAGCTTGCAAACGCAAACTGGGTGCTGATTCTATTATGCCGAAGGCTGAGGGAGATCAGATTAACGCCTTATTCCCATAACCGAACTACAACAGACGGATCTTACGACAGCCGATAGATGAGAAACTTATTTACATTTCGTTACGATAAAAGCATTGATACAGACGTAGTCGATAAAACGTCTTCATAATAAAGGTTTGAGGTCATCCCCATGGGCGGCAATATACGTGTCGGTAATTTATTCGGAATTCCCTTTTATATAAATCCCTCTTGGTTTTTTGTCTTAGGTTTAGTGACATTGAGCTACGGCGGTGCGCTAGGCGCTCAATTTCCCTCCCTGGGTGCAATTACTCCCTGGCTTTTGGGCTTAGTCGCTGCGTTGCTGTTGTTTGCTTCAGTATTAGCTCACGAACTAGGACATAGCTTCGTCGCTATCAAGCAAGGCATTGGAGTAAAATCTATTACTCTGTTTCTGTTTGGGGGTTTAGCGGCTTTAGAGAAAGAATCTGAAAGCCCTGGTGAAGCCTTTTGGGTAGCGATCGCCGGCCCCGCCGTCAGCGTCCTCCTATTTGGTCTATTCACCGCCGTTAACTTCGCCTTGCCGCTCTCAGGCCCTTTAGGGGCAGTACTAGGGCTGCTTGCCTCGGTTAACTTAATCCTGGCACTGTTTAACCTGATTCCTGGCTTACCCTTAGACGGTGGCAACATCCTCAAGGCGGCGGTTTGGAAAATCACTGGTAACCCCTACAAAGGTGTTGTTTTTGCCAGCCGAGCTGGTCAGTTCCTAGGCTGGTTAGCGATTATCTCTGGGCTGATTCCGCTATTCCTGTATGGCAGCTTCGGTAATTTCTGGAATATCCTGATTGGTTGGTTCTTGCTACAAAATGCTGGTCGTTCTGCCCAATCTGCAAACATTCAACAACTCCTGTCTGGTCTAAAAGCTGAAGATGCCGTCCTACCAGATAGCCCGGTTGTCTCTGCTGACATCTCCCTGAGAGAATTTGCCAACAACTACATCATCGGCAAAACCAAATGGGCAAGATTCTTGGTGACTGATGAAGAAGGGCAACTGATTGGTGCAATTCCCGTAGATGAATTGCGGAATATTCCCACCTCTCACTGGACAGAAGTTTCTGTAAAGGAACTCATGCAGCCAACGGAATTATCCACCACCGTTAAGTCTGATCAGTCACTGCTGGAAGTTGTGACACTCCTAGAACAGAAAAAACTCAACCAACTGCCTGTCATCCGTGACAATGGTGTCTTGGTTGGGTTGTTAGAAAAAACATCTGTGATGCAGCTTCTCCAAAAAAGAGCGCAAGCTAACCCTGCTTAATTAGTAATATTGCGGTTAGTACCTAACAAGAACTCCCTCAGACATTTAATTTATCTGTCTGAGGGAGTTTTTTATCAGGGTTTTTACTTAAGTAGAACGTAGTAAATAATTACAATTCCAAGTGTTAGGTATTGAAAGGGGTATTTTCTGGAACTGGCTTCAAACTCAGTGGAGTATAACTGAGCAGGAGACGCTTTTGTCTCTTCACCAGTTCAAAGAACATCTTGGTCGTTTTTAGAAAGCTCTGGAATTATGAATATTTTACCGATTGGTCTTCGTAGAGTTGCACTTTTAGGAACTTCTTTGTTGTTAACGGCGGCGGTTGGGGTAGAAGCGGCAACAAAGAGTCCTGCTGCGGTAGAGACAGGTAAGCGCGATACAGGAGAAGTTATCAGTCAGTCGTCACAACCGTTACTTGTTGCTCAGACTCGGAACTATTGCAGAAAAGGTGAGAGTTTATTTGTTTCTGCCGAAACGAGAGGCTTTTGGGTAAATATTTGTGGCGGGGATTATCCTGGTACCTATGTAGGCGTTAACAAGCGCAATGGTAATTCTATCCGCCTTCCTCTGGTTGACTACGATCAACAGGGTAACTACTTTGCGGCAGTCAACGGTAATGTCAACTACCTGCTGATTCGGGGAACGGCTAAAGGAGATTTCTTAACGGTGACTCAGGGGAGGCGAGAACTCTTCCGGCAACCGATCCTGAAGTGGGAGTAGTCAGGGTGAATCGATAGCGATCGCCTTTTAGAAATAAACACGAAAAAGCCCTGCTTAGGCAATACTTAGGCAGGGCTTGTTATTAACAATTTTTAGTCAAGAAAATTATAGCAACCAAGTATTTTTGGCAAAATCGTCCGGCTTCTCTCCCTCTTTTTCAATCGGTCGGAGGTGTCCTTGATACTTCGGCATGGTTGACTGCGGTACGAGAGCGCTATTGACCTGATTTTTGAATATATTTGTGCCTTTTCTCAAGCTATTAACTTCCTGAGGTGGACTTTCAGAAGCGCTATTCACCCGCGGTGCGAGGGCAGTTGTCTCTTTTCTGACGCTATTAACTTGCGGTGCGAGGGCAGTTGTCTCTTTTTTGACGCTATTAACTTGCTGAATCAGCTTTTCATTCACGTCTGCCAAGTTAACAGCCGCATTTTTCGCTTCCTTCAGTTCGGACTGGAGCGCGTTTAATTTTTGTAGGTCTTTTTTGAGATCCTGCACTAACTTTTGCTGTTGTTCTAATTCGGATTGCAATTGAGCAACTTGCTTTTGTAAAGTGGTTTCTCTTTCTTTAGCTGCTTGCAAAGCATCTTTTAATTCAGTGGAAGAGTCTTCTGGGTTTGGTGCTTCTCTAAGGGCGGCTCTTAGCTCCTTGATGGTTGCTTCTAAATCGGCTTTGGTGGGATTAGAGCGTTGAGAACGATTTGCTGGTGTATTCATTTGCGACTTATTTACGGCGTTAATTTCTCGAACTTTTTCACCTGTTTGCTCGGTAGGCTTTTCTACCTCTTCGCGCAGTAGGTCTGTGAGTTTTTTTCTTGCCATTAGCTTCCCCATTCGTGCTGTAATTCTTCTGCGACGCGGCGATAATCTGCCTGAGCTTCATGGGCGTTAGCGCCTCGCCATTGGTTGATCGGTATACCCTCAAGGGCGGCTCGTTCATGCGCTTTGTACGCGCGAACAAAGGCATCAAAGGCGGGCACTCCTAGTTCTTTGAGGGTGTTTTTTGCCTCTAAGGCTTCTCGGAGACTGCGAGAGTCTACCCGTGTTAGCAGGACGCGATGCGCTGTTCCGACGGGGATGATCGCGTCTCGCACGGTTTCAATGAGAACAGTCAAGTCCATTGGGGCCGGGGGTGTGGGCAAGACGAGATAGTCGGCGATCGCAATCACGGCTGCCAAGGCTTCAGAGCGCAGCGCTGGCGGCGTATCCACTACGGCGATATCGTAGCCTTCAACTTTCCGCAGATTGCTCAATAGGGTAGGGTCTGTCTCTTGAGATAGATCGAATCCCATGTCGCGATCGCCACGCTCAAACCACCACGTTGCAGAGCCTTGCGGATCGCTATCAACTAGGAGGACGCGCTTTTTTACCGCTAAGGCGGCGGCTAAATTGACTGATGTCGTTGTTTTACCAACGCCTCCTTTGCCGTTGATAACCGCGATTATACTTGGCACTATTAATCCCTCAAATTAAGGGAAGAAAACCTGACTAAAGAAGTCTCAAGGATAAAGGATAAGGGATGAAGGAGCGGGTTTTGGTAGCGCCTCTGCCCTTTCGGGCTTTTTCTTCCCCAAAGTATCGACATATTTTTGCGATTTAATGCGGAAAAGCGTTGAGATAAAACGAAACTGTTTAGCACTTTAGGTTCAGTTAATTTCCATGACTGGCTAGACACAGCCGTTGCCAGTAAGCGATCGCGCTTTGGTCAGAATGCCTGTCTTATGCCAGCAAAATTAAGTAATTGTTATCGATGCAGACTGCACCTAATTTTACTATTGTCTGTAAGGCTTTGAGTTAATGGTTCTTGATTTTGCTCGTTGAGATGGTTAATGCCCCATTTGTGCATCTCCTCAACGAGCGGTTTGAGACTTTCTCCTAAGGTGGTGAGGGAATACTCTACTTTCGGCGGTACCTGCAAGTACACCTCCCGATGGACTATGCCATCTGCTTCCATTTCCCGCAGTTGTTGGGTAAGCATTTTTTGGGTGATGCCGTTCAATGCTCGGTGTAACTCCCCAAACCGCTTCACCCCCTGAAATAGTTCTCTGAGAATCAAAACTTTCCAGCGCCCGCCAATAACTTTTAATGTACTTTCTACGGGGCAGGTTAATTTGCTTTTATTAATCATACCCTCTCTCCTTAGTGTCTTTTTAGTAAGTACCTTACTTTAAAGTGCATACTTTCCCAAAAGAGTTTACTAATCGTAAAATTAAATAGTAAAAATTAACCGATACCATTTCACTCAATACCGACTTAGAGAGAAGGTGCTATCTGTGCTAATGGCGAAGAGTGTTACTCGCTACTGGCATTGGTTGACATCTGGCTTTTTGAAAGTGAAAGGGTTTTAAAGTATTGCCCCAAAAAAGTAAGGAGTAGCAAGAATAATGATTACTCTACGCAAAGCAACAGACCGAGGTCATTTCAATCATGGTTGGCTCGACACAAACCACACCTTTTCATTCGGACAATACTATGACCGTGACCATATGGGATTTCGGGCGTTGCGGGTGATTAATGAAGACCACGTTGCTCCGGGTGCTGGGTTTGGTACCCACGGACATCGCGACATGGAAATCATTACCTATGTACTAGAAGGAGCGCTAGAACATAAAGACAGCCTGGGTACGGGTTCAGTCATGCAAGTCGGTGATGTCCAGCGCATGAGTGCCGGAACTGGTATTCTCCACAGTGAATTTAATCACTCCCAAACGGAACCCGTTCACTTATTGCAGATTTGGCTGTTGCCAGATCTGCAAGGAAATTCACCCAGCTACGAACAGCAAAACTTTGGGTTAAGCAAAGAGCCGGGGAATTTGCACTTAGTCGCCGCTAAAGATGGCAAAGATGGGGCGCTTACTGTCCATCAGGATGTGGAGTTGTATGCGGCAGTTTTGGGGAAAGGCGATCGCGTCTCCCATACCCTTCATCCCAATCGCCACGCCTGGATACAGGTTGCCCGTGGGGAAGTCGTCCTCAATGGTGTGACATTACAACAGGGTGATGGTGCGGCAATCAGCGAAGAAACGGATGTGGCGATTGAGGCGACATCTGATGCTGAAATGCTGCTGTTTGACTTGGCGTAGCCATCCTAGTTGAATTTAGGGTGGTGCTGTAGGGGGGGGGATAGCTTAGCTATAGGCGAATGGCAGTGACTTGAGTGGAATAATCGTTCTTGAGAAAAACCCAGCTTGGGGGGGCTTCCCCCCAAACCCCCCACTGGGGGATGAGTGCCTCCCCCAGACCCCCTGCACAAGGGTTGATCGGTGGGTTGTGAGGAGTTTTATTGCTTGAGTCAGTGCTATTGGGCTATACGTCCCTTTTAGTGCGGATGCGCTCCAGGTATTGCAAAATGCCTAGACCAATCGTCACACTTAGCGCCAAGGCTAGCCATAAACTATTGGCGATGCTACGAGATTGATCTAATGCCCAACCACCGAGGGTGGGGCCGATGAAGTAGCCGATCGCCCAACATTGAGAGTTAATGGAAAGATAGACTCCGCGTAAGGATGAGGGGGCTAAGTCTACGACCAGGGCAGAGGCAGATGGGGTGTAAGAGACGGTGGCGATCGCTAATACTCCTAATGCCACGATTGCCCAAACTAAGGGATTTGTTGCCGTCACCCCCGTTACCCAAATCAAAACAAAGCCACATCCCCACAACACCATGGAAAGCATCAAAGCATGGGGACGACTAAAGCGATTTAGCCACCGGGCAATAGGCAACTGCAATAAGGCGGCAAAGACAATATGCCAGGTAAACAATCCACTAATAATTCGGGGTGAAAATCCGCCTTGGGCAGTGCCGCCGGAGACAAAGTTGTTGAAATATAAGGGCATTGTGCTGTTCACTTGGGCAAGATAGGTGGTGAACAAGATATTGACTAGAACGTAGACCATCAAGTAGCGATCGCGCAGTGCTACTGCCCATCCCCTAGCGATGCGTTTGTGAGGCTGCTGATCAAAAGCATAGGTTTCACCAATCGCCGCATAAATAATCCCAAAGAACACCAAAAAAGAAATGCCATCAATGACAAACAGCAGGCGATAGTTTCCTGTTGTCGAAACGATTAGCCCTCCTAAGACAACCCCAAACCCTAAGCCGATATTATCTGCTAGACGTGTAATAGCAAATGCCTCATTGCGCTGTTCAATCGTCGTTAAATCGGCAACGGCGGCTTCGGTGGCGGGCCAATATAGACCAATTCCCAACCCCATCAGCAAGTTACCAACGATCAATGTGGGGAGGTTATAAGTCTGTGCCAACACCACATCCGCCACCGCCGACACCGCCGCCGAAAGTAACAACGTTCGCCTGCGTCCCCAAAACTTCGAGTCGGTAAACGACCCCCCCAAAAAGCGACCGACAACACCGGAGACAGAACCACTCCCTAGCCCAATTCCCACAGCCGTTGCCGACAAACCGACTTGATTGACAAAAAAGATTGGGGCATAAAACAACGTGAAGCCATTACCCACTTGGGAGAGTAGCCGACCCCCAGCAAGAATCCAAACTTGATAACTGAGTTGGGGAAGCCAGGAAAACAGCTTGGTCAACAGTGATTTCATCAAATTAGTCACAGAATGGCGTGATCAAAAAGTCAAAACGTCCTCTCAGGTTAAAGCCAAAAATGGCGTTAACCCATCAATCGCTGTGGAGAAAAGCGACAGGTTATACAGAGGTTGCAGGTAACCTTTCTACAGATTGCTGGCGGTAGGCACTCCTATAGGACAATAAAGCAGTAATTAGACTGCAAGCACTAAAGAGGTTACTGTGACAGCATTTTTATTCGTAACTGACTTAGACCACACCTTTGTAGGTGATGACAATGCCCTGGGTGAACTTCAGCAACGCCTGAGCCAGCAGCGCCAAGAACAGGGGGCAAAGATTGTGTATGCCACGGGGCGATCGCTGACTCTCTACCACGAACTCAAAGCCGAAAAGCACCTGATCGATCCTGATGCTCTAATTACCGCTGTGGGCACAGAAATTTATGAAGATGATAGTAAAGATGTCCCAGATTCAACTTGGTCAGAAAAACTTTCCCAAGGTTGGAATCGAGAACTTGCTGTCGCCACCGCTGCCCATTATTCCGATCTGGTTCCTCAAGAAGAGTCGGAACAGCGTCCTTTTAAAGCCAGCTACTATCTGAGCGAAGAAGCGGCGGTGGAAGTAGTACCTCGCCTAGAAGCCCAACTGCAAGAGCGCGGTCTTGACGTAAGGTTAATCTATAGCGGCGGGAAAGACCTAGACATTTTGCCCCGTTTGGGTAATAAAGGGCTTGCTGTAGAGTTCTTGCGGCAACAATGGGGCTTTGATGGGACGCGCACCGTTGTCTGTGGGGACTCTGGTAACGATATCGGTCTATTTAGCGTTGGGGAATCGCGAGGGATCATTGTCGGTAATGCCCGCCCGGAACTGCGCCAGTGGTACGACGCCAATGCCAGCGATCGCCACTACTTAGCACAAGCGCACTGTGCAGGTGGTATCCTGGAAGGCTTGCAACATTTCGGATTTCTTCAGTAGGGATTAGTCCTTGGTGATTACCAAAGACTAATAACCAAGGACTAACAGTGATGATTAGCTATCTCAAGGGAACTGTCGCCACGATTCAAAAAACTGCCGCCAATCGCGTCACGCTGGTTTTGGACGTGAAGCAGGTTGGCTATGAAGTGCAAATTCCCTGGCGTTTGGCGCAACATCTCCAGGCGGCGGGGGATGAGCCAGTGCAAGTGTTTACCCATCTGCAAATCCGGGAAGACCAACAGATTTTGTACGGCTTTGCTTCGGCGGCGGAACGGGATTTGTTTCGCCAGTTGGTGAGTGTGAGTGGGATTGGTGCCCAGTTAGCGATCGCTCTCATCGATACTTTGGGGCTTGCAGATTTGGTACAAGCCATTGTCACAGGTAATATCCGCGTCTTATCCAAAACCCCTGGAGTAGGGAAAAAAACCGCCGAACGCTTGGCTTTGGAGCTAAAAACTAAACTGGCAGAATGGCGCAACACCTCTGGGACAGCGACATCCACCGTTTCTACTGGGCCCGCACCAGAAATTCTAGAAGATGTGGAGCTGACTTTGTTCGCGATTGGCTATAGCAGTGAGGAAGTTTCTCAGGCGCTGGCGGTAGTCAGTCAGGACAACTTAGTGGCGAAAAGTACCAACCCAGAAGATTGGATTAAAAACGCGATCGCTTGGTTGAGTCAGTAATATCGCGCCTCTCGGTCATTGTGCCAGAAGGCAAGGGTTTTGCTGTCTGGTGACCAAACCAAGTGGTTATCGCCTACTTTGACGGGAGTTCTCACTATTGGGCGACGTTCTTGAGTTTCTATTGGGAATTCATCCTTTAGATTCTTACGTTGGGAGGATTTCCAAGTTTGGCTTGGAGTTTGATTTTCCAAAACTGATACAAGAACGTTATCTGTGTTTTATGCTTCTGAAAATTCCTGGATAACTACGAAATTTGAGGTTTTTGATTAATGGCGATCGCGATTAATCAATCCCTAGCCAAGAGCAAATTACTTTGAATATCAGCGCTATAACTAGCAAAACCTAGCATTGAGCCATAAAAGACTTCTCTTCCTCGTTCAGCCCTATTCCTCAAGCACCAGCCAGCTAAATACAACTTTATCTCTTCCGAACGATCTCATAACTCGGTTGAGGCGTGGACAATATTACTATCCACTTCCAGTTTCTAAATCCTTTTTAAAGCTTGGGTTTTATGACAAGTCCGATTGAATTTAATCTATTTGCTCCCTATAACGAAGGCGCTGCACTAATTGGATCTTTTTCAGATTGGGAAGAAATCCCGATGGAGAAGGGAGAAGATGGCTATTTTCGCACCTCTGTTGAACTGGAGGATGGAGTTCATCAGTACAAATTTCGCGTGCAGTCCAAATCCTGGTTTTTTGAGCCGGATCAGTGGGTAGATGTCAACGACCCCTACGCCACAGACATCGAAAACGCGACTCAAAACGGCATAGTCCGAATTAAAGACGGCAAACGCATTGTCGATACCTACGTTTGGCAACATGACGACAAGCCACTACCTGGCGATTGTGAGTTAGTCATTTACGAATTGCATGTTGGCGACTTCTCTGGTGGCGAAGATGACCCCAACCCACGCGGCAACTATAAACACGTTGTGGAGAAGTTAGACTATCTCTGCGACTTGGGTATCAATGCCATTGAACTGATGCCTGTGAAGGAGTATCCTGGCGACCACAGTTGGGGCTACAATCCGCGCTACTTCTTTGCAACTGAATCCAGTTATGGTTCAACCGCAGAGTTGAAGCATTTGATTGACGAATGCCATGGTAGAGGGATTCGTGTGATTATGGATGGGATTTACAACCACTCAGAATCTGAAAGTCCTCTAACCCAAATTGACCACGACTACTGGTATCACCACGAACCCCGCGACCCAGATAATAATTGGGGCCCAGAGTTTAACTACGAGCATTACGACGAAAATTTAGACATTAAGCCCGCGTGGAAGTTCATCGGTGATACCGTGAGGTTTTGGGTTGAGGAATATCACCTCGACGGCATTCGCTACGATGCAGCGCGGCAAATTGCCAACTACGACTTCATGCACTGGATTGTTGATGAAGCCAAGAAATCAGCCGGGTCAAAGCCGTTTTACTGCATCGCCGAACATATCCCAGAAACCACCAGCATCACTAATTTTGATGGCCCGATGGATGCTTGCTGGCATGATAGTTTTTATCACTGTCTAGTGGAACACCTCAGCGGCGATACCTTTGATTTGGAACGCCTCAAGGATGTCATTGACTGTAAGCGGCAAGGCTTTATGGGGGCGACCAATGTGATCAATTACCTCACCAATCACGACCACGATCGCTTAATGGTAGAGCTGGGCAATCGCGGGATCTTGGATGAAGAAGCCTTCAAGCGGTTCAAACTGGGAGTAGCTATCCTGATGACGGCTGTGGGTGTTCCCCTGGTTTGGATGGGGGAAGAGTTCGGCGAGTACAAGCCCAAAACGATCGAATCCGCCAAAATCGATTGGACATTACTGCAAAGTGACAATAATCGCGGCTTATTCGACTACTACAAAGGCTTGATTAATCTACGCGAAGACAACCCAGCTCTCTACACTGAGAACATTGAGTTTTTCCACGAAGACAACGAAGCCAACGTTTTCGCCTACACGCGCTGGACTGACGAAGGCTCCCGCGTTGTTGTTGTCGCTAACTTCTCCGACCAATTCCTGGGTGACTATACGATTGGCAACTTCCCTGCTGCTGGTTCTTGGCACGAGTGGACGGGCAACTACAACGTCGAAGTCGAAAACGAGATTAAGACTGACATCGGCGGCTACGAAGCAAAGGTCTTTGTTTGGGGATAGCTTTTATACACATAAGATTCATTAACTCACCTTGACCGAGCTAGGTAGCGATCGCGCTATTGAGTAGACCTCTTGCATAAGTCGAATAGACCCCCCTTAATCCCCCCTTAGTAAGGGGGGAGACTTGAAATCTTGCCCCCTCCCCTTAGTAAGGGGAGGGTTGGGGAGGGGTCTGGTACATTTTTGCAAGAGGTCTAGTGATCAGTTGAAAAGACCTGTAGAGACGGATCGCGCTCTGTCTCTACAACCCTCAAGTGCCAAGGGGTGCGTAGCCAAAGGTAGCATTGAACTGGCGGCACCAAACCACAACTGAGCGAAAGTCTTCGGGATTAACGTTCGCCGGGATAGCGTAGCGTTACAAGGCTTCTATGATTGAACGTCCCTTAGTATGAATATCTTTGCTCAAGCTCTAGACTACGCCGCTAGTAATCCCGATCGCCTGATGACCGCCTTGGGGCAGCATTTACGGCTGGTGGTGGTGCCCCTAACGATTGGTTTGGGGTTGGGGCTACCCTTAGGGTTACTCAGTTCGCGATCGCGTACCGCTTCTACGGTATTGATTAATACCTTCAACGGCTTACGAGTCATTCCCAGTTTGGCGATTTTGTTTGTTGCCATTCCCTACTTTGGGCTAACCTTCCAATCGGCGGCGATCGCCCTGACTCTACTCGTCATACCGCCAATTCTGATCAGTACCGACGTTGCTTTTCGCAGCATTAATCCAGCCATTCGCGAAGCCGCCAAAGGCATGGGAATGGCACCTCTACAGGTACTCCAACAAGTTGAAATTCCTTTAGCACTTCCTGTAATTGTCGCTGGGATTAAAACCGCAACCACTGAAGCGATCGCCAGCGCTACCCTGGCTGCGTTTATTGGTGCTGGTGGGCTAGGTAGCTTTATTGTTCTGGGCTTTTCCCTTTACGACAACGCCATTCTCCTAGTTGGGGCAATTCCCGTCGCTGTGTTAGCACTGATTGCGGAAGTAGGGTTGAGTACCTTAGAGCGGTCGTTGCAACCACCCATTTTTAGGAAGGGGTGAAATTGTAGTAAAAGAGTGTTGTAATTCTTTGATGCCGTCAGCGATGCCGATTAATAATTTGTCTGATTTATCTGTTGAGTTACCGCTGCGGCTAGGGATAGTGGGGACAGGGTTTGCAGCAAGGCTGAGGGCAGAAGCATTGCAAGCCGATGAGCGATCGCACTTACTTGCTGTCAATGGACACACCCCGGAAAAGACCAACGAATTTGCTCAAACCTACAACGCCTCCCCGATTGATCACTGGCAAAAACTTGTCCAGCATCCCGACTTAGATGCGGTCGTCATTTGTACAATTAACCGCGATCATAGTGCGATCGCCCGTGCTGCCCTCGAAGCTAATAAGCACGTTATCATCGAATATCCTCTCGCCCTCGATCCCCAAGAAGCCAAGTCCCTAATTGCCCTAGCACAAGCCAAAAGCAAACTCCTCCACGTTGAACATATTGAACTTTTAGGCGGACTCCATCAAGCCCTGCGGCAGTCTTTACCAGAGATTGGTAACGCCTTCTACGCCCGCTACGTCACCATTGCTCCCAAGCGTCCCGCCCCTCGCCGTTGGACGTATCACCGAGAACTATTTGGCTTTCCCTTTAGTGGGGCGCTCTCCCGCATCCATCGCCTCACCGACTTATTTGGCAGCGTCGCCACCGTTAGCTGTCAGTCGCGGTACTGGGGAACGGGAGACTACTTCACCGCCTGTCTTTGCACCGCCCAACTGCGCTTTCATAATGGGTTAATTGCGGAAGTGACTTATGGCAAAGGGGAAGTATTCTGGCAAAGTTTACGCAACTTTGAGGTGCATGGAGATAAAGGAACGCTGCTGTTTGAAGGCGATGAAGGAACACTGATTCGGGATGAAGAAACGACACCGATTGAGGTTGGCGGGCGTCGTGGGTTATTTGGGAAAGATACGGGGATGGTCTTGGATTATTTCAGTGAAGGTACGCCCCTCTACGTATCGCCGGAGGCAAGTTATTACGCCCTAAAAATTGCGGATGCGGCGCGTCAATCAGCCGCAACAGGCGAGACGATAAAATGCGATTAGGGGGAGTAAGATGGCTCATTCCCCTCAAGTTGCCTTCAAGCAGCAGGAGTGTAAATACTGCGTCCTGCCCCTGAGTAAGACTCATAGACGTGCTGATACACCTCTTCACACTTGCGCTGGTACACATCGGTTGAGTAACCTTCGGGTAGCTGGTCTAATATCTCCTCAATCGCAACCTTAACTGCTGCCTTCGATTGTTGCCGCCTACGCCAATCAAGTACTAATTTTTCTTGCTTGAGGGTTGACAAAAGTTCCTTTGCCACATTCTTAACTGCCAGCTTCTCCTTCTCGGTTAAGCTGATATCTGGTTTCGTCAGTAGGTCAACGATCGCCAGTTCTTCTTCTTCCAGATTCTCCGCGATCGCACGTTTATCCTCAACTTTCAGTTCCTGGGCAAACTCCACCAACTCGGTAAAGAAGGTTTCCACGTTGCGCGAACCAGCATTGTATTCATCAATCATCTGCTGAAACTTGTCCAGGTAATTCATCCGGCTTTTGTTGAGGCGTACCATCTGGGTTAGCTGGCTGGCGATCGCCCCTTTTAGCTTCTCAGCTTCCGTGTGCTTGTACCCTTTGTCAAACTGGGCTTTGAGGGCGTCAAAGTCAATCTGGCTGAGGTCAACGTAGAGACGTTCCGGTGGAACGTCTTTGGATTCGGGGATGACATACTTCAACGTACCGATGGACTCATCCAGAATTTCCTCAACGGCGGCTTTGACTTCGGAAATGTCCACCGGGGAAGCCAGGTTTCTGATTCGCTTGGTGATTTCACCCAAGGCATATAACGTGGGATTGAACTCACCCGCTGCTGGGTCTGGGAGAATCGCTTTGTAGAGTTTGGTGACGTTCTGAGTTAGTGCCAGATACCGCTGCTTGGAATCGTCGTTCACCAGGATGGCTTCGACGGCATCATTCCATAGCTTGGTACGGGCAAAGGCTTGGGTGGTGGTTTGGATTTGGTCGAAGTTGATGCCGCGATCGCTACAAAATTGTAGAGTATCTGCGATCGCCTTTCTCAATTCCTCCACCAAGGCTTCTTTGGATTGCACCGGGGTATCGCCTGCTTCCACGCCGCCACCGGAGGCGGAACCGTAAATCGCCAGTGCTTTTTGCAAGTCGCGGAACACGCCGATATAGTCTACAATCAGCCCGTTTACCTTTTCCCCAAATACCCGATTTGCCCTGGCGATGGTTTGCATCAAGGTATGGTTCCGCATCGGTTTGTCGAGGTAGATGGTGGAACAACTGGGGGCGTCAAAGCCTGTCATCCACATCGCGCAGACAAAGACAATACGCAGCGGGTTGCTGGCGTCTTTGAATTTTACGTCCAGTCCCGGTTTTCCTTTGACGAGGCGCTGGCGGTGGGGTTTAATCGTTAAGCCTTTTTTGTTAAACGCTTCTTCCTCATTCTGGGAGGAGGAAATGACTACCGCCATGTCGGTTTCTTCCAGGTACTGAATTTTCGCGGTTAGCTGTTCGCGTTCACTCTCGCTGGCGGTGGTGAGTTGGTTCTGTAACTGGGTTAACTGCTGCTGCCAATAGTGCTGCACCTTGTTGTACATTGTGACAGCGGTGAAGCGATCGATGGAGACAACCATTGCTTTGCCCTGGTATCCCCGTCCTAAAAAGTGAGTGACAATATCTTGAGCGATTTCGTCTAAGCGTTCCTCTCGCGTTATCAGGTGATATTCCCGCGAAAATTCCCGTTCCAGTTTATTCTCTTGTGCCTCATCTAAGTCGGCTGATTCGATGGCATCGGTAATCTCTTCGTTGAGTTCGCTGTTGGTGAGTTCCAGTTGGGGGATGCGGTTTTCGTAAAACAGGGGAACAGTGGCGTTGTCTTCTACCGATTGGCGGAAGTTGTAGATGCTGATATAGTCGCCAAATTCGCGCCGCGTGGCTTCTTCTCCCACAAGTAGGGGTGTGCCAGTGAAGCCAATAAACCCGGCTTTGGGTAATGCGGTTCGCATATTTCCAGCGAAGCTGTCGTATTGGGAACGGTGGGCTTCGTCGGCAATCACAATTACATCATCTCTATCGGAGAGTTTGGGGTAGCGATCGCCTTTTTTGGTGCGGAATTTCTGAATTAAGGTGAACACATAACGATGGTCTTCTGTCAATAGTTGTTTGAGGTGTTCGCCACTCTTTGCCCTGACTTCTTTTTCCGGTTCGGTGACGGCACCTGTTTTAGCAAAGTTTTTGTAGATTTGGTCGTCTAAATCTTCTCTGTCGGTGATAATTACGAACGTCCAGTTTCCCTCAACTGTGCGGTGAACTTTCTGGGAAAAGAACTGCATGGAGAAGCTTTTACCGCTGCCTTGGGTGTGCCAAAATACTCCGAGTTTGCCTTGATTTTCTCGGATGTTTTGCACGGCTTCTAGGCAACTATTGACGCCGAGATACTGGTGATTTTTGGCAACGAGTTTGATTAAGCCGCCTTGTTCTTCGCTAAATAGGGTGAAGTTTTCGACGATATCTAAGAGTTTGGTTTTTTCGCAGGTGCCGCGAATCATCGTGTCGAGGGAGATGATTCCTTCTTCACCCTCACTGTTGATTTTCTTCCAGTCTGAGAAGTATTCCCAGGTGGCGGTGAGACTACCGATTTTGCTAATGCTGCCGTTGGAAAGGATGACGATGCCGTTGTACCAAAACAGTTGGGGGATTTCTTCTCGGTAGTCGCAGAAGTTGTTTTGGTAGGCGAATTCGACTCGTTCTCTAGAGGCTTTGAGTTCGATGAAGATGAGGGGAATGCCGTTAACGAAACCGAGTAAGTCGGGGCGGCGGGTGTACATTTCCCCAACAATCGAGAGTTGGGAGGCGAGGAAGAAGTCGTTGTTGGTGGGGGTTTGCCAATCGATGACGGTGACGTTTTCGGTAATGTCTTCGCCATCGTCGTTGCGGTAGGTGACTTTTACTCTATCTTTGAGGCGATCGCAAATTTCCCGGTTGGCGCTGGCGAGGGTGAGGGCGCTTCTGTCGCGGGTGAGTTCCTCGATAGCGAGGGCGATCGCTTGTTCGGGAAGGTGAGGGTTGAGTTTTTCTAGGGCTGGGCGCAGTTTGGAGATTAGGACTACATCGCTTCTGGTTTCTCGCCCTAAGTAAAGACGTTCCACCGGAACGTCTCTACCATCGCCGTAGATTTCGTTGTAGCAGTTGGCGGTGGTGTAGCCCAGTTGTTCAAATAGGGCGATGGTGTAGAGTTCTAGGGCTTCTTCTGAATCGGGGTGGGGCATGGAGATAAAAGAGTTTGGGATAGAGGGGAGTGTCAATCTGTCATTGATTCGTTAATACCGTAGGCTAAGATTCCCAAAATTTTATTGACGTTGTTGAGAAAATACTCTCCTAAATCTATTTCAATAATTTGCTCTTCTAATTTTAAAAATTTCCACCTATCCCCAGTCGTGACAGTCCCATAAATTTTGTGAATTGGGTTGCCTTCTCGTTCGTTAAATAATCTTGCGGCTAACATTTCCGCTACGCATTGACCTAAGCCAGCATTTATATCTTCTTTTTTTGCCTCTACAATCGTGATAACGGGTGCGTTGATAAATAGCTGTTCTGGAGAACGGCTGATGAGAAAGTCACAGGTTCCGTTTAATCCTTGGCTTGCATCAACGGTAAAATCTACGCCGGAGAATAAACTAATAGGATGCGTCAACCGCTTTTTTAACTCAATTAACACAGGGGCGATAATCATTTCTGAGCGTGATTTTTCTGTGTTAATGGCAAGGGCTAAAGGTAAATTGTATTGCAGGGTTTCTTTTAAATAATCGCTGCTGTTGAATTCTGGAACTTCTGCAAAAATATTTACTTTTTCAGAAATCGTCAAACCAAAGGTTTTTATTACTTTTGCTAAAGTAAAGTCACTGTATGCCATATCATCTAACTTTTTTGGCTTGTTTGTTAAGGGCGATTAGGGGTGCAGTCTTGATGACAATTCTCTCGGTTTCAGGCATTTTCTAAATCGGATAATAACTCTTCTTCGGTTAGGTCAATCATGGCTACGCCGTAACGATGTAAGTTAAGGAGGAATGAGACTCTATCTGTACCGATTAATGCGGCTGCCATGCCTGAAGATAAGCGCTTCATTTCAAAAAGTTTGACTGCCATTGCCCATTTTGCCTCTTGTTCAAATTGTTCTCTGGTTTGTTGCAGGGCATCGGGAAAAGTTTCTGGGTAGTTGATTGTGAGTTGGTGTGACATAGTGTTTACTTTGAGATTAATCAGCTCAGTTTTGCAGCATGATTTGTCTGATTTGTTTAAGAACACGCATGATGTCATAAAGTTGATTGCGGTGGGGGAGAAGCAGGGAGAAAATATTGGATAAGTCGTATTCAGGGTTATCTTGAATCAAGAGTTTAATAAATTGGAATTCATCGCCATTGGTGATTAATCCATAGACGGGGCGTTGGCGGTTGGGGTTTCCCATCATGTAGGTGAAGGCTTGGGGTAAGGCGATGGAGAAGGCGATGGTTGATTTGGATTCGACGACTAATACCCAGAGTTGTTGTTGAATAATTAAGGTGTCGATGCGTCCTCTGAGTAATTCGTCTCTGTCTTCTAGGAGGAGTTCGACTTCGGGTTCTGTGGTGACGAAGAAGGGTTCGTCGTATAAACCAGCTAGGGTTAATAAGGGGGATATGACTAAGTGATTGATGGTTCCTTCTGCTAATGAACCACATTCTCTATGGCGCAAAAATCGGTTTTTAATTTGGTCTAATGTGGCTATTTCAGAGTCGGTGATTTCGGGTAAGTCTTGCGTAAACTCTGAGGAGAATTGCTCATTGTTTGTTGGAGTCAGATTAAATCTTTCTCGGAGGTCAAGTAAGCTGGTGATGGGTTTTGAGATAGGTTTTGTTTGTACCATAATTGCTCTATTTTGTAAGTTTCTGTTGTAATTTTCAGCTTGATTAGCAAACGGTGAAGTTTAAGCTGCTATTTCTCCGGTGTTGATGTCGATGTTTTCTACGTCGATTTCACCTGAGATGAGTTGCGGGAGGAGTAAGTCGCGGGTTTGGCGAAGGTTGACGTTCTTTGAGTAGAGTGATTGTTTCAAGTTCAAAACATCATTAATTATTTTGCCGAATTTATTAATCCAATCAGGACTAGGATAAAGAATTTTGATATTTCTTTGATTGGTGATACTTATAAATTTTCGTGTTGATTGCTCAGATTGCCCAGACAAAATATCTTGAAACCTGTCGGACGTGAAGGTGCAGTACAAGAAAGCTTGATTTAGTGAAGAAGAATTTTTAATCCTAAAATACGTTACTTGAGGTGTCAAAACTATAAAATTTTCCACTTGTGGGACTATAGCGACCCGCCCCATAGTGGCTTTATGCGTTAATAATACATCCCCTTTCTTAGCGAAACCAACTCGTAACGATTGAGCTTGTTCATTGGAAATCAATTGGCAATTTGCCAAGTTAAGAATATTATTAGCTAGGTCTTTTGCCATAATAAATGGAATACCAACAGGAACATAATTCGTTGATTTAGGATGTTTTTCTCCATGATTACCATCCTGGTTTTTTTCCAAAATTCCTCTCTTTATTAGTTCATCTATTGGCAATACCTCCCAGCCCTCTGGAATTAACCCAAATTCAGAAGTTGAATCAATCATCTTCACCTGTTCATGTCCAGGGAAGCGGAAGTTGACGAACCACTCACGATAGAGCGATCGCGCCATCTCTTCCAGTATCTCAATCCGCCTCGTGTTGTTCTCGATTAGGTCATCATAGGCTGAGATAATCGCAGCAAGTTTGCGCTGGGTGGGGAGGGGAGGAAGTTTAATCTCGACGCTTTCAACTTGACTTGGGCTAACATTTGCCTGACTTGCAGCCCCTAAAGCCATAAGAGCTATTTTTCTTCGTTTTTCCTCTGCATATATTGAATAAAACAAAAATAATTTGTTACAAATTTCAGGTTTTGTGACAATTATTTTTCCAGCCCGTTGATTTAAAAGGCAGTGACCTAATGATGATGAATGAAGTGCTACTCTCCCAACGACAGAGTTAGGCTGTGTGAGGTGTGAGCCTGTCAATGATATGAGAATATCTCCACCCTTAACATGATACTTGGTATCTAAAGAGAGAAAACTCGAATCAACATGGTCAACCTCTGAAAGGTCAACTGCCCCTACTCGAATATTTTTGATTTTTATAATAGGTATCCCTTCGGGCTGGAAATCTTTACTTTTAAAAGCAAAACCAGAGATAACTTTAGCTACATCACCTAAGCGGATATCCTTCCATTGAGTATACGATGCCATTAAATCGTCCCCTCCAACAGCCTCACCACATTCTCAGCAATCCGTTCTTCCAACTCCCGCGCCTCATCAATTGCTGTCATACGCCACCACCGCCTCAGCCATCACTCTGTCTCGAAAATAAATACTTAACTCCTCAGGAGTTCTTAAATCTATCTTTCTCCCCTCTAGCAGTTCTGAAAGTTCCATTTCCATTCTGACTATCTTAAATAAACCCGGAGTTTTTCCTGGCTCAAACTCCACTAAAAAATCAATATCGCTCTCCGGTGTAAAATCATCCCTTAACACCGAACCAAATAAAGACAGCTTGCGGATATGGTGACGCTGGCAAAATTGCTCTATTTCTTTCTTGGGAATTGCGACAGGTAATTGTTTAATTTCACTCATTCCTTTGCCTCATTCCTCATCCGACTCAGAAAACAACGATTCCAAATCCCGATATCCACTCACCACCCGCACAATTTCCACCCCATCCTCAATCACCCGATAAAGAATGATGTAACCCTCAAGAGGAACCCCCCGTAACGACGGCTCAACTTCAGCATAAGAACGCCCCATATTGGGAAACTTCACCAAGTTCTTGCATTTCTGCTCAAACCAATTCACAAACCGTTCGCCAGCCTCTAGACTCCGGCTCAAAAAATAATCAGAAATCTCATCTAAATCCTGACTCGCTGCTGGTGAAATAATGTAACGATTCATCCTTGATTTTCACCAGCTTTTTTCAGCTTCTCCCGCAGTCTGGCAATCACAACCTCCCCATCAATCCCTTCCCCTTTATCAAGCTGTGCCATACCCACCGCTACTTTTTCCCTGGTTTCTTCCACCCATTTTTCATACTGCTTATCTCGCTCTTCAAGTAGCCGCAACGCCTCAACAATTACCTCATAAGCCGTTGCATACTTTCCACTTTTGAGCTTTTCTTGAATCAACTGCTCCTCTTCTGGTTTGAACGTGATATTCATCCTCTTAAAAACTCCTAATTTGATTAACTTAATTGTACTAACGCATCAAAGATTCAAGATTTGTGCCACATTCTCAGCAATCCTCTCCTCTAATTCTCGCGCCTCAACATTAAGACTTTCTAACTCCTCATTCAACTCTTCCAGCCGTTTGGCAAAATCAAAATTTTCCGCCTTTGGCATTTGCTTTAAAAGCGCGATCGCCTCAAGCTTGAACTAACATTTCTTCTGTCAATTTGTAATAATGTAAAACAATCAGTTGATTAGCATTTAAAGTCTCTATTGCATAAGTACAACCATTCAAATCGCTAAACTCAATTTCAAAAACTCCCGGTTCGTACACTTCAACAATCGTTCCAACCTGACCTCGATATAATTCAAGCTCTGGTAAATCTTCTAGGAGTGCCACCACATCCAATAACTTAATTTGTGGGTTCATATTCCCTCCCTATTTCTTCTTACAGAACAAAAAAGTAACCAATCGCGGAAACTTTTCCTCATCACGAACAAGCCAAACACTGCGAACCCTTGCCTGTTTGTCCTCTCTAACCATCAAAAAATCTACTCTATATTTCTGCCCATATGGATTGCATTTATCGAGAACAGCATCAGTAATTTGGATAGCTTGTATCAATGCAGTTCTTAACTCATCAGCATCATCAATCCCAATCCCTAAAGCCGATTGAAAAACCCGCGCTTTGTGTTGACCATCTGAATGTCTCGGATTGAGACAGTAACCTGATAGTTTTTCCTCATCAATAATAGCTTGCTCAGGATTGGGGAGCCTCATATAGTAATAGGCTCATTCATCAAAGATTCAAAATTTGTGCCACATTCTCAGCAATCCTCTCCTCTAATTCTCGCGCTTCAACATTAAGAATTTCCAACTCCTCATTCAACTCTTCCAACCGTTCCGCAAAATCAAAATCCTCCGCTTCCTTCCGTTGGGCCACCCCCACATAACGCCCAGGATTGAGACTCCATCCCTGCGCCTCAATCTCAGCCAACGTCGCCACCTTGCACAATCCCGCCACATCCCGATAAGCCCCCTCCGGGAACGTCTCAGCCAGCATTTCGGAGTCAGCACCCGTCACTACCGCTTCCCCTCGGTACAGCCGCACAATATTCGAGATAAACTCAACCTGTTCTTCGCTAAAATCCCGATGGGCGCGGTCAATCTGACGATAAATATGCCGCGCATCAATAAATAACACCTTTTCCTTGCGAGGGAGACGTTCCACCGGAACGTCTCTACGACATTTCCCCCTGTCCAAAAACCACAGCGTACAGGGCAGCGTCACCGTGTAGAAGAAATTAGACCCGATCGCAATCATCACATCCACCGCCCCCTTTTCAATCAACTGGCGGCGAATCTCCAACTCAGAACCCCGCGCATCCGACGCCGAGTTTGCCATGACAAACCCCGCCCGTCCGTTCTGATTTAAAGCACTATAAAATAACTGAATCCAGAGGTAATTGGCATTGTCCACGGTCGGAACACCAAAGGGATAGTGAGCGCGATCGCTCTTTATCTTCTCCCTATCCACCCCATTGACATTAAATGGCGGATTCGCCATCACAAAGTCAAACGCCCCGATGCTGTCTTGAGCATCTTTGTCATAAGTGGCGCTGTTGTGAATATCTTGGTAATAAGTATTGCCCTCGCGAATGTTGCGTAACCCAGAAACCCCATGAACAGCCAAGTTCATCTGACAGAGTTTCACCGTTCCGTCTACCTTCTCCTGCCCGTAGACACTAATCACCTTATTCGGGTCTTGATTTAATTTATTGCGAATCCGCACCGCACTCTGCACGAACATCCCGCCAGCACCACAGGCAGGGTCTAAAATTCGCCCGTAATCAGGCTCTATCACCTCTACAATCAGCTTTACCAATGAAATTGGGGTAAAAAACTCCCCGCCTTTCTGCCCTTCCTTCTGAGCAAAATTTCCCAGGAAATACTGATAAATCTCCCCAAACGCATCCTCAGTAATCCCTTCTCTGGGTATCCGGTTGAGGATTTTCAGCAACTCCCGCAGAATCGGCTTTTCCAAACGGTTGTAATCTCTGGGCAAAGCACCGCCGAGTTCCTCATTCTCATCTGCGATCACTTTCATTGCCGCATTAATCGCCCCGCCAATATCCGCCGCTTCCGGCAGATTGAGCAAATAATCGAAACGGGCTTCATCCGGTAGAAACAACGCCCCCTTTGCCTGGTAATTCTCTTTACCGACTGTGCGTCGCCTGCTACTCCTGCCTGCCAACTCCTGCTCGACTAAAGCAAACTTATAATCAGCGTAGAGAAGAAAAATCAGCCCCAACACTGGCACCGAGTATTCAGAGGGTTTGAGCTTCGAGTTCGCTCTGAGTTCATCCGCTGCTTCCCAAAGGCGCTTTTCAATCTCGGTGTAATTGGCTGGCATCGTTAAATTACTCTATCGTTTCCCAAGGTTTCGCCGCCCTGTGGCTGGCTGAACTATTTTAATTTAGGCGATGACGCATTTTTCGCAACTCAAGAGTACGCTGACTCCAGCCTCCAGCCAAAGATAGGGCTTTCCTCTTCGGAGTAATTATTTGCTGTTGTTTGGTTACAAATATAAGAGTTACGCAGTACAGAGGAAGATCAGTTCCATGTTCGCAGTAGTCACCCCAGAAAAAATCCACTTACCTCCAGGCGCAGTCATGCGGCTACCTGGTAGTTGGCAAGACTATAAAGCACTAAGTCAACAGTTGGGCGATCGCTCAATTCCTCGGATCAAATATCGACCGGGAGAGATTTTGTTGATGTCACCCTTACCCGAACACGGACGTAAAGCAAATATACTTGCCGATGTTGTCAAAGTTTTGCTTGATTCTTTGGCGCAGGAATACGAAGCCTTCACGCCAGTGACGATGGAACTGCCAGAAGAAAGCGGCATCGAACCGGACTACTGCTTTTATATCGATAACTGGGAAGCCGTTGCAGGCAAAGATCGCATCAACTGGAGCGTTGAACCGCCACCCGATTTAGTTATTGAGATAGACGTAACCAGCTACACGGATGCGAATGACTACTTACCCTATCGAGTGCCGGAAGTTTGGTTATTTAAAAAGAACCAGCTTGCAATTCATGGCTTGCAGGATAATAGCTACGTTCGCACTAACAACAGCCGCTATTTCCCTAATATGAATGTCTCAGAGATTGTCCGAGAGTGTTTGCAAATTGCCTACGAGCGTAACACTAGCGCGGCAATTCGGGAGTTGCGTCGGAAGTTGGCGACGTGAGGATTAATCTCTATCAACTGAAGGCGACTGAGCAAATCCTCCAACTTCGGAAAGGAGGTACAAAGGTCTACCTTTAACTTCCTCGTAGATGCGCCCGATGTACTCTCCTAGAATGCCAATGCTGACTAGCTGAACAGCACCGAGAAAGAAAATTGCAATCAGAATGCTGGCAAAACCCGTGATGGGAGACGTAGGGGCAACAATCCGCCAGTACAGCACCAAAATTGCCATCAAAATCGCTACGGCGGCGGCGAGTAAGCCGATGAAGGTTGCCATGCGTAAGGGAACGATGGAGAAGGAAACTAGGGCATTAATCGCCAACGCCATCGACTTACTGAAGGTGTATTTCACCTCCCCAGCAAAGCGGGGGTCGCGTTCAAAGCGAATCGAAGTCTGTCGCCAGCCCACCCAGGAACGCAATCCGCGAATGTAGCGGTTCCGTTCTGGCATAGTGTTGAGGGCATCGACAACTTTGCGATCCATTAAGCAAAAATCCCCCGTATCTGTGGGAATTTCAATATCTGCCAGTCGTCGCAGGAGGCGATAAAACAAGTAAGCGGGGAGGCGTTTTAGCCAGCCTTCTTGGCGGCGGCGGGTGCGTTGGGCGTAGACGACTTGATAGCCTTCTTGCCACTTTTCAATCAGACTAGGGATTAACTCTGGGGGGTCTTGCAAATCGGCATCGAGAACAACGATCGCTTGACCCCGGACAAAGTTTAAACCCGCTGTAACTGCAATTTGATGACCAAAGTTACGGGCGAGGCTGATATAGCAAACGCGGGGGTCTTTTTCATTCAACTCGCGCAGCATCTGCAAAGAGCGATCGCGACTCCCATCATTCACCAAAATCAACTCTACCTCACCCAACTGCGCCATCACTGCACTGAGGCGGCGGTACAGTTCGGGAAGGCTATTTTCCTCGTTATAAATCGGAACAACTAGAGAATAGGTTGGGAACATGGTGAAGTAAAGGATGAAGTATGAAGTATGAAGTAAGAGGTTCTCCCCTAGCACCCCTGCACCCCTGCACCCCTGCACCCCTGCACCCCTGCACCCCCCTGCACCCCCGCTCCCCTGCACCTCATCCCCCCATCCCCTGCAAATATTGCTGATAGCCTATTTCATCTAGTTTCTCTTGCTTGTGCATTACGGAATTGGCTAGGTCTTGTCGATATTGCTGGACTTGCTTGAGGAGTTCTGGGTTGTGAGATGCCAGGATTTGTACGGCTAGTAACCCGGCATTCTTTGCATTGCCGATCGCTACGGTTGCCACAGGGATACCTCCAGGCATTTGCACGATGGAGTAGAGGGAGTCAACGCCCTGTAAGTGACGGCTGGCTACTGGGACGCCAATTACAGGTAAGGGGGTGAGGGCTGCTACCATACCGGGGAGATGGGCAGCACCTCCAGCACCGGCGATAATTACCTTAATCCCGCGTTCGTGGGCCGTTTGGGCGTATTTCACCATGCGCTCTGGGGTGCGGTGGGCAGAAACGATCGCCACTTCACAAGGGACGCCGAAGTCTTCGCAAACAGCGATCGCATCTTGCATTGTAGGCAAGTCAGAATCGCTGCCCATGATCACGCCAATCAAGGGGTTGTCATTGGTCATTAGTCGTCGATCGTTGAGTATTCTTAACAAAGGATAAAGCGATCGTAGCGACAAATGACTCCGAATCTGGATATTATCAAGGCGCGGCTACCAGGATACCGAGATTTGCAACATCTCCGGATTCGTGAGGGTGCGATCGCGGCAATAACCCCAATGAGTGAGTGGGTGCAACTGAACGATCCCCCCCAGCCTCCCTTCAAAGAGGGGGAGGAAGAATTTACTGGGGTAACCACAGAAAGTTTCTCCCCATCCCCCCAACTCCTAGACTTAGCGGGGGATTGGCTGTCACTGGGGGGAGTTGACCTGCAAATCAATGGCGGCTTAGGGTTAGCGTTTACTGACCTTGATGCAACCCATAGGGACAAATTGCCGGAAATTGGTCAATTTCTGTGGAATCAGGGGGTTGATGGCTATTTACCAACCTTGGTGACAACATCAGTAGAGAAGATTGGGCGATCGCTTCGTGTCTTTGCCGAATTCCTGAATCACAGAGGGAAGGAGGTAGAGCCAAAAGCAGTTGCTCAAATCCTTGGCGTCCACCTAGAAGGGCCATTTTTAAACCCCGACAAGCGAGGCGCACATCCGGCAGAGTTTTTGTTACCCCTGACGATTGAGAATGTCAAGCGGGTGTTAGGTGATTACGCCCACGTTGTCAAGGTGATGACTCTCGCGCCAGAGTTAGACACTACCGGGGAAGTGATTCCCTATTTGCGTTCCCTCGGCATTACCATCAGTCTCGGTCACTCCCTAGCCAGCGCTACCCAAGCGGAAGCCTCCTTTAGACTCGGTGCATCCATGGTGACTCATGCCTTCAATGCCATGCCAGGACTGCATCACCGAGAACCAGGATTGCTAGGTGCTGCCTTAGTTTATCCCGGCGTACAGTGTGGCTTAATTGCCGATGGGCAGCATGTCTCTCCGGCTATGATGCAATTGCTATTGCGGGCTAGTGGGTACGAAGAGGGAATTTTCCTCGTCAGCGATGCTTTAGCCCCCATCGGACTCCCAGATGGCGTTTATCCTTGGGACTCGCGCCAAATTGAGGTAAAACACGGCACTGCCCGCTTACCGGATGGTACGCTTTCGGGGACAACGCTGCCGCTATTGGTGGGGGTGCAGAATTTGGTGCGGTGGGGGATTTGTGAGGCGGAGAAGGCGATTTCCCTGGCTACCGATGCTCCACGACGAGCAATTGGGCTATCAGGGCTGAGTGTAGGACAACCCGCCCAACTGTTGCGCTGGCACTCAGAAGCATCGACAACAGAACTCACCTGGCAGCGATTATCCTCAAAAAGTTAGTTTAATTCAACCCTGTAGGTTCTGCCTTCGATGGTGACGCGATCGCCTGACACCAACTTGCGTCCCCGCCGCGTCTCAAGCGCATCATTTACCATCACCTCCTCTCCTTGAATCATCAGCTTAGCTTCGCCACCCGTCTGGGCAATCCCCATAAATTTTAGAAATTGGTCGAGTTTAATTGTCGGTGCGTCTGTCGTCATAAAACGTCCTCAATTCCCTCTCGATTTATGAAGAACAACAAATCTTGAAGTACTGATAATAACGTGCCGATAGTCATGACGAATCCTCATTGAGCGCTCAAAGCGATCGCCGGGCATTTGGTAAAGTATTAGACCATCCCCATCCACAATCAAAAACTCAATATGAACACCGTTGATGACAAAACTGTTGTCAGAGAGTATTTCAACTCCACCGGATTTGACCGCTGGCGCAGGATTTATGGCGACGGCGAAGTCAGCAAAGTACAGCTTGATATCCGCACTGGACATCAACAGACGGTTGATAACGTGCTGGCTTGGCTGCAAGATGACGGCAACATAGAACAATTAACCATTTGTGATGCGGGTTGTGGCGTTGGTAGCCTCAGCATTCCCTTAGCACAATCCGGGGCGAAAGTTTTTGCCAGCGATATCTCTGAGCAAATGGTAGGTGAAGCCAAGGAACGTGCTCAGGCAGTCTTGGGTGAGGCAAACAGCCCTATCTTCACTGTGCAGGATTTGGAAGCCCTCAGCGGCAAGTACCACACCGTTATTTGCCTAGATGTCTTGATTCACTATCCCCAAGACAAAGCCGCACAGATGATTGCTCACTTAGCCTCTTTGGCAGAGTCGCGCCTGATTCTCAGCTTTGCGCCGAAAACCTTGGGCTTGAGTCTACTCAAAAAAATCGGCAGTTTCTTCCCTGGTTCCAGTAAAGCAACTCGTGCCTACCTACACCGGGAAGCCGATGTCATCAACATCCTGGAAAGCCAAGGTTTCAAGATTCAGCGCAGTGGCATGACGAGTACTCGCTTTTACTTCTCTCGCCTTCTAGAAGCTACCCGTAACTGAGGTTAAAATCGCGGCAACACCAGGAATTTTCGCCCTCTTTGCCCAGGGAAAAAATCTCTAAAAGTTGCCGCCATCTTCTTCCTCAACCCTACTAACTCAATCCCTCTGACTCAGGACTCAGGACTCAGGACTCAGCACTCTTGCACCAATGAAGCGGCTCAAAAAACTATCTGCGGGTTTACTCCTCACTCTCGGACTCATGTTCCTGATGGTGCCTGTTTACGTGCTGACGAAGGAAGATGCAACCGAACAGGATCAGGCAGATGCAATGGGAGGGCTTGTTTTAGGTGTGCCTGTTGTTGCTTGGGGAGGATGGCTGATGCGGCAGTTGTCTCGGCAAGGAGAGAGAGAATCACGCGATCGCCTCCACTCTACTTTTTACCATTTGCTCAAAGAAGGCAAGGGAAACGTTACTGTCATCCGCTTGGCAATGGAAGCAGAAGTTTCCGCCGCCACTGCGGAGCAATACTTAAATGAAAAAGCCAGAGAATTTGACGCTGACTTTTTAGTCAGTGATGAAGGTAGCATTTGCTATCATTTTCTTCTTTAGGATTATTGGACGATCGTGACTCGATTTTTCCTTGCCTTAGCTTCTCTGTTTGCCGGATTATCCGTCGCCGCTGGTGCCTTCGCCTCCCATGCCTTGAAAGCAAAACTGAGCGTGCGATCGCTAGAAGTATTTGAAACCGGGGCAAAATATCAGATGTACCATGCCCTGGCTCTTCTATTTGTGGTGTTGCTATTAAGTCGGGCAGAAGCCGCTCAAGGTCTGTTGACAGCAGCAGGATTTGCTTTTGTAGTCGGAATTTTGATTTTTTCTGGTAGTTTGTATGCCCTAGCGTTGACAGGAAATAGGCAGTTAGGGGCAATTACACCGCTAGGAGGAGTTGCCTTTCTTGTTGGTTGGGGGTGTTTATTTCTAGCGGCTTTTAGTTATAAGTAGTGTCTAGCTTAACCACAACCATTTATTGAATTGGAGTAATTTTATGAGGCGTTCTACCGATGCCTCACCTCACTAGCTCCAATTCTTTCGTTTGATTGATTTCTTTATTTAGGGAAATAGGAGAAACAAAATCACAGAGTGCTAACGGGAGTAAAGGCACAGTCCAAACAAAATATTGTCGAAACAATACTGAGTTGAAATCAACAAACACAGACAGAGTCAACAAAGCACTCATGTAAATACCAATTTTGCCTCGAAGGGCGCTGAGATACACCAATCCCATGAGAAATAACATGGGTAACTTGGCTTTCAACCCTACAAACTCAGGAAATGCCTCTCCAATAAAATCATCTAATGAGGAAACATTAAAATGTCCGCCGGGATTTCGGGTGGCAGAAAAAAGAATTGATTTAAAGAATCCTTCGGCATTCCACAAGAGAAAGGGAATGGAGGTGATCAACGGAATACTGAGGATGATCAGTAAGGCGATCGCTACATTTTTGACCTTCTCCCTCTCAGTTGCTTGCCAAACCCAAATTAAGTAAAGAGGAATCAGAAATACTGCAATTTGTTTGAAGGCTAAGGACAAGCTAAACAATAACAAGGAGGTGTATCTGTACCGCTTAAACGTCATTAGAGAACTCAGGAGAAAAAAGACTGGAACAAAGTCTATGTGAGCAATCTGAGTGACGTGCAGTGTCCAGCGATTCAGCAGCCAAAACAACGCGGCAAATAATCCGACTGTGAATAAATTGTTTTTATTTAATCGACTAAATATTAAGCCTGCAATTCCAATGTTAAACATTAAAAACACCGGACGCCAAAAAGCAAGCCAGGTAGAATAGTCTCTAAATCCTAATAATTGAGTTAAAGCGGAAAGCCAGTAAAACAAAGGGAAGTAGGTTGCATATTTGTCATTTTCCCTCATATTCCCCAGCAAAATTCTTGCATAAGGATTTTCTCCAGCGAGCAGGCGTTTTCCTTCTAGCCAAACATAGTAAATATCTTCCTCAGCGGTATCGAATACCCAAAGTTGTGTGTGAACAACTATTCCGACTATAGTAATTAGAAATAGGCAAATCAGTGCCACAGCTTTCTTATTTTTCAACAGAAGCCATCCTTGATTGACTGTCTGCATATTATTACTCCCTTTTAAAACTGTTGTTTACTCGCCAGGAAACACACCCTATTGCCCATCAAATTGGACTACATTAGTCTTTACCATTGCTATCAGATTCGGACAACTACAGCAGGTAAGATGTCGATTTTTAAATCTTGATGTATTTTAGACTATCCAAACTGCTGTGACGAGCAAAGAAGTATTCGGTTGCAGGTAAGGAACCACCAAATACTTGCTGAAACTAAAGGCGATTCCAGAGCATAGTTTATCCTGGCAGATAGGGCATTTTTTGAGACTTCTAGGAGTAGTAACTTTTTATGTGCCGTTTACTAGGTTATTTGGGAGCGCCGATTCAGCTTGAGCATTTGTTGTACAAACCGGAACACTCGCTGATCGTACAAAGTTATCAGCCTAAAGAAATGACCTCTGGTGTTGTTAATGCCGACGGCTTAGGAGTCGGCTGGTATCACCCTGAGCGCGAGGTTAGCCCCTTCACCTACAAAAACACGGTGCCGATTTGGAATGATACAAACTTGCCGCAATTGAGCCGCTATGTTGAGTCGGGGTGCGTGCTGGGGTATGTTCGCAGTGCTACACCGGGTCAAGGGTTGGATTTGAGCAACTGTCAGCCCTTTACCGACGAGCGCCTGTTATTTATTCACAACGGTTTGATCGAAAACTTTCGGAAAACCTTATATCGACCGATACGCGATCGCCTCAAGGATACAATCTACCAGTCCGTCACTGGCACCACCGACTCGGAACATATTTTTGCCTTGCTGCTCAACCACTTACAAGCTTCTGGGGAGAGTGACCTCAAAGCCGCCTTGCACTACGCCCTAACGACAATAAGCGAGTTAGCACAAGCCGCAGACCTCTCCTTTTCTGCCAACTGCATTGTGAGTAACGGGCACAATCTTGTTGTCAGTCGCCATGCCGTTGGGACAAGTGCTCCTTCTTTATACTGGTTGAGGGATGACCCCATGTTCCCTAATGCTGTAATTATTGCTTCTGAGCCGCTATTTGCCAGTAACTGGCATAGTTGCCCGAATCATTCCATTCTCAGTGTGGGAGAAGACCTTGACATTCACATCGACCAAATTACCTAGAGGCACGATCTATCATGCCTTGCATCAATGTCGCATCGGCACTCTAGCTTTATTTGAAGGCATTAACGATACCGCTTACCGCCGCCAATCCCATCCAGAATTTAGTCCCGCAGGTTGGCACCTCGGTCACATTGCATTTATCGAAGCCTACTGGATTCTAGAGCGCTGTGCTGGCAAACCACCGATGTTTCCGGAGTACCATCAGTTGTTTGCTGCCGATGGCTTACCGAAAGCCGAGCGCGAAAATCTGCCGCCCTTGGCAAAGGTATGTCACTACCTCGATACCGTCAGAACTGAGGTCTTAACCTACCTAGAAACCGCCCCTCTAGATCAGCAAGAACGTCTGTGGCGCTGGCTGGTTCAGCACGAAAGCCAACACAGTGAAACCATCACCTTTGTACTGCAATTGCAGCGTTGGGATGCCTTGGGAATTGGCAGGAGATTTGGGACAGGGAAAACTCCCCCCTCCCTAGTTCCGACGCTGCAACCCGCAGCCGGGGTAATTGAAATTCCGGCGGGGGAATTTATTCGGGGAAATGATTCCCTAGATGCTTCGGACAACGAACGTTGTCGGCATCCCTTGCACCTAGACACCTACTACATCGACCGCTACCCCGTCACCTGTGGGCAGTATCGAGAATTTATTGCCGCCGATGGCTACCGCAACGCTTGCTGGTGGTCTCTAGAGGGGTGGCAATGGCTTCAGGAAAATCCCGTTGCCCAGCCCTTGTATTGGTCAGCGGACTCCGCCTGGGATAACCATCCCGTTTGTGGGGTAAGTTGGTACGAAGCTGACGCCTACGCTCGTTTTGCTGGCAAGCGCCTACCCACAGAAGCGGAGTGGGAAAAAGCGGCGACTTGGGACGTGGCGACCGAACAGCAACGCCTTTACCCGTGGGGAGAAGAGTTTCCCAGCACCAGCCGTTGCAATCACGACAACGCGGTCGGACAGACAACGGCGGTTGATGCTTACCCTACCGGACAAAGTGCCTACGGCTGTTATGACATGCTGGGTAATGTCTGGGAATGGACTGATAGCTGGTTTGATGGCTATTTAGGTTTTAAGAGTTATCCTTACCGGGGATATTCTCAAGCTTATTTTGATGGGAAGCATCGAGTGCTTAAGGGGAGCAGTTGGGCAACTCGCCCTTGGGCGATGCGAGGGAGTTTTCGCAACTGGTATCATCCGGGGGTTCGGCAGATTCTATCGGGTTTTCGATGTGCGAGCGATCGCCTGTTGTAAGTTATTCTTCTTGAATCGGTTGATGGAATTTGATACCGCAAATAGACGCAAATGTCAAGTGGCATAGTCCCGCTTGGCAGGAATTTTTTGGACAATCGTAGGAAAAAACAGGATGAAAGCTGATTTATCTCAGAGTGTACAAGGCAATCTCCAAACAAGCGATCGCTTACGGATCGAGCATTTACTGATTCAATCTACCCTTTCTCAGTCAGATAAAGGGCGCGATGCGATCGCCGGATTGACGTCAGCGACCAAGTCTCTACCGCCCAGATATTTCTACGATGACCGAGGTTCTGAGCTATTCGAGCAGATATGTGAATTGTCAGAATACTACCCCACCCGCACAGAAGCTGGGATTTTGCACCAGTACGCCGGGGAACTCGCTCAGATGACAGGGCCCTGCGAACTGGTAGAACTAGGAAGCGGTAGTTCCACCAAAACCCGGCTATTGCTTGATGCTTACAACGAACTAGGATATCCTCTGCGCTATCTTCCCATTGATGTCAGTGCAGGCATTTTAGAAAGCAGTGCGCGGCAGTTATTGGCAGATTACCCCTCCCTACAAGTTCACGGCTTGGTGAGTACCTACGAGCAAGCCTTGGCAAAGTTACAGCCTACCCAATTACCCAGTCGGATGATTTTCTTCCTAGGAAGCACCCTAGGGAACCTTAATCCACAAGCCTGCGATGTTTTCTTCTCACAAATTACGGCGGCGTTAGAGGAAGGGGAGTATTTCCTGCTAGGAATTGACCTCCAAAAGCCCAAGCACTTATTAAATGCTGCCTACAATGACAGTCAGGGAGTCACGGCTGAATTTAACCTCAACATGCTGAATCATCTTAATTGGCGATTTGAGGGCAACTTTGACCCCAGCTTGTTTGAACATTGGGCGTTTTATAACGAGCAATTGCATCAGATTGAGATGCATCTAAAAAGTCAGAAAAAGCATTCTGTTTATCTACGTAGCTTAGACCTAACTGTTAACTTTGAAGCCGACGAAACTATCCTCACAGAAATTTCTCGCAAATTTGACCTAGATACAATGCAGCAGTACCTCCAGACCCAAGGCTTAAAGCCGCTGAAAATTTGGACTGATCCTAATCAATGGTTTGGCTTAGTCCTCTCTCAGCGACAACCCCTAATATCAATTTCCTGAATGTCTACTACAGATACTATGTGATTCCCCCCTTAATAAGGGGGGTTAGGGGGGTCGATTTGTAGCGCTATTTTATGAAATTGGTATAACTGACTAAAAAAAGTTTCCTTGATCGATATTAAGACCCCGATTTTTTTGAGAAGTCGGGGAGCGTCTCTCCTAGGGATAGGTTAATCGCGATGCAATCCCTAAAACCGATTTTCGTACTCCACTAACGCTCGACTATCTCCTGACAAATCAGTGGAACCGCGCAAGAGAATTTCATCATTGATGCGGTAGCGCAAACCGTATTGGATGGGCTGCTGGTTTGTCAAGACTTTCAGCGCAGAGACAGAGAGGTTCTGACTGAGATCCACACTGGCTTCAGCACCTAATCCCAACGTGGAGCTGCGTCCTTTCTCATTCGTCGTTAAAGTCGGGAAGAGGCGAAATTCACTCAATCCCAAAGTATCACCGATGATGTTTTGCACGCCTCCCAGTAGGGCTGAACCTGCCAAGTTCGCTAAACCCAGAGTGGTGTCTCCTCGCCCTAAGGTATCGATAAAGCCTCCACCTAACAAGGCAACAATTTCTGTTTCACTGCGAGATGGGTCACTAGTGAGTTCGATATTGTCAGCGATGCGGCTGGCTTGACCTTCGACTCTGGCTTCAACGCGAACAGTTTGGACGCGACCCAAGGAGCTTGCCGGAACGTCAGCAATTTCACTCGTCAAGGGATCGGTAGGCATTCTTCGTTGCGTCGCCTCAGCAACTGATGCCACAAGTCTGACATCTAAAGTGGGGTCAAGTCCTTGGGCGGGGCTAAATTCAGCCCTGTTTTCATAGCCTCTTGCTAGACGGAATTGCGTGGTAAAGAGGTTGACCTGTCCGCGTTTGACGCTAATAATTCCGTCTGGACGAATATTATTCAACGTGCCATTGATGAGCAGACTGCCATCGACAAGGAAGTTTAAGATCGGTGCGCGGGTGATCTGAACATCTTCCCCAAGGGTTAGCATCAGGTCATCAAAGGCAATCGGGCTATCGTTTTGTGGAGCTTGCCCAACGGCGGTTCCAACTGGGATAGTATCCCCGCCACTAGTCGGCGCACCTCCTCCCTCTGCCAACTGTATCCGCCCATCAAACAACTCCACTTCACCGCCGACTACAGGCTCTAAGACAGAACCCGTAATCACGGCATCGCCGCGAACACCGCCACTATAAAGACCTTTGAGATTGAAGGCAAGTTCACCGATATTAACCCGCAAGGGGTTTTCTCGCGGTGCAGCCGCATTAGAAATGGGTAGCGTGCCGGATGCGGTGATTTCACCACCGCTAAATGATGATCGCAAGTTTTCCACCCGGATATTATCAAGGTCGAAAAGTATTGTTCCCGTGACATCGGTAAGGGGTTCAGCCAGTGCCTGTGCCTGGATAGTGGCATTTTCTACGGTGGCAATTCCCTCCGCCAAAAGTTCCGTTGGTCTTCCCGCTTCCTCGTCGTAGGTGCCGGAAATGGCAAGCTGAACATTACCCATTCCCTCTACCCAATCGACTTGACCCCGAGAAATGAGGTTGAGCAGCGCTAGTCCCTCGTCTTGGACATCAATGTTGAGGGCAAGTTGGTTGCTATCAGGTGAAACCGTGGCAAAAGGCAGGCGGTAAGGGATGCTGCCGTTGATTCTTAAGGGGTCAGCGTCAGCAACTAAAATTTCGCTGTTGAAGTTGAGGCGGGCGTCGTTGTAACTAAAGCTGCCTTCAGCATCCTGGACTTGAGTACCATCAAGCGTTGCCTGTTCTAAGGAAAGGACGCCTCTAGCACTGGGATTGTTAATGCTGCCGGAGACGGTGGCTGTGGCATTGAGTAGACCTGTAAAATCAATGTCGGCAGGGAAGTTGGTCACGTCCTGAACAAAGGCTTGTAGCTGTTCAATCGGGACGTTACGTACCTGTAGCTGACCGGACTGTTCTTCGCCGCCAATGGTGCCGGAGAAAGCAACGAAACGGAAACGGTCTTCGGGATCTTGGGGATTAGGAATGGTGGATTGGAAGCGTAGGGGGAGGAAGGTGAGGACGCCATCAGAGAAATTACCTTCAGCAATCACTTGCTCTGCTGTGTAAGGGCCCCACTTCCAGTCTTGTCCAGCGATATCAAAATTGGCAGTAATGCCTGTATCCAAAGACCCTCTAACGGCGACAGTGCCTGTAAACGTGCCTGTTGCTTCTTGGAGATCCGGTAAGGGAGAGGAGTCGTCTCGTACTTGACGCTGTTGTGCCAAAAGCGCCTCAATTTCTGAGAGTCGCCGCAACTGCGTTTGCAGGGGCCTTTCTGGCACACCCACGGAGGCAACTTGGAGATCCTCCGCCCTGCCGTAGGTGGGAGGAGTTCCTCCTCGCTGTAGGTCGTCGAGTTCAAAATATTGCAGGGCAGTCAGGACATCCTGGAGTTGTCCTTCTTCAACCCTCAGTTGAGCTACAAATTGCGGCCCTCTAGGAGTTTGAATAAGTTCACCACTGAGTAAGTATTGACCTTCGCCTTGGCGGAAGATGCCATCTTCTAGGGCGACAACACCATCTGAGTAGCGGAAACGACCGGAGAAGGAATCGCCTTGCAGTCCACCAAAGATTGGATCGGCGATCGCTACATTACCCGATGCCTCCCTAGTTCTAAGGTTAATCGCTAAATCCCCAGTCAGTTCCCCAGACAGAGGTTGGGCGGCGATGGGACTTGTGGGTGCCAAGGTTTTGAGGGTGGCAATGGGGAAGTTTTGGACATCTACGAGCAACTGTTCCCCAGAACGGGTGCCTTGGGCGATCGCGTCTTCGCGTTGAATGAAAAAGGCCGTTGGCTGGTAATCTGCTCCGAGTGCCAAATTAATTTGGTCTTGGTCACCACGAAGTTGCAAATTCACCCCGGTTCCAGGTACAGCACTCACCGTCCCTACAAGCGGCGATTCAAACTCTAGACCCCCAGCGGTAAAGTTTCGCAATGCCAAAGACCCATCAATATTTGGTGCGGCAACAGTTCCTTCAAGGCGACCGTCAAAATCGGCTCGTCCTGCCAACTGCACCGCATCCGGTACCGCCGCAGGCAATTGTTGCAGATCCAAGTCCTCGGCTCGCACGTTGAGATCAAACCCTTGAATTGCTTCTAACCCTGACCTTGCCGGATTTACATTCACAACACCGCTAGCATCAAACCCCTCGGCGGTTGCCTGAGCAATCTGCAACTGTTGACCTGTCCAGGTAATGTCGGCAGTGAGGGGACGGTCGATTAAGGCGAGTCCTTCACTAAAGCTCAACTGACCCCTGGCATTAATACTTGTGGGGGACAGGTTATCTAGGGAACCAGAAATATTCAGCCTACCCCCTAAGCGTCCCTCTAGCTCTGGGGAAAACTCGGCTAACTGCACTCCTGTAGGTTCTGCTATCGCGCTAAAGCGACCTTGGGCGAGTTGAATATTTTCTAGGGCAACTGTACCGCCAGCCACTTGTGCCGTTCCCGAACCTGTTCCTTGCAGCGTATTTAGGCTAAAGTCTTCGAGATTACCCGCGATCGCCAAATTTCCGGAAACGGGACCTTGAAGTTGTGGTGGGACGGGGGCAAGTTGACCGAGTTGGACGCTACTCGCATTAACTTGAGCGCGGAAGCGACCATCATCAAGTTGGATATTGTTAGCAACGACCGTGCCTCCGGCGACATTCAAGACTCCTGAACCGCTACCTTCTAGAGTGCTAGGGCTAAAGTCGTCGAGACTGCCAGCAATATTAAAGTTTCCGGTGAGGGGACTACTGCGTAACTGAGCGGGCGCATCTGGCGCGAGACGACCGACGGGGACGCTACTCGTACGAACTTGGGCGGTGAAGCGACCGTTGGCAAATTGGATATTGGGCGCATTAACGGTGCCGTTTCCAATCCCTAGACTGGCGGAACCACTACCAGCAAGGGTGTCAGTGCTGAAGTCTTCTAAATTACCCGCGATCTCAAAGTTGCCGGAGACGGGCCCACGTAATTGGGGCGGCACTTCCGCAAGTTGACCGAGTTGGACGCTACTGGCACGAACTTGGGCACGGAAGCGACCGTCGGCAAGTTGGACGCTTGGTATAGTGACAGTGCCGCCAGCGACATTGAGAGTGGCGGCTCCCCTGCCAGCAAGGGTTTCAGTGCTGAAGTTTTCTAAATTACCGGCGATCTCAAAGTTGCCAGAGACGGGCCCGCGTAATTGGGGCGGCACTTCCGCCAGTTGACCGAGTTGGACGCTACTGGCACGAACTTGGGCACGGAAGCGACCGTCGGCAAGTTGGAGGCTTGGTATAGTGACAGTGCCGCCAGCGATCGCCAAACGGGCTTCTCCACTACCGCTTAGGGTTTGACTCAAGTTTTCCAGATTCCCGGCGAGGATGAAGTCACCCGATACGGCTCCTTGGAAGCGGGGAGGAACTTGTTCTATACGGCTCAGTTGGACGCTACTGGCACGAACTTGGGCACGGAAGCGCTCTCCCACTACCTGTATGTTATCCGCCACGACCGTCCCTCCTGCCGCTTCGATAACGGCGGCACCGACGGCACGCAGGTTTTTGGCATCAGCCAAGGGAGCATTAATCTGGGCAGTACCGGAGACGGTACCAATGGGAACGGGTAGGTCAACGTTGTAGTTGCGCGCGATCGCCCCTCCCGGAACATTCACTGCCCGAACATCAAAGCGGGCGCTCCCTTTATCTCCCAGTTGGATTTGACCTTGCCCGGTAAGCTGACCCCCGACAACAGGCTGGGCTTGAAAGTTATTGAGAGTCAGTAGTGAGTCAACTAAGCGGAAGTTGGTGCTAATGGCGCGAAAGTTCACTCGATCGACTCGTGCCACCTTCGTTGTTGCCACCGAGCCGGAAACAATCGGTTTTTCGATCGGCCCGGTTACCAAGACCTTTGCCTGCACTTCTCCTGCCGCTTCTACAGGCATTTCTTTGATATTAAAGGTCTGTAAAACCTTCGGTAGGGCAACAGAAGTAGTAAGTGCCGAGAGGTTGTACCCTTCCTCGGTATCGACGACTCCATTGGCTACCAGAGGAACTTGACCCAGTCGAGTCTTGACGTTTTCTAAGCCAATTTCAGTGCCTTTAAAGCGCAGTTGTCCGTAGGTATTGAAGAATGGTTGCGGTAACTGTTCAATTCTTGCCGTGACGTTTTCCAGGGTAGCGTTACCAAGAAACAACGTGGGTTCGTCTTCACGCAGTCGCACTTCCAACTCCCCGTCCACTGTTCCGGCTTGGACACTGAGGGGCAAGGGCAACAGGCGGTCTAGAGCCGGGCCATTGAGGTTCTGTCCAGAAACCTGCAAATTGGTTCTGCCGTTCTCCGGGAGGTAAGTTCCGGCAAGTTTGAACTCACCACTGCTAGCGAGTTGACCGGCTAGATCGAACTCAAAGCGTTGGCTATCGTCAGCCTCCACAAAGCGGCGAGCCTTAGCCGTCGGTAGGAATGCCACGACGGGGGAATTCAGTTTTCCGTTAGGCTGACGCGAAACGAGCGCTAGCTCTGCATCTTTAGCTCGTATACTCTGCAATTCAGTGGAGATGAATCCTTCTTCATCTGAGGATTGAATGGCGGTGGAAATCCAACGTCCCTCTGGATCTTGCTCAATGTAGGCATTGGGTTCAACGAGGGTAATATCCAGTTCCAGCGTGCGATTGAACAGTAAGCGCAACGGATCGAATTTGACCTGAACTGCTTCCATCGTGACGCGATCGGGATCGGTGGGAGTCGCCGGAATTTTGGAAGCCCCAAAGTACAAGCTATTAAAGGAAAAGCTTTCTACCTTGCCAAGTTGTACCGGACGATTGAGGGTTTCAGACAGATTCTTTTCTACTAACGGTGCTAGGTCTCGCACGACAAACAGCCACGCCCACGCTAAACCTCCCCCAATTCCCACTAGGGAAAGCACACCCATTGCCAGTCCTACACGCCGCAATCGCCGTCGGCGTGATGAAGAACGAGGGGAGACCTTTTCGCGATCGCCTTCTAAATTCGTTTCCGGTTCATTACCCGGATTAGGAGGAGGGGAGACCTTTTCGCGATCGCCTTTTAAATTCGTTTCCGGTTCGTTACCAGGATTAGGAGGATTAGTCATTTTTATTTCTCCTGACACCATCAATAACAGGCATCAAGTGTTATGCGTGAGTAACTGATTGCCTCGACGACTCCTTACCGTACCATTTCCGATCGCCTGCGATCGCATTCCCTCACACCCGATCGCCTCCGTTTCACTGCCATGATTGCTGAGTGGCTACTATTGACATAGTCAAAACCATCTCATTTCCATGAGTCCTGAGCCGTCAGCGCGATTTGAGATAATGTAATTTAGCAAGTTCTTGTTGTCACTAGGTCACGGACAAAAAATTGTTGGCAGAACTACGTATGGCAACAACTGGAGAATGATAGTCAAAGAATACGTCAAGTCTCGAAACTTTAATGGCTAAAGAAGTTGCACAAATAGCCTTATTTGCAGGTATTCACAGTCAGAACCTGGATTTTTCCGTCTCTCAGCAAGTTTCCGATCAATTTATAAATATTGTAGAGAGCTGACACATCGCAGTTGTTAGCAAGTTTTACCAATTTCACAAGTTGAAACTCCCCAACTCCTAAGAAAACCAAGAATTGAGGAGTGTAGCGGAATGCGATCGCTTTCTTACAGACAGATTTGAAATCGGCAAGGGATAAACACATAGATGCATAAATGGCAAGTAAAAAATTATGCTCAAGAACTGCCTGAACAAAATTGATCTATTTAAACTGACGTCGGGAACTGTCAGTTGGTTGCCAATTAGCTCCCAATTCCCCTCATCTCTATGCATCTACCAAGGCAGCACTTCTCCATTGGCGTCCCAAAAAGTACCGAAGTTTGTGCAAAGAATTAAGGAGGAGTTAGATCGCCCTCCACTGGCCCAGCTGGGATTGCTTCTAATGGTCTGATAATAGCTGGGGGCGTTGCGTCTTCGGGTTGGAAAATCCCATTTAGTGCTGCTTCTAAGGTTTCTGCCATAATAATTCGGTTTTCATAAATGACAATAACCCGTATTAAAGTCGGCAGACTATTTTGTTCAGCCTCTAAGTATACGGGTTCGACATAGAGTAGGGATTGCTCAATCGGAATTACCAAAAGATTACCTTGAACTGCCCGCGAGCCTTGACGATTCCACAGAGAAATTTGCTGAGAGATGACGGGGTCTTGGTTAATCAACGCTTCAATTTGCTCAGGGCCGTAAATTAGCTCCTGCTTCGGAAACTGATACAGCAGCAAGTTACCATATTGAGCGCCATCGGAACGCGCCGCTAGCCAGCCAATCAAATTATTACGAGCAACGGGAGTATAGGGTTGGAGCAGAATGAACTCTTCTGATGCTTCTGTGGGCAGTCTCATGATCAGGTAATAGGGTTCTACTGCTTGGGATTCAACGCCGTATAGTTCCTGGGGAATCCGCCAGAGGTCTTCCTGGTTGTAGAACACTTGGGGATCGGTCATGTGATACGCCAACAAGCGTTCTGATTGGACGCTGTAAAAATCCCGTGGGTAACGGATATGACGCAGTAGCGGGTCTGGCATCGCGTCCAGGGGCTGAAATAAACCTGGGAAAATTTTGCTCCAGGTTTGAATAATCGGGTCAGTGAGATCGGCAACGTAGAATGTCACGTCCCCGTGATAGGCATCAATAACCGCTTTTACGGAGTTGCGGATATAGTTGAACTCGTGTTGACCAGGGTCGGAGTAGGGGTAGCGATCGCTAGTCGTGTAGGCGTCAACAATCCAGTAAAGATGGCTCTCCATCGCCCCAGGCTCGGTCTCATCCGGATCGACGCTGACAATGTAGGGGTCTTGGTCGTAATGCAAGAACGGCGCGATTGTGCGGATGCGCTGATTAATATTGCGCCGGAACAGTACCTTTGTCTGAGGCGTAAAATCCCGCGTAAAGAGCATCTGCCAATCTTTGAGATACTCGGCAAATAAAAGCCTCCGCCAAGGTGAACCAATACCTATACCACCAGCGCCGTAATAGACGGTATAGGCATTTTCATCGCCACTAGGGAAGTCCAATTCCCCAACTCGCGTTGATGTCATCACGTAGGTATTGGTGAGTTCTCCGTAGTAAATCCGGGGATTATAAATGGGAATAGCCTCCCGAATGAATTCACTGGATGTGAATAAATTCCCTTCAGCCGCATCCAACGCGGTGCCAATATCCTTAACGAAATAGGCTGGTAGTCCCGCATTGGCAACTATGTTCACGGGGCTGACGGTAAAGCCATAGCCGTGGGTGTAGATCAGGTGTTTATTTACCCAAGTTTGTGCCTGTTCAGGAACAGACTGATAATCTAGCTCCCTAGCGGCAATATGTACTTGTTGTTTTTCAATCGCTAACGGTTCTGAAGGCACAGTAAAGCTTTCGTCGGGAGTAACGGTTATCTGATCCGCTTCTGGTTCTGCTTGCCTTGCTTCTTGCCCTCCAGTGATGGGACTTACCCCGGTTGCGTCTGCTCTTAGGAGGTAGCGATCGATATCAGCATCAGGAAATCTATAATAGGGTCGGATTTGTTGGAGCTGACGATTGGTTTGCAGGATGGGGCGCGTATCCCACAGGCGGATATTGCGAATCGTTAGCTCGTTGTCTTCTAGGACGGAGGTAGTGAGTGCGCCTTGGGGATTAAAGGTTTCAACCTCAATATCATCTAGGTCAAAGGCTGCCCTGGTCAGGGAAATACTGCGTTCGATGTACAGTCGTTCTCGTGCTAGTTCGTTGGGTTGGACGCCGAAGCGTTGCACAACGGCGGGGGCGATGTTAGTGGCAACCACGCTGACTATCAGGTACAGTCCCAATGCCATCAGCTTGGCTCGACCACTGAGCCTCAGACGATGGAACCAGAAAACAGTTTGAAAGAGCAGGAAGAGGGCGATCGCGGCGGCTAAAATGCTCAGAGCTGTGTTGATGGGTAATTGCGCTCTAACATCGGTGTAACTGGCTCCGTAGGTGACGCCACGGGTGGAATAGAGCAGTTCGTAACGCGAAAGCCAATAACGGACAGCGACCATCGCCGCCATACCAGCCCCTAGCCCGTACAAGTGACGCATTTGCCCTTGAGAAAAGCCGGGAAATTTCCCTTGAGAAAAACTATCTCCTGCTAATAAATAAATCAGGAGTACCGCCACTAAGCTGAAGAGAAATAGCCCTCCTAGCCAAAAGTCCAACAACTGCCACACCGGAATGCTAAAGACATAGAAGCTGATATCGTGACCGAAGAGTGGCTCACTGGCATTGAAGGGAGTGGGGTAGAAATACTGCAAAATCCGACCCCACTGAACAGACAAAACCAGCGCAAAGAATAAGGAAAATACAGCAGCAATCGCCGTTAACCAGAACTGGGGATTAACAATCAGGGCGATCGTAATTACAACCAGCACTCCTAAGGGCCAAATCTGATTGATCCATGACGAGAGAATCAGCGTTTGCAGGGATGTCCAACCGAAGGGAGTGGGTAGTGGCGGCGTAACATTGACGAGGCTCATGTCACGATGCCAAAGGGAAATGGCAATCTGGCTGTAGTGCAGCACCATGAACCCTACCAGCAAGCTGAGTAAGAACACTACAGGAAGCAGCGATCGCAATCTCAAGGGGCCAGAAGCTTCAACATGGTCTTCCTGGAGAGATTTCCGCGTCCCGACTCGAATCGGGCGGGGAATTGTCTGAGGTTCTGCCCGGAGTCCGGAATTTGTCCTGTCAAGGTGCTGGCGGTGGACGGGTTGGGCTTCGGGAAAGGCTCTAGATAATAAACTGGTGTCGGAATACTTCAGCCGATTGGCAAGAAACAAGTTACCGAGCAAAAAGCCAGCAGAGATGATGCTCGCCACAGCCCACAGACCAAACTGGGTTCGCAAGCGGACTAAGAACGCAAATAAGTAACCCAGCTCGTTGAACCATAAGACTTCTGCTATCAGGTGAGACAGCAAATCCCAGCCCAGTAACACCCCTAGTAATAGGGCGATCGCGCGAAAAAGGGAGTTCCTGAAGTATCTGGTCATTTTCGTTTTTCGTCGTTAATTCTTAGTCACTAACTAGTCGTTGTAATTTAGTAGAACGGCTAGTTAGTGGCTAACAACGGACGAGTTGAGGATGTTATTTGGGATCAGGCGATCGCCATTAACTAAATTGCTCTTCAGTATCTAAATTAAAGAGTACTTGTAACGATTGCATGGCGTTGCGTCGAGTTTCGATGTCTTGTTGTGCCCTCAGTTGCACCATTGGATCGTGAAGAATTTTATTAACAATGCCTCGTGTGAGGGCTTCAATGATCTCTTGATGCTTTTCAGCAAATTCTGTGCCGAGGCGGGATAAAGCTTTTTCTAGCTCTTGGGCGCGGATCGCTTCGACTTTATCGCGGAGACAGCTAATGGTTGAAACCGTTTCTAGCGATCGCCACCACATATCAAAGGTGTCTACTTCTTCTTCTAGCAGCACTTCGGCTTCCATTGCCATCTGACGACGGCTTTCCTGGTTTTGGGCAACTACGGCTTTCAAGTCATCAACGTTGAAGGCTTGGACGTTCTCTAACTGATTGACATCAGCATCGATGTTGCGAGGGACGGAGATGTCAAACAGCATTAAAGAGCGATGCGGTTCTAGAATCAATTCTAGTTTTGAAGCGTTGAGCAGCACTTCTGTAGAGGCAGTGCTAGTAAAGACGATATCTGATGTGGCGATCGCATTCATCATCTCTGAGAGGTCGTGCAGTTGCAATTCTGCATCAGGAAACTGACTGGCTAACTCCATAGCCCCTTTTAAGGAGCGGTTTAATATCGTGATGGTTGTTGCGCCTTTCGCCAGCAGATGCTGCACCAACAGCCGTGACATTTTCCCCGCACCAACAATCGCAATTCGGCAGGCGGCTAAGTTCTGCACTTTCATCTGCGCCAATTCCACCGCCGCAGAACTAATGGAAACCGCTCCCGTACCGATGCTGGTTTCTGTACGGACGCGCTTGCCAGCACTCAGAGCTTGTTTAAATAAACGATTGAGGACGCTACCGACCCCTTTATGTTGCTGACAAAGTTTGTGGCAGTGCTTTACCTGCGCCAAAATTTGTCCTTCTCCCAACACCAAACTATCTAAACCCGATGCGACCCGCATCAGGTGCATTACCGCATCTTGGTGTAACAAAATGAACAAATGTTTCCGCAACTGGTCGAGGGGCAGTTGACCAAAATCTGCAAGAAACTGAGTAACTTCCCGCACGCCTTGTTCTGTTTCTTCGGCAACGATGTAAATTTCTAGGCGATTACATGTGCTCAGAACGGCGATTTCTTCGATGTGAGGATAGTTACACAGTTGAGCGATCGCTCCTTCTAATTTGGCTTCTTGAATACTTAATTTTTCTCGAACTTCAACGGGGGCTGTCTTATGGCTCAGACCTACGACTGCGATATTCATGTTCTCTCCCAAGGTTTGTCCTAATCTTTGCGGCTAAGATGTCAAGATATTTGGAATGTAAAAATTTGGGGCAGTTTATCCAGCGTAAATTTTAAAGAATTGAACTTAACAAACTACCCAATAAATATTTGAAAACAAGTTCAATTCTCTCTTTTTGTAGGGGTGTAGGAAATAAATCCTGATAACCAGGCTTGATGTTAGTACTTGCGATTTGGCGATCGCGTTTTCTGCTTTTGAGCGGCAAGTCGGGCGATCGCTGGCTCCTCCCTCATCATCTACACCGTTGAGCGGCAAAGCAGAGTAATTTTTGACTCAATCTTTAGCCTAACAACTTACCTAGCCTTCGGGAGTCCTAAATTTTGTTTTTTTTGTTACACCCATGTTGCTGGAATGCCCACACAACGAACGATCTTGAGTCCTGAGTTCTGAGTTAAGCTCCGGTCTTACCAGAGAAAATCCTGACTCAGAGTGGGAAGGTACGTTATCGTCGCCCGATCAACTTCCTGGGGAAGTACTCGCTTTGCCCCTCAGAACTCTAAATCTATAGAGCTTCAAACTCCCTTTTTGAACGGGGAGTAGAAGCTGACCCCATAATTATTGCCAGTCAGCAATTTTCCTTTTCGGGATGGCTCTACCTCAGTTGGATGTACTGCGGCTGGTCAAACATGTGAATCGTATCGACAAACCGAGCTGTCTTAGACTGGCTAGAAATGACCAAACTCTGAGTCCGCGCGCCCTTGTGGAAGAAGCGCACGCCTTCCATCAAGACTCCAGGGGTAATACCACAAGCGGCAAACAGTACGGTTTCTCCAGAGGCTAGCTCGTCAACATCGTAGACTTTGTCCGGGTCGTTGATATTCATCGATTTCAGCCGCTCGAGGTTGCTTTCTCGGCTTTCACCGATTAGACCTGTCTTCACAACGGCGGGGTCGTAGATTAGCTGTCCTTGGAAGTGTCCACCCAAGCAGCGCATCGCCGCAGCGGAAATCACTCCTTCAGGTGCCGCTCCGATGCCCATCAAAGCATGGATGTTAGTTCCAGCAAAGGCGCAAGAAATAGCCGCAGAAACGTCCCCATCGCTAATTAGGCGAACTCTGGCTCCTGCTTCGCGGATTTCTTTGATCAGGTCATCGTGGCGCTCGCGTTTCATCACTACAACCACCAGTTCTTCGATCGAGCGGTCTAAGCACTCGGCGAGAATCTTTAAGTTTTCGGTTGCTGATTTGTTGATATCAACTTTCCCCTTAGCAGCAGGGGGTGCTGCTAGCTTTTTCATGTAAAAGTCAGGGGCGGCGAACAACCCTCCTTTTTCAGCGATCGCTAGTACCGCCATTGAGCCATTTTGTCCGTAGGCAACTAAGTTAGTGCCTTCGCAGGGGTCAACAGCGATGTCAATCTCAATCAGCTCGTCTGGGTTGCAGTAGCTTTTGGCATCTTCTTGAGTACAGATCCCGACTTCTTCCCCGATGTAGAGCATGGGGGCGTCGTCCCGCTCCCCTTCCCCAATCACGATGCGACCGCGCATGTAGATCTTGTTCATCCGCTCCCGCATGGCTTCTACAGCCACCTGGTCAGCGGTATTTTTTTCGCCTTTGCCCATCCATTTCGCACTGGCGATCGCGGCTTGCTCCACGACCTCAATAATCTCTAAACCCAGTGTATTTTCCACAGAACATTTCCTCTCAACTGCTTTATTTGGCGTGGTTTTGTCTGCCGACCCCAGTGTAAAAGTCTATCAGACCTAGGGTTGCACCCGAAATCTAGTCAAGCACAGGATTGTGTAAAGTTTTGATGCAATTAGTCACGTCAGTCCTCGAAAATCGTAGATACAATCACACTAACTGCCCTGATTTAAACTGCAAAAGTTAGCGGATTTGGAATTTTTCTAGCAATAGAATTAATGAGAAATGTATTAAGATAATTAATTACATGAAGCGATTTTATTAACGGTAATGCCAAAAAAGTTAACGGATTAATTTTAAATTTTAATATTTTTTATTATTTCCAGAACTGTTCATTTACTTGATTTAAGTGGGTAAGCGTAGCAATTTCAACAAATCTCTTCCCTAAAATTCCGCCCTTCCCCAGTTAAGGAAAAGCGAAAAATCTTTCTCCTCTGCTCCTCAAGGGACAAGGGCGATCAGTAATTAGCCAAGAAACAATATCGAAGAAGCGATCGCCAATAACTCAATCTCGATCTAGGCTAGAGATATAGGCAGAATTTATTAATATTCCATGCTGGACTTTCTCAATCCTGTTTTAGGTCGCCATCCAGAACGAAATAAAGCTAACGTCGAAATTTACACCTGGCAGACTTGCCCGTTCTGCATCCGGGCAAAGTTGTTGTTGTGGTGGAAAGGAGTGAACTACACCGAGTACAAAATTGACGGCAATGAAGAAGCCAGAGCAAAGATGGCTGAACGTGCCAACGGACGCCGGAGTGTGCCGCAAATTTTTGTTAATGACACACATCTTGGTGGCTGTGATGACCTCTATCGGTTAGACGGAGGAGGTCAGTTAGACCCAATGCTGGCTCAACCTGCGGGATAAATAGGGTGATGGGAGGATGAGGATCACCCAGAGCAGGGGAGATGAGGTGATGTTAGCGATTCGGGGCGTAGCTCGGTGATGAGGGCACAAAATGATGGGGAATTAAGTGAAACCATAACCTCCAACCTCTTACCTTTCATCCTTCATACTTCACCCTTCACACTTCACCCTTCATGCCACCTCCTCCCCCAGCAATTAATCACCCTCCCTACCTCATCCATCGGCAATGGATGAGCAAGGCTCTTACCCTTGCCCAGGCAGCAGGAGAGGCGGGAGAAGTGCCTGTGGGGGCGGTAGTGGTTGATGGTACAGGTAACCTGGTAGCAGCGGCGGAAAATCGTAAAGAGCGCGACCTAGACCCCACAGCCCACGCAGAAATTCTCGCTCTCCGGGCAGCAGGACAAGCCTTGCAAACCTGGCATCTCAACGACTGCACCCTCTATGTAACTTTAGAACCTTGTCCCATGTGTTCTGGGGCAATAATTCAAGCCCGGCTCGGTTTATTGGTTTATGGAGTGGACGATCCCAAAACTGGCACAATTCGGACAGTTGCTAATATTCCTGATAGTGCGGCTTCAAATCATCGCCTAAAAGTCATCAGTGGGATTTGTGAAGCTGCCTGTCGCCAGCAGTTACAAGCCTGGTTTAGCCAGCGTCGCCAGCACCGTCCCTCCGGCTAAAACATCCCTCTCATGACACCAGCAAAAGTGTCCCCACGGTGGGAGACACTAACCCCTGACAAACTTAAGGTAAGAGTGGAATTAAGGAATAGTTAAAGCACTTTTACCCCAATGATGCAGCTTGACTCCCGCGAAGACACCGCAGCTATGACAAAATCGGCAGAAACGACTCCAGAGTCATCAAAAGAGACAAAAACAGTCCCCGTGACCTCTAGTGTGGCTCACTGGTTGACTCCTATTCTTTATCCTTTCGGTCGTCATATCGTTCTACCGCTTTACTTCCGTCAGCTACGCGTGACCGGGCAAGAGCATATTCCCGCGACGGGTTCGGTGATTTTGGCTCCTACCCATCGCTCTCGCTGGGATGGGCTAATGATTCCCTATGCCGCAGGTAAACCCATAACTGGAAGGGATTTACGGTTTATGGTTAGTGCGGATGAAGTCAAGGGGATACAAGGTTGGTTCGTCCGCAAGATGGGAGGATTTCCGGTTAATACTAAACACCCAGGAATTGGCAGCATCCGTCACGCTGTGGAACTCCTACGGAACGGCGAAGCCCTAGTAATATTTCCTGAAGGCAATATTTTCCACGACAATCAGGTTCATCCCCTCAAGCCAGGAATGGCTCGCATCGCCCTCCAAGCTCAGGCAGGTAACCCTGATCCATCGCTGAAGATTGTGCCGATTAGCATTCGTTATAGTGACCCCTTCCCTCACTGGGGCTGTGATGTCAGCGTTTGCATTGGAGAGCCATTAAACGTCGGGGATTACTCCACCAAGTCAAGTAAACAAAGTGCCAAACAGTTAACCGAAGACCTGGAAGCGGCAATCAAAGATTTGGATGAAGAAAACGCTATGCTGATGCCCTGCCAGCAGCAAAGATCAGAAGGGCATAGTGCTGATGTAATTCGTTAATCGTTCAATTGCTGATGGCGCTCTGGCTCGTCCCTGTTAAGTTCATGCTTCACCCTTGTCTCCTAATGTTAGGAAACACTTACAAAAAAACGAGTTTTGAGTCTCTACCTTTGTTGAATATCGTTACAATTGGCAATTGTAAAGAATCATTGTAGTCATCCAAACTTGGGCAAGCCAAACCCTAAAACTTTTCCTATAAGAAGCTTTTTCTTGGCTTGCATAACATAGAAGCAACAAGGAAATTTGGGAAGCATGGATTGTCGTCATATTCAATTTAGTGACTATAAATCTCAGATTGATCTCAATCAACTCCAAGTGCTATTTCAACTTGGAGCCTTTTGGGCGAAAGATAGAACAGTAGAAGATTTGGGAATAGCGATCGCTAATAGCGAACCCGTGATCAGCGTCTGGAATAAAGAACAGCTGATCGGTTTTGCCAGAGCGACTTCCGATGGAATTTACCGCGCCACGATTTGGGATGTTGTTATCCATCCAGATTTTCGAGGTGCGGGTTTGGGGCAAAAACTAGTGGAAATTGTCTTGAGCCATCCCCGCATGAACCGAGTTGAGCGGGTTTACTTGACGACAACCCACCAACAAAGCTTTTACGAACGCATTGGTTTTGAGAGCAATACCAGCACGACGATGGTGCTATACAACAAACCTGTAGTTAGCCATCTGCCAACCCCTGCTCTACAGTCTCATCACGACTTAGGGGGATAGTGCATTGTATCCGGGTTAAATTTTCGCTCTTGTTTGCCTCAGCAGTGTCTTCCGAGGCGGGTACGATTTCCAAGCGTCCCTGCATCACTTCCACAAGAGCACGAGCGATTAAGAGCGTAAAACCCGGTGAGGATTCTGGGAAACTCCCAGGTGGATATAACTGCAGCTCAGAAGCAGAGGCGAGTAAATCTACAGGATCGCTCCAAACATGGCTAGGGCAGGACGAGTCAACCCATATTTGCACAGACTCAGAAGTTGGGGAAGCTGCCGCCGAAACGTGAATACTACCACTCTCCATTTGAGAAATCGCGGTATCTACTAGAGCGACTAATACCTGTCTGAGACGTCGCGCATCACTCAGGACATACAAATCTGGGTCAGGCGCAATGACGTGTAGCTGAAAGTTGCGATTCGCCGCTTGCATGTAGGTAAGTTGATGCACCTCCTCAAACACTTCTGCCAGTTGTAGAGGGCGAGTTTCTAGCTGGGCTGTGCCATGTTCAGTTTTTGCCACACCAATGATTTCGTCTAAAAGCTTGACCATTTTCAGCGCTGAGGCGTTGGCTTGGGCAACAAATTCCCGCTCTTCCTCAGGGTTGTCACAAAGATCGGACAAAATCAGTTGATGCATCCCAATCAAACTGCTCAGAGGCGATCGCAATTCATGGGACGTTCGGGCAAGAAATCCCGATTTGAACTGGCTCATTTCCCTTGCCATTTGGTAAGCCAGTTGAGTTTGCTTTAATTCTTCTTGCAAGGACAAATCATCTTGTGGATGCGTCTGTTGCGGTGCAGACACAGATGAAGCTGGGGGTTTTTCTGGGGAACGGACAACCCGGCTTCCTACCACCCCGATCCCTATTCCCAATAGTAGATATACCCAATCAATTCCATCCATGTGTTCGCACCATTGTGGATTTTGGATTTTAAAAACTCAGCTAGTCGTATAGTTCTAGCGATTAAAGGCTAGCAAGTCTCAACCCAAACAGTATTACATCCGAACTGATCCTGAATCTATCCCACTCCAATAAAATTGATACTTCCCTCGCGCAAAATTTCCCAACCACTACCCATCCACTTGACAACTGTCGAAGGGACGCCCATTGATGCTGGCTGCTCCGCTTCTACACCTTCTGGTTGCAGCGCTAAGACCTCAGGAAAGGTGGCTGAGATTTCTCTCAGGCTTTGCAAGGGTGGCTCTCCAGAACGGTTAGCACTAGTCGTTGCCATTGCTCCTGTCTGAGACAAAATCATCTGGGCAAGGCGATGATTTGGCACCCGCAGTCCAATCGTTGTCGGCTCGGTGGGATTCATGGCGGGGGGAACTTTATCGGAAGCTGGTAAAACCAATGTTAAGGCTCCTGGCCAATAGCGTTCAGCTACTTGTTGCCAAATCTCCAATTCCTGGGGGCTAGCACTAGCAAACGACCACAACTCCCTAGGAGAGGCTCCCATCAAGATTAAGGGCTTATCCAGGCTCCGCTGTTTCGCCGCAAAAATTAACGATGCTTGCTCCGGTTGTACTGCCAAAGCGGGTACAGTATCCGTGGGAAAGCTCACTACACGACCAGCGATCGCCCCTGCCACTAGGGCATCCATTGACACTAATGTCATCTTTCTTCTGGCAGGAGACTCCCGTTACAATCTTTGATTTAGCGGGAGAGGAATGCCAGTCCTCTGTGTAGGTTTACAATTAAGTGACTTGAGTAACGAATCAATCGGGTGTTTTTGTCAGTTACGCCCTGCTTGAGTCGCTTTTTAACAGGGAAGAATTGATACAAGTCGTTGGCGCTGATATACCCTTTAAGGGTGGTCACTGATTTGTACTGAGCCTTGTCGAAGTAGCCAAGCCGAAGTGTTGAGCGCTTGGTTTTGTACTCCACATAATCTCCATTCTTAAAAGAGTGCGTCCCATCAAACCCGCCGTAGGTGTCACGAACTCCACCTTTTTGAACGGTTAAGTCGTGCATTTTACGAGGTCTTGAAGGAAGGCGTTCTACGATACCAAAGGGGAAAGGTGTCACTTGGATTAACCCCTTCCACTCTCTACCTGTTTGCATCCCTGTTGTACTAACTGCATACCGGATGAAGTGTCTAGCTGCTTGCGCTATGGCATCCGATACGTGTGCGGCAGGTGTTTGCTCTGCCTTATTTTTGGACTTAGGCAGCTTGAGCCACTCCCTTGTCGCTTCAGTTTCCCACCCTTTAACTAAGATCACTAGGAAGTGATTCTCTAGTTCTTTGATGAGAAATGTTTGACCTTGGGCGGCAATAGTAAAGCCAGGTCTATTTGACTTGTTGAGCCGCTCCACGTAGGCGTGAGTGATTGGGTATAGTCGTCGCAGTTCATCTACAACCCTTAGTTCTAGCTGTTTGTTGGCTCGAATACTAGGAGGTAGCTTAGATTGCCGACGATTATTAAATCGCTTCTGTCTGTGGTTGCGACGTTTGAAGGGAAGACTTCGTTTGATTCGTCGCCCCCGTCGTGTTCTCCGAAGTACAGCTCGTTCTGTTAGTCGTTTTTGGACTTGCTTTTTGGGCAGATTAAGATTCAACCCAATTAAGGTTTCTTGTTTAGACTGAATAGCCACCCCGGTAAAGCACGAGCCTGGGTCGATACCCAAACTAATGTCTTGAGTGTTTCTTCCTGATGGTTCTTCAACAAGTTGAACACAAAATATCCGCAAGTCGTTCTGTACTATTTTGGCTTTGCCGTCTCTAATCCAGCGCCTTGCTCTTGATGATGAGGTGGGCATCGCCGGAGTCCCATCAGGATTAAGAACTGGTACACGTTTGTTGAACATTGGAGATAATCCAGATAACTCTGTGTTTGTTGGTGGTCGTTGACTTGCGTTGTCCTGAGCTTTGCCGAAGGCTTCCGCCGTGAGCGTCAGCGTTCGACTGAGCGCTCACGCCGAAGTCCGAACGGGTCGAAGTAGCCTAGTCGAAACGTTGTCCAGCTACACCTCGCCCATTCTTTGTCGCGATTCCTAACAACTGGTTAGGTCAAACAGGTAATCCTTGCTGGTGTGGCACAAGGAGGTGTGTAACGCCAAAGAACTCGAACACTGAGCGTTTAAGCCGAAGTGCGGTGGGCTATTCAGCGTTTCGGCAAGCTCAACGACCGCTTGCTTTACGCTTGGAGTCCAGTGTTTCTCCTCAAGCTCCCGTTAGAATCTTTGATTTAACGGGAGAAGCTGACCCTTACACTCGATACGCTAGGGCGAAGCGCTCAATTCCTGCTAAGTCAGAAAAGCTTTGAATCTGGCGGTAGCTGCCTTGCTGATGTAGTAACTGAGCAACTGTCTCTGCTTGCCCCTCCATCATCTCAATCAGCCAAATGCCGCCAGAACGAAGATAGTCCGGTGCTGTGGCAATTAACTGCCGAATGCAGTCTAAACCATCCGCACCGCCATTGAGGGCAAGGAATGGCTCATGCTCTTGCACTTCCGGTTGGAGTTGGGGAATTAGAGAAGCGGGGATATAGGGCGGGTTGGACACCATGCCACTGAACTGACCTTTCAAGGCGGCTAGAGGCTCCCACCAAGAGCCTTGGTAAAAGCGAATACGGTCAGCTAAACCATTCTCCTGGGCATTCTGTTGGGCGATCGCGACCGCCTCAGCACTACAGTCCACCCCATGAACGGTAGCCGCCCCAAAGGCATCTGCTAGTCCTAGGGCGATCGCGCCACTTCCCGTCCCTAAATCTGCCCAATGTCCAGCCGCCAAGGAAATAGCGGGGCGTTCTTTGGCAGCAGCGACTGCCAAATCGATTAGGTACTCAGTTTCTGGACGGGGAATCAGGACAGCGGGAGAAACCTTTAGGGAAAAATGACGCCAAGGCGTTGTCCCTGTCAGGTACTGTACGGGTAAGCGCTCCTTGAGGCGGCGCTGCCACAGTTGAGTCAGCACAGTTAACGGAAATCGCAGGTTGATATGCGATCGCCCTTTAAATGACTCCAAACGCAGTGCCAGCGCCTCAAGGTCAGATACTTCTTGCAGCAGCCAGTCCACTTCCGCTGTAGGAATCCCCGCAGCACTAGCAGACTGTTTGGCATCCTGACGCCATTGCCAGAGTTCCCAGCCAGATACCGCCAGTGTCTGCGAAGCTGTGTGGGCGAAATATGTCTTGTCTGCTTCCGAAATATCCAAGCTACTTATCCCCAATCAGCTTTTTTATCCCTTATCGCCGCTGATTTTGAGGCGCATTTGCAGGGGCAGCTTGCATCGTCCGCAAAAATTCCTGAGACTCCCGCGATGGCACCAACACGATCCGGCTCAGTTGCTGGTCATTGCGTTCTTGCAGCGTGGCGATCACGCCTTCTAAAGGCACAGCCTGAATCTCGACAGTAGAGGCAAGATTTGGCTGTTGCTGCTTAAAGCGCTCCACCATTGTCTGGAGTTGCTCTTTATCAAAAAAGAAGGGAATGACTGGCTCGTTGCCCTGTTGGAGCGTTAGATAACCCTTGTCCTGCCCTCCTCTGGCAACAAATAGAGGCACCCCTTGAAATTGCTGCTGACCTCCAGCCGTGAGTGATTGGGCAGCTTGCACCTGCTGCTGTACAGGGATAAATGCAAAGTCCAAACCATCAGGCTTGTTATTGTTTTCTCGATCTAGTTGGTAAATCTCTCCCAGAGATACAGGTACAACTTGTACCGTTCTTCCCAATTCTGGATTGTCCCGCTTTAGTCGCTCTACAAACGATTGAGCATCCCGTTGGCTGATGAAGACACCAGCAACATTCGCTGTCTGATTGTTTTGCCCATTGGGAACCGAGGCAACTAGAGGTGCCCCTTGGGGATCGGTGACAGTGAACACGGGAACAGATTGTAGCTTTTCTTTGACTTGTGCGTCGGGTAACGCGATCGCCGGCAAGTTACCTGCAAACAAGGAGCCGATGAGAGTACTCCCTACTAATCCTAGCGTTGCGCTCCAGCGAACCAATGATTTCATCGACATTACCACCTTAATAGTTTTATCTTGGACAACCTGTCGCAACTAAAATCATGCTCCGACAAGGCAAGGGCATATTGAGTTAACGGCTAATCGAAGCAAAGATTTATCCACAAAGACTGATTGCTGCTGTTCAATGTCTACATTCTTTGATAACAGGACTTTGCTCTGACGACTAGCAGTGTTTTTCCCAGACTTTGTTCGATTTTGAATAGTTCCACTAGTTCCAGAGCATTGTTCAGCATCACTGCTCAAAAATCAAGGTACTGACCCTGACACATTACATTTATGAAAATCTCGCAACTGATCCAACCTTCATCAGTGTCTACACCCTAGCCCTAAACTGATTAGCACCGTCCTTTGTTGTTATAGAACTGTCCTGCGGATTTTTGCAAGGTTTAGTTACTAGAAAACAACAAACCACTAATCTTAACGATTAATGCTAATACCTTTGAGCGGTAATGAAGAAATTTTTCAATCGGGATGACAGGATTTGAACCTGCGACATCCTGCTCCCAAAGCAGGCGCGCTACCAAGCTGCGCTACATCCCGGAATTTGACTTTAGCTAACAGACTTTTAGATGGGTCGTACCAAAACTAAAATTCCGTTGGCTATGTCATTATAGCTGATCTTGGCACTTCTAACGACAAGATCAGTAAACTTTCAAGAGCTAGTCTGGGTACCAGAACATACCCTTAATACCTTCTGGATCTGGCATAAAACCCATACTCCGGTAGAAATTCACCACCTGAGGATCGGCAAAAAGCGTTATGTTGCTGATGTCCTCGCTACGGAGTTTTTTAATCGTATACTTCATCAGTGCCTTCCCCAGCCCTTTGCCTTGGAATTCTGGGTGAACAACCACATCCCAAATGGTCGCATTGAAAGCGTGGTCGGAGGTGGCTCGCGCAAAACCAATCAGTCGCTTGGTATTTCCCCGTTGTTGCCACATCGAAGTCACCAAGAAGCTATGCTCAATTGCTTTTTTGACCTTGCGTAGCGGACGCCGTGCCCAACCCACTGCATCACATAGTTCCTCTAGTTCATAGAGGTCAATGTCTCGGTCTGTACTAAAGAAAATACGCGGCTCATTGCCGGAGCGATCGCCTGTACCATTAACGGAACCGTCTAGTGGTGTTACAGGGGACGCTGCTGCTGCGTCAGAACTGCTAAACAAGCTTTTCCAAAAACCCATGCAGGTGTGATAATGGTATTTCTAGACTAGGTCTCTCCAAAAGTCAGCGTATACCTGGCTTGAGGAGCTGAGAGTGGCTACTAAAAGTTTATACTGAACCCTAGAGGTGCAAACGCCCCTACCCTCTAAAAACCTCATCAGGAAAAAGATAATTAACCTTTCAGGGGGCTTCTAGGTAGATATATACTCTCATTATATTCAGAGTGGCAGAAAGACAGGATGCGGAGACTACTCCTAAAGCCTTAAATTCAGCCAAAACCTTGCGAAATAGATAATAACACAACCTACGTCGTTCTATTGCCCAACCGCCGCACTAGCAAAGGGCTAAAGAAGTGACCGTATTTAGCTAGACTGGGGCTATTGAAACTATTCACCAGCATCGAAGGTTCTTCCATTGAAGGACAATTAAGCTCCCTTTCAACTGAAAGGGCTTTTAACCTGGCAAGCGAGTCTTTTCCTTACTTATGGCTGCAGGTTTAAAATCATCAACACTAGAACTCCTCAAACGCTTCAACCGAGCGTTTCCTCAGTTCTATGAGCAGTTTGTCAGTAGCGAGATCCAACTGCAAAATCTCCGCCTCGCCTACCGACTTTACAAAAGCAAGCGGGCAGTCATCGAGATTAAACCAGAAGGCAGTAAAAGCGCCTTACATTTTGCCTATCGCAATCAATCTTTCCTTTTAAGTGACATATTTGGCGTACTGGCAGCTTATGGACTGACAATTCATAGCCTCAGTCTCTACGGTCAGATTAGCCCCCCCATGCTGGTCTTTATCAAGCTGGTGGTGTCTCGCGGAAGCAAAGCCCTCACCGATAAAACGGCAGAAAATGTCTGTCGTGCCGTGCGAGAAGCCCTAGCAGGGCGCTTTGAAGTCGAAGAAATGCTGGCAGTAGAATTTAATCTTGATGCGGGTTTAGAGCAGGTAGAAACAGAATTTTATGTAGACCCAGTTTTTCATCTTCCCGCATTGTTAATTGAGGCAGACAACCAGCCAGGGCTGTTTTATAAGGTGATGTACGCCATTTGGCAGGAAGATTTACTAGTCGTCAACGCCAACTTGCTAGTGTGGCGGGGGCGAACGCGCTTAATCCTCTACCTGCTAGGCCCCAATGAAAGCTTGATCCCGGAGTATTTGGGTCAAAAGATCGCTGAGAGTGTGCGGCAGCGTTTACTAGGACGGCGGTTTTAGCAATTGGGGACTGGAAAATAAAATAGGGAGGGTTTAGCCAAATTATTGCTGATAAATAGGAACCCGTGACTATTTTCAACAGACAACTAACTAAATATGGACAATTGACAATGAGCACAAAGCACTAACAGCCCAAAGCTCAGGATAGGATGAAACTATGGCTACCATCAATATCCTGGGGGCGAGTCATGTCTATGAATTGACGCCTCCGATTGCATCATCTACCCCTGTCCTAGTTTTTATTCACGGCTGGCTTCTCAGTCGTAGTTATTGGCAACCCTTGGTAGAGAGATTAGCACCAGACTATCAGTGCTTAATCTATGACCTCCGGGGCTTTGGGGATTCTCAGCCCCAGTTGGACAATGATCGGGAACCCCCATCTCTTGACCTAGAGGTGCAAGAGACGAGTGCTGTTGACTCAGGAATTGGCAACTATACCCCAGCCGCTTATGCGCGGGATTTGGGAATTTTGTTGCAACAACTTAATATCACCAATGCCTGGTTAGTCGGTCATTCACTGGGAGGGACAATCGCCTTGTTTGGGGCATCCCAGTTACCTGAGTATGTGCAGGGAGTAATTTGTCTCAATGCTGGAGGGGGGATTTATCTCAAAGAAGAGTTTGAGCGCTTTCGGACGGCAGGTCAAGAAATTGTCAAGCGACGCCCGCGTTGGCTGCTTTATCTTCCGTTGATTGATTTAATATTTACACGGACGCAGGTAGCCCGCCCAATTGCCCGTCGTTGGGGTAGGAAACGGGTGATAGATTTTGTAGCCGCCTGTTCAGATGCGGCTTTAGGAACGTTACTAGATTCCACAACGGAAGCTGAGGTGCATCGACTGCCTCAGATTGTGTCAAAACTGGAGCAGCCCGTTTATTTTATTGCTGGCGTGAAAGATCAGGTGATGGAACCCAAGTATGTACACCACCTTGCCAGCTTCCATAAACTCTTTGGGGCTTGTGGCGACAATGTGGTGGAAATCCCTGACTGCGGGCATTTGGCAATGTTGGAACAGCCAGATGTCGTTGAGGCAGAAATACGCAGGATTCTCAAGCAAGAAGGAGCTAATTTAAGTTAGGGTGGGCATTGCTGACGATAACGCTTGAAATTTAGATAAAAAGCTGTTTCTGAACAATTCTCACCTTACAAGCAAGTTAGGTTTATTGAGGCGCACCTAAGTTATACCATTTCGCTTTTGAGAAGCTACAGTTAGATCCCCCCTAACCCCCCTTAAAAAGGGGGGAGCAAGAAAAGTATCTGTAGCAAGCATTTAGAGAATCAGGATTTAGATGTGGATACCGCACTCGGTTTTGCCGCTCCCACGCCAGCGTCCAGCACGTTCGTCTTCGCCTTCAGCAACGGCAGTTGTGATCGGTTCGTCGCCGATGCTGGCGTAGCCTTGGTCGTGTAGAGGGTTGTAGATGACGCCGTGTTGATTGACATATTCCCAACTTGCTTGGCGAGTCCAGTTAGCAAGAGGATTGATTTTGAGGCGTCCTTGCTTGTCTTGCTCAAAGACGGGCATATTGGCACGGGTGACGGCTTGATCGCGACGACGCCCGGTAATCCAAGCAACAGTATTTAATTCATCTAAGCCCCGTTGTAGAGGTTCGATTTTGGTGAGGTGGTGGAATTTTTCAATATCTTCGTCCCAAAGAGCGTCGCCGTATTCGGCAGCGAAGGCTTCGCGGGTATCAATGTTGGGGATTTTATAGGTTTTGAGGTCTAAGTTGTAGGTTTCTTTGGTTTTAGCTACTAGTTCTAGAGTTTGTGGGAAGTGGTACAGTGTGTCGAGAAACATCACTGGTACGGGAGTTGCTGGCTTCAGGTCGCGGTAGAAAATATCGGTGATGATTTGGTCATCGACATTGAACGCGCTTGTTTGTACTAGTCCGGTGGGGATATTTTCGACACACCACGCGAGGATTTCTCTAGGTTGGGCGTTTTCAAATTGTTGATTGAGTGCCTCCAAGTCAAACTGGGCTGTTTGAACTGAGGCTTGTGTGCGATCGCTCATAAACGTTTTTCAGTGAATAATTACTAAGTGTTTCTGAATTTAGATTCTATCGGTAAACGCACATAACCCGACCAGAAAAGGGGATTTTAATCATGCAATTAATTCTATACAGCAAGCCTGGTTGTCATCTCTGTGAAGGTTTGCAGGAAAAGCTTGAGCAAATTCAAAGCCTGGATTTAGAGGTGCGCGATATCACTACTCGTGAGGACTGGTTCGCTGCCTATCAGTATGAGGTGCCTGTACTGTGTAAAGAGATGGCTGGAACGGAAAAACTGATTCCTCGTCCTTCACCTCGTGCCACCGTGCCCCAATTGGAGCAATTGTTACAGAAGTATTTGCCCGCAGATGAGCCAAAATAGGCGCAAGGGAGGTGGGGGATGAGGTGATGAGGGGATGGGGTAATAAGGGGAAGAGGAGAACCAATAACTGTCATGCTTCATCCTTACACCCCGACTCACCGATAGAAACACTAATGACTAACTTGTGAGGAGTGTTGGAGATGAAGCTGCGTGAGTTATTAGCACAGGTTCCAGAACTTTCACCAATGCCTAACCATCCGGCTGGGGATGCAGAAGTGAAGGGACTGAGTACCAATTCCCATGCTTGTCAACCGGGAGATGTGTTTATTGGGATGCCGGGAACGCGAGTGGATGGGGGAGAATTTTGGAAGAGTGCGATCGCTAGTGGTGCGATCGCGGCACTGATTTCTCCTCAGGCAATTGAAAAAGCTGGAAGCGATGAGCGAGTTATTTCAGTAAAAGATATTGCGAGTGCCTGCGCCCAGGTAGCGGCGGCGTTCTACGGTCATCCGGGGCAACAAATGCAACTGATTGGGGTGACAGGGACAAATGGGAAGACCACGACAACTCATTTGATCGAATTTTTGCTGACCCAATCTCAGTTACCAACCGCCTTACTCGGCACGCTGTACGTGCGCTGGGGCGGTTTTACACAAACGGCAGTTCACACCACCCCGTTTGCGGTGGAGTTGCAGCAGCAGTTGTCGCAAGCACTGGCGGCGGGTTCTCAGTATGCCGTGATGGAAACTAGTTCCCACGCATTGGCACAGGGTCGCGTCCGGGAATGTCCCTTTGAGGTGGCGGTGTTTACCAACCTGACTCAAGACCACTTGGACTACCACCGGGACATGGAAGATTACTTTCAGGCTAAAGCGCTCTTGTTTAGTGAAGAGTATTTACAAGGGCGGGCGGTTGTTAATGTGGATGACTCCTACGGACGCACCTTGATTGGGCAACTAGATCCCGATCGCGTCTGGAAGTATAGCGTGCAAAACCAATCGGCTGACTTGTGGACTAGCGGTCTTACTTATGAGCCGAGTGGCGTTAGCGGACGGGTGCATACACCGAAAGGAGAGGCAGATTTTCGCTTACCCTTGGTCGGTCAGTACAATTTAGAAAATTTCTTGGCAGCCGTAGGAGCCGTACTCCATCTAGGTGTGGATTTAGAGAAGATTGTGCAGGTGTTGCCTCAGTTTGACGGCGTTCCTGGACGGATGGAACGGGTGCAAATTAGCCCAGAACAGGATGTGAGCGTAATTGTTGATTATGCCCACACGCCGGATAGTTTGGAGAATTTACTAAAAGCGGCGCGACCGTTTATTCAGGGCAAGATGATTTGCGTGTTTGGGTGCGGGGGCGATCGCGATCGCACAAAGCGTCCGAAGATGGGTAAGATTGCTGCTGACTTAGCGGATGTTGCTGTCGTGACTTCAGATAATCCCCGGACAGAGGAGCCAGAGCAGATTTTGCAGGATATCTTGGTGGGAATACCCGCAACAGTGGAACCGATGGTAATTGGCGATCGCGCTACAGCCATTCGCACCGCTATTCTGCAAGCTGAGCCTGGAGATGGTATTTTAATCGCCGGGAAAGGTCACGAAGATTACCAAATTTTAGGGACGGAGAAAATCCACTTTGATGACCGGGAACAAGCTAGAGATGCCCTACAAGCGCGGTTAGGGTCTTAGATCCCTTCTCTTTGTCTTACAAGGGTGGTGTGGGGGCGTGTAGCTATACGTCCCTACTGATTTAGGATTGCTAGATCAGACTTTATTCAGACTTAGATGTATCGATGGCGGAGCAAATTATGAAGCGGGTTGTCTTCTGCGACTTTGACGGCACTATAACAGCAGAAGAAACATTTGTGGGGATGCTAAAAACCTTTGCCCCAGAGTTATCTGCTCAACTAATGCCAGAAATGTACGCCATGCGGCTAACGCTGCGAGCAGGAGTTAGGCAGCTATTAGAGTCTATTTCGTCAACGAATTATCCCGAAATCCTGGAGTATGCCCGACCAAAGCCAATCCGCCCTGGATTTGCCGAATTATTAGATTTTCTTGACCACGAAAATGTCCCCCTTGTGGTTGTTTCCGGTGGCTTGCGGGGGATGGTGGAGACGGTGTTGGGTTCCTTCGTTGAGCGGGTGGCGGCGATCTATGCGGTGGATGTGGATAGCAGTGGCGATTTGCTGCGGGTGCATTCTGAATTTGAGGAAGACACAGAACTGGTTGCCAAAGTGCGGGTAATGGCACAATACCCCGCCGATGAGCAAATCGCCGTTGGTGACTCGGTGACAGATTTAAATATGGCTCTAGCTGCCCCAGTTGTCTTTGCTCGCGATCGCCTTGCCCAATACCTTGAGGAACGCCACAAGCCATACATTCCCTGGAATGACTTTTTTGATGTACGCGATCGCCTCTCCCAACATTGGGCTTTGAAAGACACCGAGAGTTAGGGCGAGGGAGATGGGGTGCAGGGGTGCAGGGGTGCAGGGGTGCGGAGGAGCAGGGGAGCGGAGGAGCAGAGGAGAGAAAAATTGACGACGATTAGCCATTACTCCAATCGCCTATTTCATACTTCATACTTCACCCTTCATACTTCATCCTTTCTCCCCTACTCAGGACTCAGGACTCACCGACTCAGGACTCTATTTACCTTTCAGAGCGAGGGTGAGTCCATCGGCAATTGGAACCATGCTTAGAGTAATGCGCTCGTCTTCGTGTAGCTTCTCGTTTAAAGCTCGAAGGGCTTTGGTGCTGCCGTTTTGGATATTGGGATCGGCGACTCGTCCACTCCAGAGAACATTGTCAATGGCAATCAGTCCACCGGGGCGAATTAGTTGCAGCGATCGCTCATAATACCCGTCATAATTTCCCTTATCAGCATCAATAAAGGCAAAGTCAAAGCTTTCTGCTTGCCCGTTGGCTAAAAGTTGGTCTAAGGTTTCTAGGGCAGGAGCGATGCGTAAATCAATTTTGTCAGCCACACCTGCGGCTTCCCAGTAGCGGCGGGCAAGAGTGGTGTACTCCTGGCTGATATCACAGGCAACAATCTGACCATTGGGAGGCAGGGCGAGGGCAACACAAAGGGAACTGTATCCGGTAAAGACACCAATTTCCAACGTCTTGGTTGCTCCCATGAGCTGTACTAACAGTGCCATAAACTGCCCTTGTTCAGGAGCAATCTGCATTACCGCCATTTCATGCTCAGCCGTTTCTTCTCGCAATTGCCGCAAAATTTCTGGCTCTCTCAAGGATGTAGAGAGAAAGTAATCATAAAGTCGGTCGTCAAGGTTGAGAGTTTTATTTGACATTGGCAATTTAAAAGTTGGGCTTACCTAATGTTTATAGTATCGAGGTGTTGATTCAAGAAGTCAGGCTCTGTGCTTTCTTTGTGCGATCGCCTTTCTTTAAGTGATGGTGGGGATGAAGGAAATTGTCTTTCCTAGGGAATATCAAACTGCCTTACTGTGGTTGGGTGAGATGAGCTGGAGAGACTGGGGGAGGTTTTCCAGGAGCCAGAATCGGTACTCTAGGAAATGGGTTTTTGTGAAAAAGTAGGGTTATAAATGAACGCTCAATGGTGCCAGCGAGTTTTGATCGTGATTTTGATTGGGCTGCTGACAGCCTGTGGTACAAGCACGCCACCTCTGGGACTAGCACCGAGTAAGCAACTGGTACAAAAAGCGATCGCTCTCCAGCTTAGTCAAACCCAACAACGCCTAACCCAGCAACTACAAGCTTCTCCCCCGAAATTTGAAGTCCCACAAGTCAAGCTCAAGCAACTAGAAGCGATCTTTGTTGAAGACTTACCCACTTATCACGTTCGCGGTACTTATAACCTCAAATTCAATCTGCCTGCTCAGCAAGTGACTCAGGAAAACAATACTTTTGATATCTACTTGCAACGCCAGAAAGAAGGCAAAACTTGGCGTTTGTTGCGCCCGGAAGTGACGGGTAAAAATACGGCGCAAGTCTGGCGAAGCTACTTAATCCGCTAAATCATTAGTAGTAATTATTTAGAGAATTGCTATGACAGTAGAAAGATTGTCATAGCGTAGTGAAACTCCTACTCTCCTATCTTTCCCGGTGCTAGACAAAAGGGAAAAGGGGCTTTTGTGAAATTGACGAAACTAGCACAAGGCTTTGAGTTAAAGCAGTGACTCTTATGCAGGATCGAAACTATCTTTCGACGTGCGAGACAGGGTAAATGTTTCTTAACTACATTGGTTTAAGTGCTGGATTCGGAATTTTAACATTGCTAGTTTTTGGGTTGCTGCAATGGTTAAATGTCTCAGCGGGACAGTTTATTGATTGGGCGATCGCGGCGGCTAGTTTTTCCTGGTTACTGGTAATTGTGACGATACCGTGGAATATTCACTTTGAAGCGAGGGAAGTCTTAGCTGAGGCGTCGGTATCTGATGAAAAGGGAATTGCCCTTGATACCCAGCAACTAGACTACGTTAAAACGGTGTCGCGTCGCTCGTTGTTAATTGCGATCGCGCTGCACTTACTTTCAGCGATCGCGCTTTACAGCCTCGCCGCCACCGGAATTAGTGTTGTGGGTTACGTCAGTTCAGGCGCAGCCTTACTCCTAACCGTCCTGCGCCCCATAGTCCGCGCCTATCAATACCTCGCCGCCCGACTGGCGATGATTCGGCAAGAATTTAACTATCCCCGCGAAGACGTGGTAGAACTCCGTTACCGCTTCAGCGCACTAGAAGAAAAAATTAAGCATATCGAAGAACAAATGAACCCAGAAGAACCCTACTCCTGGGTTGCTACTTACAACCGCCAGAGCAAAGAAACGCAAACGGAACTACGACGCCTTGTAGCTTCATTAGAAACATTACAGGCTAAAAACGAAGCCGATCATCAACGCCTCGCCCGCGAAGCTCAAAGCGCGATCGCCCAACTCACTGTAGATAGCCAATTCCTCGACCACGTCCGCGAAATCATCCGCTTCGTGAAAACGGCTTAACCAGCCCTCTAAACAAAGTGTGACCAAATTAGGGCTTGCAGCAAGCTTAGTATCTTGAATCGGGCAAATGTCTCCGTCGAGGTGTCTTTAGAAAATTTGTAAGTTGGAGAATTTGAGAATGACATCATTCTTGGAGTAGTGAGGATAAATACAATTAATTGCCTCGACTACAACAAATTCGCAGACTCATACAAACGCCTGACTGTTGCCATAATCTTCGCACCATACTGTAAATCTGCTGACCAACGTCCACTGAGCTGCGGAACTAAAGGTGCAATCCCACGGGCGACAAATCGAAAGCGAGGATCGACGATCTCCAGCACTAACGGCTCCACACTCGCGTAGGCTTTCAAATGCTGAACCTGCGCTCGGACGCCGATACGGGCACTTGGGAAGGAAGCCGTTTCAGCTCCGCCACCGACTGTTCCTAAACCCGCAAAGTTGTTTTGACTCGGTTTGAGCACGCCACCAAAACGCAAAAAGCTAGTTTCTACGCACATTTGACAAAAGGCAATGTCGTAGTTAACTCCCTCAATTGCTGCCTCTTCTCGGTAGAGTCTAGCGATGTCTGGAAACTGGGAGAGGGCATCTTCATTATTGGACTTAAGGAACATCATCAATTGCACTTCTGAGGTATTCCCTTGCCCCATAATCCGGTCTATCTGACCGGGACAGATTTGCAGAATTGAGCGCAAAATAACGGTACGTGTGGCATTATCCCAGCCGACAGAGACGTTGTAATCCCGCAAGTCAACCGCTTTGACATAGACTACACCCCGGTAGAGCACGCGACGAATATCAGGGACAGTGGTCAAATCGATTCCCAGGCGATCTACTAAGTCAATGGGGACGTAGGCATTGCTGTTGATCAGAACGCCTTGTTCTTGGTAGGTTCGATTGTTAATGTTGATATTAATGCCAGGATAAGTTGGCTCCGGGACTGTAGGACTTGTGCCGGAGACAGCCCGACTCCAAGCTGCTAGCCCGTCAGCAATACCTAGAGCCATGTCGCGCCTTCTATTAATAATCAAAGCCCGGTCATCGGGGTTAGTGAGAAAGCCTACTTCCATCAACAGTGAGGCAACGGAAACCTGACGGAGAAAGGCTAAACTCCCAACGGCTGTGTTCGTGTCTGGTTTCGCTCCCCGGCTAGGTAGTTGAGGGAGGCGGCGTAAAAGTGCTAGAAGCAACAGTTCTGCATGGTTCTTGCGCTCGGTGTTGTTGGTGATGTAAAAGACACTGGCTCCTCGGACGCTGGGGTTAGAGAAGGCGTCGGCGTGAATTTCTAGTGCCACATCACCCGGACGAGCACGGGCATTAATCCATTGGATACTCGCTCTTAAGCTCAAATCATCCGGAACCGAGAAAACTTCAAAACCACGCGATCGCAACTCTGCCACAATCTGATCGCGCAGCAAAATCATCTGAGTTGCTTCTGTTGTCCCTCCCGATATCGCTCCAGGATCGCGAATACTTCCCTCAAAACCACCATGACCCGCAGAAATAAAGATTCGTCCCATCTGGCGCTATGTCCCAACACGGCTTCAGCACTCAATCATATATAACATTGGTTGTCTCCCGGCAAGAGGGCACAAAGCCTTGATAAAACTAAATTTTTTATATATAAGCCTAATTTTGTCCTAAATTGAAGCGATATTTGTTCAGTTATGAAACTTGATGTTTTTCTGAATTCCAATATGAGATGTAGTCTTTTTTAAGGTTTATTTTAAATAAATTACTTAAGTTAATACCAGTAATAAACAGCTTTTTTGTAGTTTCATGGTTACATAAATTATAGAAAATGGTTTTGACAAATCCTGTAGAGATATCCTATACAACGTCTCTACAGAATCTAAAGTTTCAACATTAAGGCTCTAACATTAATAATTGTGAGTATCAAGGTAATTTAAAATAAGTTATATCCTGAGTTTCCCTATCGACTGAAGTGCAAATTCCCCGCCTACATCCAGAAACGATTGACGAAGTTAAGCAGCGTGCTGACATTGTGGATGTGATTTCAGAACGCGTTGTTTTACGCAAGCGAGGGAAAGACTATACAGGCTTGTGTCCCTTCCATGAAGAAAAGACACCCAGCTTCAGCGTTAGCCCCAGCAAGCAGATGTACTACTGCTTTGGCTGCCAAGCCGGAGGAAATAGCATCACGTTCCTGATGGAATTGGGCAAGCGCTCGTTCAGTGATGTGGTGCTGGACTTGGCGGGACGCTATCAGGTGCCCGTGAAAACCCTAGAACCGGAACAACGGCAGGAACTCCAACGCCAGCTATCGCTGCGAGAACAGCTTTATGAGATTTTGGCACTCACGGCTGAGTTTTATAAGCACGCGCTGCGGCAACCGCAAGCTGGGCAAGCAAGAGAGTATCTCAAAGACAAGCGGCAGTTGAGGGAAGAAACAATTCAACAGTTTCACCTGGGTTATGCCCCCGCAGGTTGGGAAACCCTCTATCGTTACCTAGTGGAACAAAAAGGCAAACCCTTACAACAGGTAGAGCAAGCGGGCTTAATTGTGCCGAGGAAAAAAGGTGATGGGTATTACGACAGGTTTCGCGATCGCCTAATTATTCCCATCCACGACACCCAAGGGAGAACGATTGGGTTTGGGGGGAGAAGTTTGGGGGACGAGCAACCCAAGTACCTCAACTCTCCAGAAACTCCACTGTTTGATAAAGGCAAAACCTTGTTTGCCCTAGATAAAGCCCGCGACGCGATTGGCAAGCAAGACCAAGCCGTCGTCGTGGAAGGATACTTTGATGCGATCGCCCTCCATGCGGCAGGAATAACCAACGTTGTTGCCTCCCTAGGAACCGCCCTCTCCGACCACCACGTCCGACAACTGCTACGCTACACCGACTCCAAGCAGATTGTCCTCAACTTTGACGCGGACGCCGCTGGAACCAACGCCGCCGAACGGGCGATCGCAGAAATTACCCCCTTAGTCTATAGCGGGCAAGTGCAACTGCGGGTTCTCAACTTACCAGAGGGTAAGGATGCCGACGAATTCCTCAAAGCCAATCCCGATGGCGCAGAAAAATATCAGGAACTCTTAAAAAGTGCTCCTTTGTGGCTCGATTGGCAGATCAGCCAACTCCTGAGCAATCAAGACCTCAAACAAGCCGATCGCTTTGGGCAAGTTGCCCAAGAAATGGTGAAGCTACTCCGCCAAATCATTGATGACAACCAGCGCACCCATTACATCCGTCACTGTGGAGAACTGCTCAGTCAAGGAGACTCGCGCCTCGTCTCCCTCAACATTGAAAACTTACTGGCTCAAGTGGGCAAACCCCTGAGCAACAAACCCAAAAAATCTCACACTTCTCCTCAAAAGCCGTTCTCAAACCTTGCCCTACCTATCGGTTCAGAAGACCGCCTTTTAGAAGAAGCCGAAGCGCTGTTGCTCCGCATTTACCTGCACCAGCCAGAATATCGACAGGCGATCGTTGATGCCTTAGAAGTACCAGACCTGATTTTTAGCCTTTCCCATCACCGCTTTTTATGGCAGCAAATTCTCGAACTCCAACAAGACCTTGAGGCATCCACGCCAGCCCTTGACCCCCTAATTTCCCTACTGCAAGAAAAGAGCCTACAGTTTCCTACAGAAATGGCTCAGGTGGCACATCTGTTTCATCTAGATGAGAAACAGGAAGAAGATATTAGTCGTACTCCCTTAGTGATTCGCGCCGCTATTGCCTGTTTAGAGCAGGTGGCGTGCGCTCATCGGCGGCGTTACTGCCTAGAACAATGGCAAAAACTCGACCCTTCAAAGGATCTCAAACGCAAGCAAGACTACTGGGAACAGTTCTCCGAGGCAGATCGGCAGATTAAGGAGTTAGAGAAAGTTCGTAATGCGGCTTTCTCGGAGATTGTTGAGATGACAGCTCTTTAAGGACAAAACAGCGTATCGCGGGTATCGCGTCCCGTTACCGGATTGGTGCCACTCGCCACGTCACAAAGCTGCTCTTGGATATCTCGACGTAACAAAACATCAGTAAAATCTGCCCCTTCGATATTGGCTCCCTGAAACTTGGCATTGCTGGCAAACGCGCCTTCAAGGATAGCGTTTTTTAAATTCGCGTTAGTTAAACGCGCCGCATCCAAGGTCGCGTAACTGAGGTTTGCTCCTTCGAGATTGGCAGATTCAAGATTGGTAGCAAAGAATCTGACTTCCCGTAAATCAGTGTTGCTCAAGTTACTGTTCCGCATGTTTGCTTTGGTAAACTGCGAATCCGTCAGCACTTGACCAGAGAAGTCAGCCCCGACTAAATTTTCTCGGTTGTAATCGATTGCTAGAGCTGGTGTAGCGATCGCCCCAAAAATCAATACACTAGCAACCACTAAGAGAACTAAACTAGACACAATTGTGGGGAAACTTAGAGATTGCCAACGTTTCATAGAATTTTTTGTCACAAACAACTGTACTGCTCTGTAACCACAACCTTGAGTAACCTTCAGATCAGGTGTGGCATTTTTCCGTAATTTTACCAGCAAGTCATCTCAGCGCATTAAAAGCCCTGGCACCAAACCCACCCTAGCCACTTGATAAACTTAATGCCCGATTTGGGAGAATTAGGAGAACAACTCGTCGCGCAATGGTTACAGGAAAATGGCTGGCTGATTGTGCAGCATCGTTGGCGTTGTCGCTGGGGAGAGATTGATTTGATTGCCCAATACGCGCCGATTCGTAGCGTCGGCGTCTCGTCTGACGGGGAGGGAACAGGTAAGCCCATTGCCAGCAACAATTCCTCATGCCCAATTTTGGTGTTTGTCGAAGTCAAGACACGCACTTCAGGCAACTGGGATGCCGATGGATTACTTGCCATTACACCGCAAAAACAAACAAAAATGCGGAAAACTGCCCAAATGTTTCTTGCCGAGCATCCCCAGCTAACAGATTTTCCTTGCCGCTTTGATGTGGCGCTAGTGAGTAGCACCAGGCAAAACAGACAACAACTACACCGCCAGGAGCAGGAAGCATTAGAGGTAGGGATTTTCCCTAGACAATTTCCCTCTGTCACTTTTGGGCAACCCGTGTCTGTAGCCGGGTACCAACTCACCCTACACGACTACATCCAGTCGGCTTTTGATTAAACAACAGGTTTTAACTTGAGCCGTCGGACGGCGTAAATAATTAAAGGTTTGTAGTCAGGGCTAAATTCCTAACTCCAAACAATTTTAATAGCTTTACATAACTTTACACAATTTGATTTATTCTCGCCTACTTCTTTAAAAAAAAATTAATCATTAGTCCGTCGTCTCTTGACTTTGGTCTAATGATTAATGGAAACAAAAACGGCTAAATAAATTTATGTAGCTTAGGGCTACCTTGACTTAAGCTAAGGTTTCTGGGCAGTATCCCAAACCCATTGTGAATTGCTGGCGAAACGCTTCAATATCGCTATGATCCGGATTACCATGAGAGACGACAGCGACTTGATAACGGCGCATAACCTCGATAGGCGACTGTCCTGTTTCTAGGCTCCAAAGCGCCATCTGTAGGCGGATTTCGGGATCGTAGGGGATGCCAATTTCATGCATAAATGCCCGGAAGTCTCCATGTTGGTGAGGACTTAGGGGTCGGTTCATTTTTACTTTCACAACCCAACCATCAATTTGATGAATCACCGTCATGAAACGGACGGGAAGTTGGGGCGTTCTGTGTAAGTACTCGACCACCCGTAGAGTCAGACTGGCATTTGCCAAGAAAAAAAGGTAATCCATAAGTGTTCTTGGACTTTATCCGAGGAGTTCTATACATTTATTCTCCCAAGAGTTACTGGATGGGGGTAGGGGCAACTCCCCCGATATAAGATGGGGGACTTTACCCAATTTTCCAAAACTTTTTTTACTAGGCTTTTCAGTAGTTTGACAGGTAGCGATCGCCAAACCCGGATCAGGATGAAGAATGATTGATGACGGGAATTGGCGATTAGTGAGAATGTGATTAGATTAGCGAGTCCTAAAAGTCCAAACAGTGAGCAGAAAGGATGCACCTCTCCCGCTATAACAGATCAGGTTTAGCGCGGTTTAAGAGCAAAACAATAACATGACTAAAATCGACGATAAGAGCAATCCCCCCCACCTCGACACGGAAAACTTGATTCAGGCAGTAGATCCCCCTAGTAGCGTGACAGACTCTTTGTTCCCGATGGATAGCCATGAATTCCCCGATCAACTGCTATCGAGTTACGACTACGAGCTACCAAGTGCTTTAATTGCTCAGACTCCCCTGAGTAAGCGAGATGGTTCTCGCTTGCTGGTGGTGGATTCACCCACGCATCACCACTGTATTTTTCGTGACTTACCCCAACTGCTGCAACCTGGAGACTTGTTAGTCCTCAATAACACCCGTGTCATCCCAGCGCGACTGTATGGACATAAAACCACAGGAGCACCTGTGGAAGTGTTGCTTTTAGAGGAGAAAGCGCCTAACTGCTGGCTAGCGCTGGTAAAACCAGGCAGACGGATCAAACTAGGGGCAACGATCATCTTTACCCCAAACGAACAAAGCGACACCTCCATCGCCAGTCTCACAGCAACTGTTGTAGAACGAGATGAAGCAACCCGTGGGCGTTTGTTGCAGTTTAACGTCCCTGAGGGGGAATCTCTAGAGCATTTATTGAACTACTACGGTCAGGTGCCACTGCCCCCCTACATTACCGATTCTGAGGCATCACCAGAGCAGTATCAGACCGTGTATGCCCAACACTCCGGCGCGATCGCGGCTCCCACCGCCGGGTTACATTTTACAGACGAACTACTAGAACAATTACAAGCCCAAGGTATCCAGCAGGCATCCGTAACCCTGCACGTCGGCGTGGGAACATTCCGCCCCGTAGAAGCGGAGGACATTACCGCTCATCAAATGCACGGCGAATGGCTGGAAGTCCCCCCCGCCACTGTTGACCAGATTCGCGAGACAAAAGCCAGAAAGGGGCGAGTAATTGCCGTTGGTACCACAGTAGTACGGGCATTGGAAGGTGCGGCGGCGGATGGCGAATTGCAACCCTTCCAAGGCAAGACGGAGTTGTTCATTTATCCAGGTTATCAATGGCGAGTGGTGGAGGGTTTGATTACCAATTTCCACTTACCGCGCTCTAGTTTGCTGATGCTCGTCAGTGCTCTGATCGGGCGTCAGCGTTTATTAGATTTGTACCAGGAGGCGATACAAGAGCAATATCGCTTCTATTCCTTCGGTGACGCGATGTTGATTTTGCCAGAGGTAAGGACTAATTAGTCCTGAGTCCTGAGTCCTGAGTCCTGAGTCGGGTAGAAAGGGTGAAGGATGAAGTATGAAGGATGAAGTATGAAGGGTGAAGTATGAAGGGTGAAGTATGAAGGGTGAAGTATGAAGGGTGAAGTATGAAGGGTGAAGTATGAAGGGTGAAGTATGAAAGAGGTTATTGGTTCTCTTCCTCTCCCCTGCTCCCCTGCTCCCCTGCCCCCCTGCTCCCCTGCCTCCCGGCTCCCCGGCTCCCCGGCTCCCCTGCACCCCTGCTTCCCTGCTTCCCAAACTCCAACACCCATTACCCCAGAACTACAGCTAAACTGTACTCTAAGGAAAAATTGCGACTTGCCATTGGTGCTGGTCTTGTACCTATACCTATGTCCCAACACTATAAACGGATGCGACTGTTTGCCGCTGCACTCCTCAGCTTAGGTGTAACAACTGCGGCTCATCCAGCTTTTGCGGGTAAAGTCTCCTCAACGCCTGGAACGAAGCAACTGATTGAGGGACTTTACTCAGAAGACATAAAGGCGGCGTCTTCTTTTCAACAAGGGATCTACCGCTATAACCGGAGTGACTTTCGCGGGGCAGAACAGGCTTTTCGCCAAGCCTTACAATCTGACCCCTTTATTGCGATGGCGCATTATCTCTTGGGAAATTCCCTCTTTCAGCAAGCTAAAACTGAACTAGCGGCGGAGCAGTATCGTCGGGCAATTGGGCTTGACCCGAATATGTCAGAGGCTTACTACAACTTAGGATTAGCCTTGTATCGGCAAGGAAACCTACCTGAGGCGATCGCTCAATACCAACGCGCTTTGTCTATCAATCCTGATATCGCTGCGGCTCGCTATAACTTAGGCTTGACATTGGAAGCGCAGGGGCAACCAGACGCGGCTATTGCTGAGTACGAACAAGCAATACGCCTTCAGCCTGACTACGACCTCGCTCAGTACAACTTAGGATTACTACTTGCCAAACAAAACCAAACCGAGCCTGCTATTACCGCGCTTCGGCAAGCCGTCAATAGCAATCCTGAGCTAGTACAAGCCCACTATCAGTTGGGATTATTGCTGGCAAATCAACAGCGATATGAGGAGTCAGAGGAGGCGTTAAGAACGGCGACCCGACTCGATCCGAAATTTGTCCCGGCTCAGTACAACTTAGGCTTAGTGCTGCTTCAGCGGGGTGAATTTGAGGCAGCCAGCGATCGCCTCCAATACACAACCAACCTCGAACCGGACAATCTCGCTGCTTATCAGCAGTTAGGTGTAGCATTAACCGCAGCCGGGGAACTTGATAGAGCGATCGCCGCTCTGCAAACTTCCGCTCGCCTGCAACCCAATGACGCCCTAACCCGCTATAACCTGGCAGTCGCCCTACACCGGAACAAGGATTATGCTAGAGCGATTCCTGAATACAGAGAAGCGATCATCCTTGACCGTAATCTACCGGAAGCCTACTACAACTTGGGTGTTGCCCTAGAGCAGCTAGCCCGACGAGACGAGGCGCTGGCTTCTTTGCGAGAAGCCAGAAACCTGTACAACCAGGAAGGCAACTTTGGGAAAATTGACGAAATCGATCAGTACGTCCTCCAAATCTCTGCACCTCCAGCGACAGTTCCGGCAGTAGTAGCGCCTGCTCAATAAACCACCGCTAGCAGGGAAAAGGAAAATTTATTTCCCTTTTCCCTGTCTTTTCTAAATCGGCAAGCGGTCAATATCCCGGTTTGAGCCAATGACAACCATGACTTGACCTTTGTGGAGACGGCGACTGGGGTCGGGATTAATTTCAAACTTTTCGCTTTGACCGACGGCGAGTAAGTTCAACCCATAACGGCTGCGGAGTTCGACTTCCGTGACCGTTCTGCCATGAAACTCTTCGGGAACCATCACTTCAACAATACTATTGTTAGGGTCAAGCTCGAAGTGTTCTAGGATGGCGGGTTTAGTAAGCGATCGCGCCAAGGCACAACCGGCTTCAGACTCCGGAAAAACCACATGATCCGCTCCGACTCGCCGCAAAAGCGTTCCGTGGACTTCCGATGAGGCTTTGGCAACGACGTAGTGCACACCCGCCTCCTTCACATTCAGCGTCGTAATGATGCTTTCTTGTAAGTAGTTCCCAATCGCAATAATTACCGTATCAAACTCAAAAATTCCGGCTTGTTTCAATGCCGCAGGTTCGGTAGAGTCTAGCTGCACGGCATGGGCAGCCAGTTGGTCAGTTAAGACTTGAGCAACTCGTTTTTCATCGATATCCGTTCCCAAGACTTCGTAGCCCAAACGATGCAGCGAACCGCAAACGGCTCGACCAAAACGCCCCAACCCAATCACAGCAAACTGTTGATTTTCTTTGCGGATATTGCGGAAAAAACCTAGAGACGACAAATTCACGCTTAATTCCTTTGTTTTAGCTCGCTGCTTTTAGGCACCTCTATTCCATGCCCTAGATCAACTGACTTTACGGAATGGATAGAACAACTGATTAATGTAATCTCCAGCCTAGCAAGGGATAGTAACGGTTGTGACTACCCTACTAGGAGATTTTCCTCCGGATAGTGAATCCGGGTAGGACGAGGATCTCCCAAAATCGCCGTTATCAGCAGGAAAACGCCCACTCGCCCGACATACATCGTCATCACTAACACTAACTTTGCCAACCAGGAAATCTTAGCGGTAATTCCGGTAGAAAGCCCGACAGTGGCAAACGCGGATACTGTCTCAAATAAGAGTTGAATAAAGTCAAGGGTCGGCTCCGTAAGAGAGATTAAGATGGTGGCAAGAATAACGGTTGCCACTGAACCAACCAGCACGCCAATGGCTTTCAAAATAATATGAGTTGCTACCTGGCGCTCGTATAAATGGACTTCCTCTTTGCCTTGTAAAATTGTCTGGGTACAACTGGTTAACACTCTCAACGTTGTTGTTTTTAGTCCCCCACCCGTACCACCTGGACTCGCCCCAACAAACATTAAAGCAATGGTAATAAACAGTGCTGCCGTTGTCATTTGACCGAAATCAACGCTGTTAAAGCCCGCCGTTCTGGTTACAACCGATTGAAACCAGGCAACTAACCATTTCTCTCCAAAGCTGAGAGGTTGTAAAGTTCCAGCATTGCTTAACTCCGTAAAAAAGAAAGCAATTGTTCCCCCCATCAAAAGCACAATTGTCGTGCTAGTGACGACTTTAAAGTTTAGAGAAAAGAACGGTCGTCGCGTTTTTCTCATCAGGCGATCGCGCAACCACAAATACATTTCCAAAATTACCTGGTACCCAATTCCTCCAAAGATAATCAGAAACGAAATTACCAGATTAATCGGTACAGAAGACTGATAGCCAATCAAATTATCAACAAACAGGCTAAACCCGGCGTTATTCCAAGCACTAATACTGTGAAAAATCGATAGCCAAAGCCCGTAGTCCCATCCATAGTCCTTAGTAAAGGTGGGGAGTAGCAGAAATATCCCTGTAATTTCAAAAATTATTGTGGTGGCGATGATTGAGCGGATCATGCCTGCACTCTCTTGGAGACCGGGTCTATCTAAGGTTTGTTGAAGCGCAATTTTGTGCCTCAAGTCAAACCTTCGCCCTACCAAGAGAATGAGAAAGGTTGTGGTTGTCATGTAGCCTAACCCACCAATCTGGATCAGCATCAAGATAAATAACTCACCCCAAAAGGAAAAATAGGTGCCAGTATCGACAACGATGAGACCTGTAACGCAGACAGCGGAGGTAGAGGTGAATAGCGCCACCATCGGGTCATTCCACGTCCCAGTAGTAGTAGAAATCGGCAGCATCAGTAGAAGCGTCCCTACGGCGATGAGAGCCAGGAATCCGAAGCAAACAGTTCGAGAGATGGTCATGGGTTGAGGGAGCCAGGGTCAGAGGTTAATTTAGACAACGGGATTTATGTTTGTGCAGTGTCTCATGAGCAGAGGGTGACTTTAGACAAACTGGCCGCAAAATTCCTCCTCTCGGTAGAGCCATATGATCGACCCAAATGTATCTCCATCGGAAGTTGGAAAATTCATTTAAAGTACCAGCAGTGTCTGGTAGGCTGATTCCGGTCTGCACACCTGTGGAAATCTATGACTGCAACCTTACAGAGTCAAATTCAACAATTTTATGACGCTTCTTCTGGTCTGTGGGAACAAGTTTGGGGCGAACACATGCACCACGGTTACTATGGGCCCACAGGTAAGGAGAAAAAAGAACGGCGTCAGGCGCAGATTGACTTAATTGAAGAACTCTTGACTTGGGCAGGAGTAACAGGGGCTGAACACCTTGTTGATGTTGGCTGTGGCATTGGGGGCAGTTCTGTTTACCTAGCACAAAAATATGGGGCAAGTGCTACGGGGATCACCCTCAGCCCCGTGCAGGCAAAAAGGGCAACAGAACGCGCCCAAGCCGCCGGATTGGGAGAAACGGTTTGCTTTCAGGTGGCGGATGCCCTGAGTATGCCTTTTGCCGATAACAGCTTTGACTTTGTTTGGTCAATGGAAAGCGGGGAGCATATGCCCGATAAGGAAAAGTTCCTTCAAGAGTGCTATCGGGTGCTAAAACCAGGGGGAACTTTTTTGATGGCAACTTGGTGTCATCGCCCGATTACACCCGCTACGGGGCCACTAACCGTGGATGAGCAGCGGCATCTGGCGGAAATCTACCGAGTTTACTGCGTACCCTATGTTATTTCCTTATCAGAGTACGACGCGATCGCCTCTAAGCTCTCCTTCCAAAATATTCGTACTGCCGATTGGTCGGATGCTGTCGCGCCATTTTGGGATGTCGTCGTCGATTCTGCCCTGCAACCCAGTGCCATCTTCGGCTTACTTACCAGTGGATGGACTACCCTCCAAGCTGCCCTCTTCCTCAACCTGATGAGTTCCGGGTATCACCGAGGATTAGTTCGCTTCGGCTTGCTTTGCGGGACGAAGTGATGGATTGACTGACTCAATCCTCTTTTCCTAGCCGTCAGTCCCCATTAGCTAATAAAAACTAACAATTGAAAAGAAACAAGTAGGAGGAGGTAAATAATTAAAGGTTCGTAGTCAGGGTTTTAGCCCTATTTTGAGTGATAAAGCCCTCACTATAACCCATTTAAAAGTTCTTACCTTGCAACACAAAGTTTGATATATTCTCGCCTAATTACTTAACTAGCAACTATTAATGAGCCAAATTTCTCAGAAAAAGTCATCCGATTCTCAACTGAGTTTGTTTCAGCAGCCTGGAGAGTGGCTGTATGCATTTTGGAAATTTTCGCGACCGCATACCATTATTGGTACGAGTTTAAGTGTGTTGGCATTGTATGGGATTTCGGTGGCGGCAATCGATCCAAACTTGATGCTTTTGGGGTCACACTATGGCATGTCGTTATTATTAGGTAGTTGGATTGCTTGCTTGTGTGGAAATGTTTACATAGTTGGTTTAAATCAACTTGAAGATGTAGAAATTGACCAAATTAATAAACCTCACTTACCCATTGCAGCGGGAGAATTTTCCCGGCAGCAAGCGCAACTAATTATTGGAAGTACGGGACTTTTAGCACTGCTAATTGCTGGATTGCTGGGGTGGTGGTTGTTCTTGATGGTGGCGGTAAGTTTAGCGATTGGCACAGCTTATTCATTGCCACCAGTGCGGTTAAAGCGATTTCCCTTCTGGGCGAGTTTGTGTATTTTTACAGTGCGGGGTGCAGTTGTTAATCTGGGGCTGTTTTTACACTTCACGGCTCAGCTACAGGAACAAGATGGAACGCTCTTCTTACCGACAGAAACCGTTTGGGCGTTGACGGTATTTATTATTGTGTTTACCTTTGCGATCGCTATTTTCAAAGATATTCCCGATATGGAAGGCGACAAGCAGTATAACATCACAACGTTTACTCTCCAGTTGGGGAAACCCGTGGTGTTTAGCTTGGCACGCTGGGTGATTACTAGCTGTTATTTGGGGATGATGATCGCAGGTGTACTGTGGTTAAAAGATTCAGTAAATCCTGTTTTTCTGGTAGTGACACATCTAGTGCTATTGAGCGTAATGTGGTGGCGCAGCACACAAGTAGATTTACAAGATAAAAGTGCGATCGCCAGCTTTTATCAGTTTATTTGGAAGCTCTTTTTCCTCGAATACATAATTTTTCCAATTACCTGCTTTTTAGTTTGAGATTGCTCAAATTAATCGCGGTGTTAATAATTCTTGCTTTTTCCCCTATTAACTAGCAACTTGAACCATAAAAAGAGTGTTGATACAAATCTATCCTACGTAGGATGAAAATTAAAAGTCTCGTTCAACTTACCTTAACTATCTGCTGTATTGCCCTAACAACTAGCTGTACAACAACATCAGAAAACTCTAATAATTCACCCAATGCTATTGCTTCTGCCACAACCTCTGTCATACCGTCATCCTCTGAAGTTTCCCCGCCAGTAGAGACGGCTAATAACTCATCCCCCTCCTGCGAGAGTGCTCAAACTCAAGCCCAAATCAATCAATGTGCTAGTCAGGCGGCAAAAACGGCTGATAAAAAGCTCAATCAAGTCTATCAACAACTTCAGGCAACGATTAAAAATCCACCTCAAAAGCGAAGACTAATTAGCGCTCAACAAAAGTGGATTCAGTTTCGAGATGCTGATTGTGAATATGCTAGAGGTAAGTACGAAGGGGGTTCCTTTGCACCTGCAAATCATGCCCTTTGTATTGCGAGAGTGACAGAACAACGGACGGAAGATTTAACAGGTTACATTGAGAATGCAAGTAGGTAATTAGTCTGAGGAACTAGAAGGCGATCGCGCGATATTGGTAGGGAAAAGAAAACAACCTCAAAAGGACTAAAAATGGTTGAAACGTCTCAACAGTTTGATTTTCTGGCGGCTACTGTCGTCGGGTTTGTTTTGGCTATCCTCAGCTTTTTGATTATTAAAACGGCGATCACCTTTAACCGTTTTAGGAAAGCAACGAAGCTTTATGAACAAAAAGATTATCAAGGCGCAGAAACCGCGTTTCGTCGGCTGATTGAGAAAAATCGTAGTAATGATATGGTGCGCTTACTATTAGGAAATTCTTTATTCAAGCAAGGTAAGGTGGATGAAGCCGTTCCTGTATTTCAAGAACTAGTTGAGCGATCGCCTAAAAATATTGATGGTTATTTACGCTTAGGAGAATCTTTAATCGAGCAAGACAAACTCGATCAAGCAATAGCTGTATTTCAAGCGCTAATTCAGCGGATTCCTAAAAGTACAGAAGTGGCTTTGCAGGTGGGTCAAATATTGTCTCAGCAGGGGAAGCTAGAGGTAGCGATTGAGGAGTATCGGGAACTGATCGGGCAAAATCCGGATGAAGCGATCGCGCACCTAAATCTAGCCAATCTTCTTATGGCGCAGGGCGACTTAGATGCCGCAACCTCGGAGTATCGCCAAGTCATCCGCCTCAATAGTAAACGCGCCGACGCCTATTGGTATCTGGGCGATGCTCTAAACCTGCAAGGGAAACCTCAAGAAGCCAAACTTATTTGGCAGCAAGCAATCGAGCGCAATCCTAACGATAGCGTGGCAAAGTCGAGGTTGGAGAAGTTGCAGCCAGAGGAGTAGTCCTAAATCCGCTTTAGGAACCCCATTTAGTATTAAAACCTGGAGATCCCCCTAAGTCCCCCTCGGAGATCCCCCTCCCGTCCCCCTTAAAAAGGGGGAAGCTAGATGTTGCTTTGCCTTTGATATCACAAGGGACTTTGAGAAGATTCTCCCCCCTTTTTAACCCTGGCTGGGGGGATCTGAATCTGACAGGGAAGGCAAGAAAACACGCCCTAGGGGTCAAAAATATCTAACTGCTCCTCTAAGGAATTCTGGGCTGGCTGACTTTTCCTAGTGCTTCGCTGCTGCGCCGGAAAATCGCCACCTTGACGCAAGCCAACAGCAATTTTGCTGTGCTTTTCGATTTGCCCCATCACTTGTTTGGCGCGTTGAATCACGGTTGCGGGTAAACCTGCCAATCGTCCAGCTTCAATACCATAGGAACGATCCGCACCTCCCGGCTGAACTTGGTGTAAAAAGATAATTTGCTCCGGTAACTCTTTTACCGTTACCTGGTAGTTCGCCACATTGGGCAAAATTGACGCGAGTTCGTTTAGTTCGTGGTAGTGAGTGGCAAAAATGGTTCGGGATTGAATCTCCATTGCCAGATATTCTGCCACCGCCCAAGCAATGGAAAGCCCATCAAAAGTTGCCGTCCCTCTGCCAATTTCATCAAGTAGCACTAGGGATTTAGCAGTAGCGTGATTGAGAATATTTGCCGTCTCATTCATCTCTACCATAAAAGTTGATTGCCCAGTTGCCAGGTCATCCACCGCACCCACACGGGTAAAAATGCGATCGCATACCCCCAATTTTGCCGCCGTCGCTGGCACAAAACTCCCCGTTTGCGCCAGCAACTGAATTAACCCCACCTGCCGCAAATAGCAACTCTTCCCACTCGCATTCGGCCCCGTCAGAATAATCAAATCAGGATACTCTTTTCCTAACTCTGCGTCCTCTGCGCCTCCGTGGTTCGTTCCCTCCAACCCTCTCCCTAAATACGCCGAATTCGGCACAAAAAACCCGGAAGGAAGCAACTGTTCCACCACCGGATGACGCCCGTCAATAACTTCAATTTCTCGCCCTTCCACCATCTGCGGACGACAGTAGCCCTGATACACCGCCACCTCCGCCAAGCCACACAGCACATCAATCGCCGCCACGGCACGCGATACGTGGCGAATAGGTTCTGATAATTCTCCCACTTCTGCCCGTAAGCCCGCAAAAACCTCGTATTCCAGGCGATTTAAATCATCCCGTGCCGTGAGAATCCGCGCTTCGCGTTCCTTCAACTCCGGCGTGATATAACGTTCCTCATTCGTTAAGGTTTGCTTGCGGATATAGTTATCCGGCACTTGGTCTGCCTTGGAGCGGGAGATACTGATGTAGTAGCCGAAGGTTTTATTAAACCCCACCTTGAGCGTTGGAATACCCGTACGCGACTTCTCCGTCACTTCCAAATTGGCAATCCACTGATGGTCATCGGCTACCGCCATCCGCAGCTCATCCAACTGGGAATTGATCCCCGGTTTAATTAAATTCCCCTCCATTAGATGCAACGGCGGCGAATCCACGATGTGCTGACAGATTTTGTGCCCCAACTCCTCTAAAACTGGGGAAACCTTCTGCAAAGCTTTGAGGTAAGGAGAATTACCATAAGCCGCTAATTCGGCTAACTCTGGCAACTTCAGCAACGAATCTGCCAACGCCACCAAATCCCGCGCATTGGCAGTACCGGAACCCGCCCGTCCGGTGAGCCGTTCTAAGTCATAGATGCCGCGCAACAGTTGCCGCAAATCTTGGCGGAGGGAACTATTTTCTACTAATTCCTGAGTCGTATCGTGTCGCGCCCGGATGCCTTTGATATCTAGCAAGGGTTGCAGCAACCAACGGCGCAAGGCTCGTCCTCCCATGGCTGTGCTGGTTCTGTCGAGCGCCCACAACAGAGAGCCGTTAAAGGTGCCATCCCTTACGGTTTGGGTGATTTCTAGGTTACGACGGCTTTGGTGGTCGAGAATCAGGTAGTCTGCCAGGGTGTAGGTGCGTAAAGTCTGGAGCGGGACATGATTGTCTTTTTGGGTGTCTTCGAGGTATTCCAGCAAACCACCCGCCGCGCGGACGCACAAGGGCAAATGTTCGCAGCCCATCCCTTCTAGCGATCGCACTTTAAATTGTTCCTGCAATCGCTCTCTGGCAGCCACTGCCGAAAACGGCGCTTGCGGACGAAAGCTGTAGCAAAAGGAATTGGGCAAACAATCCGGTAAATGGTCAGATTTCTCTCCCGGACGGAGCATCGTCCCTAAATCTGGCGCATTGGTGGGAAATAGTACCTCAGACGGCTGCAAACGCATCAATTCTTGGCAGAGTTTCTCTAAGTTACTCGCCTGCGTCGTCAGAAATTCCCCTGTGGAAATATCGGCATAGGCTAAACCCCAATGTTCCCCGGCAATCACCACAGCGGCGAGGAAGTTGTTGCGGCTAGCCTTGAGCATCCCATCATCCATCAGTGTCCCTGGCGTGAGAATGCGCGTAATTTCCCGCCGTACCTGCCGCCCTTCTTTTGCCGCTACCGCCGCATCTTCCACTTGATCGCAAATCGCGATCGCATATCCTTTTTCCACCAGCATCGTACAGTAGCGGTCTAAGGCATGGTGCGGTACCCCCGTCATCGGCACCCGTCCAACGCCTTTCCCTGACTCCTTGCTGGTTAAAACCAGTTCCAACTCCTCCGCCAGTGTTCGGGCATCCTGAAAGAACGTCTCGTAAAAGTCCCCCACCCGATACAGCAGCATTGCCTGGGGATACTGGTCTTTCACCTCGACAAAGTGCTGCATCATCGGGGTTAGCTGCTCGCGATTTACCGTCCGATGGTCAGCATTTTCCGCCTTCACGCTCTTTGCTTTTTCAGTTGCCCGCGTGGACTTAGCCGCATTGGGTTCGGGAGAGGTAGAGGCTTCGAGGTATCCGCTCATGGACAAAGAGAGTGAGTTGACAATCCTTATTGACTTTATCGCAAGCTGTTAATTTGCGTCATGAGTAGGACATGCGATCGCTTTTACTGAGTTAAATCTAGAGTTTCTTGTTGAATAATGATTCTCCTGAACAGAAAAGTTACCGTGAGAGAAACCATCACGCGATCGCGTTGAGCTAGTTTAGTAGGCATCTGCAGCTTACCCCTTGGTTGTTCGCGCCTTCCTCTAAATTTACTCAAACAATTAAAAAATCTTTACCTTCTAGGCTTTCCAGCAAGCCAAACCCTTATGTCCTACCCAGGCACAATTCTGACGACTTCGTCCGATATCCGTCTAATTGTTCTTGCCATTCTTGTGGCAGTCATTGGTTCCTATACATCGTTGGATATTGCCGAACAAATTACTCTCGCTAAAACCCAAACGCGGTATTGGTGGCTGACTGGCAGCGCCCTCACCCTAGGAATCACTATCTGGGTAACTCACTTCACGGCTATGCTTGCCCACAGGTTACCCGTTTTAGTTGGTTATGACCATCTACTGATTTTTCTAGCCATGGTCATAGCAGTAGTGGGGTCGGGATTCGGGATTTTTGTCGTCAGCCGCGAGCCAGAACCGAGCACTCTCACCTTATCAGTGGGAAGCACTCTGATCGGCATCGGGATTATGGGGATGCACTATATCGGCATGGCAGCAATGCGAGCAGCAGTCTACCAATCCTACGACCCGAAACTAGTGATTCTCTCTGGTGTGGTGGTAGTTAGTGCCTCCTTTGTCACCTTGAGAATAACCTTCGGAAGGAATTTTCAGTCCAGGATACAAGAAAGCGTACGGAAGCTAGGCAGCGCTCTGCTGATGGGGACGGCGATTAGTGGCTTGCACGGCATCGCCATGGCAGCCGTCACCTTCCACGCCGCCCCGCCGATGATGTCCAATTTTTCGGTCATTGACCACTCATTTTTGGCAGTGACAATTGGCATTGGGGCATTGTTAATGCTCATCGTCGCACTGATTGCTTCTTTTTTTGGTCGGCGTCTCAGTGCTGAACTGGCAAAAACTGAAGCCCTGCGTCAGAGTGAAGAACGCTTAGAACAGTTGGTAAAGCAGCGCACCCAAGAGCTAGAGGCGGAAAAAATCCTGTCAGACGCCGCTAATCGGGCAAAAACTGAGTTTCTTGCCAATATGAGTCACGAACTGCGAACACCTTTAACAGCGATCATCGGCTTTTCCAGCGTGCTTTTAGAGGAAAAGTTGGGTTTGCTCAACGATAAACAGCGACTGTATGTGGCGGAGAGTCATAAGTGCGGTCATCAGTTGTTAGAGCTAATTAACGACTTATTGGATTTGTCTAAAATCGAAGCAGAGCGAGAAGAATTAATCCTAGAAAACTGTTCAGTTCAAGAGGTTTGTCAAGGGTGCTTGTCGTTAGTTTACGAGCAAGCCCAGCGTCGTGGCTTGCAGCTATCCCTGAGTATTGAACCTACCCTCAAAAGCTGCATTGCCGATAGGCGACGCTTAAAACAGATTTTGTTAAATTTGCTCTCCAATGCCATCAAGTTTACAGAGAGTGGCTTGATCACCCTAGACGTTCTCAATGGATCTGACTGTATGCAGTTTCAGGTGACTGATACAGGAATTGGCATTGCCGAAGCGGAGCAAGCAAAGGTGTTTCAAACCTTCCAGCAATTAGATAGTGGTCTAAATCGCCAATATGAAGGTACAGGCTTGGGTTTAGCGCTGGCACAGAAGTTAGCAAAACTACATGGCGGTGATATCCTCCTCAAGTCAGAGCTTGGAAGCGGAAGCAGTTTTACTTTGGTTTTACCTGTTTGTTTAGAGGATAGGAGTACTGGGGAGCAACCGGAGTAGGGGATGGGGAGCCGGGGTGCAGGGGAGCCGGGGTGCAGGGGTGCAGGGGAGAGAAAAATTGACGACGATTAGCCATGACTCCAATCGCCTATTTCATACTTCACCCTTCATACTTCATACTTCACCCTTCATACTTTCTCCCGGACTCAGAATCTCAGGACTCAGGACTCAATAAAATCCAACAAAATTTGCTGATGAGGACGCCCTAGAGGTCGCACCTCTTTGGCTTTGACGGAGTAACGCTCCCCTTTTCTAACTTCTTCTGGTGTAAATAGATCCATATCCCAGCCTTCGTTGAGTACCAGTTGATCTAGTTCTACAGTCAAAGGCACCTGGTAAACGTGGCGAATCACCTGAGCATCGACGTAATTGCCAAACTCTAAGACCTTTGGCGGGGTATAGCCAATTTCTTCTAGGAGTTCCCGTTTCATTGCCACCTCTGGAGTTTCGCCAGGGTCTAGATGTCCGCCAAAAAATCCCCAGCAGCCGGGATAGATGATGCCGGGGATATTGTCTCGAAGCTGCATGAGAAACTGGTTTTGGCGATGGATAATCGCGATCGCAACTTCAACGAGCTGATTACTCATAGACTCCTTCGGGAAGTGCAGGAACGGCAACAGGTAGAGCCGTTCGTCCCGCTTTGCGTTCTAGCAGTTGTTCTTCTTGAACATAGACTTCTCCTAATTCTTGCCCAGCGACGGGAATACTTTGGTAATAGGCTTGACCTTGAATTAATACTTCATCGCCGAGATTGGGGACGCTTGCGTCGGTAATCACCCAAATCTTGCCGGACTCATCCTGAAGTTCATAGGCACCGTTATTGCCTAAAAAGGGGGCACGATTGCTCACTTGACCTCTGAGGTGAACGATGTTGGTGACTATTTTATTTTGCTTGATCTCGCTAACTGTGTTGACATTCCCAAAGTGAGTGCTCATGGGGATCGCCACAAAATTTGAGGGGGATACGCCCCTACAACTGACCAGTCCTACTCCCAAGAGCAAGCCGGAAAACATTGAGAGATAGCGGTTTAGAGACTTTTTCGGTTGCATCGTCTTGATTTTTGCTGGTAATGTGCTGCGGAAATCTAGCGATCGCAAATACACGCGGTGTAACTCCTCTGTTGCGTCTTACCGTAATAGACTAGTCTCACCCTTGCCGTCAAAATTACGTGCGGTATAGACCGGGGCTAGCAACTAGGCTACTTTATCCTGCTTTGATTGACATTCTCTCCCAACTGAGGAGCCAGTTGTCAGGATTCTTAACAACCCGCGAGCGAAATCTGAGAAACTAGAAAAGTCTATGGTACAAGACTCCCTGTGTCTGGTGAGATGATAGGCGATCGCGCCCAAAGAATCACTGCTTTTGCCTTACCTAATAACGGCATCATTTTAAGAGACTCATTTGAGACTATCAAAGTAACTTGTTGCGATCGCATATAGAAAAATACATCCTCATGGACTCTGGCAACACCCGCTTACTCGATGGTAAAGCCCTGGCTCAACAACTTCAGCAGCACCTGCAAGCCCAGGTACTGCAACTGCAATCAATAAACGGACGCCCACCAGGATTAGCGGTATTGATGGTCGGGGATAACCCGGCTAGCGCCGCCTATGTCCGTAACAAAGAGCGTGCCTGCACTCAAGTCGGCATTGCCTCCTATGGTCGTCATTTCCCCACAGAAACCTCCCAAACCGAGCTAGAGGAAGCAATTCATGCATTAAATCAAGATGAAAGCGTTGATGGCATTTTGGTTCAGCTACCTCTACCAAAACACCTAGATGCTGTATCCTTGCTGCACCAAATTCATCCGGATAAAGACGCCGATGGACTGCATCCCGTAAACCTAGGGCGTCTAGTGCGGGGAGAAGCCGGGTTACGCAGTTGCACCCCGGCGGGAGTAATGCGGCTGTTGCAAGAGTATGAAATTGAACTAAAAGGCAAACAAGCCGTGGTTGTCGGGCGGAGTATTTTGGTCGGCAAGCCCTTAACCATGATGCTGTTAGAAGCCGATGCGACAGTGACAGTTGCCCATTCCCAGACACAAAATCTTACAGAAATTACCCGCAACGCGGATATCTTAGTTGCTGCTGTCGGACGCCCGGAACTGATTACGGCTCAAATGGTTAAACCCGGAGCTGTTGTCGTTGATGTCGGGATCAATCGCGTTACCGACAATACCGGGAAAAGCCGCTTGGTAGGGGATGTTTGCTTTGACTCCGTGGCAGAAGTTGCCCAATTTATCACCCCCGTTCCCGGTGGCATTGGGCCGATGACAGTAGCGATGCTATTGCACAACACAGTACTTAGCTATACAAAAGCGCATTCATAACGACCTCTCGCCCCGTAGAATTGTTAGGACACTAACACTATCTAAGGAACTTGGCATGGTAGCGACCGATGGGCGACCTGCCCCCAATCAACAATCCTCTACTTTTAACCTCAAGTCCTACTTAGAGGCACAGCAAGCTCAAGTCGAAGCTGCCCTAGAGCAGTCTCTCCCCCAAGCGTATCCAGACAAGATTTACGAAGCCATGCGTTACTCGCTGCTAGCGGGTGGGAAGCGCTTGCGTCCGATTCTTTGTCTGGCAACCTGTGAACTAGCCGGAGGGACAGCAGCAATGGCAATGCCGACTGCCTGCGCCCTGGAAATGATCCACACCATGTCATTAATCCATGATGACCTCCCGGCGATGGACAATGATGATTACCGTCGAGGCAAACTCACTAATCACAAAGTTTACGGGGAAGACATCGCTATTTTGGCAGGTGATGGCTTGCTGGCGTATGCCTTTGAATGGGTTGCCTCCAAAACTCAGGATGTGCCCGCCCAGCAGGTTTTGCAGGTGATTAGCCATTTAGGTCGGGCAGTTGGGGCAGCAGGATTAGTTGGGGGGCAAGTCGTAGATTTGGAATCTGAGGGCAAAAATGATATTACCCTTGAAACCTTAAACTACATTCACACTCACAAAACTGGGGCATTGCTAAAAGCTTGTGTGGTTTCTGGCGCGATTTTGGCAGGAGCCGCCGAAGACGAGCGGCAACGGCTGTCACGCTATGCTGAAAATATTGGGTTAGCTTTTCAAATTGTCGATGACATTTTGGATATCACGGCTACCCAAGAGGAATTAGGCAAAACCGCAGGCAAAGACCTCCAGGCGCAAAAGGCAACTTATCCCAGTATCTGGGGACTGGAGGAATCGAAAGTTCAAGCCCAACAATTGGTTGCGGCTGCCAAAGGGGAACTGGCAACGTTTGGGGAAAAAGCCCAGCCGTTACTGGCTCTCGCCGATTTTATTACTGCTCGCACCTCGTGAAGTCGTTATTTAGCATTTAGTTGATAGTGGTACTCAAATCAGCAGAAGTCGTCATGCAGGATATTAGCGGCATTTTAGACAACCGGGTACTACTGGTTGCTATCCTCGCTAGTTTAGTCGCTCAGTTAATCAAACTTTTTGTCGAACTTGCCAAAAATCGCAAATTTAACTTGCGCGTAATGGTGGCAACCGGGGGGATGCCTAGCGCCCATTCCGCGCTGGTGACTGCCCTAGCAACGGGGGTGGGGCAAACAGCCGGATGGACTAGTAATGAGTTTGCGATCGCCACCCTTTTTGCCGTCATCGTCATGTACGATGCCGCAGGGGTTCGTCAAGCCGCAGGCAAACAAGCCCGCATCCTCAACCAAATCATTGATGAGATGTTTAAAGGTAAAGAATTTGATGAAGACCGCCTGAAGGAACTTTTAGGACACACCCCATTCCAAGTCATCGTTGGTTTAGCCCTAGGCGTTACCATTTCTTGGATTGCCAGCCCCGCTTATTGAATTAATCAGTAGTTGATGACTAAAAACATTGGGATACAAGCCCCGTCCTATAAGGACGGCTTTTTGATACAATGATGGTGGTTGAAATACCCACCTCATCTTGCAGCGATATACCAGCCATAGGCTGTGAAACCGGGACTGGGACGGTAAGAGGGAAAGAACCTAAGGGCAACGGACGATCCGACCTGAAGGCACTAAAAAAACTGAATATGCAAGTTCATCAACTTTAATCGCGGGCGGGCAGTTCGAGATTTAAAACGGACGTGGAGGAAGACATAAATCCCAGCTAGGCTTGGTTGCCACCTGTGAAGCGTCAACCCCATTCAGCGACCATTCTCCTATTCGTAGGTTTTGGCGTGGTGAGGAATCCCCGCACCTTCAGGTCGGGGAGGATGTCAATAATGCACCCTTTCTCCTAATTTCCCACCGTCTGTTTGAGTAACGTCACACGGCGGCTGTCCACAACCATTGTCCAAAAACCGCGATCGCTCAATCGCTGTAAGGCCAAATTGGCGGCACCCTCGCTCGTAGTATAGACGGCTAGCAAGTAAGGGCGTTGCCCATAAGACACCAAGCCAACATCACCACCCATTAACTGTCGGATTTGGGATGCGATTTCTGGTTGATTGAAGTAATCGACCAACACAGCATATCCATTCCCCAAAGGAAGAGGGTTATAGCTGGAGGAGTTGGCGGCTGTCGCTTGGGCTTGGGTAGGTCTTACTACCACCGCCCTTAACCCCACAATATCTTTGACATACCGCGCCCAACTGCTGGCATCTTCTAGCTGACTGAAGCCAGCAATCCGCGTCACTGTATCTTCAAAATACTTACAAACTGTTGCCTGAGTATTGGCGGGTAAAGCCCGTTGAACTTGTGCTTGGCTCTGCTGTGTCTGACTCAGCACCAGCAGGATGTACTCCCCCCTTTGAGGCGGCTGACAGGGGGACGCATTAGATTGTGCTTGAGCAAGGCTATCAACCCCAACCACGCTAGTAATGGCAGTAACAACCCAACCAATCAGGCGCAAAGCTCTACCCATCCCTCTCACCTTCACAAGATTCACGTCCGCACTCCTCACACTGCTTGACGATCGTAGCTTGCCAGTTGTGCCAAAACTTTTAGGTTTGCCTACTGGGTCATGCTATTTCATTTCGGTGATACCACAAAGTCAAACTAATCTTCTATCTGCATAATTTTTAACCCTTATTTTTTACCAAGAGCAATCCTTTCTTTTCACCTAGCTCTCGTATGTAGTTCTATCCGGCTGAGAAGGTCAATGATCGCTATCAGTGATTGTGTAGAAATATAGACGATCAAACAGCCGATCAAACAGACGATGAGTAGTTGCAATAGGGCAAAAAAGAAAATAGTCGAGAAAGGAGAAACCCCAAGTTGCACAGAACCACTTCCTAGCAGAATAATGGCGCTAAAGGTAGCTGTAATGAAGAATCCAAAATATTGGATTGCTTTCAAAATTGCAATAAATCTCGTATAAAGCCTACCTTGTTCGGGATTAGTTTGGGTCATTTTAGAGCCACCACCGCTTTTAAAGAGAAATGAAAATTTCCTATGAGGAGATACTCTCATAATAATTTCGATAGGTGAAACAGGTAACTGAAGTCCTAATTACCTACCCACAGCTTCCTTGGCAGCGTAAATTCCTCTAATGGTAATTTCCGTGATGCCGCGATCGCTCCTTTCCTCCAACTCCAGCCCGAACAGATTTACCGCATCAACGGCGGCAAATGGATCAGGTTCTGAATTCAACAAAAGCAGTACATAGCGAAAACTGATCTTACAGTCGAAAGGTAGAACAATAAGCTAGAATTATTAAGAAACCTTGAGTAACGCTCAACAGTCTTAGCAATTTTTTTGACGCTTTTATGTCTCTCCCCATTCGCAACGTTGCTATCATCGCCCACGTCGATCACGGCAAAACCACCCTTGTCGATGCCCTCCTCAAACAATCTGGCATCTTCCGCGAAGGGGAAGACGTTCCAGACTGCGTCATGGACTCCAACGATTTGGAGCGAGAACGCGGAATTACCATTCTTTCTAAAAATACAGCGGTCTACTACAAAGAGACGCTGATCAATATTGTTGATACCCCTGGACACGCAGACTTCGGTGGTGAAGTTGAGCGAGTATTGGGCATGGTAGATGGCTGTCTACTGATTGTGGACGCCAATGAAGGGCCGATGCCTCAGACGCGCTTTGTGCTAAAAAAAGCGCTGGAAAAGGGACTACGTCCGATTGTGATTGTTAACAAAATCGACCGTCCCCAAGCAGACCCCTACGGCTCCATTGATAAGGCGCTAGATTTGTTCCTGGAACTAGGGGCTGATGACGATCAGTGTGAGTTTCCTTATCTATTTGCCTCCGGTTTAGACGGTTACGCCAAAGAAGATTTGGATGCCGAAGGCGTAGATATGCAGCCGCTGTTTGAATCCATTTTGCGCCACGTTCCACCCCCTGTTGGCGATGCGGACAAGCCGCTGCAATTACAAGTCACAACCCTAGATTATTCCGAATATCTCGGACGGATTGTGATTGGACGGATACACAATGGCACCATCAGATCTGGACAACAAGCCGCTTTGGTGACAGAGACAGGTGAGATTGTCAAAGCCAAAATTTCAAAACTGATGGGCTTTAAAGGACTTTCGCGAGTCGATCTCGAAGAATCGACCGCCGGAAATCTTGTTGCCGTTGCGGGGTTTGCCAATGCCAATATTGGCGAGACGATTACTGACCCCATTGACCCCCAGGCGTTACCCCTAATCAAGGTGGATGAGCCGACATTGCAGATGACCTTCTCGGTGAACGATTCGCCGTTTGCGGGTCAAGAAGGGAGTTTCGTGACCTCCAGACAAGTGCGCGATCGCCTCACACGAGAATTGGAGACAAACGTCGCCCTGCGCGTCGAAGAAGCCGACTCTCCGGATAAATTCCTCGTCTCTGGACGGGGTGAATTGCATCTGGGCATCCTCATTGAAACTATGCGCCGTGAAGGTTATGAGTTTCAAGTTTCTCAGCCGAAAGTGATTTATCGCGAAGTCAACGGCAATGTGTGCGAACCTTACGAATGTCTAGTGCTAGATGTCCCAGAAGTTGCTGTCGGCGGCTGCATTGAGCGCCTAGGACAGCGTCGGGGTGAAATGCAGGATATGCAAGTCGGGGCAAATGGTCGCACTCAGCTAGAGTTTGTGATTCCGGCGCGGGGTTTGGTCGGTTTCCGGGGTGAATTCTTGCGCCTGACACGCGGTGAAGGGATTATGAACCACAGCTTCCTAGACTATCGCCCCCTATCCGGTGATGTTGAAACTCGCCGCAACGGTGTAATCATCTCTTTTGAAGAAGGGGTGGCAACGTTCTACGCCCTGAAAAACGGCGAAGACCGGGGTGCCTTCTTCATCACTCCTAGCACCAAGGTTTACAAAGGGATGATTGTTGGCGAACACAATCGTGCTCAAGACCTGGAGTTGAATGTTTGTAAGACCAAGCAGTTGACCAACCATCGCGCGGCAACGGGTGATGAGCTAGTGCAGTTGCAAGCCCCTATGGATATGAGTCTGGAGCGTGCTTTGGAGTATATTGGCCCAGATGAGTTGGTGGAAGTAACACCAGAGTCGATTCGCTTGCGGAAGGTATCGAAGAAGCTAGCGAAACGGTAAGCGCAAAAAATATAGTAGTCCGCAGATTTCAATTTGCGGCTACACAAAAACAGCCCGCCTCGCCTGTGCGGGCTATTTTTATTGATGAATTATCTCTCGCTCCTGAAGACTCGCATTACAGCGATCGCTTGACGAGGGAGGATATCACTTATTCATCATCCATTCACGGCTTGAGGATGCGCCGTCTATACCACCAGTTCGTAGCTTCCGTTCTAGGTCGTTGGGATCGGGGGAAGCTTTCCGGGCATCATCGATGGTAAGCCGACCCATTAAGAGTTGCTCGTAGAGTGCCTGATTCATCAGTTGCATCCCCTCCATGGTGTCGGTTTCCATCAGTCGCAGGACTTCTTCGTCTTCCCCTTTCATCAAGTAATCTTGTACCGCCAAGGTGTTGATGAGAACGTCGTGAACCGCAAGGCGGTGCTTGTCTGTGGTGGGCAGCAAAAGTTGAGCGACGATCGCCACGAGAGACTCCACCATCTGAATCCGCATGGTATGTTGTTCATCCGGATTGTAGAGGTTTAGCAGGCGGTTAACGGCATTAACAGCGCTGCGCGTGTGGAGGGTACCCAAAACCAAGTGTCCGGTTTGGGCGGCTTGCAGGGCGGTGTTAATCGTAATGCGATCGCGCATTTCCCCAATCAAAATCACATCCGGGTCTTCCCGCAATACTGACCTCAACGCCTGCAAAAACTCATGGGTGTGCAAGCCCACTTCCCTTTGACTAATTAGGCACTTGTGGGAAGGATGAACGTACTCAATCGGGTCTTCGATGGTGACAATGTGCTTGTGTGCCGTCTCATTGAGATAGCGAATCATCGCTGCGATCGTTGTTGATTTCCCGGAACCCGTTGGCCCCGTAACCAACACCAGTCCTTGAGGCTTGCTGACAATTTGCTTGAGAACCTGCGGCAACCCTAAGGTATCAATAGACGGAACATCCAGGCTGATCAGTCGCATCACGATCGCTCCCCCCGTCAGAGAGTCAAAACAATTCACCCGGCAACGGAGAAAGCCTGGATAAAAAATCGCTGTATCCAGCTCTTTGGTCTCTGAAAATTGTCTTTTCTGGGCAGGAGTGAGAATTTCAGACAGATAAGCCGCAAAAATCTCTGGAGTCGTCTTGCCATGACCCTCAGCGACAAACATTTCACCCCGAACACGATATCTAGGGGGTAGCCCGACTCGAATATGAATGTCCGATGCCTTGCGAGCATGAGCCTCTTTAACCATTTGCTGAATAGAAAGCACACGGTTCGATTCTGAGCGAGAGGCAGCTTTTCTTTGGGGAGGTGGGGAAGGAGGTGTTTGGGGATGAGCCTGATCGTGAATTTCTGCCGAAGAATTCGTTTTATTCATGTTTGGGTTTCCTTGTCGTCGGGGTTAATGCAGCCGGTTTACCGATGAGCGAACCTCACCCAACTAACTAATGTAAAAGTCCACCGTGAATTTACGTAATTTATCACCGTGAATTTACTTAATTGTAGGAACCCACTTTCCTTAAGAAACCTTTACTTATTCTTTCGTAATCAGTGCGATGGAGGATGAGGTGATGGAGAGCACCCGGAGCAGGGGAGCAGGGGAGCAGGGGAGCAGGGGAGCAGGGGAGCAGGGGAGAAAATAACCAACCCCATTCACCCTTCATACTTCACCCTTCATACTTCATCCTTCATCCTTCATCCTTTTTAAAGCGCCTGCGCTCTTAGCCATGCCACAGGCAGAGTTCTGAACTTTTTCACCTTAGGTACGTAGGCTCTTGTAGTGAACACATCGTACTGATTGCGTTCAATCACATCCAGAATCTGCTGATATAGCATCAGTGCCGCCCAGACGGGCCAACGGGAGTCAGAGTTGAGGGCGCTGATGCCCATTGAGGCTTCTGTATAGTACTTGCGGGCGCGTTGGATTTGGAAACGCATTAATTCCTGCCATCGCTCATCAACAACGCCGTTAAACAAGTCCTCTTCGGTGTAATTGAATAGTGCTAACTCTTCTAAGGGTAGATAAACGCGACCGCGACGCGTATCTTCCCCAACATCGCGGAGAATGTTTGTCAATTGGTTAGCAATTCCCAAGGCGATCGCTTGTTCGGTGGGATTATAGCTATCGGGTTGCTCCCAGGGAGCAGTGCCACGGTTGCTATCTACCCCCAGCACGGCACTGGACATCAAACCGACCGTTCCTGCCACCCGATAACAATAGAGCTTCAGGTCTTCAAAAGTCTCGTAGCGGCTGCGGTACAAATCCATCCGCTGTCCGGCAATCATATCCCGAAAGGGCTGAATATCCATCGGGAAACGTTGCAGCGTATCGACCAAAGCAACATCTGGGTCGTCTAAAGGCTCTCCGGCAAAGACCGATTCCAGTTGTTTTTCCCATCGCTCAAGCGTCTCTGGGGTTGTCAGCGCCGACTGAGGGCCATCCACTAGCTCGTCAGTTCGCCGACACCAGACGTATATCGCCCAGATAGCTCGTCGTTTTTCCTCCGGCATCAATAACGTGCCGAGGTAAAACGTCTTAGAGTACTTCGCCGTTACCTGACGGCAGAATTCGTAAGCATCCGACCGGGAGGCCAGCTTTCTCATGCTCGGGGAGTTAGGCAGTTGCAGCATTCGTGGCAAGCTAGAAGAGTGGAAGCGAGCAACAATCAAAAATCATATTTCAGCTCGGAGTACGGGGTGGACAGGAGATTGCACCGCAGTGCCAATTTCCACGTCCTGACTTCCGTCTGAGGAGCGATCGCTAATTGCTGAGTGCTGAGTGCGATTTATTGCCTGCGCTGTCAGCTTACCAGAAAGTACGGCTCCCTCCATACTCGCCAAGTACCGTTGCATAGTGAAATCACCCGTCAAGAAGAAATTCGCAATCGGTGTTTCTTGGGAAGGACGGTACTTTTGGCGACCTGATGTTGCCTTGTATACCGAACGCGGAGTCTTGACTACATGGGATTTCAGGAGTTTTGTCGGGTTTTCACCACCGAAGTGATTGGGGAAAAGTTTCTCTAGTTCGATAAGCGTTGCTTCAACAATTTCTTGGTCAGATTTCTTAATCCAATCTTTCGCAGGTGCCAAGACCAACTCCAACATCGAGCGATCGGGATTAGCATACTCGCGGCAAGTGTTGCTCATGTCGGCATAGACACTGAGCAGAGGCGACCGGGAAAATAACAAATGGTCTATATCCGTCAGCTTGCGGTCAAACCACAAGTGCAAATTGATCACCGGAACCCCTTCTAAGCCATCAAGTTTCTGGAAGTACTCCTGAGTTCGCCAAGGCTTTGGCAGCATTCTTTTCAAGGGGTCTACAGGCATGGCAGAGATGTACATATCGGCGGTGAGGATTTCGTCCTCTGCCCCATGTAGCCCACGAATCAAGAATCCCCGCACTGTGCCGTCGTCGTTGAGCAAAAATTCTTTAACGGGTGCGTTTAAGCGCACTTCGCCACCACGTTCGGTGATGTAATCTACCATTGGCTGGCACAAACGCTCTGTGGGGGCACCATCTAAGAACGCCATCTTTGAGCCATTTTTTTCCTGGAGGAAGCGGTTCAGCGCCGTTAAAACAACTGTTGCAGAAAGTTCGTCTGGGTTGATGAAGTTCAGCGCCTTCGCCATGGCGATAAATACTTCTTTTTCCACCCGTGGAGGAATATTTTGCTTTTTCATCCACTCCGAGAAGGTATATTGATCCATCTCTTCGACGTACTTCTGACCGTGGACAATCGCCGGAATCAGACCAAGACCGAAGCGGATTTTTTCCGGCCAAGTGAGCATGTCGTTGTTGCGGAGAATGGCAGTGATGCCATTAACTGGTGCTGGCAGATCAGGAAAATCAAACCTTGAGTAGGTGCCAGGATTTTCTGGCTGGTTGAAGATCATGGTGTGCTCTTTCCATTGCAGCCGATCTTCGATATTTAGCTCTTTGAAAAGCTGCAAGATATTGGGATAGGCACCAAAGAAGATGTGCAGACCTGTTTCGTACCAGTCTCCATCTTTATCTTTCCAGGCAGCCACTTTGCCCCCAAGAACGTCTCGACTTTCTAGGACGATAGGGAGGTGACCCGCGTCAGTGAGGTATTTGGCACAGGAGAGTCCTGCTAGACCCGCTCCGGCGATCGCTACTCGCATGTTTTATCAGTACTACTCTTGAATAAGTGCTTGTAAAGTGTCTCGCACTCATTATAGTTTGCATTCCGTTACATTTCGCCTCTAAACGAGAATCATCTCTTCATCGGCTTGATAGCGGAGTATTGAAACGCGATCCATTGGGAGGAAGTTTTATGAGTTCAGATAATAGCAATAGTGGCGATCGCTCTTTTCCCTTAAGTGCGGAAGATTTAGCGATCGCCAGAGAACTCAGAGCTGTTAGGATAGAGCGTCAACGCTTCTACAACAAGTTAGACGGCTCTCTCAAAGCACTTTTTAGCCATTGCGAGTGGAGAATCACCCCGCACCCCAATGGTTTGATAGAACTTATCGTCACTTGCCCCAGCTTGGTTATCTACAAGCGGTTATACAATCGAGCGATCGGCATTCAGCGGCGACTCGAAGAGATTGTGCCGCTTCAGCACACCCGCTTCCAACTCGAATATCCCCCCCTCCCCCATACCTATTACGAGCATGAAGTTCTGTGGGGTGATGAAACTGATGATTTCTTTAATAATGACAATGAGTTTTAGCTAGCAAAAATTGTTAGAACAGACGGAACGTTTCCTGGGTTTAGATATAAATATTACTTTTAGCAACTTTGTCAAGAGTAATATTTATGAAATATAAGCAGATAAACCCGAAAAATTAGTTATTTTTACCAACTTCAGCCATTCGGAAAATTAACACTTGCTCCTGTAGTTCAGAAAAATCGATAACTTGAGCAAGTACTTTATTCGCCATTTATATACAGCGTTTTCTATGTTAGTGAGGTGCATCCTATCCCACTAGCCCATTTTCTACAGAGAAGAGAGAAAAATTGACTGTATCTCACCGTGTAAGATCGGCTTCTCCACTCAAACCCTGGTGCGATCGCCCAATCGAGTCATGGTTGGTTTCACGTTACCGACTGATTCACAAGCAAGGACTTAACAGTACTCAACCCAACTTACAGCGACGGGCGATCTCACTCGTTCCAATACTCCGCCTTGGGATGCTCCGCGAAGGCTCTGCCTCCAGCAAGCGGCAAAGCCGCATCGGAGTAGGTTGCGACATTAGGTTAATGCTAGATAAGACCGATATAGGAGGTGGTATCCAGCAAAAATGACGGATAACATCCCAGATTTCAGGATTGACTATCAGAAGTAACAGACAACACCCCAAAAGCCCGGACTTAACCTGCAAAGTTTCTGTTTAATCCCTTAAAACTAGGGTGTTATTCAGCAAATCTGACAGATAATCCTGGAAAGTAAAGGTATTATCCAGCCTATTTGACGGTGAATACATAGTTAGGATGCTTTAAGTTATCTGCAAGGGCGCAGTGCTAAGCTATCTGCTGGGAAAGCAACTCTCTAAAAAATCCTTAGAAGGTGTAGGCTAGGGGAAGTTATCCCTAAGTATGAGTATGGATTTAGTAACTCAAAATCTTGTCAACTCCTTTAAGCAGGAGCAAGGCTTCCCAGAAGATATCCATAACTCAACACTTTTTGAGCATTTTGTAAACTACTGTGTAGTATCGAAAGAATATGCTGATGAATTTGAAGTTGAAGATGTTCATGTTGCTGGTGGTAACGACCTTCAGCTAGATGGGGTTACAGTTATCGTAAACGGATTAATCGTCAACACAATTGAGGAAATTGATGACTTAGCAACTACCAATAAGTATATTGATGCAGAGTTTATTTTTATTCAAGCAAAATCTAGTAAAAACTTTGATGGTGCCGAGATTTCTAACATGTTTTATGGGGTGCGAGAGTTATTTTCTTCAACTCCTACATTGCCAAGGAACGATCTTCTTTGTCAGAAGGAGAAGATCCTTAGACATATTTATACCAAAAGCTCCATATTTCGTCGTGGCAATCCACAACTTAAACTTTATTATGTCACCACTGGTAAGTGGCAGGATGATGATAAGTTAAAGGCACGTATAGAGAATGAACTGTCAACCCTTGAAGAATTAAATATCTTTAGAACATTACCTGCGTTTGAAGCCGTTGATGCAAAGAAATTACAACAATTCTTTAGTCAGGCACAAAACACTCTCTCCAAAACAATCATATTTTCTAAGAGAGTTACTTTACCTGCAATGACAGGAGTTAAAGAATCCTATCTTGGATACTTGCCTGTCTCAGCCTATTTAAGCCTAATCACTGATGAGAATGGTAATCTCTTGCGGGGTTCATTTTATGATAACGTTCGGGATTTTCAAGGAGATAATCCTGTAAATCAGGAAATTGAGCAAACTTTGACGAGCCAAGCAAAGGAAACTTTTATCTTATTGAATAATGGTGTTACTTTAGTTGCAGATGATTTAAGTGTAACTGGAGATAGTTTTAACTTGACTGGCTTTCAAATTGTCAATGGATGCCAAACTAGCCATGTTCTTTTCAATAATCGAGCTACCATATCAGACAATGTGTATATTCCTATCAAGCTAATTGTTTCTCCTGAAGATGTTTTAAAGAATCAAATAACTAAAGCGACTAATAGACAAACTGTAGTCAAGCTGGAAGAACTATCTGCATTAACAGATTTTCAGAAAACTCTGGAACAATACTACAACGCTATTCAAGAAGAACATCGGCTTTACTATGAGAGACGCTCACAACAGTATCGTTCTTTTTTGGATTCAGAGGACAGTCCTGAGAAAATACAGATTGTTACGATTTCCACTCAAATTCGCGCCTTTGCATCAATGTTTTTAGATCGTGCTCATCAGGCTAGTAGATATTATGGCACTCTCTTAAAGGATGTTAAAAACAGGATATTTGTTAATGGTCATTTCCCAATTGCATATTATGTCAGTGCTTATGCGCTTTTTCGGATAGAATCTTTTTTGCGAAAAAAGCAAATTGACGGTAAGTATAGAGCGTTTAAATACCATTTGCTAGGTATTTTGCGAATGCAAATTGCTGGAACATCCATCCCTCAAATGAATTCCAATCAGTTTGAAAAGTATTGCGAGAAAGTCCAAAATGAACTATGGGATGAAGCAAAAATAGCATCAGCGATCAACCAAGCGTGTCAAGTTCTTGATAGAGTACTTAATGGCAACTATGACCGGGATAAAGCAAAAGATTCTACAATTCAGGAGCAAGCCAAAACCATTCTTCAAGCACGGCAGAGTAGTTCTAGCAATTAATAAACAACGGTAAGTTAGTATTTTTGAAGAAAGGTTTAGAACTCGCTGCTAAAACGCGATCAAATTGTCTACCAATTTTATGTAGGTTCTGGAAGTGTCCGCTAGTTTGTTAATTAGCTGTTATGAATTAGTCAGTGAATATTGAAGCAGTTAGAGCTGAAGCATTAATCTATTTGCTACAACTGATTGGTAGTCTTTTACTTCTATTTTGAAATCTGCAACGTTAATAACTAACAATTGCTTTTTTGGGAAATTCAGAAAAAAGTTGGGTTATTGGGTGGGCATTAGCCGCAATAAACCTGACATCAGTTCTAAAAATTCGTTTCTCCGCAATGCCCACCTTACCTTTAATTCAATTAGATGCTTCTACTTAGAGGATGCGGAATATAAAGGGGTATCGGTATGACGAGTTGGGATTATTAAGAGCGTGAAGAATCGCAAAAACAGGCATAATCCAACTTGCCAGAAATAAAAGACCGAGAAGAGGCCAACCAATTAAGAGAAGCGTCAAAAACCCAAAAATTACGCCATAAAGCCAGGCATTGAGGTGGAAGTTAAGAGCTTCTCTAGCATTTTCTTTAACGACGGGGTCATCGGATACGAACAAAACTGCAATCGGAATCCCGACAGATACGAACAACCCGCTAAGAAAAATTGACCCATGAGATACGGCTGACAAAAGCTTTCGTTTGTCCGGATCGTACTCAGTTACCATGAAATTGCCCCTATGACTAATAATCTTTTTCTAGTCACGACTCTAACACTGATAGGCTAGGGAGACTGACCTGAAAGCCTATCCCTAGTTGGCTAGATATCCGTACCGTTGAGCTAAAGCGATACAAAACAAAGCTACCTACCTATGTAGGTTTAGGTTTTAGCCGTTGAGCGTGAAGCGATCGCTGTAAGCACAAACTGCAGTACCTCTATCTCCTCAACAATAGGGGGATTACTTTGCCAAACACTAATTCAGTCAGGAGTTAGGAGAAACAGTCATTGCGAAGACTTGACTTCTATAATGTTTTTTGAAAGCCCCTTCACTATTGCTTCAGGATGTCCACTGAAATTCAAACCGAACTGCAACAAGCTGTTGAACATCGCCGTAATTTTGCGATTATTTCTCACCCCGACGCGGGGAAAACGACCCTCACCGAAAAACTGCTGCTGTACGGAGGTGCGATTCATGAGGCGGGTGCAGTAAAGTCCCGTAGGGCACAGCGGAAGGCAACCTCCGACTGGATGGCAATGGAACAACAAAGGGGAATTTCGATTACCTCGACGGTGTTGCAGTTTAGCTATAAAGACTGTCAGATCAACTTACTGGATACACCAGGACACCAGGATTTTAGTGAAGATACCTATCGAACCTTAGCCGCCGCCGATAACGCAGTGATGTTAATTGATGTGGCAAAGGGTTTGGAACCGCAGACGCGAAAGTTGTTTGAAGTCTGTCGGATGCGGGGGCTTCCCATCTTTACTTTTGTTAATAAATTAGACCGTCCCGGACGAGAAGCCATAGACCTGCTAGATGAAATTGAGCAGGAATTGGGATTACAGACCTATGCCGTGAATTGGCCAATTGGAATAGGCGATCGCTTCAAAGGCGTCTTCAATCGCCGCACCAAGCAAATTCACCTGTTTGAACGTAGCGCCCACGGTGCGCGGGAAGCGCACGAAACCATTATCGATTTAGGCGATCCTCGGATTGAGGAATTGTTAGAACAAGACCTCTACTACCAGTTAAAAGAAGACTTAGAAATCATTGAAGGCGTTGGCCCGGAACTAGACTTAGACCTAGTTCAGCAAGGCAAAATGACACCTGTCTTCTTTGGCAGTGCGATGACCAACTTCGGGGTGCAACTCTTCCTCAACGCCTTTCTCGACTACGCCCAGAAGCCCGAAGCCCGTAATTCGACAGAAGGAGAAATCCCCCCAACTTACCCAGAGTTCACCGGATTTGTCTTCAAGCTGCAAGCGAATATGGACCCGAAGCACCGGGATAGAGTAGCATTTGTTCGCGTCTGCACGGGCAAGTTTGAAAAAGATATGACCGTAAGTCACGCCCGCACAGGTAAAACAGTGCGATTGGCAAGACCTCAGAAACTTTTTGCCCAAGACCGAGAATCAATCGATGTGGCTTATCCGGGTGACGTGATTGGTTTGAATAATCCCGGTGTTTTTGCCATTGGCGACACCATCTATAACGGCAAGAAATTGGAGTACGAAGGGATTCCCTGTTTTTCGCCGGAACTATTTGCTTACCTGAAAAACCCTAATCCTTCCAAGTTCAAGCAATTTCATAAAGGCGTCACCGAGTTGCGGGAAGAAGGGGCAGTGCAGATTATGTACTCCGCCGATGAATCCAGACGCGACCCGCTTCTGGCAGCCGTCGGACAACTGCAATTTGAAGTTGTGCAGTTTCGGATGCAAAACGAGTACGGCGTGGAAACCCTCTTAGAACTCTTGCCCTACAGCGTTGCCCGTTGGGTAGCTGGCGGTTGGGAAGCATTGGAAAAGGTAGGGCGTTTGTTCAACACTGTAACTGTGAAGGATAACTGGGGACGTCCGGTGTTGCTATTTAAGAATGAATGGAATTTGCAGCAGATAGAATCTGACCATCCAGAGTTGAAGCTAAAGGCAACAGCGCCCGTAGTTGCGGGTCAAGAACCAGTGTCGTTGTAGCATCCCATTAATGCTCTTTTTCAGCCGTTGAATAGTTAAGAATTACGATCGCCAATTAACTATCAACTCAAAGCGGCTGGTAAATTGCCGATGGCAAACTACCGCAGCAAGGGTATCCTAGAGCAGTTCTAGTGGGAGAACATACATTATGACTTCTGTTCCCAATCCGACCCTTGAGGTAGGTTTAGCTGCCCTGGAACGAGGCGATTATGAAAGAGCGATCGCACATTTGCAGGGTGTTTGTGAGACGGAATTGGATGAAGCCTTAGTTACCCGTGCGTCTGTTGCATTGGTGAGGGCTTACGAAGGCAGTGGGAAGGTAGAAAATGCGATCGCGCTCTTGCAAAGCCTCCAAAACAGTTTTGATCCTCAGCTAAGGGAATGGGCAGCAAGTACTCTAGCCAATTTGTCGAGCGCTCCTACAAGGGACGTCACCGGGTTTGTTCCCTTAGATAGCCCGCCTCCCGCTCAAACAGGATTTGTTGCCTTTGATGGGACGCCGCCTCAAGCAACGACACCAACGAAAGGCTACAAGCGCCTCTCAAATCCACCGACGTCTAAGACTAAACCGACGCGCCGTGGGGCATCTGAGGTTCAAAAATCCAGTTCTCCCAAGCAACCCGCCTCCCCAAAAGCGACGGGAAAACCTGCCCCGAAAAATTCCAGCGATGCCGTAGGCGCTTCCCAAAAGGAGCCTCGCCCTTTACTCCCGGTTCCCTACTCTCCCCCACCGACGCCGCACCCTAGTGTCTTCTCCCCTCGTCCTCGCTGGCGCAATAGCGGACGTGCCGAACGGTGGAAGGCGCTAAAACCTGTTAAGCGCACGCGCCTCTGGCTGATCGAACTGGGTACTGCCATAGCGTTGTTTTGGGTGCTGCGTTTTGTCCTGCGCTTTTTGATGGGGACAATCAACAATATATTGGTCAGATTGCCCTACTTACAGCCGTTTCAACCCTTTTACCGCGACCCTACTCAGGGAATTTTGATTTTCTTTGTCATACTGCTTGTTGCTTCTCCGTGGTTGATGGATGGGCTGTTGCGGCGGTTTTATGGGTTTGAGGCTTTACCGCTGACGCAGCTTGCCTCTCGCAGCCCAGAATCAGCAAAGGGAATTCAGCGGTTATGCCGTCAGCGACGTTTACCGTTACCCAAGCTGGGTATTTTACCAACGGATGCACCCGTAGCTATGACTTATGGCAATCTCCGTCGCACGGCGCGAATTGTTGTTAGTCAGGGGTTGTTGGAACAACTGGACGATAACGAAATTGCGGCGATTTATGCTGGGCAGTTGGGGCATATCCTCCACTGGGATTTTGTGTTGATGTCTGTGGCAACGTTGGTGCTTCAGGTGCCTTACACGATTTATTGGCAGGTGGCGCATTGGACAGATCAATTGCCCGATTTGATTGCTAGACGCTTGCCGTCTTATCAGCGCTGGTTACCGCCGATTTTGTTGGCAATTGGGGGAGCGATCGCCTCTTTGAGTTACGGTATTTTTTGGGTGCTGCGCTTACCCCTGTTATGGTTTTCCAGGGCGAGGCATTATTTTAGCGATCGCCTCGCGGTAGAAACAACGGGTAACCCCAACGGTTTGACTCGCGCCTTCCTCAAAATTGCCCTCGGCATTGCTGATGATGTTCAACAACAAGGACAAACCAACGCAATTTTAGAAGGGTTCGACTTGATGATGCCCGTTGGCTACAAGCAAGCACTGATGCTGGGGAGTCTGCCGCCGCAAACTTATTTTGAGTCACTGTTGCAATGGGATTGTGCCAACCCCTATCGCAATTGGTTGATTGTAACGGCGACGCATCCTTTAATGGGCGATCGCCTGCATCTTCTCGCCCGTTATGCCCAATACTGGCAACTTGCACCAGAGCTAGATTTGCCGCCACTTGTCCCGCCGGAACGTAGTAGAGCTGCCTTATTTGCCAAACTGCAAAACAGTTACAAAGCCTTACCGCTACCCCAAATGGCACTGCTCTATGGTCTGATTCTGGGGATAGTTCTACGGCTGATTCTTTGGATAATTGGCGGCATTAGCAGTGTCTTCGGATTCTGGCGATTGATTTGGTTGTACAACGCCGATCTTTTTCTCAATCCTTGTATGCTGATTGCCTTTAGCCTCAGTATCTTTTTCTATATCAACGGCTATTTCCCCGACATCAAACCGCCTAAACTCCAAACGGAACCCCATCTCAAAGACTTACTCACTAATTCAACTGCTCTTCCTCCTGATAGTTTGCCGATTCAGATTACGGGCAAACTCTTAGGGCGTCCCGGTTTACTGAATTGGCTGGGGCAGGATTTAATTTTGCAAACCTCGACAGGCTTAGTCAAACTTCACTACTTCTCCATTTTGGGGCCAGTGGGAAACCTTTTGCCCAAAGCGATTCGTCCTAGCGATTTAGTCAATCAGCAAGTGACAGCCTCTGGTTGGTTCCGTCGTGGCGTTACCCCTTGGATGGACTTGGATGCTCTACGCACTCCCAACAATCAAGAATGTCGTGGTAACTATCCCCTCTGGCTAACGATTCTTGCTGTCTTGGCTGCGATTTGGGGTGCCTATTTGATTTGGCAGGTTTAGCTACTCGCCTTCAATCATCACAATAGATACAGAAGGGTTATCAAATAGGGATTGGTGTCATGACAACGGAAAAAAAGACAGAAGCGCTTGCCCAGACGACAGCCGTTGTGGACTGGAACCCCCCCATGCCACCCACTGACCTAATTTTTGATGATGGAGAACCGTTGGAAAGCAATCGCCACCGCCTTGCGATGAACGTCCTAATCCGGTCGATGCTAATCGCCTTTGCCGATCGCGAGGACTACTTTGCAGGAGGCAATATGTTCATCTACTACAGCAGCACTCAGGCACGGAACCGGGACTTCCGGGGGCCAGATTTTTTTGCCGTTTTGAATGTAGATGGCAGAACCGATCGCCAAGGTTGGGTTGTGTGGGAGGAGAATGGTCGTTACCCTGATGCGATCGTGGAACTAATGTCACCGTCTACAGCCGCCGTGGATACGGGTGCTAAAAAAGACATCTACGGGCAGATTTTCCGCACCCCAGATTACTTTGTGTTCGATCCGTTTGACCCAAATTCTTTACAAGGGTGGCATCTGGAGGCGGGTAGGGGTTATCAGCCGCTAATCCCCAATGAGCAGGGGTGGTTATGGTGTCAGAGTCTGGGTTTATGGCTGGGAACTTGGCAAGGAACGATTGAGCGAGAGACGGCTATTTGGTTGCGATTTTATGATGAGGCAGGCAATCTGGTATTACTGCCAGAAGAAGCGGAACGTCAACGAGCGGACTCGGAACGTCAACGAGCGGACTCGGAACGTCAACGAGCGGACTCGGAACGTCAACGCGCTGATGCGGCGCAACAGCAAGGATTGCAGCAAGGTGCGCTGCGGCAGTTGTTGCGTTTGCTCGCTACTCGCTTTGGGACGATACCCGTGGATGTGGAGTTAAGCTTGCAGGCACGCGATGTCAATCAATTGGAAGATTTGGTGGAGGTAGCTCTTGCAGTGGATTCTTTGGAGCAATTCGTCAACCATTTGTCTTGAACGTTCCTTGGCGGTTGAGGGCGACTCCCCTCAACGTGGCGATCGCAAAATTTGGTACAAATCCTTAAGCAAAATTGAGATTTTCAACGGTCACAGTAGGCGGCTGTTGCTCTGTAGCACCAACTGGCATCTACAATAGTTAATGATGAAAAACACTGCTCACCGTCGCTGGCTAGAAATTGCAGAATACGTCTCTGTGGCGGGTTCTGTCGTTGGGAGTGCGATCGCGATCGCGACTCAACAACTCGCCTATGCTGCGACTCCCCTAACTCTTGGTTTGGCGTTAAATTTGGCAAATCGTCGCCTGCAATCCCAAGCTCTGACTGAGCGAGCTAGGGCAATGTATGGTGAGGTTAGCTCTCGGTTGTCGGAAGATCAACAGAAATTGGGCAGTGAAATTCAATCTCTACGCCAGGAATTCGCTGCCTTACCACCGCCTCCAGAACCTGTTAACCTGATTCCCATTCATCAAGAGCTAGAGCAGCTTAAAAGCGATTACGTCGCGATACATCAGACATTAGGAAGTTTTTCCCCCAATGCCAGAGTCGATAGCTTAGATCGCTCTTTGACAGCGCTAACACAGCAGGTTACTCAACTTCCTCCACCGTTTGACCCGAGCTGGCTATTGCAGAACCTGGAAGACTTACGGGTAACAATCACTCAGACTGAACAGTTAGCCCAAGAGAAAGCGAGTAAACAGGAGCTACAGCAGCAAATAGAAGACGTACGGGTAACAATCAGTCAGGCTGAAGAGTTAGCCCAAGAGAAAGCGAGTAAACAGGAGCTACAGCAGCGAGATGAGGAAATTCAACGACTCAACGCTGCACAACAGTCGTTATCTGAGCAATTTAATCATCGCTCAGAACCGACGGAGATTGAGCGGTTAACCGATCTAACTCAGGCTCTATCAGAACGGCTGGATCATCTCCCCGTTCCGCCGCCAGAATTTAACCCCGCACCGTTACTGCAACAGCTTGAAGATTTGAGATCGGCGATCGCCCAAATCGAACAAGCCACAACAGCAGGTGCAACGAAACAAGAGCTAGAACAGCTAACCCAAGAGCTTCAAGAACTGTACGAGCGAGAACAGTCTTTAGACGAGCAGTTCCAGAATCGCCCAGAGCCACAGGAAATTCAAAGTTTGAGGGAGGAGGCTCGCTCTCTATCAAAGCGACTAGATACCTTCCCGGCTCCTCCACCTGCGTTTGATCCTGCACCGTTACTACAAGAATTCGAGCAACTGAGAGCCGCGATCGCCCAAGTTGAACAAGCGACAACGGAACGTGCAACCCAACGAGAGTTGGCTCAACTACATGGGGCGATCGCCCAAATCGAGCAAGCCCTGATGGAAGGGGCGTCCAAACAAGAACTGGAAGGAATTAAAGCAGAAGTCAGACAGTTACAGGCTCAAGAGCAGTCTTTCGTTGAGCAGTTTAGCGATTACTTTGAACCCCAAGAACTTGAGCGATTAACCCACCTGACTAACTCCCTGTCTGAGCGATTAGACGCCGTAACAACGACTTCGGGATTTAACCCCACACCGTTACGGAATGAACTGCAGGCGGGATTAGGAGATTTACAGCAGGAGTTCTCCGAGGAAATTCAGCGGCTACGGGAGCAACTGGAAACAGTACCTGCGGCTTCGGGAGACTTTAACCCCACCCCGTTACGAAATGAACTGCAGGCGGGATTAGGAGATTTACAACAGCAGTTCTCCGAGGAAATTCAACGACTACGGGAGCAACTGGAAACAGTACCTGCGGCTTCGGGAGACTTTAACCCTACCCCGTTACGGAATGAACTACGGGCGGGATTAAGAGATTTACAACAGGAGTTCTCCGAAGAAATTCAGCGACTACGGGAGCGGCTGGAAACCTTACCTTTACCCAGCGAACTAGCAGACTTGAGAGAAATCAGGGAAGCGATCGCTCAACAGCAAGACGACTTCACCTTACCAAGGGAGAGTGGCTCCCTAGAACTGGTACAGCAGCAGCTTGCAGAACTTTCGGGGTTGGCGGCGAAGTTAGATCAAAGAACATTACAACTTCGAGACCGCTTCAAACATATTGGGGGAATGCAGCAGGAGTTTGAGAGCTGGCGATCGCGAATCAAAAACATCTTAACTCCTGAAGATTTAGAAGCCGCACTGCAAGAGCAACGGCGTGAACTACTAGCTCAAATCAGCGAACTTCAAGACCGCTTCATCGCACCTGGAGAAACGACAGATAACTCAGATCAGCTACAGGAGCTAGAAGCCAGAATTGAGGAGCTTGATGCTACCTTACGGCATCGCACGTCCCAACTCCAAGCCCGGATTAGGGAGCTAACGGCGATGCAGGAGGAGTTTGAGCAAGTGCGTGCAGCCGCCAGTGATTCCGCTCCCGAAACCTTAGAAGCCGCACTACAAGAGCAGCGCCGTGAGGTGATGGCTCAGCTAGAGCAAGAATTTGCGGCGATGCAGGAGCAACTTGATGAGTTACACGCCTCCGCCAATAACTCTTCCATGTCCGAAACCTTAGAAGCCGCACTGCAAGAGCAGCGCCGCGAGGTGATGGCTCAGCTAGAGCAAGAATTTGCAGCGATGCAGGAGCAACTTGATGAGTTACACGCCTCCGCCAGCAACTCTTCCACGTCCGAAACTTTAGACGCCGCACTGCAAGAGCAGCGCCGTGAGGTGATGAGTCAGTTAGAGCAAGAACTTGCGGCTACGCAAGCGCAGCTTGATGAACTCAATAAATTGGCAACTATCTCCTCAAATCGCGAAGTGTTAGAAATGGCTTTGCAACAGCAGCGTCTTGAGCTGATGGGTGAGGTAGAAAGCTCTGTTGAGCAGCGGGTAAACGAACTCAACCAACTCCTGACTGAAACTCGACCGGATTATAAGTATGATTTACTATTTGACCGCGCCTCTGGTCGTCGCTGGTTGCTCACGGCGGCGTCGAATGCTAAAACGCGGCTGATTCTGATTTCCCCCTGGTTGACGTGGGGAATTGACTGGAATGATTATGAGCTGCTGGACTATTTAGAAGCGCTGTTAGAAGACCCCAACGTTTTAATTGATATTGGCTGGGGTTCTCGTCAAGACGTTGAGATTGCGCTGAGGCGTTTCAAAACAGGTTCTCTTCGCGATCGCTTGCGAGCCAATAAGCGCTATAGAAATTTAGAGTATTTAGAAGAGTTGGAAGAAGACTACCCCGACCAATTCCGGCTGAAGATTTTGGGGACGCAGGAAAATTACATAGTGTGCGATCGCACGTTTGCTGTCATTGGGACTCACCACTTCCTTTCCACAGGCGACCAAGCTTCCGTGCGAGAGTTAGGACTGCGAACCACAGACCCCCGTCTGATTGATGAATTAATTCAACGCTTTGATAATTCCCAAGACTTGGAAGACCTAATCGAGCAAGAGTACTAAGTCGGCTAAAATTCCCTCTTTCGGAAAGTCCTACTCTGCAACAGTAAGCCTGATATAGAAACCTACATCAGGCGTCTTGTCTAAACAGATTCAAAGCTACCCGTGAAGCCATCTAGAGTCATGCACTCTTCTATAAAATCTTCGGTGTCGCTAACGCTTTCGAGCTGGAATTCCATAAGCCGCTGATTGTCACCCATGGTTTTTTTAGAAGCCATTGGGATAGCTGAGTATTTATCAGCGATCGCTTTAAACTCTGTGGCATAGTTGCGCCAACCTTCAGCAGAACATTGGATAGTCACTCGCCACATAAAATTGAAGCTCCCGTTACGTTCAGTTGATCAGCAGTCCGGAAACCATTGTGTCACGATTGGGGGAATGCATCTCTTATGGATAGGGCTTACGCAAAGGTAAGTGAGTGCTGAATCTTCAACTCACCGACTCAGCACTTTGTATACTACCTTCTAGCCGCGATCGCCAATTTTGCCCCCTCAACCTGACGCAAGCGATCCATCACACTCACGACTCGACCGTGATCGACTTTTTCATCAGCATTGACAATCACAAGGGCTTCTGAGTTCGGAACCACAAGAGAACGTACCGCATCTTCAAGAGCTTCTAGCTCAATAGGATTACGGTTGAGCGCCAGGTCTCCATCTGGTTCAATCGTCACTGTAATTTGCGTACTGGGCTGAGCTTTTGCTGTCGCAGCACTGGGCAAATTTACAGGTAGCCCTTCTGAGCGAGTTAAATACAGCGTCGAAATGATGAAAAACGCCAAAATTGAGAAAATCACATCGATCATCGGCACGATGTTGATTTCCATTGGTTTGTCTGACTCATCGGGAAGCCGCATAAACATCTCTCCCTTGTTCATATTGACGACGATAAAGTAGTTCCAACTGACCGCCGTACTCCTGAATTAATGCTATCTGTCGCAGATAAAGTCCACGGAACATATTGGCAAAAAAGAGAGTGAAGATTGCTACAACTAATCCCATCACTGTCGAAACTAGCGCTTCACTAATCCCTCCAGTCACTCCTACTGTGCCACTACCCCCCACATCGCCAATTTTTAAGGAAGAAAAAGCCGTCATCAAGCCCAAAATTGTCCCTAAAAGACCCAAGAGTGGGGAAATGCTGACAATCGTATCAAACACAGTACTAAATCGCTTTAGCGTCGGCAGTTCTGCCTGTGCCGCACTCTCTAAAGCCAAGCGAAATTCTTCCGGGTTGGGGCGATCTAGTTCTAAAGCTTCTAGAAAAATTTTGGCTATGGGCAGATCACCGTTTTGCCGTAGATGATTGACAGCCAGGAGCGGGTTTTGTTGGTACAGCCTCATCACCTCCCTGACAACTCGACGCTGCCGACGATTGATCCGAAACCAAAACAGCAATCGCTCGGCAATCAGGGCGACAGCCGCGAGGGAAAAGATGAGTAAAGGCCAAGCGACAATTCCACCCGCCTGAAAAAAGTTAAAAATTGGCATGTACTTTCAGAAATGGTAATTCAATTAGCTAGCGTCAGCTAGGGGGCATATTGTAGAAAACAATATTGACAAACCTTTTCAATAGAAATATGACTAATGCTGATCCTTGTCAAGGGGTTAAGTGAAAAAAAGTCTAGGTTGTATAGCCGTCAACCTATAGGTTAGGGCACTCCTGATTCCCAAAAAGCGCGTGCTGGTTGAATCTTAAACTCATCAACTCAGTCCTCACAGACTCAGCACTTTGCGATAGCTAGATACATCCACCGCGATCGCCTCAAATTTTTTTCTTGACAATTGCACCCCATTCATTTTATTTTTTAACACTTAAATGCAACTTATATGCAATAAACTGGGACGCTCTAGGGGATGCGTGGTAGATCTTCACGAACTGCAACTTTAAAAATGCCTTCTACCCTGGCAAAGACGTTTGGCAAAGTTGGCGAAAGTCGTCGCCTCGTTGTTCAAAGTTGTCGTATTGGTCGAAACTCGCACAAGCAGGGGAGAGTAAAACAACATTTGCCTTGTGCTGTTTGGCAAGTTCTGCCCCTCTAGGGACAGCGTTTGCCATTGTTTCGACAATTTCGTAGTTGGTATAACCGACTTGCTCTAAGCGTTGAGCAAAAGCAGGAGCAGCACTACCGATCAGTAAGACAGCGGCGGCTTTTGTCTGGATGGTTTCAATCCAGCTTGTGTCGTCGCCATCTTTGGCTTCTCCACCTGCAATTAAGATAGCGGGACTTGCAACCGCAGCCAGTCCAACTTGTGCGGCGTCGTAGTTGGTAGCTTTGCTGTCGTTGATGAAGTCAATTCCCTGCCAAGTGATGATCTGTTCTAGGCGATGGGGAACGCCGGGAAAGTTGGCAATGGCTTGAGCGATCGCTTCTTTCTTAATTCCCGCTAACCGCGCCGCCGCCACAGCCATGAGTAAGTTTTGTTGATTGTGCGTCCCCACCATGGGTAAAGAGGCTACCTCGACAATTGGCTCATCCTGAGCAACAACCCAGCCATCTTCGATATAAAACCCCTTTTCTGGATCGCCGATCAGATGAGCTTTGCCTTTAACACTTGTCCAGTGAGCATTTTGCCACTGCTGGAGTCCGATACTGTGCAAGTACGGATCGTCGCCGTTGATCACTTGCAACTGAGACTGACTCAGGAGTTTGGCTTTAATGTTGTAGTAGTTCTCTAAGGTTTTGTGGCGGCTGAGGTGATCCGGGGTAAAGGTTGTCCATACCCCAATCCGTGGAGACAAAGAAGAGGACGATTCGCTTTGGTAGCTGCTAACCTCGGCAATTACCCAATCTAGGGAATCTGAAGTCTTCGCTGATGATAAGGCAAGTTCGCAGGCAGCATTGCCGATATTACCGCAGGCGGGGGCTTGGAACCCGGCACTTTGGAAGATCGCGGCAACTAAGGCAGTCGTAGTGGTTTTGCCGTTGGTTCCGGTAATTGCCACCCACGGCAAAGATTGGAGATGTCGCCACGCCAGTTCCATCTCGCCAATTGTCTCAATGCCTTTTACTCTGGCTTCTACTAGTACCGGGATATCCCAAGGAACGCCGGGACTGGCGACAATCAGTTGGGGTAACTCAGTGGCGTTGAGTTCTAGAGAATGCCCAATGTGAACCGTAATGCCTTCACCCTGAAGAGTCTGTTGTTGTTGTTGGAGGGTTGCAGAGGAGTTGCGATCGCTTACAATCACATCCCAACCCTCCTGTTTCAGCAAACGTGCCGCTGCATTGCCTGATTTTCCCAGTCCGATAACGTAAGCCTTCGGCATAAGTTGAATGGCAGAATTCCCTGAATAGAGCAAACCTCATCCTACCGCTGATATTGCTGAGGCTCAAGCCGATTTTAAGGTTGTGGATTAGTAGCTGTGGTGTTTGGTGTAGCCGTCGTATTCGCCGCCGCACAGTTAAACGTTTCCACAGGGACTTTTGAGCGCGATTGTACTAAAGCTTGTAGTCGTCCTCGATACAAGAGCAATTGGGAAGAATATTGTGGTGCTGCTACCCGCCGCATCTGATCGACCACTTGGATAGCTCGACCCCAGTTTTGGCTGCACAATGATTGCTGAAGCTGGGCATTGAGATCGGGTCTAGCTGGAGCAGGAGCTGGCGTTTGCGATAAGCCGGGGCGAGCTACTGCCAGTTGAATTACGCCGAGCAATACTGCGGTGGTTAAGGTTTTTAGCTTCATCGTCTTCGCTTTCCCTGTTAACGTTAGTGTTTCTTTAAAGATTCCCTTTTAGGGGATAGGAAACGACAACTATTGTGTAAATTTTTACTACCAAGGGCTAGCGCAACACTAGTATTTGTGTTTTTTTTGCCAAGGGTAAACCCTAACAATCGGTAAGGACGAACAGCGATCGCCCCTACCTGGGTGGCTAACTCTTGACGATCGCCCCAAAATCTGCCAGTACTCGCGCATGATTTCGCAGTAAACTGAGCAAATTTAAGCGATTTTGCCGAATTTCTAGGTCGGCGTCCATCACTAAAACGCTTTCTTCTCCATCAAAGAAGCTGCTGACGGTGGGGGCAATCTTTGCTAAGGCATCAACTAGTTGCTGGTAGTTGCGCTGTTCCTGGGCGGCTTGGGTTTGGGGGACTAACTCTACCAGGGCATTGTAGAAGGCTTGTTCTGAGGATTTCTGGAAGAGGTTAGGACGTACAACGGTGCTAGGGTCTAGTTTTTGCTGCTCTAAATCGCCTTGAGCCGCCAGACGAGTAGAACGGTTGACGGTTTCGTAGATGGCATCTAGCTGCCCATTGTTGCGGATTTCTTGGAGGAATAAGGCGCGATCGCGTAAATCCAACAAATCCTGTAACGCCCGTTCGGCATACTCCGGATCGTTTTCTCCCAAAACCGCATTTACCAAGTCGTAGTCAATACCTCGTTCTTCTTGCAGCAAGGTGCGGAAGCGTTGGAGGAAGAAATCTTGTAGTGACTCAACCGGAGAAGTTTTAGCGGGATGAGCGCCGACAAAATCAGTGGCGATCGCCTCAATTAATTCCTGTAGATTAATCGATAAATCAGCATCCCAGCTAATACTAACAACCGCATTTGCCGCCCGCCGTAAGGCAAAGGGGTCAGAGGAACCCGTCGGAATCATCCCTAAACCGAAGATACTCACCAACGTATCCAAACGGTCAGCCAAGCCTACCACTTGTCCGGGAAGCGTTTGCGGCAAAACATCATTCGCGCCTCTGGGCAAGTAATGCTCAAAAATTGCCGTGGCTACGGCTGCCGTTTCCCCACTCTTGGCGGCATACTTTTGCCCCATCACTCCCTGCAACTCTGGGAACTCATAGACCATCTGCGTAACTAAGTCTGCTTTACACAGCAAAGCCGCCCGTTGAATATCAGTCTGTTCTTGCTGGCTGGGTTGCAACTGGGCGGTAATTTGCCCCGCTATCTTCTCAATGCGCCTCACCTTATCGCGCACTGAACCCAAATCCTCCTGAAAGGTGACTTTCTCCAGTTGGGGTAAGTAGCTTTCTAAAGGCTGGGATAAATCCGCTTTGTAGAAAAACTGTCCATCGGCTAATCGGGCGCGGATGACTCGCTCATTTCCTGCCGCAATCACATCAGATTTTGCCGGATCGCCATTGGAAATCGTGATGAAGTAGGGATTCAGTTCTTGAGCCGTGGTATCTGTGAAAACAGGGAAATACCGCTGGTGAGTCACCATGACCGTTGTACTGACTTCCGGGGGTAAATCGAGGAATTCTGGCTCAAACTTCCCAACAACAGCAGTTGGCCATTCTACCAAATCTGTAACTTCTGCTAGCAAATCTGGGTACATGGGGACATAACCCCCCAGGGTTTGAGCCGCCGCCTCAACTTGCTGCTGAATCTTGCTTTGACGTTCCTGGGGGTCTACCTGAATAAAAGCATTGTGGAGAGATTCCACATAATCAGTCGCTTGGGAAAGCTCGACAGGATCTGGGTGTAAAACCCGGTGTCCTGCGGAGAGGCGATCGCTCTTCACCGTTTCTGAACCACTCACCAGTTCCAACGGCAATACTTGGTCATCCAACAACGCCACCAGCCAGCGAATCGGTCGGGAAAACCGCACATCTCCATCTCCCCAAGACATAAACCGCTTACCTTCCAAACTGAAAATCCACTGCGGGATGAGTTCTGTTAAAATCTCCGTCGCTGGGCGTCCAGCCGTTTTTTTGAGGACAAAAACAAACTCGCCTTTCTCCGTCTGGCGCACTTCCAAGTCTTCAATTTCCACCTCTTGCTTGCGGGCAAAACCAACAGCCGCTTTAGTGGGTTTGCCATCCTTAAAGGCAGCAGCAGCAGGCGGCCCTTTGATTTCTTCTTCCCGGTCAGGTTGTTGGGCAGGTAGCCCTTTAAGGAGTACAGCGAGGCGTCGGGGCGTACCGTAAACCTCAATGGCTGCACCCGTTAAAAATTGCTCATCCAGGGTTTTGGGAATACGCGATCGCCACTGCGCGATCGCACCACTAACAAAGCTTGCAGGTAATTCTTCTGTACCGACTTCTAATAAAAAATTAGGCATAACCTACCGATGAGAGGCTGGATGAACTACTAATTTCAACAGTTTACCTTGCTGTTCCGCTCGCCTTTCTCAACTGTTGACCATAGGTAGATGAGCCTCCCATAGACTTGGAGCGATGCTGAAAGCAATAAGCACTGGGAGAAGTTGATTAATGACAAACAAAACACCTCGACCTGAAGAGCAAGAAGCCGCCGATGTTGCAGCTAACGATCCGACGTTGAACAAAGGAGCCGTTGATGAAGTTGTCGAAGACTACGAAGAAGCTGACAACGCTGGCAAAATAGACCCCACCACTGAAAAGGAGATGGGTAAGGTAGAGCGGGCAACTGAAGATATAACGATGGGAATAGAAGACGCTTCTTAGCTGCTTGCTTGAGGTTTGGGAACAACAGATAAAAGCTAGAGTTTTCCGTCGACGCTAATCAAAAAAGGGAAGGTTGCAACACCTTCCCCACCACTGACAAGCTTATTGATCAATAAGCTGTTAGGCATTTTGATGGTTCCACCGTAATTTTGATCAGTATGTCGTTGCAGTACCCAGGCGGGTAATTAGCGGCTACGCATTTATAGCAACTTTTCAATTAATCAATAGACCACGCGACCTCTCTTGTTGTAGGAGAGGCTTTAATTTTCTCCCCTTCCCTACAAAGAGGATGGGGGTTAGGTTCTCCTATTTGTAATCTAACCCTCTAAAAATTGTTGCTCCTTGTCATTCTTCAGGATGCAAATTTTAAGAATTAAGTAGTTTTACGGATTGAAGAAAGATCGAATTGAAGCAAATAAAACGAAGGCTTTTTTTGGGCAACATCGCTTCATCCTTCCGTCAATCCTTAATCTTAATTCAGGCTAGATTATGGTTTCCTCTCCTTCTTCCACCCAACAGCAAGGTCACTATCGCTATAACCCCGTAGGTATCCCCAACGGTGGCCCGGCACGGATTTTTCCCTATGTCGGAGAAGATGGAATCTTGCGTTATGTCGCCAGCGAATTTCGACGCAATCTTGTTAAACAAGGTCAGCTTTCAGAACCGTGGACGCTGCTGCTAGAGCAGGTTGATTCCACCCTCCTCTTTTTAGATGAGGCGTGGGTACAAATTGGGACAAAACTCGCAGATTGGAACATCTTTCAATCGGGGTTACTAAACTTTAATTTGCCTCCGGACGAGCAATTTAGTAGCGACTATATGCAACACCGCAAGGCAATGGTCGATGTGTTGTTGGCAGCGAGAAAAGCAGCTCAATCGGAGAAAGATTCCTCAGCTAATTCAGTAGAACTGAGTCGGCGTCAACGACAGCGGTTTTATGAGGCGATTGAGAAACAGCAGCGTCAGCGTCCGCAAGTTAGCCTGATCCATGAAAAGGAAGGGGGCTTAAGCGATCGCGAATTTGCTCGCCAACGCCTTGCAGGATCAAATCCGATGATTCTGCGCCGGGTACAGGAACCAGAACGCACCCTACTCCAGGATTGGGAAGCACCACAGCGCTATACCCTAGCAAATGGTGAAACGGTGGATCTGCAAGGGTTGGCTACCCAGAATCGGCTGTTTATCGCCGATTATCCCCTACTAAAAAATCTCACGACGGCTAACTTACAACCAGGGCGTTATGTCGGTAGCCCGAAAGCTCTGTTTTACCGCTCCCAGCAGGGGCTAGAGCCGCTGTTGATTCAGTTGGAAGCCGGGGGCAAAATTTTTACGCCGACAAGGGATGCAGATGAGTGGATGCGAGCCAAGCTGTATGTTCAGGTTGCCGATGCGACTCACCACGAGCTGATCGATCACCTCTGCCATACCCACTTTGCCATGGAAGTTTTTGCGATCGCGACTCCCCGCCAACTTCCCGCTACTCATCCGGTTTATCAGCTCTTAGCGCCTCACTTCCGCTTTCTCTTAGCCATTAATATGCGGGGTAACACGGTTTTGTTGGGAGAAGGTAGCGCCACCGCTCGGCTTTTGGCTCCCACGTCAGCCACCTCTCTAGATTTAATCAACCAAGGATATCGCCAACGCTCCTTTGAAGACTATTCCCTACCCAAAGACATCAAACGGCGGGGACTCAGCCAGGAATTTTTACCAGAATTTCCCTACCGGGATGATGCCACACTCCTATGGGAAGCGATCGCCCGTTATGTAAGCGCTTATCTGACTCGTTACTATCGGGACGATCAAGCCGTGCAGCAAGACCCTTACCTGCAAGCTTGGGCAGCGGAATTAGGCGCACCTTTGGATTCTCGCTCCCCAGCAGAATTTCCCCAGGCACCTGCTTGGCTACCTAGGGAACTCACCGCACCAGCCGGACTGAAAATTGACTCCCTACCTCACCATCCCCGCGTTCCTGACTTTCCGCCTTCTGAGATGAAAAGTCAGCAACTGGGCGAACTAACGACGCTGCAACAGTTAATCGACATTGCCACGCAGATTATCTTCACCTGCGGCCCTCAGCACGCAGCGGTGAACTTCAGTCAATTTGACTACCTCGGTCATGTACCCAACAATCCTCTGGCTGCCTATGCTAAACCCAATGATGCTAGCTCCCTAGAGCAAATTCTGCCTCCCCTAGAGCAGGATTTAGGGCAGATGGAGTTGACTTTTGCGTTATCAGGCGTCAATTGGGGACAACTCGGTAGTTCGGATTTAATTCAGTTTGCCGATCCTGGCGATCGCAAAATTTTAAAACAGTTCCAGACCGAGTTACAAAGCATTGAAGGCACTATCAAAAGCCGCAACCAGCAACGCCTCGCTAAATCGGGTGTGGCGTATCCCTACCTACTACCCTCCCAGATTCCGAACAGTATCAATATTTAAGCTAAAAAAAGGAGCAATGGAGGAACTGGATCGCGCATCCCTCTTAAAGGGGGGACTGCTCACTGCTGTGGCAACTTCTACCTATTGGCTAGTACGTTTGGGCAATACTTTCAATAAAGTAAAATATCCCTTCGTACTCCGTTGCAGACAGGATTGTTAGAAGGGAGAATTCTAGTTGTAAAGCCCCTTTGAAGGAATGTATCCGTTCTTTTCTTGCTCAGTTCATTTCCTCAAACAAAGGCTCAGTTCGGTGTGGAATGTTCTAGCCACCTCATTTAACCCCATTATCCCTCGCTACATCCTGACAATGACGCCAGAGTCGTCTGTTGCCGAGGCGATCGCGTTTGTTGCTCAATCACAGCCGGATTTCGTCAATGGGAAAACCAATTTAGCACCGTTGGATCAGCTTGAGAGCCAACAGCCTACTAACTTGCTGAAATTGCCGATGAACCTTAAACAGGAGTCAGTAGAACTGAATGAGGTTTCCCCAACGTCCTTATCGATGCAAGTAGACTGGGAAGGAAGACTGGTTGAGGGTGGAAGAATGCCAGGTATTCCTCAACATCAATCAATGCCAGAAGAATTGCTCCAGGAAGAACCGTTTTACCGCTCGATTGTTGAGCTGCAAACGGAACTGATTTGCCGCTTTTTGCCGAATGGGACGCTAACGTTTGTCAATGAAGCGTACTGTCGTTATGTCGGATTACCTGATAAGGAACTGCTCGGTCGCAATTTTTTCCAGCTTGTTTCTCAGCAGGAAAATATCAAAAAGCCGCGCTCGGTTTTTAGTCTAGAAAGAGCAGTGGCAACGGTTGAATACTGTGTCGAAACCCCGGAGGGAAATAGTCGTTGGCAGCAGTGGACTCATCGCGCCATTTTAAATAAACAGGGCAAACTGATGGGATTTCAGGCAGTAGGGCGAGACATCACCCAGAGCAAACGCATTGAGCAGGAATTGCGCCATCAAGCCAATCGGGAGCGGCTCTTAGCAGGTATCACCCAACGCATTTACCAGTTGTTGAACTTGGATGAAATTCTAAATACGGCGGTAGCAGAGGTACGCCGCTTTTTAGAAGTGGAACGAGTGGCAATCTATCGAATCCAGTTCGCTCAAGATGCCCGGTTTGTGGTGGAGTCTCTTGCGCCGGGATGCAGCCCGGTTGTTGGTACTCCCCTACGAGACGCGTGTTTTGAGTCCACTTATATCTCTAAGTATCAGCGTGGGTATGTCTCAGCAGTTGATGACATCTATCAAGCGGGTTTGAGTCCCTGTTATCTACAGCTTTTAGAGCAGATTCAGGTTCGTGCGGTGCTGTTGGTGCCAATCGTCTACAAGAGCGATCTTTGGGGTTTGCTGTGTGTCCATCAATGCTCTGAAACTCGCCATTGGGAGACATTGGAGATCGGGTTGTTGCAACAGCTTTCCACCCAATTGGCGATCGCTATTCAGCAAGCCGAACTCTTTCAACAATTAGAAGTAGCAAATCAGGAGTTGCATCGGCTGGCGTCCCTCGATGGCTTAACGCAAGTTGCCAATCGGCGACATTTTGATGCGTTTCTAGAACGGGAATGGCGGCGTCTTATCCGCGAACAAAAACCGCTTTCGCTGATTTTATGCGATGTCGATTTTTTCAAAAATTATAACGATACCTACGGACATCAAGCTGGCGATCGCTGTTTGCAGGAAGTCGCAAAAGCCTTAGTGCAAGCCTCTCGACGTCCGGCGGATCTCGTTGCTCGTTATGGAGGCGAGGAATTTGCGGTAGTTTTACCCAATACTGAAGCTGAGGGGGCTTTGCACGTCGCTGAGTCGATGCGGCTGTTAGTAAAAGGCTTAATGATTGACCATAGCCAATCCTCTGTGAGTCAGTATGTCACCATCAGTTTAGGCGTTGTCAGCATCATCCCCACCCTGGAGACTTCTCCCTCTAAGCTAATCGCCGCCACCGACATCGCCCTCTACAAAGCCAAAAACCAAGGACGCGATCGCACAGCTTTAGGATTTCTTAGGGATTGATAGCCGCCAGATCAATAGGCGATCGCTTAAGATTTTGCATAACGTCCTAGTCGTCAGAGAGATATAAGATCAAGCGCTGCTGACAAAGATGAAACAAGATCTCAATCCTAGACAATGGGCTGCTTTTACCCTCATCGGTAAAGCTGAATAAGTTTTTGCATACATTGCAGGAGCAATAATTCCTTATGCTTGCAGAAAAACAGGTATTACGCGATCGCTACCGTATTCAACGCCAGTTAGGACAAAATGCGGGACGGCGTACCCTACTCGCTCTAGACTTACATACTCAAAAACTCGTTGTTCTCAAGATTCTCAGTTTTAATAGTGGCTTCCGTTGGGAGGATTTGAAACTGTTTGAACGAGAAGCAGAAACTCTCAAATCCCTATCCCATCCAGCAATTCCCCGTTATCTCGATTTCTTTGAATTAGATTTGCCTGCTCAGCGGGGATTTGTCCTCGTGCAAACTTACATTGATGCCATATCGTTGCAGGAATGGATTAAGCGGGGGCGAACATTGAGCGGGGATGAAGTCAAACACATCGCTAAAGCCTTACTGAATGTGTTGAGCTACTTGCACAACCGCAACCCGGCTGTAATTCATCGCGATATTAAGCCCAGCAATATTTTATTAAAAGGCGATCGCTCTGCCCATAAAGTTGGAAAGCTGTACCTAATTGACTTTGGTTCTGTGCAAACGGCTGTCCGAGAAATCGGCACGATGACGACTGTCGGCACCTATGGTTATATGCCACCCGAACAATTCAGCGGACGTGCCTTCCCCGCTTCCGATCTCTATAGTTTAGGAGCAACATTAATCTACTTGGTGACAGGGACGCATCCGGCTGATTTGTTACAAGAAGATTTGCAGCTTCAGTTTGAACCTGTGACAAATCTAGCTCCAAGCTTTGTGCAATGGCTCAAGCAAATGACGCATCCCAACCGCAAGCAGCGATTTAGTTCTGCTCAAGTTGCTCTCGCTACGTTGGAGCAGCCTGTTCTGCAAAACCAACTCCTGGAGTCATCGACAAAAACCGCTCCTCTAACTTTGCAGCAGCCGGATCACAGCAAAGTTTCTCTGTACAAAAATGCAGAAATTCTAGAGATATCCATACCTCCACTAGATGATAGTGAACTATCAGGTTATGCTGGTGAACTATTAGTTGATTTCGCTTCATATTGTCTTTTCTATATCGGTACCTGCTATGTGATTTACCAGATATTTTTTGGCTTTTTGCCTAGTACTAACTGGTTTAGAATCTTAATATACTTGTTGTTTTTGTTGGGCGGAGCTTACGGGGTATGGAAATGGTTTTTCATGTTGAATGCAGACACGTGCATCCGTATCGATCGCAAGTGGATGAATGTAACTAAAACAGCGTTTGGAATACAGCGACGGTTTTTTCGGGCAAGTCGCAATAGCCTCTGTAAATTGACCTACGTTAAGCGTCTCTATCGTCCAGATGGTGAAGCGGGCATCACAGAGGTACCACCAGAGTTAAATATTTGGGCGCAACAGCGTGACCGTGTCACAGGTAACAACATCATCAGCTATCGCATCGGGCAATCGTTGGTTCCAGGTCGCGAAAAGCAATTTTACGGCTATCTCACAACGGGAGAACTAGAGTGGTTAGCGCAAGAATTAAGTAACTGGTTAGGGATACCGATCGCCAAAGAATAGTCAGATCATTGCTATTTTTAAGACAGCTAGATCAATCATCCTCTAGGAAGCTTGCCGCAGCAAAAAAAGCTGCGTAGCGTCAGCCTCACTGAGGGGACGGCTGAATAGGTAGCCTTGCATCTGATCGCATCCCACTGACTTTAAAAACGCTAACTGTTCTTTTGTTTCCACACCTTCGGCGACAACGGCTAAATTTAACCCCCGCCCTAGGGCGACAACAGCGGTAATGATGGCTGCATCGTGGGAATCTGTTGGTAAGTCCTGAACGAAGGAGCGATCGATTTTGAGTTTGTCGAGGGGGAAGTGTTTGAGGGACGACAAAGAAGAGTAGCCCGTACCAAAATCATCCATGGCAATTTGAATGCCCATTTCCCGGAGCGATCGCAAAACAGAAATGGTTAAAGGAACATCTTGCATGGCAATGCTTTCGGTGATTTCCAGCTCTAGGTAATGAGGATCAAGCCCGGTAGAATTGAGAACCTGAGCGATGCTTTGGACTAAGTTTTTTTGCTGGAACTGACAAGCAGAAAGATTAACACCGACTCTCAAAGCAGGTAAGCCAAGCGATCGCCAGATGCGATTTTGGGTACAAGCGGTTTGGAGAACCCACTCACCAATCGCACCGATCAACCCCATTTCTTCTGCCATGGGAATAAATAAGTTAGGTGCAATCAACCCCCGCTCGCCGCACTGCCAGCGAATCAAGGCTTCCATCCCCACAATTTCACCCGTTTTAATATCGATTTGGGGCTGATAGTACAGCCGAAATTCTTCGCGTTCTAAGGCTTTATAGAGATTGTTTTCTAAAACTAAGCGCTCCTGTACCTTTGTCCCAATAGCTGGGGTATACAACTGGTAGTTATTGCGCCCTTTTTGCTTGGCGCGGTACATCGCCGCATCGGCGTTCTTCAACAGCGTGTCAGCGTCTTTCCCATCCAGGGGAGCAAGAGCAATCCCCAGACTCGCTTTGATATACAATTCTTGGTTATCAAGCACCAATGGTGTATTGAGAGTATCGAGAATTGTTCTTGCCGTCGTTTCCACTTCATCTGTACTGTTAATCGGTGAGAGTAAAATTGTAAATTCATCTCCACCCCAACGAGCGATGGTGTCGGTCTGTCGCAAACCTTCCTGCAAGCGCTGCGCCACACTTTGCAACAGTTGGTCGCCCACCGCATGACCCAGGGTATCGTTGATCGTCTTAAAGCCATCCAAATCCAGAAATAGCACCGCCAGCATTTCTCTTTGCTGGTGCATTTGAGCTAGGGCGAGAGAGAGATGATCGTCAAAGAGTAACCGATTGGATAAACCTGTCAATCGGTCATGGGAAGCTTGATGGCGAATTGTGTCTTCAACCCGCCGTTGCATAATCGCCATATAAAGGTGAATGCCTAGCACTTGGGCGAGTTTGATGTCTTCAACTGTCCAGGGTAGGGATTGACCTTTGATGATTTCTCTCCACGCGTTGAAAGAGGCGCGGGGACGGTAGTTGCGTTGATCTCGATCGACACGCCCCGCCCACAAAGTTTCTGTTTCTATCTCATCGCGAAAGATCGTTAGGCACCCTACGCACTGCTGATGGTAGTGCAGAGGGACGACAAGCATTGAGCGGATCGCTGTTGTCTCAAAACCTGAAATTAAGCTTTGTAATTTTGGCTCTTTGTAAAGATCGTCAATGCTATAGAGTTGCGGCACTAAGTAGTTGTTATGGGGTTCCTGCTCGCTGCTTGCTACCAAAGAGCTATAGTGTGACAAGCCGAGAGGTAGTGTCGCCGATTTTTGGGGAAGATTATATTCCTGGAAGATAGGCATCGGGTGCTCCCGCGCTAACTCCCAGGTATGCCAATGTGCTGTACTGGAATGCCCGGCAACGCCATTATCCGCTATAGCTGCAGCGTCTAAGTTAATAATTATTTGTTTCCATAACGGATCTTCTTCAATCCAGGGGATTGTTGGCTGTTCGCCGCAGGTATAAAGGCGAGAGGCTTGATGGGTGGGTTCTGGTGTAATGTATAGGCGTCCGCCAGAGCCTTTGAGAGCTTTGACTGTGTCTTCTAGAACGCTCTGACGAATGGCTCCGACGTTGAGCGGAGAGTGGAGTAAGCTGCTGATTTGGTTAAGGGTGGCTTCATGGTGAGCTTGTTGTCTGGCACGTTGGAGCAGATTGGATTGGGCGATCGCAATCGATAATTGATCCACGAGCAATTGCACAATTTGCAAGTCTCGCTCGCTAAATCGTTGTCGCGCCCCATGATGACAGACTAACAATCCCCACAGATTGTTTTGATGCAGAATTGGCACGCTCAGTGAAGAACGCACCCCCATTGTCGTCAAGTATTCAATATGGCAAGGATCGACAGGAGCATAGCGAATGTCTTGATGAACTAGCCTTTTCCCCGTGACTGGGCAATCTAAGTGCTCTTGAATTTGTTGTTGTGAAAGCACATCAACAATCACTCGTTGACGGGCTTTGATAAAGAGTTCGCGAGCATGGGTTGGAATATCTTCAGCGGGAAACCGCAGCCCTAGCAAAGAGGGAAGGCGATTGTCCCGAATAGATTCAGCAATCACTTCGCCACTGTCATCAGCAGCAAATTGGTAGATTTTGACGCGATCTACCCCTAAAAAGGCACGGATTTCTTGTACAGTGGTCGTCAAAATCTCTTGCAGCTCCAAAGAGCAGCGGATTTTAGTAGAAATGCGGTTAAGCAAATCTTCTCGCTCCAGGACTTGCTCCCGGAGAAGAACCTTTTTTCGACGAGCCATCACGTTACTCCCAGCCCAAATGACCGTATAAAATTTGCCGCACTATCTGCCCTCAGCGCCACAGCGCAGAAGTGATAGTCTACGATCCTAGATTAGACGGGTTAATTACGCTTAACCTCGGCATTCTTGCGAGTTTATTAGTTTTTTTACAAAAATTTATGCTGAATAACATAGGTATTAGTTCAGATTCAGGAGCAAAATCAACGGATGCGATCGCGCCCATTCTCGCACCTCTACTCGGTGAGGGGGGATTCTGCTTGTGGGATCTTAGTGCCGAAACGCGATCGCCAATTACTCAAGCGTTGGGAACTAATCCCTCTCTTAGCGGCATCGCCTACCCCTGTACTGTTGCTGAACTTGCCGATATTATCACCCACAGCGATCGCCATGGGTGGGGTATCCTCCCCTATGGCAGTGGTAGTAAGCTAAATTGGGGCGGAATCGGAAAAAATATTCAGCTGGCGATCAGCACCCAACGCCTCAACCAAATTGTTGACCATGCGGTTGGAGATCTAACCGTTACCGTGGAAGCCGGAGTGAAATTCAGCGATTTGCAAGCCACTCTCGCCCCGACCGGTCAGTTTCTCCCCCTCGATCCAGCCTATCCCCAAGAGGCGACGATTGGCGGCATCATTGCCACAGCAGATACGGGTTCATTGCGTCACCGCTATGGTGGGGTGCGGGACTTATTATTAGGAATTACTTTTGTCCGTGCTGATGGGCAAATTGCCAAAGCCGGGGGTAGGGTTGTCAAAAATGTAGCGGGTTACGACTTAATGAAGTTGTTTACCGGTTCCTATGGCAGCCTGGGGATACTAACAGAAGTCACCCTGCGGGTTTACCCCATCCCAGAAGCCTCAGGAACCGTTGTACTAACAGGAAGAGTAGAAGCGATCGCCAGTATCACCAAAACCCTCCTTGCTTCTTCCCTGACCCCCCACGCCGCCGATTTACTCTCTCCCGCCGTTGTCGCCCAGCTCGGTATTGGGGAAGGGATGGGTTTATGCGTGCGTTTTCAAAGCATTACAGACAGCGTCAAACAACAAGCCGCCCAAACCCTGGAAATGGGAACGCAACTAGGCTTGCAAGGCAATCTCTACTTAGAAGATGACGCTCATCTATGGCAACGATTACCCGAACCAATCTTCGCCGCCTCCCATAAACCCGCAATTATTTGCAAAATAGGAGTATCCCTGACTGCCGCGACTACTACTCTCACCCAGCTAGAAGCTCTCACATCTGGGCCGACAATCGGTTTAATTCACGCCGGGAGTGGATTAGGGCTATTGCGGCTTGAGCCAACAGTTAGTGCCGACACGATTTTACAAATGCGACAAATTTGTCAAGAACATAACGGTTTTCTCACGGTTTTGGAAGCTCCCATCTCCTTAAAGGAACAATTAGATGTCTGGGGATACAGCGGCAACGCCTTAGAACTGATGCGGGGTATTAAACAAAAATTTGATCCGAAATCCCTTTTAAGTTCTCACCGCTTTGTAGGCGGTATCTAAAAAACACTAAAGACCCATTAAAAAACTTTCGATTAATATGCAGACTTCTCCTCCCACGCCTAATTCTGTTCCTCCTCAAAATCATGCCCTTGAGGGAAAAGACTCATTCCCCTTCCCCACCTTTGACGCAGATTCTCCCCCCAATCCCAATCTCATCGACACTTGCGTCCATTGTGGCTTTTGTCTTGCCACCTGTCCGAGTTACCGTGTCATTGGCAAAGAAACCGATTCTCCCAGAGGTCGTATCTACTTAATGGACGCGGTAAATGAAGGAAAAATTCCCCTATCTGATGCCACTGTGGAACACTTTGACACCTGCTTGGGGTGTCTTGCCTGCGTCACCGCCTGCCCTTCCGGGGTACAGTACGACAAGCTAATTGCCGCCACTCGTCCGCAAGTTGAGCGCAACCATCGCCGCAGCTTACCCGATCGGCTTTACCGACAACTGATATTTTCTCTATTTCCCTACCCTAACCGCCTGCGAGTGCTGCTAGTCCCCTTGCTGTTCTACCAAAAACTTGGGATGCAGAAACTCGTCCGCGCTACGGGTTTACTAAAACGCCTCTCTCCCCGCTTGGCAGGTATGGAGGGGAATCTACCGACACTCACTCTCGATACCTTCCAGGAAAAACTCCCCGAAATCATTCCCGCCGAAGGTAAACAGCGCTATCGGGTGGGTGTGATTTTAGGCTGTGTGCAGCGATTATTTTTCTCTGGAATCAATGAAGCCACTGTGCGGGTACTGACTGCCAACGGTTGCCAAGTCGTCATTCCCCGAACGCAAGGCTGCTGTGCGGCACTGCCAGAACACCAAGGGCAACACGAACAAGCCCAAGCCTTAGCCAGACAGATGATTGATAGCTTTGAGGGCACAGGAGTTGATGCGGTGATTATCAATGCCGCAGGTTGCGGTCACACTCTAAAAGAATACGGTCATATTTTGGCAGATGACCCAGAGTATCGGGAAAAAGCCCAAGACTTTGCCGCCAAAGTTAAAGATGCCCAAGAGTTTTTGGCGGAGGTAGGACTGACGGCGAAGCTTTCACCCCTGACTGATGAACCCCTAACACTGGTTTATCAAGATGCCTGTCACCTCTTGCACGGACAAAAAATCAGCGTGCAACCGCGCCAACTCTTGCGGCAGATTCCCAACGTTAAGCTACGAGAACCCATTGATGCCGCATTATGTTGTGGTAGTGCAGGGGTTTACAACATGCTGCAACCAGAAGTAGCCGATGAGTTAGGGCAGCAAAAAGTTGATAATCTCCTTGGTACTGGGGCGCAGTTAATCGCCTCTGCAAATCCAGGTTGTACTCTGCAAATTACTAAGCATTTGCGGCTACAAGGCAAGGAGGTGGCAATTAAGCACCCGATGGAGTTGTTGGATTGCTCTACTCGCGGAGTGAAGCTTTAAAAATTGTCAGGATTGAGTATCTAGCTTCACTCCGAATATATTGCTACAGATCAGATCTCTAACTTCTTAAAGAAGTCGCGGATCTCGCCTTCACGAATCATTGAGGATTGCGATATCTTCAAACAAATTGGTGAGTAAATTCACACATCAAATCAACTCTTCCTTTGCGGAGGATGGCTGGATCTAATCGTTCAGTAGTATTGCAAGTCATCAACACCACCAACTTCTGCCGCGCTTGAGTCTCTGCATCAACTATGCTTTGATGCAACGTTCCATCTAGCAAGCTGAGGATATGCTCAGTCTTACTATTGTGCTGGGCAGGGAGACTCGCGCGGTTTTGTGCCAAATTATCTGCTTCATTAATGATCAGGCAAACTCGCTCTAGATAACTGGGAGGAACAAAATTTTCAACGGCATCATGATCCAAGATAAAAATTACGTAACCTAAGGGTACAAGAATTTCTTTGGCTACCGCTTGCGTCCATGCTGTTTTTCCAGTTCCGGGTTCTCCGCTGACTAATACCGCCAACTGCTCTTGTTCAAAAATTGCCTGTTGTACAGCATCTGTAAAGCTTTGAATATTAGCTGGAAACGAATGAATCGGAAATTGGCTCTTGACTTGCCCCACCCGGCTTTGATACCCACTGAGCATTAAGGCTAAGTTGTAGGTCGCTTTGCTAACTAGTGGTGCAATATCCTTAACCATCAAACTATAACGTCGCCGTCCTTGCTGCAAATTATCAATTTGCAGCCAAACTTGATGTTCTGACCAATGGGCATAAACTGTGCCAACAACTTCCAAACGTTCCCACGTTGAAAAACGTTCTCGTGGGTAATAGAAACTACGCTCCATATAGTACTGATTAATTAAATCGGGTTTGCCTAATAAATCTAGTACTTTGAAAATTGTAATTTCCTGAAATCGAGTCAGAACATAGTCAATAGGGATATTCTGGCGACTGACTAATTGCGTAACAGGTGTTTGTACCTCCAAAATATCTCCGTAGCGATGATCGGGGAACGGAGAATCAGGAGTAATATACGCCCAAAACTCATCTAGTTCGTAGCGGGTGTTTCCAGAGAAAACGCTCAATAAGTTTGCCCACCACGCATAGTGATTTCGACCGAGAGTATCAGCAAGATCGCTAGTGATGTCGAGAGTTTTCTGCATCAATTCTTGGGTGTCGTTGATAGCAAGATGGCAGAAAAATTCCCAATCAAGCTGCCGAGATAAAGGTCGCCATCCAGCTCCAAGTAGCCCTTTGTTCTGGGTATTGTTGCGTGCAGAATTATTACTTCCATAGCCGTTTTCGTAATAGTTTGAAGTCATGTTTTTTTTCTGGTATACTCCTGATATGCTGGCGCTATTTATGTGCTATCTGTGATTAAGCTTGTTTTGAAGGGATGAGGAAACCACGCCAGGACAGGCATTTGAGCCGTTTAGGGCAAGAAGCGATCGCCTTCCCCAGCCTTCTTCCCCTTCACACTACGGACAAGTATTTTGGTGGCACCTCATCCACTAGCCAGACACCGTTTTCTGAACAGTAGAAGGTGTAATCCTCTTCGTGCATGAGGGCGGCATCTACCGCTAGCACCACCGGATGCCCATGTCTTGCTCCCACTTTCCGGGCGGTTGCCATATCGCTACTGAGGTGAACGTGGTGCCGCGACATCTTACACAGCCCTTGTTTGAGAATTGCCTCAACTGCCCCGTGACCTGTGCCGTGATACAGCACGGGGAAAGGAACTACAGGCTCTAGTTGTAAATCCACCTCGACGCTATGCCCTTGATTGGCACGGATCAGGGTACCTGTGGTGTCGAAGGAAAAGCGCTGTTTGTCATTCTTCGCAACGACTTCCATCAGCTGGTCATGAGTCAGGGGAAAGTTGTATTTGGTACAGGCGGCGAGGAGGTCATCGACGGCAACCCAACCCCCAGGAGCCAGTTTTAAACCAATGCGCTCCGGCGAGTGCCGCAAATGCTTGCTGAGATATTTGCTGATTTTGACTAAGCCAGAGCGATTTATCATAGGGTTGAATGTTCCGAGTGCCTTCGCCGACCAGCGGGACTTGATCTTTGTTGAGGGCAGGGAAGCAAGGAATCAGGTTTTGCAAAGCACTACACCAAGAGTGGCGCTCCGTGACATTATAATAACGACCTTGAAACTGAAGGAAAATCAGGTTCGTACCTGATACAGCCATGACAAAACAAAGAGCTAACTTGAGCCGCTCTCTCTCTGTTTAAGTTCACTCTGAATTCACAGTAGAGATTTGCAACTTTGATTAACCCTGACGCTTTTATACTACATAAATACTACAATTGCGTCAAGAATCTGAGGGGAAGTTTTTGATTTTTAGGAAACTCTTGTAAGTCTTGCTCAACAGACATCTGAAGCGTTCTATCTATCTAATAACCAACAACCTTTGCCGCCGTACCTATCATTACACCCCTGAGGAGACAGAAGATTAATACTGATTCCTACTACAACGAACCACTACCTGGGGTTGGCTTGTTGGATGGCGACACCCTGACAACGGTTGCTCCCTGTTCTACTCATGGCGGGAGGCTGGGAAAAAGACAAGACAACCAACGTCGTCCAGTGGCGATTGATTTATTTGCCGGGGTAGGGGGCTTTTCCTTGGGAATCGAACAGGCGGGGTTTGATGTAGCGGTAGCGGTGGAAGAAGACCCAGTTCATGCGGCTGCCTATGCCTTCAATTTTGCCGATACTGAAGTGTGCTGTGCAGACATCACTACCTTGTCGGTGGAGGCAATCCGGAAGGCAGCGAGGGAATGGATAAGGGTAGGGTGGGGTGGGAGTGGCGATGACAGGATTGATTTAGTAATTGGTGGACCTCCCTGTCAAGGTTTTTCAATCATGGGCAAGCGTCAGCCTGATGATGCCCGAAACGAGTTGGTGTTTGAGTTCTGCCGTTTGGTAAAGGAACTGCAACCCCGTTATTTTGTGATGGAGAATGTTCCCGGCTTAGGTCAGAAAACGCACCTCCCAATTCTGAAGCAGCTAATTTGTGAGTTTCAATCAGCCGGGTATAACATTACTGAACCTGTAAAGGTTTTAAATGCAGCGGATTTTGGTGTGCCGCAGAATCGACGACGGCTGTTTTTGCTGGGCAGTAGGATGGGGGAAACGCCGTTGGTTTATCCACAGGCGGTGGAGTCTGGACGGGTAACAGTGAAGGAGGCGATCGCGGATTTACCCAATTTAGATGATTTTCCGGAACTATTAAAGACCGATTCCCTGCCACTCACCGACTCCCAACTCCGGCACATGCAGGCAACAGCTAGCCGTTACGTAAAAAAACTGCGATCGCTAGAAGCAGATGATGACAACCTTGCCTATCGCCGCCAGTGGAATCAGCAAATTATCACAGGCGCAATGCGAACCACCCACAGGATCACCTCAATTGAGCGCTTTGCAATCATGCACCCCGGACAGTTAGACCCCATCAGTCGCCTGCGACGGCTAGATTGGGATAAATGCTGCCACACCCTACGCGCCGGAACAGGTATAAATCGCGGTAGCCACACCTCACCCCGTCCGATTCATCCCCAATACCCCAGAGTAATTTCTGTCCGCGAGGCAGCACGCTTACATTCTTTCCCGGATTGGTTCCGCTTTCACGTCACCAAGTGGCACGGATTCCGGCAAGTTGGTAATTCTGTACCGCCGTTACTTGGACGAGCCTTGGGGAAACAAGTGATGGCAGCGTTAAATGTTGAGCCACCTACGCCCAGCGGGTTTTTAGAATTGGGAGATCCTCAGTTTTTGCGCTGGACGCGATCGCCCTCGGCTAAATATTGGCAAACAAAATATCCAAATACCGACAATTATTAACTTCTTAACTAGCAAATTGTACTAAAATCTAAAATTTTTTCTGCGTTAAAAGCAGCAGAACCTAACAGCTTTTTAAGAAGGTGAAAGAACTAAATTAAACGAGCCATAAAGACGCAAAAAGATTTTACAGAGCGGTTTCCAGGTTGTTCCGTCTGACAGAGGTCGATAGATAGTCTTTGGCTCGATCATGTTTTTATAGGCAGAGAATATAGGATTTAGGCTGAAATATTAAGATGGATATATTATTAAGCATTTGTATTGGTATTGGGCTGAGTGCCGCTTGTGGTTTTCGGATATTTGTGCCGCCACTGGTGATGAGTATTGCGGCAATGTATGGACATCTACCACTGTCGTCGGACTTTGACTGGATCGGGACTTATCCAGCACTGATAGCATTTGCTATAGCAACGGCTGTGGAAATCGGCGCTTATTACATTCCCTGGATTGATAACATACTGGATGCAGTTTCGACACCAACAGCGATCGCTGTTGGTACATTGATCGCCAAGGCGTTGCTTCCCGATAGCGATCCTCTAGTGCATTGGACAGTGGCGGTATTCGCTGGCGGTGGTTCGGCGGGAATCGTACAAGCCTTTACGGGAATTACCCGTCTCTCTTCAACGGCTCTCACGGGTGGCATTGGCAATGCCCTTGTTTCTACGATTGAAGCAGGCTCCTCCATTACGTTATCGATTCTCGCGATCGTTGTGCCTGTTTTTGCAGCCGTTTTGGTGGCGGTTTTACTGGTGTTTATTTTGCGTATTGTTGTGCGGAAGGGCTGGAAGTCGTTATTACCACTAAACGAGTCACAGCCTAGTTCTCTTGAACAATAAAAAGCCTGTTTGGGTGATGCAGTAGCTCTCACAATGCGATCGCCTCACCCAAAGCAACGGTAGCACCATAACAGAAGTCGCTAAAGCGATCGCCAAGATTTCTTCAAAGCTTGAGCGTTAAGTAGACTGAGGCAGCATTAAGGCGCAATTAGCCGCAAGTCTTGAGTTGGTGAATAACAAGAGACTTTCATCCCAGAGATGAAGCTTTAATCGTTAGTTGTGGGCTGCTCTGGTTCCAAGTCATCGGCATCCGAGGTGGGGTTGTTCATTTCCTCCTTAAAGCCACGTAAGGTCTTACCCAACGCCCTGCCCATTTCGGGAATTTTCTTAGGCCCAAAAACCAAAAGAGCAATAACCGTAACAACACCGAGTTCCGGTAATCCTAAACCAAACATACTAGTCTCCTGTTTTAAATTCGCTTTCTACAACTATAGACAGCCAGAGGTATTTGCGGAGAGCAGTCTTCTCATACCCAGTTGCCGTTAAAGGTAGTACAGGTTCCTCCCCCTGCTTTTGTGGGCTGACTCTGCTCAGAAAGGGGCTGTAAGCCTCTTGAGCATTAGCCTGACCAAGCAGAGATTGTGCAATCCCTAGATAGTTCTTCGAGTTCTACATCTTTGTTAGATTCAACAAATGTCACAGAGCATATTCCAACAAAGGAACTCAGAGAACTATTTCAATCACAGATTGCTGATTCTTGCTCTGAAGACACCTTAGAACAACTGATTCAGTTGAGCCATCAGATTATTCATAAAGTAGTACTCCAACCTCGACACACGTGGTCTAAGCCGATATAGATGCTGCGAGGTGAAACACAGATTTACATCGCTGACCTTACGCAAGCTCTTACCTAAAGAATTTTTGGGCGACCTCCTTCTCACTCATACTTGTGCGATTTTTCAAACTTTCCCTATACATCTTCTGTTGTTGTTGATACTGATCTCCAATACGGGCAGCAGAATATGTTAGATAAATATGTCGTCGCTGACTCAATGATTGATTTTCACCACTTCTATGAGGACAAAGGCTGTGAAATACGACAGCATCGCCGGGATGTAGAGCGATTAACTCACCTTGACTTATCCTCAGTTGTGAGAATTCCCATGAGAAAATGCTCCTTTCCTCTCCTATCGGAGTTAGAAGTTGTTTATGGCATTCAGGAAAAAACTCAACCCCACCGTTGCTTATATCAGAATAGTCTAATGAGATTAGGACAGAACATAGATCATCTGCATTGAACTCTTGCCACCAAGCGTAATCTTGATGAAGAGAATAACCATTTTGCCTAGGTGGTTTAAATATTAGTTTATCTTTGAACAATAAAACCTCATCTTTTAGAATTTCACTTACAATCGAGATTATGTTCTTGCTACAGGTAAGCTTGCGAATTAGAGGTGAAATATCTATTGCCGGATCAAGCTTCTCAAAAAGTTTTTCACCAGTAGTAGTCTTTCTAAACCAAGATCTCCAGTTATCTTCATGAATAAGCTCTGGTATATTCAGCAATCGATCGCACTCTTCAGAAAAAATATTGACTTCTTCAGGTGTAAGCAGGTTTCGTATAATAACAAACCCACGAATAGAAAACTCAGAGGAATGTTTTGCCAACGCTTTAGGGTTGAATCTTTGAATCATTTCTTAACAAAAACAACAAAAAGAATTCCATTTTCACTATTTGCTAATCTCTATCAGTCCATGAGATTCCAACAAATCTAGAAACAACTTCGTATCACGTATAGCTGTCATGCGATCAACTTTAAAGCGTGTATAGACATTGTCTGCAATTATCGGCACATCCGGTTCAGTATCTAAATCTAAGAGATCCCAAATAAAAGCTGCAACCATTGTTAATTCAAATTCTTGTCCCTTGTGGCTCAAAGCTAAAACAACATCCTTACTAGCTAAGGTATTGAAATTAGGATCAACTAGTGCTGATGGTATATCAGGATATGATTCCAACTTATAGTGGCGATGGCATAAGACAGGTTTAACTTTTCTAATACACTGTTTGAGTTCAGGCTTTGTTTGCATGGACGATTCCCTTAGCTACTTGTTTTTGCATCAGCTTTTCAGTGTAAGGCTTTAATGGCATCTTCTCCCTATCAGAATTAATGGGCCATTGATTATCTTCTTTTCCAAAGCATTTATTAGGTTCTCTACGTCTCTCAGATAGTTCAGAAGAATTTAGCCAAACTTCTGATAACGTCTGCTTTAAAATATTCCCAATAGAATCTCCACTGTAGGGGCAGATAACTAGATCTCCATTGGGGCGTAATGTTAAAGTTGTATTGCCGCAGCTACAATTTTCTCCGCTTTCCGACCCATACATTGAGATTTTGACTTTACTTTTTTTCCTCGAATCATCTACACGAGCAATTAAATCTTCTAAAACATCTTGCTTGATAGAGAATCTATCTTTAAGCACTAATCCGTTACCAGCAGCCCGAAATAGCTTGAAATTTATTTCGGAAATCAGTTCTTGTTCTGCTAAACTCACAAATTCTGAGATGTATTCATGATTCTCGACTGTGATCGTAGTAGAAAAATGAACTTTAAGACCAACACGATTTGCAGATCTAATACCTTCAAGCACTCGTGAGTAACTCCCTGATTTATTTCGCAATTCATCGTGGTACTTAAGAAAAGGGCTATCGATACTGAATGAGAGGGTACCTAATCCAGCCTCTTTAAGTTTTTCAGCCATAGCAGTATCCACTAGCCAACCGTTAGTAGTTATATGCGTAAAAATGCCTGCCTCACTGAGTCGCTTTACAGTGTGTACAAGATCGGCACGAGTTAATGGCTCTCCACCTCCAAAGGCAACTTTAAATATTTGTGCATCAATCAGCTTCTCAACAATCAACTGATAGTCAACAACAGATAGGTCTTCTGGATAGCTAGGTGAACGACTATAGCAGTGATCACAATTGAAGTTGCAATTGTATGTGTAGTGCCAATTCACAAACCGAGGATGTTTGCTGAGCATAATTTTCCATTCTCATACAAGACTTAAAGAACGATTCTTACGGATTCGCTACGGAATTTACCACCACAACCATTTGTGGCTCAGCATATTCCCGACGGATATCTGGATCTAAACTTCTCTCAAAAGCACCTTCTACTCTGTATTGGGGAAATGCATCAGCAATAGTTTGAACTTGTTGACATTCTTCTGATGACACTAATTCCCTTACCAAGTTTTTGTGTTCATCACTATTGACTTTACCCAAAGCCAGTAGTTCTGGAGTAAGGGTGTAGATGTTGCCCTCACTATCTGAGATGACAAGTACCAACTCATTTCTTTCCGTACTCATTTTTAACCTCTTGATTTAATTTGAATGTGTACTCTCTATTGTTCTCTATCCACGTTATAGAGTGAAAAATCCGCGAAATATTAAAATATTACTTTACAGGCATCAATGAAAATATTGCACCCAGCCCGATAAGCGGTCTCAGCGGCTGGGGGGTGCCATGCTACACTAGAGGGTTACCAAGCACTAACAGTAGCTACCAGGCAGCTCAACTATAAATAAATGGAAAATAAATGGACAGAAAGTTTCAGCCTAAGATCCCATAGTGGATGAATAGGCAGAACGATTCGACATAAAGCCCCCAATTTAGTACTTAGGTAGATTATTTCTGCATAATATGCTACCCAAGCTGAATAGCCCAAATCTTTCCATATATTTTTAGATTCTCTACAGGGATAATAGTTATACGAGCTCAGTATATGCCAACTGTGTTGTCTAAGCAGGAAGCGATAACTGGTCATGAAACTTCTCTACGGTTATAGTTTTCGTCTGTTCAAACGGTTGCACTTGCAAATCAAGAATGTTGGCTCAATAATTTTCCATTCTGCGTCGCTCAGGTTGCTGGAGTATGCTATTTTTGCTTGAGTTTAATCCAGCATCCTCATAGATATCAAATGGATTCTATAAACCTGCACTGGGAGTGGCAGGGGCGTCCTGGAGAGTCGTTCCCTCGCTATCTTCAACCCTACATGCAACTGAATGACGTCATAGAGATCTGACAACCTCTCTTATAGCCGGAACAAGAATATAAAAGAAATTATTCATTTTGTGTGCGTCTGTTGATGTAGCGAGGTAGCGTAAGAATATAGCTAATAAAGATGAGAGGTTTATGACTGCCCACGATTTGTTGATGTTGGTAGTATTACTTGTTCCAGGGCTGTTGCTTTCGGTGCTGATTATGCTTTCGTTTGCGGCTGGCGGCTAAAGAACACAGATTAACCAAGACAGCCTAAAATCCCGCTCTCCGGTCGTCTTAAACCTTAACTTCATGGTGTTATTCTGTGAGGGCGGCGTTGACGCTGCTAGCACCTATCGGGCGTCTTAAGGCACCCACCTCACATTAAAAGCAGGGAAACGCTACATTCCCTGCTTTTTTATCTACGGTTTACGTACTTAGACGAGATGACTTGGCATCATGGAGATTCCCCCTAGCCTCCCTTGAAAAATAGGGGAACTGGCTCAAAGTCCCCATGTTGATGCTTCCTGACTCAGAGGAACTGGACATATCCCAGCATGGCTTTTTTATAGGGAGTTCCCGGTCTCCAGAATATTTAGGCAGAAGCTCTTGATTGCAGCTACAAGCTTCCCCCGCAATCGGTTAAATCGGCTGGGTAGGGGGTGAGCAAGTTAGAGGTTTACTGGTCTTTTGGTTTAGGAGAACTAGTAGAGTTTTCACCAGAACGGGGCTGGCGATGCATGGATACTGAGTCTACTAACGTGCCTTCTAATTGCATCCGTTGTTCCATTTGACGCAAGAAATAGCCAGTCATCATAGCGCTTGCTAGCAACCCGGCTAGATTTTCCCGGTCAGTGGTAATTTGCACATTGAAATGCTCCGAGGGCAGCATCCCTACCAGTCCTTGAACATTTTGAGAAATGATTTGTTGAATCTCAGGACTCGCTGATTTAGCAACCCGCGCCAAAACTTCTGGCGGCTGGTGCTGAAGATATTTCAGAAGCTGATTAGATTGATCTTCTTCTGGGTCGGAGCTGAGAAAGTCAGAATTAAACACCATTAAAATTGTTGAGGTTTGACTTCTTAGTTTCTACTCTAAACGATTGCGCTCAAAGCCCGCGTCTACCTGAACAAATAAGTTCTATTTCTTTAGAGAGAAATTTGCGATAAAAATTAGTTGCTGGGAAGCCTTGGCTGGTGTGGGGTCAAGACTCAGACTTTTGTGGCACAAGTTGGTCGATTTCAAAATGTTGATGGAATTTTTCTGTCACTTGTAACAGGTAGGAACGCCCTTCAGTCGGGCGGCGTCGGCGGATAAACCCCTGAGTGACAAGTTCCTGTACATGCTGATAGGCACCGCTTCCCCGCAGATTGACTAAGTCAGATTGGGTGATGGTGTTATGAAGCGCGATCGCCGCTAATGTCCGTAAGGCACCTATACCCAATTCAGATGGCAGTAAATTCTGCATCAAGTCCTGAAATGTTGCCCGCAGTTGTAAGCTATAGCCAGCAGGTGTCTCTACAACTTCCAGGGCACTATCTCGACGCGAATAATCTGTCATTAGTTCAATTAAGGCATCTTCAGCCTCTTCACGACTGCACCCCCCATATTCAGCGATCGCCGGAATTGAGAGGGGCTGACCTTTGAGATAAAGAATTGCTTCAATTTGCGTAGCTAAACGAGGCATTTGTTAGTCCTGAGTCGGTGAGTCTGTGAGTCCTAAGTAGGGGAGATGGGGAGCGGGGGAGTGGGGGAGCAGGCTTCGACGTGAGACTTCGGCGTGAGCGCTCAGTCGAACGCTCAGCCGAACGGGAGATGAGGAGAACCAATAATCTCATTCATCCTTCATACTTCACCCTTCATCTTTCATACTTCACTCCTCATACTGAATCTGGGCAACACCTTCGTTTTGTGCCATTTCTTCTAAAGTTTGCCAGCCTGCTTGCCACAACGCCCCATCTTTGAGCTGATTGGCATTAAGCCAGAACCGAACCTTGGGATCGCAGGAAGCAACCATTTCGGCAAAGACCCATTTCCCCTCATTCTTGCGATTAACCGCTTGAAAGTGTCGCCATCCCCATGTTTTTTGCTGGGCTGTCCATTTTGAACCAACCAAATGGGGAAACTTCTGCTTTTTTGGCATTTTTAATTTGATGAACTATTGACTGACTCTCCACATCTCAAAGGCTGACAATGGAGCGTTATGAAAGCTTACAACTGACGCTTAGGTCGCGACAAAAGGCGTGCGGCTAGGACACCGCCGAGGAAGCCACACAAATGCCCTTCCCAGGAAATCCCTCGCTGTAACGGTAAGACTCCCCAGATTAGCCCTCCGTAGAATACGCCTACCACAAGAGAAAGCAAAATGGAGGAGAAATTACGCTCAAAATAGCCGCGTAGGAGGAGAAAACCCAAGTAACCAAAAACCACCCCACTTACGCCAATATGGACGCCACTTGCGCCAAATAGCCAAACACCCAGCCCTCCAACAATGGCTGAGATGATCGTCACGATAAAAAAGTCCTTGGTTTCTCGCAGCATGACAAGCCAGCCGAGAGTGACAAAGGGAACAGTATTAGCGATTAGGTGAGCAAAACTGGCATGGAGAAACGGAGCAAACAGGATACCCCGTAACCCAATAACGTTGCGAGGGATGATACCAAATATGTCCAGCGATCGCTGAAGCACTACAATATCAATAATTTCCAAAATCCAAAAGACTGCAACAAATCCGCCTAAAATCTTGAGTTGCGTTTTAAATTCACGAGCGATCGCTTTGGTTTCCTGGCTACTCATTGCTGTGCCCTTGGAGTATCCCATTGTGTGTGTTGATTCCAGATTAACAACTTCTCCCTAAAGAATTAGTCAACCTGCATGTGGCAAACCTTGCTCAGGCTTGCCATCAACAACGATTCTCCATTCAAGTCAGTTACATTCAGCTATGCTTTACCCCCAAGTCAAAAGATGCTGTAGGGACGCAAAACCTTCGGGCGGTCAATTTGGCAGTTAAATTCAACATTTTTATATCCGGATACTTCGCCCTTTCATCCTGAATCAGCCTTCTAGGAGCATGTCACAATTGGATAGAAAGGCTTAAGAGTGAAGATGGGATGGGATGAGAGCCAGAATCGAGAACGACGTTATTTTCCTCAATAACCAAGACGTACCAGAGTTTAAAAAAGGCGGCTCTGTAGTCCGAAATAGTTACTTTTGGGCATTGCGCTCTATTGCAGGTCAAGCTCCCCGTTATCGGGATTGGGAATACGAAAAAGAAGTATGGCTAGCCATGACGCGAATGCTACTGGCTTTTGCTGAATCTGGCTATCTGGGACTCAGCGAGACAATACTAGAGTTTCCCCTTTCCCAACCAGAAATACCCGCCGTCTTGCGCTCTGTCTCGACTTGGGAGAGCGAGGAAGAACGGAGTTCTGAGTCCTGAGTCCTGAGTAGGGAAGAAAGTATGAAGTATGAAATATGAAGTATGAAGGGTAAGAGGTAAAACATTCTCCTCTGCACCCCTGCACCCCTGCACCCCTGCACCCCTGCACCCCGTTCGGCTGAGCTTACGTCGAAGCCTGCTCCCCGGCACCCCGGCACCCCGGCACCCCGGCACCCCTAGCCAGGACTCAACTACTCGCTGACTAAAGAAAAATCTCTCTTGAAGATGAAGTAAAAGAGTGTCAGGCTATGAGTGCGATACCATCCAAAGGTAGTCAGCATTACATTGAAGTCAGTTATGGAGCCAGACTCTTTACCGACAGAGGTGATTTTGACGCATCCGCGTCAGACCCTCGGCAAAGTCCAACTTGATTGGACTCCTCAACCCGGTCACTATCTAGAACTGAAGGGTCAAACTTATGCCGTTTTAGAGCGTCGCCACCGTTATCAATTAAAGTCAGGACGTTACCGATTACAAAAAATTGCTCTATACGTGCAGTCTGCTCAACAACCAACGGAAAAAAGCATAATCGAAGGGCGCTGGGTTATTGGAGATGCTAGTTGTCGATTTAATGCTCGTTCAGAAATCCTTCGCTGTGCCGTGAATCCAGAAGGGCCCTGTGCTGAATGTCGGCTATATGAACAAATCTCAGTTGATGAGTCTTGAGTTTTCAGGGAAATCTCGATCAGGGGTTGGTGATTCGCTAATTGCTGAGGTTCAATACTCAATACTCTCCAATGTCTCTCCTACAGCTACGCGCATCCCATTCACAAAATCCCAACCATTTTGAACTCGTTTACCTGCTAGCTGTACCTCGCGTAAGAGCAACAGCCCTTCTCCCGTTTGCACAATCGGGCCTATCCCTTTAGCCAGGCTGACCACTGTTGCTGGGCTTGCCGAACTATCAGACACAGAGGCAACCTCAGGCTCCAGGCTTTGCAAGTCTTGGGGTAACTGCGACCAATAAGGGGAGCCTACGAGAGGGGCTGTTGCAATGACTTTGAGCGTTTGACCTCGAAAGGAGGTGACACAGTTGGGGAAAAATCCTCTCACCTGATTGTGTAACTCCAGAGCGGAGCGCGACCAATCGAGACAATAATCTGGCTTGTTAATCAACGGTGCGTAGGTGGCTGCGGTATCAGCTTGCGGAATTGGTTGAATATCCTGGCGCTCTAACTTCAAGAGAGTATCGATTAACAAGTCAGCTCCCAAGGTTGTCAGCCTTTGCGCTAAATCATGAGCATTATCCAACAAATTTATTGGTGTATAGGCTTTGAGCAGCATTGCTCCTGTATCCATCCCCGCATCCATCCGCATTGTCGTGATGCCTGTTTGGGTCTCGCCGTTGTAGAGACACCACTGAATTGGGGCAGCGCCTCGATACTTGGGCAAAATTGAGCCGTGGACATTGATGCATCCGAATGGTGGGATATCGAGAATCTCTTGAGAGAGGATTTGTCCATAGGCGACGACAACGAAGACATCTGCTTTGGCTTGTTGCAGTTGAGCAATGGTTTGGGGATCTTTTTTTATCCGTCGTGGCTGCCAAATAGGGAGTTGATGCGCTAGGGCAATGCCTTTTACTGGGGAGGGAGTGAGCTTGTTTCCGCGTCCTCGACGCTTATCCGGTTGGGTAACAATGCCGAGAACGTCCATATCTGGATGCTCTAACAAGCGTTCCAAGGTCGGCACGGCAAATTGCGGGGTGCCAAAGAAGATTACTTTCATCGTGATTGGCGAACTGGCGATTAGGGATTAGCGATCGGGAAGATGTTCATCGCAAACAAGGGTTTAATTTATGAACCATGTTCCATTAGCAATGATTAATTGGCAACTGCAATTTCGATGCGGCGGTTACGTTGTTGGTTGGCGCTGGTGTCGTTGGGAACGATAGGACGAGTTTGACCGTAGCCAATGACGACCCAGCGGTATCCTTGACCTAAGGCGCGGGCTAAGTACTGTTCAACCGCTTTGGCACGGCGAAAGGACAATTCTCGGCTATTTTGAGGGTCTTCGCTATCAGTATGGGCAGCAATCCGGATGGTGCTGTTTTCAACGTTGCGGATGTCGGCGACGATTTTGTCTAAAATCAAGCCAGCTTCGGGGCGTAAAACGCTGTTTTCTTTAAATAAAACGTCGTTAGGAAGCGTTACTTTGAGGACGGTGTCGGACTCAGAGGTTGTGTTAGTAGCGCTGGGATTGTTGTTGCTAGTTGTGGTAAGGCCTTGCAACTGTAGGGAAACGCTTTGCAGCCGTTCCTCGATGGAGCGATTGGTGGCTTCTTGGCGATTGGTGTCAAGTTGGTTTTCTAAGGTGGTGGTGCGATCGCTTAATGCCTTTAATCGCGACTGTAACTGGTTGAGTTCGGTTTGCAACTGCTGTCGTTGTACGGGCGTCAGGGGCGGGAGCGAGCTACTTGTCTCACCAGGGGGGGCATTGACTAGGGTTGAGTCAACAGGAGCTTCATTGCTAAAACGTTCTGGCAGCCTGAGTATTAAAGGCTTACTGGGATTTGGGTGGGGGTAGAAGTTCGCAATCAAAATGCCCAAAATAATCGCGAGTCCACTCCCTACACCCAGGAGTAGCAGCCGGAAAATTAAAACGAGTATCCAAGGAGGTCTACTTTTTGGCTTGCCAGAGGAGGGATTGGGGGTTGTGCGTGCAGATTGGGTCACCGCTTTTCCTGAATTTCATCCAGACAATAGAAAGATAATAAAGATAACTGAGTACAGCCGATCCAAGATTTTGAGATGGGATCGTCAGAAACTGAACCCTTGATTGACTGAAGACTAGCATCAGTGAGCTTCAACTGACTTGATAATTTTCGTAAAAGAGTAAGTTGAAGGATTCTTAACTTGTTATACATAACATAAGGAATCTACTTTCTTGAGCGTTGCTCCTCACACAAGGAATGCCGTCTAGCAACCTCACCGCCAGCCAATCAATGTTCAAACGAAGATTCTTCTCAGGATGGTATGCTACCCAAGCCTACTTACTCCTTCTTGTCGCTGCAACGCTCATAGCTTCTAGCTCGTCAGTTCACGGTGAATCAACGAGCTTGTCATCTATGGACGCAACTTCGTCAACGGTGCCATCTTCCCCATCGTCCCTTGAAGTGCCTGAAGCTGTCCCCGATATGAATCAACCCTCAGTGCAGATCGATCCGCTTGATAGTCCTCATCCCATTCCCTGGAATTGGGTGATGGCGACCCATGCTGAACTTAGTGCTAGTGCAAGTTCTGGTTCGCGCTACTACCGTTCTGAGTCTTTAATTTCTCCTGATGGTCAGTACGCAGCTTACAGCCGAATTAAGATGCAGTCGCAACCGGAACTGTATCGCAGCCGTGTAAGTAGCGTCATGTTTCTGGAAAACTTGCACACGGGAGACTTACATACCATTACTGCGGCTTCACCCCTGGCAGATAATCCCCTAGACACGACTGAAGAGGGAGATATGCCAGGGACGATCGCAATTTTGATTCCTGTCTCCTGGTCACAAAGTAGCGATCGCATTTTAGCCCGACAGTTTGAAGGGATGTTCAGCACGTCCGATGCCTCAGATTACGCAGTCATCTGGGATCGTCACCAAAATCGTACCAACACGATTTCCCCCAATCGGGTGCAGTACACCAATGCTGTGTTACTCGGTTGGAGTCCCACCAATCCCGATCAGGTTCTCTTTCGAGCTGGTAATTTAGGAGATGAACGCTGGCCTGTGTGGGCGGTCAATCTTGAGGGTCATACTGCCATTGCCACAGATGAAGAACCGATCGTTTTTGGTAAGTTCGTCAATCATATCTGGGCAGGCCCCCAGGCGCGTTGGTAAATGGTCTCTATCCCAATAGGGGCATAAAGTTTTATGCCCCTATTGGATATTCAACTGTTAAAAATCAGCGTTTGAGATAGCGTCCTGCTAACTGCATCGCGTCAGCAATATCTACCTCACCATCACCATTGGCATCCAAGAAGGAATCCAAAACAGAATTTGACCCTTGGGGATTTTGGGTACTGGCTCCAGTCTGCAAGAAATTCAGCACCAACGGTACCAAAACGGGCAACATCGATTGTATCGTTCCAGCGTTTAGCCCAGTTCTGGATGTTCCTTCTTGAACGAGTTGCTGGAGTTGAGGGGTGCTAAACAGTGACTGGACAGCTTGGGTGCTGGGCTGAGTGCCGCTGTACTGGTTAACAAAAGATTGCGCCTGCTGACCGCCCTCATGCGATCGCTTTTGCTGTAACGAATTGCGAGCATATTTACCGACAATTGACATTAGCGACTGCACTGTCGAGGGGTCGGTGTGGGAATTATTACTTAACATTTGAACCGTACTGAGGATGCTACCCAGTTGGCTAGAACTAGCTTGCTGAGAGGGGTTATCAATTGCGCCTAAAATCTGATCGAAGAGTCCCATAGTTTTTTATTGCTTACTTACTGCTGTTGAATATCTCACACCCCTCCACGAGCTTACCTCTAGCCAGCAGCAGAAAGTTGGGCAACAAAGCTAATCCTTAGGAAGATGAGGCAAAAGGGGGTGTTGAAAACAGACAATGGGCAACTGACCTAAAATGTGAACAAAAAGCCCCCATCTTTACATGCCTCTGTCACGTTTGTTGACGCTCGTTTTAGGAATTAGCCTGATTCTAGGGCTAATGCTGTGGCTGATTAACTCTATCTATCAGCTCTATTGGCAGATTTCCTTTACAGCACCACTGCTTGCCTATGTGTTGGTGTTATTGCTGATTGTCCTGCTAGGAATTTTGATCTGGGCATTTATTTACTACCTAGGGCTATTTAGGCGTTCCCCAAGATCATCACGGCGGCGGCAAACACCGAAGGTACCTGTCGAGAAAACCGAGGCAGCAGAAGAAACCCTAAAAGCAATACGGCGACAGGTGACGCAGATTCAAGATCAAGTAGCACGACAGGCGTTACTCAGCCGTTCGCGGGAAATTGAGTCGATTTTGTCCCGTGGGGAACTACGGGTGGTAGTATTTGGCACAGGTTCCGCCGGGAAAACTTCCCTGGTGAATGCCTTGATTGGGCGGATGGTGGGACAGGTAGGTGCGCCGATGGGAACAACGGCGGTGGGGGAAACCTATAGCTTGCAACTCAAGGGGCTAAATCGCGAGATTTTGGTGACTGATACTCCAGGGATTTTAGAAGCCGGGGTAGCCGGAACGGAGCGCGAACAAATGGCACGGCAGCTGGCAACGAAAGCGGATTTGCTGCTTTTTGTGGTAGATAATGACCTGCGGCAGTCGGAATATGAACCGTTGCGTCGGTTAGCAGAGATTGGCAAGCGCAGTCTTTTGGTTTTGAACAAAACTGACCTCTACACTGACACTGATAAAGAAACGATCTTGGCACGGTTGCGGCAGCGGGTAGGGAGTTTTATTGCTGCCTCAGATGTGGTGGCGATCGCCGCTAACCCCCGACCTGCCAAACTGGAAACAGGGGAAACTCTTCAACCTGACCCTGAGGTAATGCCCCTAATCCGTAGACTGGCAGCAGTTCTGCGCTCAGAAGGGGAAGATTTGGTTGCCGATAACATTTTGCTGCAATCTCAGCGCTTAGGGGAAGAAGCACGGTACTTATTGGACGGGCAGCGTCGGCGACAGGCGGAGAAAGTCGTTGAGCGCTTTCAGTGGATTGGGGCGGGGGTAATTTCTGTTACGCCCTTACCTGTAGTGGACTTACTGGCAACGGTGGCGGTGAATGCTCAGATGGTCGTGGAAATTGGTAAAATCTACGGCTGCGACCTAAATATGGAGCGCGGGAGAGAATTAGCGCTTTCTTTGGGTAAGACCCTTGCTAGTTTGGGAATTGTTAAAGGGGCAATTCAGCTTTTAACTACAGCGTTGCAGCTCAACATCGCTACCTATTTAATTGGCAAAGCCATCCAAGGCGTGACGGCTGCCTATCTAACACGAATTGCTGGGAGAAGTTTTATTGAATACTTCCGCCACGATCAAGATTGGGGAGATGGCGGAATGGCGGAAGTGGTACAGCAACAGTTTCAACTAAATCGTAAAGATGAGTTTATCAAGGTATTTGTTCAAGAAGCGATCGCACGGGTTGTAAACCCCCTTAAAAATACTTCAGAATCAGAGATAGAATCTGAGTCGGAGCAACATCGTTCTGAGTAGTAACCACTTCGGAGAAACACTTATTTTTAAATCTATGGTAACTCCTAGCAAAGTTCTTGCTGAAAAAGCTGATTTTATCTTTAAAGAATGGAAGGAAAAGGTTCGTAAAGACCGGAAAATTCAAAGCTCAAAAGATTTGCCCGACACTGCTTTAGGAAACTCGATGCCTGAGCTTCTTAAAAGCATGGTAACGGCACTTGATTCCTCAGATGATGATGATTTTGAGGTGATTGCCAAGGCAAGTCTAGAGCATGGTCGGCTGCGAGCAGCACAAGGATACAACGCCGCCGAGATTGCCCGCGAATATAGTTTACTTCGGCAGGTTATTTTTTCTGCTTTAGAACCAGACTTTATCAAAGATGAAAATCAAGTCCAAACTCGTACTTTTTTCCTAATTAATGCTGTGATTGATGAAGCGATCGCTATGTGCTTCAATCAATTTGTGGAAGAGCAAACTCAAGAACTTAATCATGTTCAAAACCAACTAAAACTGACTAATCAAGAACTCACGCGCTTACTCCGGGGCAACCAAGAGAGCTTCTCCTACCTCGCTCATGAGCTAAAAACACCGCTAAACTCAATCATGGGTTATTCTGAGTTGCTGTTGCGTCAGCAGCAAAAAAATACCTCAGAAGCTCCTAAAAGTAGCACCCATATCGAACGCTTGCTGCGCTCAAGCCGCCAGTTACTGCGTCTGGTGAATGATTGTCTAGAATTATCCCGTTACGATGCTGGAAAAATTGAGCTGCGCCTTGCTTCTATAGCGGTTGTTCCTATTATTAAAAGCGCCGTCGAGATGATCGAACCGCTAGCTCAGGAAAAAAATTTACACATAGAAGTAGATTTCCAAGAAGCTCCAGGCGAAGTTATGACCGACGCTTTTCGATTGCAACAAATTGTCACCAATCTTCTTAGTAATGCGGTTCGTTATACCGATACAGGCTCTATTAAAGTTCACTGCGCCACCCTACCCGACCAAAATTGGCTCATCACAGTTCGCGATACGGGAATTGGAATTGCCCCAGAAGCTCAAAAATATATTTTTGAGCCTTTTTCGCAGCCTTTCGCCGGATCTAAGCAAGCCAGAGCCGGGAGTACCGGACTAGGGCTAGCTATTGTTTCTCGGTTAACTAACCTTTTAAAGGGTGAAATAACTTTAACTTCTACCCTGGGAGAAGGCTCAGTTTTCACAGTCACTTTTCCCGTTAACCTGACAATTAATGACCAGAAAGCAGGAATAATAAAAGACGAAAAGTGAAAGCCCCTCTTTTTAAATTAAGATAAGTTCTCAAGTGCCCTGAAAGCACAGATTCCTTTAGTTTGATTGATTCTCCCGTATTTACTTATTATTTTTGAGTTGAAGTTAATGACGCGAAAAGTTATCCGGACTGGGAATGCACCAGCACCTGTAGGCCCCTATAACCAGGCGATCGCCGCTAGCGGTCAGATGATTTTTGCGGCAGGTCAAATTGCCCTCGATCCGGCAACGGGTGAGCTTGTTGGTACAGGCGATATTGCTCGACAAACCGAGCAGGTAATGGCAAATCTAGAGGCTGTGCTCGCCGCAGCGGGTGCTAAGTTTGGGGATGTGGTGAAAACTAGCGTTTTTCTCACGGATTTGAATGATTTTGCGGCGATGAACCAGGTTTATTCTCGGTACTTTGATAGTGCGACAGCTCCGGCGCGGGCTTGCGTACAGGTGGCTCGTTTACCCAAAGATGCCCTAGTTGAAATTGATTGCATTGCCCTAGCGGGTGACTCTACACCCGGCTCGGAGTCTGAATAATTTACTGATCCTGTTTGGGTTCGTACCAGACTTGGCGATAGATCAGTTCTAACTCACTGCCAACTTCAGAAAAATAGTCAACTTGCTGCGCTTGCAGGGTGATGAAGAGTCTGAAAAAGATCAGCGCCAGAATTGCTACTACCATACCCGTGGCAGTTGTAATCAGAGCTTCCCCGATCCCGGCGGCGGCTTTGGTGGCATCCGTTCCGGTGGTACTGCCGATTTGCAGACTGGAAAAGGTGGCAATCAATCCTGTAACTGTCCCTAGAAGTCCTAATAGGGGTGAAATAGCGACGATAGTTTCCAGGAGCTTCTCACCTCGGCGCATTTTGACAAATTCTTTGTCGCCTGCGGCTTCCATTGCCAGACGAAAGGTTTCTGGTGTGGGTTGCCGCAGTTTGAGGGGGGCAAGTAAAAAGCGACCAATAGGAAGGTCTTGAGCCTGGGAGGCGATCGCGGCGGATGAGCTGAGATCGACCTGTGCTGCTGCCAAAACCTCGTGAGCAATTTGGTCTTCCCGACTTAATAACTGATACCAAAACCAGCCCCGCTCCAGCGCACAGGCAAGGGTAATGATGGAAAGTCCTAAAAGTGGCCACATCACAGGGCCACCCTGAACAATCAAATCATAAAAACTCATAATTTTGTCGCTCCTACTCGTGCCCTCTTCTACCCAACATCCTATGGCTTGACTGCACTTGATGCCGTTGGCGCTTTGCCACTGGTTCAGCACCTGTTGAAGGCGATCGCTGGCAAGATGTTCCAGTCAGTTTGGCTAACGCGGTAAATAGGCAGATATAGGAGTGCTGTTTAACAAAGACGACGAGGGAACTACCATCACCTCTGCCCCCCAAACCCAGGTGTTGGGACACCATCCGTATTTTAAGAAACTGAGAGAGCGGAGGATTGGGCATCGCTTAATGTTGAGGAATCCATCGGGAACACTCGCAGGGCGTTATTGGCAATCGATAGTTGCACCCGCGCTCCAATTGGCAGCCTCGTCTCCGTTGTCGTTCGAGCCTGTAATTGGCGTCCAGAAGGCGTCCGTAGCTGATACTGGTACTCGCGACCGAGAAACTGTCGGTCTTGGATCACCACCTGAGAAGTATCATCTGGGTAGAGACTGATGCTTTCTGCGCGTAGCATCAATTCCGCTTTTTCAGCGTTCTCGGCTGTGGCAATTTGGTTTTTAGCCGTCCAGGAATCGAGGGCATCAAAGCAACCGATTTCTGTTTCCCAAAACCGCCCTTGACGACGGGCGGGGAGGAAATTCGCTTGCGTAACGAACTTTGCCACAAAGCGGGACGCGGGTTCGGTGTAAAGTTCTTCCGGGGTGCCCAACTGTTCCAGATAGCCTTTGTGCATAACGCCAACTTTGTCGGAGATGGCGAGAGCTTCTTCCTGATCGTGGGTAACAAAGATCGCGGAGGTGCCAATTTCCTTGAGGATGCTTCGCACTTCTTGGCGCAGCCGCAGACGCACTTGCACATCCAGATTACTCAAGGGTTCATCCAAGAGAATCAAGCTGGGTTGAGGTGCCAAGGCGCGGGCGAGGGCAACTCGCTGTTGTTGCCCACCAGAGAGTTCGTGGGGATAGCGTTTTTCTAATCCTGTTAATCCCACTAAGGCGATCGCTTCTGTGGTTCGTTCTTTGATCGAGGCGCTATTCTCCCGACTTTGCCGCTTTTTGAGACCAAAGGCAACATTTTCTGCAACGTCTAAATGGGGAAACAAGGCGTAGTCTTGAAAAACCATGCCCGTATCGCGCTGTTCTGGCGCTACCCAGCGATCGGGGCTAGCAACGATTCGTTCTCCTAACTTCACTGTTCCTGATTCCGGTCGTTCAAACCCCGCAACGATTCGTAAGAGGGTGGTTTTACCACAGCCAGAGGGGCCTAGTAATGCCAACAATTCTCCTTGATTTAGCGTCAGCGTTACATCAGCCACGGCGGGGGATGCCATTTGAGAGAAGTGTTTGGTGATGCCCTCTAAATGTAGAGTTGCTGGTTTGGTCATGAGCGGTAACAGGTTTTAAGGATGAGTGAATAAATAACGGTCAATTTGGTAGGGATTATTAGTCACACCAGCAGCGTTCCAACCAGCCCACTAGCCCCCAACGGGGTACGGTTATCTGTCTGACAACGCTCCAAACTTGCACCGCCGTTTTGACATCGTCAATTTGGACAGTTAACGGCTGATTTGAACCACATTGACAGGAAATAGAGAGTTCTTGCAGGCGTCGGTAGACTTGCCAGCGGTCTACCCAGTCCACTTCGATCGTTTGTTTGGTTTCAGATTGGAAGCTGGATGGATTCATTTGCCTCAAAAGATGCAATTATCTATCATTAGTGATGGCGGTGATGTTACAGAAGAGTTTGGAACCACAATCCTATCCTCTGCCTTCAAGAAGCCTGACTCACTACAATAGATATAAACTAAATGCCAACAATTCTCAACTAAACCGGAACAAAATCTGAAGAAAATCTCAAAAGCTGAGTGTTCCTAATGAGAACGGCAGCCGTCTAATTGACGACCTCGACAAGGGTTGAGGTTTATTTTGTGCTGAATAGTGATGGGAGTGCTAGACTTACGGGTAGCAATAATTGCTGCTTAATGAGAGGAACACAACCATGGCTGAAACTCAGGGTTTATTACGGAATTTCGGCGAAGTTTATGATAATCCCATCCTGCTGGAGCACACGGTTACCGCCCCAGTTTGTGAAGGTTTAAACGCCGTACTCGCCAGTTTCCAAGCACTCTACCTGCAATACCAAAAACATCATTTTGTTGTTGAAGGCTCAGAATTTTATTCCCTACACGAATTCTTTAGCGAAAGCTACGAACAAGTGCAAGAGCATGTTCATGAAATTGGCGAACGCTTAGATGGGCTGGGTGGCGTTCCGGCGGCGAGTTTTACCAAGTTGGCTGAATTATGCTGCTGGGAGCAAGAAGCGGATGGTGTTTTCCCAGCTCGTCAGATGCTAGAGCACGATTTAGGGGCGGAACAAGCAATTATTCAGCTAATTCGTCGTCAAGCTGGACAAGCGGAAAGTTTAGGCGATCGCGCTACTCGCTACCTTTACGAAACAATCCTGATCAAAACTGAAGAAAGAGCCTACCACATTGGTCACTTCCTGGCTCATGACAGCTTGACTCTAGGATTTGTCTCAACATCCAAAAACTAGTGGTATAGCAAAGTCGGTGAGTCGGTGAGTTTAAGATTCAACCAGCACTTGCTTTTAGAGAATCAGGAATGTCCTAACCTATGTGGCGATTGCTATAGTTGAAATCTAAGTAGAATCTATCCTCCGGGAACTGAGCGCTGTTCCAAAAACAGTTAAGGGAACGAACAAATTTAATCTGTTCGTTCCCTTGTTTTGTGGGAGGATTTTGCCTCAGGTATTCAACCAAACTGAATCCAACACCGAGAGCGTTCTTTGCATCGCGCCCATGGTGGGTTTAGCGCAACGTCACAAACTCTTCAGCGATGGTGGGATGAATCCCTACAGTAGAGTCAAAGTCTTTCTTGGTGGCTCCCATCTTAATCGCGATCGCAATTCCTTGAATCACTTCGGCGGCGTTTTCGCCAGCCATATGAGCACCAACCACTTTCCCGCTACCCTCTTCAACGACTAACTTCACCATCGTCCGCTCATCGCGATTGGCGAGACTGTAGTAGGTTGGCTTAAATTTGGCACGATAGCACTTCACCGCTTCACCCCATTGCTTCCGGGCTTCCGCTTCAGTCAAACCAACGCTTGCGCCTTCTGGAGTTGAAAAAACGGCACTTGGCACATTTTCATAACTCATTTTTCGGGAATTACCGCCAAACACCGTATCCGAAAACGCTCGACCTTCCTGAATTGCTACAGGCGTGAGATTGATGCGGTTAGTGCAATCGCCAACTGCATAAATATGCTCTTGGCTGGTACGACTATATTCATCAACAGCGATCGCATGTTGATCAATAGACTCGCAAGCTTCGCCATAACCCTTCTCTGGGGTGGATGGAGGAATAACTACAGATAAGTTTGAAAACGGTTGAATTTCTACTCCCGCATTCTCTAGCCCCAAGTTAGTGAGATTGGGTTGACGACCTGTAGCCGCAAGCACTACATCGGCGAGGACAGAGCGATTTTCACCGATCATCAGCTTCAGCCCTTCTGGGGTCTTTTCAATTCCTGTCGCTTCAGAGCCACTGAGAATATTGATCCCATGCTGTTGCATCCCATCTTGAATGGAAGACCGCAAATCGTCATCAAATCCTGCCAAAATCAAGTCTCGCCGGATAACCAACGTCACCTCGGAGCCTAAGCCGTTCATAATGCAGGCAAATTCTACACCAATGTAGCCGCCGCCAATGATGGCGATCCGCTGCGGTTGCTCCTGCAACTGAAACATCGCATCAGAGATGATGGCGTGTTCAATTCCTGGGATATCTGGCATCACCGGATGACCACCAACAGCAATCATAATTTTGTCAGCGGTAATTTTGCGATCGCCCACTTCTAGAGTATGAGGATCGACAAACTTGGCATAGCTGCGAAACAAATCGACGTTAGCTTTATCCAGCATCCGGTCGTATACATCGTTCAGGCGTTCCAATTCCTTGTTAATGACGGAAGTCATCGCTTTCCAGTCCAAGGTGCTATTGACGGCACTCCAGCCGTAACCCTGAGCATCTTTAAATAAATCAGGGAAATGGGAAGCATAAACCATCAGTTTTTTAGGAATACAGCCGCGATTGACGCAAGTTCCCCCTAAACGGCTATATTCAGCAACTCCGACTTTGGCACCATATTCTGCTGCTCGTCTGGCGGAGGCAATACCACCCGAACCGCCACCAATTACAAATAAATCGTAGTCATAACTCATAACTTAGTAACTCCCTTTGCTGTAACTAGTATAAGACTTACCCCCAGTTCTCCTTTGTAAGGCGAGGCTTTCAAAGGCAGGAACTGGAACCGCCGCCGCAAGTCCCTAGCTTCTCAAGAGATTACTAATAATGGGTACTGCCAAAGTTTGAGGGGACTGTGACTATACAAATAGGTAGTTAATGTACTCAATGACAGCAGTTTGAACAACCTATGGGATAGCGATCGCGGTTTTGCCATCCTCAAAAGCTAATCAACTTTTACTACACCAAGAACTAGCAGCCGTAGGGTGAAATTCTAACTGCGATACCGCCTGCTGAACATCCAACTGCAAATATCGCTCCACTGGTATATACATCCAGTACACCGCTAGTGATGGATCTTGACCGATTTTTTGAAAACCCAAAGTACTCGCCAATTCTTCGTAACTGGGATGGATCACCAACACATAGAAGTCACACAAGTTAGGAAAATCTTCCAGCATTTGCATCAGGGTTTGCTGGGTATCTTCCAACAATTGGCAAACTTGCGGTGGTTGCATGTAGGGAGCATCAATCATCCAGCTCCGGACAAACACAGCATGACAGTTCAAGTCACCCGGTGGAGCTACTTGAATCGGGTCAATTTCAGTTGCTGCACTCAGATGCAAGCTCTTTTTGGGAGGCAAAAAGAAGTTTTCTTCCGACTCCTGGGCTGTGGGGTAGAGAATGTAAAACCCGACAGCGTTCTGGGTGTCACAGCGACGCAAAACGCGCATTCCCTGGGGATAGAGTTTTGCCCACTGACGCAGCCAGCAAGTAATGCGATATTGCACGGCGGCGCTGTTGTTACTCATCCAGTTGTAGTTACTCGCCAGGAAACTTGCCACGGGAATCGTATCTGTTTTCGGGTTAAAGCTGTTGGTGTAAAACTGCGGTGAGGGTTTTTTGGTGGGAGGTTCGATCAGATTGGCGGGGGCTTTGATTTGCAAGCAAATGGTATTACCGTCAAATTGCTTTGCTAATAACCCTAAGGCGACTAACTTATCGAGCATCATTCCCGCCGCGCGATCGCTTCCTCTATCTTGTTGAGCATAGAAAAGTTCTGCAGCTTCGCGATGGGTGCAGGGAATAAAACCCTCTGGTAAGCTGAGCCGAGCCAGCGGTTGCTTTAGCTTCTCTCCTGATGCTTGCTGCTGTTTTAGCGCTAGATATGCCCATAAGCGGACAAAATACTCCGCCCGACGACGAGTAAACCCAATTCGACCGACTAGCATTGAGACATAATCGCGTTGTTGTTCAAGGGGGAACCACTCATCGAGCCTTTCTGGATTGAGCGCACATTGGTTCCAAGACATAATTAACTAGACCTATTATTTGCATTCAATAGTCATTTCGTCGCGGTTCTTAACTAGCTCTACAAAAATAAATGGCGACGTTACGTAAATGTACTGAGATGCTTTAAAAAACTAAAAACTTCACCTTACTTCAGACCAGTTCACCCTACTTGTGCCGATTAGGTAAAACTGCGCCAGCCTGCCTTATCCTCATTGCTGCTTCCTCATAAGAGCAAACAGAATGACTCTAGAAGCTAAATCGCACACTAACGATTCGGCTTTTGAAGAGGAATTTTTAAGGAGTTAGTGATGTCTGTTCTTACCTCTGCTGTTATTAACCAATCAGCGCTATCTTTTCCCCAACAGTACTATCAGCATCAACCACCCGCAGCCTCAAAGCTTGACTTCTTCCAGGCGGTGCTAGAAGGATTAGCTGACGGTGTTTTGATTGTCAGCACAGAGGGAGAGTTAGTTCATACCAATCACCGAGGGCGGTATTTTTGCCAGCAATTTCAGGAGAACTCTTCACGTCGTCAGATCCCCGAAGCCATTTGGCAGGTGTGTCAGTCCTTGATCGAAAGCCGTGATTTGTTCCCAGAAGAACAACTGGTACTAGAGTCAGAAATCGTTAGCGATCGCGACACAACCCTACGCTTACGAGTGCGTTGGTTTGATTTAGTAGATGGCGATCGTCCCTACCTACTGATCACCCTAGAAGATTACGGTCAATCCCTCCAGGATCAAGCCGCTTCTGACATCAAAAAGTACGGCTTCACTAGCCGTGAAGCAGAAGTGTGGGCGCTTCGCCACGCTAAATACTCCTACAAAGAGATTGCTACCAAGCTGTACATCTCCCTCAACACCGTCAAAAAGCACATCAAAAACATCAACGCCAAGCGGCAAGCCGTAATGTGGGCAGAAGCAGATGCATAATCTACGTCTTTGCTCATCCCAGGTACAAATTGCCCACAGCAACAGACGGGGTATTCAAGCCCATCCTGCTCAACGCCTTGTCTTTAGTCCGCACGCCAACACAACAAGCGATAGACGCAGCACTACATTTGATCTTTTGTTTGCCACTGATCACTATCTAGACGAGACTATTTAAAGATTGTCAGTTTAGCGAAATCCTCAATGAAAGCAGTTTTGATGACAGAGGCGGGAAAGCCAGAAGTCTTGCAGGTGCAAGATGTTTCCGACCTAAAAATTGAAAATGACACTGAAATTTTGGTGCGTCTTCATGCCGCTGGGGTCAACCCAATTGACACAAAGCTACGGCAACGCGGCACCTTTTACCCAAATGACATGCCAGCAATTTTAGGCTGTGACGGTGCGGGGGTTGTAGAAGGCGTTGGTTCAGGAGTTCAACGCTTCAAAGTTGGGGATGAGGTGTATTTTTGTGCTGGCGGGTTGGGCAAATCTCGCACAGGCAATTATGCTCAGTTGACGGTTGTTGAGGAACAATTTGTCGCTCGTAAACCGACTTCTCTGTCGTTTGCCGAAGCCGCAGCAGCACCTTTAGTACTGATTACAGCTTGGGAAGCCCTCTACGACCGAGGACGCCTAGAAGCGGGACAACGGGTGTTGATTCATGGGGGTGCAGGTGGCGTTGGTCATGTGGCGATTCAGTTAGCAAAACTGAAGGGGGCTGAGGTTTGTACAACTGTGAGTTCCTCGGAAAAAGCCAGATTTGTCCGTCAACTGGGGGCTGATCATCCTATCTTTTACAAGGATACAGATTTCGCTACAGCAGCGCTGGATTGGACTCAGGGAGAAGGTGTAGACCTGGCCTTTGACACCGTAGGGGGAGCAACGTTTTACGACACCTTCCCAGCGATTCGGGTTTATGGGGATATGGTGACAATTTTGGAACCCGATCCGGCTGACATCAATTGGAAAATCGCTAGGTTGCGTAATATCCGCACCAGTCTAGAGCTGATGCTAACTCCGATGTTGGAGGGGTTAACTGATGCTCAAAGACATCAAGCGGAGATTTTAGAACAGTGTGCCGATTGGATTGAGCGGGGAAAGTTGCAAATTCATCTCAGTCAAACTTTCGCTTTGGAAGATGCCGCCTTGGCTCATCAGGCATTGGCAAGTGGCTCAACAACAGGCAAAATTGTCCTGACCATTGACTAGATGTGGAAACAGATTTGCTGTTTATGCCTGATGCTGTTTCTGATGTTGCTTCCTGCACCTGTTTGGGCAGCAACTACTTCGCCAGAACGCACTCCTTTGACTTGGGAGTTGCTACAAGAACGTTTTGAGTCACCGATTCAAAGTGACGGTGTTTTGACGCTCGACTTGCGGCAGTTCGTTATCGACTTGACGAGTGAGAATGTGGAGTTTCGCGATCGCTTCTATAGCCAAGTGCAAACTCAAATTAACCGCTCTAAGACTCCCTTAGGTTTGGATTTGAGTCAGTCTTTGATTCAAGGGGAATTTGTAGCGAGTAAATTGGGTTTGCGATCGCCACTTTCCGCCCCCACCTTACCCCCTCTGTTAACACAGCCTGAACGAGAACAGTTGCAGCGGGATCAGCGCTTTATCTTTGAACTCTCTGAGCAAGACACCCCCGTCACGATCTTTCGCGGTCCCCTCAAACTGGTAGAGACACGCTTTGGGGGAGCGGTAAATTTTGCCAATACATTCTTTTTGCAGCGCGTCGAAGCCTCTGATGTCACTTTTGTTCAAGAGGGAGATTGGTCAGATACGCGCTTTAGCCGTTCAGCCGAATTTACTGGGGCGACCTTTGGGCGAGATGTCAATTTTGGTAGCAGTACCTTTTTTGGGAAAGTGGGCTTTAAGAAAGCACATTTTCTCGGTAGTGCCAATTTTTCCGGCAGCACCTTTAAGTCAAATAGCAATTTTAGTGGCGCAGAGTTTGACCAACTGGCCAATTTGACCCGCACTAAATGGCTGCAAAAGGCTGATTTTTCGCAAGTTATCTGGCATGACCGTTCCCTGCTGAGCAATAATCTCTTCTCACAGGCACTTTTGCTGACGGACGCAACTTTTGAAAAGTCTACAACGTTTCGGGAAAGCCGCTTCAAGCAGCCTGTGCTATTACGCGATGTCAGCCTACTCGACCAAATCGACTTTAGCAACGCGCGCTTTACCGAAGCTGCCTTTTTGAATGTGGCGGGGATGACTTTTGACTCCGACCAAGCAAAAATTTTTGGCAACACGGGGCAAATTGGTCGAGTACTTTCTGTCCCCGTTTTGCAAGGCAATGAAGATGTCTTGCGGAACCTGGTGCGGAATTTCCGGGAAATGGAGCAGATTCCCGATGCCAATCAGGTGGAATACACAATGGAACGCTTACGGCAAGAGCAACTGGGGCAAAGCTTGCTGGTTACTCGACCCAGAGAAATACCGCCCCTGAACTGGGCGAAGAATGCTGTGCATTGGTTGGGATTGAGTTTGCTGTTGCTGTTGAGCGCCTATGGTACCAGTTTTGAGCTGGTGTTTGGGGTAGGGTGTTGCGCGATCGCTCTTTTTGGCTTGTTGTTCTGGTTTATCGACCGCTGGCGACCCCAATCACCCCTTGTCCCTCCGTATCTAGAAAGCGTTTACATGCTCAGTAGTTACCTGGCAGTAACCAGTGTGGGCATTACCAGCATCTTACGCAATAGCCAGCAGCCGTGGTTCACCCTGGCTTGTCTAGCGGTCATTCTTATCCCTATCCCCCTGATGCTAACGATGCGGCTTTATCAGCTTGGTGGCGACCGCAAAGCAGTAGAGCAAAGTTACTTTGTCGAAGACGGGAGCTTGCGCCAGTTGCGCTTGCTGATTGGACGCCTACCCATAAGACCCCGGTTTGATCTTTTTCGTGATCGCTACATGCCCATCCTTTGGGAACGCCGCTGGAGTTGGCTCAACTACTACGACTTCAGCCTCAACAACCTGCTCAAATTCGGCTTCAACGACATCCGCCTACGCGACGAACACCTACCAGGACTGATCACCACCCTAGTTTGGTATCAGTGGAGTCTCGGCATCCTCTACATTGCCCTTCTCCTCTGGACTCTCTCCCGCACCATCCCCGGACTTAATTTGCTGATTTACCTGAAGTAGGTGCAGGGGTGCGGGGGATCTCCGAGGCTCACAGGTGTAGGTTTTTTACAATCAAGCGGAGTTGAAGAAAGTCACAGTTGTAGTCGCAGACAAAGGACCCAAAGAAAGTGGAAGACCATTAAGTAAATCAGCTAAAAGA